>Ga0326597_10010060_pt1 | contig 12623 bp, 7 predicted proteins | sample RVTome_12_FD_203789 | JGI IMG/M metagenome (GOLD analysis project Ga0326597, IMG submission 203789) | Soil microbial communities from uranium-contaminated site in the Upper Colorado River Basin, Wyoming, United States - RVT100D185 | ecosystem: Environmental > Terrestrial > Soil > Contaminated >... | reverse complement strand
TGGAAAATGGACTTGTTTGCCCTGTGTGTCAGGTAGGCGATGAACACCTTTCTGCCAACTTACCGACCCCCTCCTGAATAATCTTGGTTGAAAATCTGGCCACCAGCCACTGTGTTGGATCCATTGTCCAAAAAGTAGGTTTTTTCTAGGTAACCAATAGACATCGGCCGCCTCTGCTTGGATCGTGGCCAAGATAATCTTTTTCAACTCCTCGGAAACCACCTCATCCGCGTCTACCACCAAGATCCAGGCGTGACTAGCTTTACTCAAAGCGAAGTTGCGGGCTGGATCAGCATAGCCTAGATCATCGTGTTGGTAGATTCTTTTGGTAAACTTTTTGGCAATTTTTTGCGTTTCATCAGTGCTGTGCATGTCAACTAACACCAGTTCGTCAGCAAAAGCCACAGATTTGAGCGTTCGTTCTAGAGTATCGGCTCCATTTTTAGTATTAATTACTACCGATAACTTAGGCTTGATCATACCAGTATTGTACTGGTTTTATTGCAAAGAGAAAATATCTCATCTTTCCAGTAGAATAAAACTTGATGAATGAGATTTATGCTTTTTTAAGTTGGCAGTTTTTTGCGTTTTGGGCACTTTTTTTGATGGCTTTTTTGGTCTCAATTGTGATACCCGGCTTAGTAATTCTTTCCAAAACGCCTCTTTTAACCAGCCAACGGAATATAGTGGCACCAATTGTCGGGATTTGTTTGTGGACACTTCAAGGTTGGTTGTTCGGTTGGCTAAATACTCGAGTCTTTACCTATTTTTATTTAATATATTTTATTTTTTTATTTTTTAAAATATTTTTTCCACAATTTTCTGGAATTATTAGACTATATAAAAGAATATCAAAACAGCTTAAAATAACTTGGGCGAGCTTGCCTCCTGTTGGTTGGTTGATTTTAAGTTTGGGTTCGCTGTTACAATTATTGGCCGTTTTTGGTTCAGGTTTTGCCAGTCCTCAGGGAGTGGCTTTCTATTGGCTTAATGCTTTTGACGGCATGCTTCATCTCTCCTTTATTGAAGAACTAGTCAAAAATTTTCCCCCTATTCAGCCCGGAGCCTGGCCATTACCAATTACTAACTATCATTACTGGTCTAATTTGAGTTTGGCTGAACTAGTGCGAATCTGGAAACTACCCATTAGCCACCTCTATTTTCAATATTTGCCAACCCTCATGGCCCCGTTGTTGGGTGGGGCTATTTTCGTATTAGTCAAACAGTGGACCAAATCTTCCCTGGCCGCTGTTTGGGCTATCTTTTTGCATTACTTTGCTGGTGACATGATGTATGTTTTCCTTTGGTGGTGGCATCACACTTGGGGTGGACATACTTTGACCATCGATAACGGTATTATTCAGTTTTTAAACATGCCTCAGACATTTGCTAAGTTGATCTTAATTGGTGGGTTGTTGTTATTTGATGCTTGGCAAAAAAGCAAAGATAAACTAACTGGTTGGCTGGCTGGTTTGGTGCTGGCTGTTACTGTTGGTTTTAAAGTTTATTTTGGTTTGCTGGTGGCACTAGGCTTTAGTAGTTTTGTCTTCAGCAAGCTGGTGGCTGATTGGCGAAAATATTATCTAAAATTAAAATCCCTAGCCAGTTTGCCAAAAGCAATTATTAATAACCGGCAAGAATTAGCTGTTTTATTGGGGGTAGGAGTTTTATCGGCCTTAATATTTTTTCCAGTTAATAGTCAGGCGGGAGGACTGTTCTGGGCGCCTTTGGATTGGCCCAAGCTCTTGCTGAGCCAGGGAAAATTGGAGTGGAATGAGTGGTGGTTGCGTTTGCAAGTTTATCAGGCGGCCAATAATGTTAGAGCGCTGGTTGTTTGGTACGCGTTGGCCCTGGGAATTTTTATGCTCGCCGTCTATGGTTCGCGCTTAGTGGGGTTTTTATATCCGCGTCGGATGGCCAAGACAATTGGTTGGCATAATTTTTGGTTTTTGTACCCAGGAACAATTATTTTTACTTTTATTGGCTTGAATTATTTACAAGTTTCTGGGGGTCACAATGTTTTTAACTTTTTTGTGATTGCTCTTCACGTTTTAACTCTTTTTACAGCAATTATTCTTTCCTGGTTGCCCAAAAACTGGCTAGGTAAATTCCTTGGCTTGAGTTTTATTATTTTAACCATTCCGCGTGTATTGCTCACTAGTTGGTTTTATTTATCTCGTTACTATCAGCATGTTGAAGCAGAAACCGTTTCTACGGCCGAGCTTGAGGCTTTTGACTTTCTTACCAACCAGTCAGTAAAACTAGTTCAAACTCACCCAGGTAATTTTTTGGATAATTACGCCCCAATGGTTTACTTTTTCACTAATCAATATAGTTACTTTGGCGGACGAGGCGTGCTTTCCAGCCACAATCAACCAATCCAAGACCGAGCTAATTTGGTCCGCCAATTATTTACGACCGAAAATCCTTATCAAGCTGAGGCGCTGATGAAGCAAGCTGGCATTTCTCACTTAATTTATCAAGTTGAAAGAGCTGATCAGGTTCAGCGTTTTCCGTTGAGTGGCCAGGCTGGGCCTGTTAACATTAAAGTTGCTTTCGAAAATAATGAAATTCGTATTTTGGAGTACCTGGGTGACGATGATTAAAAAACAACTTTTACTAACCACTATTATTTTTATCAGCTTATTACTAATTCCTATTTGGAAATATCGATCAACTTTCTTTACTGCTACCGACATAGCCAAATACGCCAAGCTCTATGCTCATTCTCAGTATGTATTGGGCGAGGCCTCGGTACAAAAAATTGACGACGAAACATTATATGTTTACGCCGGCTTTGCTTACTTGCAAGGAGAAGATCCCACTACCATTAACTTTGAGCATCCACCATTGGGAAAGTACTTATTTGGCTTATCATATTGGCTGTTCCATAATGCCATGTTATTAAACTTGATAATTTATGCGGGAGTTTTATGGCTAACTTATCAACTGGCTAACAAATTACTAACCAACCAAAATTTGGCCATCACTGCCATGGTTTTAGTGGGCGGGATGAAAATTTTTCAAATTCATACCAGTCATGCCTTGCTTGATTTACAACAGTTAGTCACCCTAAGTTTTTTTTGGGTGCTTTTTTCTACCCATACTAAAAAATTCTTCTGGAGTAGTTTCCTGCTGGGAGTGCTGGCAAGTATCAAGTATCCTTTTCCGCTGGTGGGCATTTTTATTTTGATTTTGGCTTGGTGGGCGGCAGGTGAAAAGCAATGGAAAAAATTCATTTTTTCCTTGCCCGTCATGCTCATACCATACTTACTCTCCTATCTTGTCCACTTTTGGTACCAACCAAATCCGCTGGAGTTTCTTAAATTTGAATGGTTCCGTTGGCGCTGGTGGACTGGTGAGCGAACTATGCCAAAATTTTTAATTTTTCAAACTCTTTTTAGGGGCAAGTTTATGGCTTGGTGGGCAGAGGGAGTATTCGAGCAAGCCAATAGTTGGACTATTTTCTGGCCAGTAATATTCATTGGTCAGCTATTCTCTCTTGGTTGGTGGCGTCAAGCCAATCAGTGTATTTTGACTATTTTTGTTTTTGCCAATGGTTTGCTCTTACTTTATGCGTTCGGGGCCGCCGCCAATGAACGGTATCTTATTCAGCTTTTTCCATTTTGGATTATTTTGAGCTTGTGGGGCGGCAAACGTCTTATGGCGGTAGTTCAAAAAAAGCGGCTTGCTCCCAATAAACCTCATGGGATAGAGCCAAAACAGTTGTGACATTGCTGATGATTAAAATTAAAAAGATCAGCCAGAGCATTTTTTTAGCCCAAGCCGGCCGACCAATCAACTGCCCGACCAATGGTAAAAAACCAACCAATACTAGGCCCCTAATTGACCAATTGCTAAGTTTTGCATAATTGTCAATAAATAATAGGCTTAGTCGCAAGCCTGGTAGCAAAAACAGCCAAGCCAAGCCCAGCAGTAAGTTGTTGCCAGTTTGCCAAATGTGTTTGACCAGCACCGTCAGGCTAATGATAAGAGTCGGCCACAAAACATAATCATACCAACCGTGAAAAGTGCTTTCTCCCGCTGATAAAACTACAAATAATAGCGAAACAATGGTCAATAAGTGGACGAAGAGTAGTTTTTCATTCTTTTTTGGTCTAGCCAGTAACCAAAAACTAGCGAAGAGTCCTAAAATTTGCCAGCCATCAAAAAAGAGGTGCCTGACTATGGTCGGATTTAAAAACAGCCGATTTTGCAGGGTTGCTAACCCCAGTTGCCTGTCTGCTTGATCCAAAAAAATTGCCCAAAACAACGACCAATTATAAAATGCACCATACCAAGCAAATAATCCTACTCCCAACAAACCACCCACTCCAGCCGCTTTGGACAATTTTGGCTGACCCGTCAATAGCCCATAGGCCAAAAGTGACACCGGAATGATTAAACCAGCTATTTTAGTTAAAATTGCCGCCATACAAATCACCATTAATCCTGGCACCGTCCAACGATTGGATTTGTTAAAAATCAACAACAACGCCAATAAAATCCAGGTCACCAATAAATTCTCGGCCACTACTAGCCGACTGCCAAACACTAGACTGGGAATAGTCATAAATAAAATCGACCCTACTATCGCCCAACTCTTTTTAGTAAAGATTTGCCGACAAACCAACCAGAAAATTCCTACATTTACAGCTCCCAAAATTACCAATGGAGCGCGAATTACTTTTAAAGAAGGGGAGTCCAACCAAAATGACTTTATACTATGGGCCGCTCCTGGTAGAAGCGAGAAGAGTGGGGGATGATCAAGCGCCGGCCGAACTATGGGCGCATCAAAAATCCCCTCAACATAACGGTAGTTTTCGTAAGCACTAAAGTAAGACCACGAGGCCGGCGCGCCCTCCTGGATTAAACTAGCTCCCAGCATTGTCCAAGCGTATTCATCAGCCGTCTCCCCGCCCACTGGAAAATAGGCATAGTTCCACCAGCGCAAAAACAAGCTCACGGTGATGACCAAAAATAGAGCTAAATGTTTACGGATTACTAACATCCAAGCTTTCCACAGGCTTTGCCACATACAGTGTTACTTCGTCAGAAATTATTTCTGTTTGCAAGATTGTGTCATATTTTTGTCTCTGCCACCAGGATTCTAATAAAAATTGTTGATAAGGTTTCTCCACGACATAAAAAATCAACTGGGCAGTCTCTCGGGGCTGTTGACTGCTAAATTTTTGCAACAAAGCTGGTTTTTGACTAACGTACTCTGGTACTTTTGGCTCATAAGCAAACTCAGTTGGCAACTGCTTGCCACTTTTAGCTTGCCAAAAATACAAATACTGCCACTCAAAATCATAAATATGCGGCACATAAGTAAAAACAGCAAAGGGACGCTCATTTACTAACTCATAAATGCGCTGAATAGTTTTTAGCTCCACTGGCAAAAATGCTCGTCGATTGGTAAAGGGTTGTTGCTCCCAAAAAACACCCGACCATAAACGAATCAGCGCTAATAAAACTACGATCACTATGACTATTCCCCTACCCCGAAGAGAAAGGCGCAATAACATTTCTTTGGCCACCAGCACTAAAAAAGGCGCCAGGCCAAATAAATACCAAGCATTGTAATGCGTTAGCGTTAACCAAATTACCGTAACACTAAACCACATCAGCCACTCCAAAAACCGCTTGCTCAAGCGATGAGTTCGTCTCAACCAGCTAAAACGCGCCGCTGTTGCCAGCAATAATAAAAATAAGATTGTGCCAATGGTTTTGGTTTGCCAAAGAACAGAAAAATCAGGGAAAATAGCCAGTTGTAACTCGCCCAACGCCATCGACAACACCGCCGACAACGAGGGTTTAAGGCTGGTTTCAATCTCTACCCCACCGCTCAAGTAAGTCAGTACTCCCCGAGTTTGCAAAAAATCATGACGCCATTCAAAAACAATCTGAGGAATAAAGGGCAGTATAAAACCAGCTAAAAGACTGCTTGCTTTAGACCAATTAAGGCGGATTTTTCTCAACCATAAACTGCCAGCAAACAAGATGGGATAAAGCAGTGCTACTGAAGCGGCAAAGTGAAAACTCAAGCCCATTAGTCCTCCCAACAATAACCATTGCCACTGTCGTGTTCGTTTTTGTGACGAAAAATTGTCCAATAAAATAATTATTCCCCAAACTGCCAGCGTAATGGGATAAGGGATCCAAGCACCGCTCGTCATCATCAACCATAGAGGAGTAGCCGTCACAAACAGGGCGGCCAGTGCCCCAAAAAACCAATAAACTAATCCCACTTGGAAAGCACCTAAAATCGTCATCGCCGCCGCCCCAAACAGCGGGTGAGCGCCAAACAACAAGTAAAAAGGCGAGAGTAAATAATACCAACCGGCACCATAATACACGCCAGGAATGCTAGTCCAAGAGCCAATCAGGGCTGGCGAAAGTGTCTCGACCAAATGCATCACTGCCAGGGCATCTTTGCCCTGATCAAAAGTGAAAGAAATAGTTTGTAAAACAAACACGGGCAAGTGCAGGATGAAGTATAGTATCAACAACCAAAGCAATGATGAGTGTTTCGGCCAAAATTTATTCATTCTAAATGAGTCTCAAACAATTCTTGATAAAGTAAATCGGAGCCATAACTCAGGTCATCGGTGTAAAGTGAGTAGTGCCAATCGGTTGGTTGTTGCTGGAGAGTGCCAATCAATATGCCTCTCTGACCGATGGTTTGAGTCGCCAAAGACGTATAACCGCTATTTTTTTTCAAAATAGCCGCATAGGTGTACCCTCGGCTAACATTGCACTCCGCCACTCCGTTCCAGGCGCAGGCCATCCCCGACTCACAAATATCAACTACCAGCAAGGCGCTTTGATCAATATTGAGCTGGCCATATTTTTGCAAGCCATAAACAAAGGTATTAATGTCGTCATTATTGTAAAAAACAAACCGAGCTGGTCGATCCGCCAGCGTTTGGGTAATAAACTCAACTGACTGAACTAATTCTTGGTGGCGATCAACTCGCTCCAATCGACCATAGAAATGACCTGCAAAAAATAGCACTACCAAGATAATTGCAAAACCAAGCCAACGCACCGCTTGCCAAATATAGGCCAATAAAACTACTGGAGCTAAATAAAGAGTGCTCATGTAATAATCTACCTTGTCACCTTTATAGATTCTCAGCATGATTAAGATCAGCAGTAAATACAATAATAGCCAACGATGAGCGGGTTGTTTTCTGTTTTGCCAAGCTAGTGTCACCAATTGCCAAAAACCAACACCAACGATCAGCAAGCCAAGTAGGTTAGCGGGTGTTTGTTGGTTGATGAGCACTCGCTCAAAAAAACCAGGAATAAACTTGAATACAAAATCGGGTTTGCTGACTCGGTCAAAATAACGACTATGTTCCTGAGTAAAATAGCGTTGAATGGCTAAAGTATTTTGCCAACCATTGAATTGCTCCGCCAACAAGTAAGGTAAGATCGTAACGAAAGCGAAGAGTAGGCCCAACAACCATTTTTTGTGAAGAGCCGGTTGGGTGCGCCAACTAAAAACAAACACTATCAGTAGGAATGGCAGTAGCACTACCGCTTGATAATGAAAGTGTAGGGCGACCGTAATTGCCAAAACAGCCGTGAGCGGCTCCCAGCCTTGAAATTTACCAGAAACAATCCTCAACATCGCCCAAAGTGCTAGAGTAACCAAAAAGGGAATGGTGTTGGGATTCCAGGCAAAACTGGCAAAAATCGTTACCAATGGCGATAAGGTATAAAGTAAGGCTAGCGCTAGAGCTTGTTTCTTGGGTTGTATTAGGCATAAAATTTGATACAGCACTAGCGGGGTGGCCGATTCCACCACCACCACAAATAATTTCATCACAAAGGCATAATTATGAGTGAGAGCAGAAAGCAGTAAATGCAATTGATAATAAAGTGGTGCTAAATAAAAATTCCCAACACTAGCTTTGGGTCCATAACCAATCAGCCAATCTCCGCTGGCAAGTTTGTTTGCCATCAGGACTAAGTCTCGGGCGATGTCTTGACCAAAATTGTTGGCATAAAAACTATAAAAGAGACGAAAAATCAGTATCAAAAAATAAAATAGTAAATACTGTTGCCAATTGGCCAAACTTTGCCAGCGTTTAACTAAAGTTGAGATAAAATTTTTCATTGATAGATTCCACGCTCTGCTTCACTATAATTGGTTTGCAGGGTATTGACGAGCTCCAGGTCAAAATATCGACCCTCCTCCAACGCTTGGTGTTCTTCAAAAAGTACTAGTCCAGCCCGACGTGCTTCAAGAGTTGTTATTAATTCTTGGCGCAATTTATGAGCGGGCATAAACCAAGCGTAATAGATGAGCATTTTGCCAGCCGGCAAGCGCTCGGATAGTAAGTAGGCCGTCAGTCCCCCACCAATTACTTGCAAACGCTCCGTCGGCTGAGTTTTCTCTTCAATAATTTTGGCTTGTTGAATTTGTGAGGCTAAAACAATCGGAGTGCGCTTGGTCACCAACTCCAAATAGCTTTGACTGAAGTGAGTAATGACTACTATGAAGAAAAAAATCAACATTCCGGATCGACCATACTGACGATGAGTAAAACTTTTGACCAAATAGTAACTGGCCAACCAAAAAACTGCCATAAACAAAGCGCTGAGGTGAAAAATTTCATTGTGGCGCATAAACAATAAACCCGCCAAAATTACAAACAATGATAATTGGCGCCCGCTCCTATTTAGCAGTACAGTGATCAGAGACCATAAGCCCAAACCCAACACTGACCAAGCGTTGGCGGCCAAAGTACTTATTGGCGATAAAAGCCATACCTTTAATAGTTGGTCCCATTCGGCCAAAGATCCGCCACCCAGCGATAACAACAAACCTTTACCGGTTTGTAAAAAAGCTAGTGACGTTTGCCAAATTAACTGGCCCTGGTTAATCATGAGGGTCGCCGCGCGCGAATAGGCATAATAAAAAGCCCCACCCGCCAGCTCAGCAGAGTTTTGTGCTAACCTGGTAGGAAAATAATATTCTTGATTGTAAGTAACGGTGGACCAGAAGAAATCAACCCAAGCCCCATTGAGCCAAAAATACAGCGGAAAAATAATCATCGTACCGATAAACCAGCCACAAGCCCTGTCAATTTTCTGCCAAATTTTCTGCCACGATTTAACCCGAGAGTATTCCTTAAACAAAATGACCAAGAGCAATAATCCAAATGGCGGCCAGGCAACAATCGTCGACCAACCACTAACAAAGCTAAAAAACAGTGTCCAGCGCCAAACTTGACCAAAGGTTGGTTGATTAAAGTGCCAATAACTAGTAGCCAAAAGTAAGCTGGCCACAAATGAAAAAGCAAAAAAATTGTCGGCCAAGAGCATGTTGAGATTAAGCTTGGGAGCAACCAGCGCAATCAGGCCGCCCAAAATTAAAATAGGCCATTGAAATTTTTTTACCACCAACCGCCAAATAACTCGCCCAATAAACAATAAATAACCCAATGCAAATAGTCGAAACGCCCACCACGGCGGGATGTCGCCAATAAAAAACAAGGCTGAAACAAAATACGGCAGTGGGGTGTGATGTAAAAAGAAATCTCGATACAAAACCAAGTCATTGGCGATTAGCCAACCAGCGGTAAAGTTTTCTTGCTCATCGATAAAACTACCCAAAAACCAAACTTTTAGTAACAAAACTAAAATTAGGATGATTGCGCCGCTTTTGGCTAACTTTTGCCAATGGTATGTTTTACTCCTCATGCCTTACTCAGTAGACTGCGCACTTCTTGGTTTAATTGCCGCCAGCCAAGGAAAAAGACGATCAATAAATAAAAGATGGCGCTCAAACCCATGCCCAGTAGTAAAGTAGACAGTCCGCGCATCCACAGCGATTGACCCCATAGCCCAAAAATGGCCATCCCTATTGATCCCAAAAGTGCTAACTTGACTTGGGAAATAATCACAATCGGCACGTATTTCTTGACCATCCTGATAGATAAAACTGAAGTAAAGGAAATGATTAGAGCCGCCCAAGCCACGCCATTGTAGCCCATTTTCCACAAGAGAAGTGGTGTAATAACCCAAGTTAATCCCGTCCATAGTGTCATTAATTTGAGGGTTTTATTGATTTTACCAATGGCGTTGAGTGTGTTAACCAGTGGAGTGGACAGAGCCGCCCAGCCGATGCTCAAGGTAAACAAGATAAAACTCAAAACGGCCGGTTCCCACTGGCGATAGCGCTCTACCACTTGGGTTAATGGCCAAATGAAAACGCTCATCATGGTTAGGATTGGAAAAATTGCCAATGAAATAAAGAACAGTGATTTTTCAATCGCTTTTTTGAGCAGATCGGGACGGGATTGCAAACGTGAATAAGTCGGGAAGGTAATGGCCAACACGTTCTGAACTGTTAAGTTATAGGGGTACTGCGACCAGTTTTTGGCCCACTGGATATAACCAAATTGATCAAGCGGCAAAAACGCTCCCAGCCCTAAGAAAAATAGTTGATCCTTAATGCGCGCCAAAAAATCGTTGAGTTGAAATTTGACCCCAAAACTAAGTAATGATTTGAGCACCTTGGTGTTCCACCACAAACCAATTCCAGGCCAAGGCTCGATCAACCACATCACAATCACTCCAATTATTGAGCGAGCAATCACCGCGTAGGCATAAGCCAGCACTCCCATCCCCCGCCAAGCCAGTGCAATTAAGATGGCATGAAAAACTAGTTGCTCAAAAATTTGAGGGATAATTAATTTATTAAACAACAACTTGCGCTCTAAACGAATCGAGGGAATGGTCTTGAGTGTTGCTAGTGGAAATGAAACACCCAAGCTTAATAATACCCAAGCACCAGCACTACCGGTTTTTTGTTGAATCCAACCGGTAGACAAAATCAAGCCAATCGCTAAAACTATCAGCCAAGACAATAGCCACTGCAAAGTAAAAGTGACTCGATATTCACCTTGGTTGGGCTCTTGCTTTTTTTGGACCAATGCCGCCGCTAAACCGATATCAGAAAAAAAGATCAACAAACCGATAATCTGAATTACAAAGCCATAAATACCAAAATCTTCGGGTCTAAAAAAAGCGCTCAAGACTAAAACTGACGCCAAACCGATAACTTGTAAAAGTGCTGTGCGAAAAAAATAAGAAAGCGCCCCGGTCACTGATCGTTGCTTAATACTGGCAATCTCTACTTCATCAGTTAGTAGTTCTTCTACTTCATCAGTGGTGTCAATCGGTGTGTGTTGAATCATTATTTTTTGTTTTACTTTGAGTTTGTCGCAAAGATTTTTTTATTTGGTAGCACTAAAAAAAGCAAAATAAGCCACGACAACAGGCTGAGATTATCAGCAATCCGTCTTACCGGGGTTGGTAAAAATCTCAACGCTACTAAGTGTTTTCCTGCTGGAACAGTAACCATAATATTGCCATTCTCACCAATGCTCCTTCCCCAACGTTGATTGTCAATTTCCACTCGCCAACCAGGATAGTCCGCCACCGCCAATTCAAGTAATGTTTCGTCGGTAAAATTAGTACTAATCAGTTTTTCATGAGTGCGCTCTGCTAAAATTTGCCAGCTTGAGTCTGACAAAGTGGCTTGATTCATGATCAACTCCTCGGGAATAACTGTAGGCGGAATCGGTACACCAGCCGGAATGTAATCCGGCAAAACACCACTGAGATGACGTCTGATCAATAGCGGCTCGGTGTAATAAAAGTCACTATTATTTTCTAAATATTTTTCGGGACGAAAATAGGCGGCTGAGCCAACCGCCATTGCCACCACCAAAAAAAGCGCTGTGTAAATCCGGGCCAAGCTACTCTTTATAAACCAAGTTAGACTACCAATTAAAAGTGCCAACAGCATAATGCTTAAGCTCAACCAACGCCAAGGAAATTGAGCGAACTTCAAAAGTGGCAATTGATCCCATAGCCAGAGCGATTTTAATAAACCCATATAAAAACTAATTAGTAATAGACCACCAAATAGCATGGTCAAACCTGCCGTTTTAGCAGAGGGCAGTAGCGACTGCTTTTTGTGAAGCCATGACCAAGTTCGACCAATCATGATCAGAAAAAACACCGCTATCGCCAACCATTGTCCCCAACCTAAGAAAAATGAAATATCATCGTCAACTCCCCAAGCGCTACCGCCATATTGCCAATTGGGTTGAAAAAATTGGCGGATATAAAGAAAGTGTAAATGATAATCAAAATAATAAGTAAAGATCGTGTTTTCTATTTGAGTCAGGTTCTTTTCCAAAAAAGCCGGCACTAAGTAAAAGGCTGATAAGCCAAAACTTAGTGTCACACTACTCACTAAGCCATTGGCAATTCTCACAAAGTTGCGCCAACGAAACTGCCGACGGTAAAAAAGCTCGGGCGCTTGACGCCAAACCAAAAGCAAGAAATAACCAAGCGCAAAAAAAACCAATATCGGTGCTGATAGCATCGTAATAATATTATGGGATAAAAAAAGACCAGTTAGCGACAAGCTAAGAGTCAGCCAACCATTTTTTTTTCGATTAAATACTTTGAAAACTCCCAACAAAATCCAAGGCAAAAACATAATTGCCCACGCCTCGTTGAGTGCCCCGCGCACAAATAAATTGACGGCTCGATATGGGGCTAGCGTCAGAGCCGCGGCAGTCAGCAAGCCA
>Ga0326597_10010058_pt1 | contig 12623 bp, 16 predicted proteins | sample RVTome_12_FD_203789 | JGI IMG/M metagenome (GOLD analysis project Ga0326597, IMG submission 203789) | Soil microbial communities from uranium-contaminated site in the Upper Colorado River Basin, Wyoming, United States - RVT100D185 | ecosystem: Environmental > Terrestrial > Soil > Contaminated >... | reverse complement strand
ACGGCGCTGCCCGGGCGGCGCGCGCTGGAGGAGCAGCTGCGCGCGCTGGGCCCGCGCTACACCCTCGCCATGATCGACGTCGACCACTTCAAGAAATTCAACGACACGCACGGCCACGACATCGGCGACCAGGTGCTGAAGCTGGTCGCGGCGCGCCTCGCGGAAGTCGGCGGCGGCGGCATGGCCTTTCGCTACGGCGGCGAGGAGTTCAGCGTGCTCTTTCCCGGGCGCGGCCTGAAGGAAGCGCTGCCCTACCTCGAGCGCACGCGGGCGACCGTCGAGCGCTACCGGATGGCGGTGCGCGGCGAAGAGCGCCCGCGGCGCGAGGAGGCGGGCATCCGCCGGCGCGGCGACAGCGCGCCGACGAAGCTCCTGTCGGTGACCGTGTCGATGGGCGCCGCCGAGCCCGAGGTCGAGCGCCAGCCGCCGGCGCAGGTGCTGAAGGCGGCCGACGAGGCGCTCTACCGCGCGAAAAAGGGCGGCCGCAACCGCCTCTGCACGTGAGCTGGGATCCCGCGCAATACCTGAAATTCGCCGGCGAGCGTACGCGGCCCGCGGTGGACCTGCTCGCGCGCATCGCGGCCGCGGCGCCGGAAACGGTCGTCGACCTGGGTTGCGGCGCGGGCAATCTCGCCCCACTCCTCCTGGCGCGCTGGCCCGGTGCGAAGCTCACCGGCGTCGACAGCTCGCCCGAGATGCTCGCCCGGGCACGCGCCGCGTATCCGCAGGCGCAGTTCATGCAGGCCGACATCGGCACGTGGCGCCCGGCGCGGCCCGTGGACGTGCTCTACAGCAACGCGGCGTTGCACTGGCTCGAGGGCCACGAGCAGCTTTTCCCGGCCCTGCTCGACGCGGTGGCCCCCGGCGGATGGCTCGCGGTGCAGATGCCGCGCAACTTCAATGCGCCCTCGCATACCTCGATCGTGCAGGTCATCGAGCAGGGCCCGTGGCGCGCGCGGCTCGAGCCGATGCTGCGCCGCGAGCCGGTGGCGGCGCCGGGCTTCTACTGGCGGCTGCTCGAGCCGCGCTGCGCGGAAATGCAGGTCTGGGAGACCGAGTACCTGCAGGTGCTCGAGGGCGACAACCCAGTGGCCGAGTACACCAAAGGCACGTGGCTGAAGCAGTTTCTCGACGCATTGCAGGAGGACGAGCGCGGCGCGTTCGAGGCCGCGTACCGCGCGCGCGTGCTTGCCTGGTATCCGCCGCAAGCGGACGGGCGCACGCTGTTTCCCTTCCGCAGGCTGTTCCTGGTCGCGCGGCGCGCGCCGTAGAAATCCAGATTCTCCTTGTCCGCCCGGGCGTCAGGAGGCATACTGCCGGCCTCGCCACTTCCGGATCGGAGTTATGGCCAAGGAAGAAATGCTGGAGATGGAAGGCGTAGTGCAGGAAGTGCTGCCCAGCACGCAGTTCCGCGTCGAGCTGACCAACGGCGCGCAAGTGCTCGCCTATGCGGGCGGCAAGGTGCGCAAGAACCGCATCCGCATTCTCGCGGGCGATCGCGTGACGATGGAAATGTCCCCCTACGACCTGACGCGGGGTCGCATCAGCTTCCGCCACAAGGACGAAAACCCGGTCGCCATGCCGCAGCGGCGGCCGATGTTCAGAAGGCGCTGAGACGCATGGCGGGGCAGGCCGCGGCCATCCCCGAGCGCGAAATCGAGATCACCGCCGTGCGGGCGCAGGGCGCGGGCGGCCAGAACGTCAACAAGGTCTCGAACGCCGTTCACCTGCGCTTCGACATCCGCGCCTCTTCGCTTCCCGAGGACCTCAAGCACCGGCTGCTGCAGCGCGGCGACAAGCGCATCACGCGCACCGGTATCGTCGTGATCAAGGCACAGCAGCACAGGAGCCTGGAGCTGAACCGGGCCGAAGCGCTCGCGCGGCTGCAGGCGCTGGTCGAGGCCGCCGCCTTCGTGCCGAAAAGGCGCCGCCCCACCCGGCCGACCCGGGCGGCGAAGGAGCGCCGCATCGAAGCGAAACAGCGCCGGGGACGCATCAAGGCGCTACGCGCTCGCGTGCGGGACTGATAACATTTTGCCCATGGACCGCAACGCAGAACGCCGCCAGGAAATCGCCGCCGCCGTCGCCGACATCCGCGACATCGAGCGCCGCGAGGGCGTGAACCCGGCGAGCCTCGCCGACATCAAGGCGCGCCTCATCCGGCTCGCCGCGCGCACCGATCTCTTCGACCCGAAGGACTACCCGCCGCCCGCGGCCGGGGAGAAGCTGCGTTCCTGCCTGTACCGGCTTTCCGAGGATGCGGATCACCGCTTCGCGCTGTACGCCAACGCCTCGCTGGGCGGCTACGGCACGCCGGCGCACAACCACACGACCTGGGCGGTGATCGTGGGCGTCACCGGCGAAGAGCAGAACCGCTTCTACGACCGCAGCCCCGATGGCGGCGTGCGCGAGAAGGGGCGCGCGGTGGTGCGCCAGGGCGCGGGCGTCGCTTTCATGCCCGAGGACCTGCACTCCATCCACATCGAGACGCCGCTGCTCAATTTCCACATGTACGGCCTCGCCCTCGAGCAGCTGCACAAGCGCGAGTTCTACAAGGAAAAGGAAGGGCGCTGGGACATCTTCCCGGCGCACTCGGACATCCGCGAAGCGCGGCCATGACACCCGCGCGGCTCCGCGAGCGGCTCCTCGCGGGTGGCGAGCTGGCGCTGCTCGACGTGCGCGAGCAGGGCGTGCACTACCAGGGCCATCCGTTCTTCGCCTGCTCCCTGCCGCTGTCGCGCCTGGAGCTCATGGTGAGCGACCTGCTGCTGCGCGTCACGGCGCCGCTTGTGCTGCTCGACGGCGGCGGCGAGGGGCTCGCCGAGCGCGCGGCGGCGAAGCTGAAAGCGCTCGGCTACACCGACGTCGATATCCTGGAAGGCGGCTGCGCCGCTTGGCGCGAATCGGGCGGCGAGCTCTTCAGCGGCGTGAACGTGCCCTCGAAAGCCTTCGGCGAGTTCGTCGAGCACTACTACGGCACGCCGCGCATCCCGCCCGCGGAGTTGAAGCGCCTGCTCGACGCGAAGAGGAAGCTCGTGATCCTCGATTCCCGGCCCTGGGAGGAGTACCACCGCATGAACATCCCCGGCGGTGTCGACGTGCCGGGCGCGGAACTCGTGTACCGCTTGCCCGATCTGGCGCCCGATCCCGACACGCTCGTGGTGGTGAACTGCGCCGGGCGCACGCGCAGCATCATCGGCTGCCAGTCGCTGCGCAATGCAGGCTGGAAGGACGTGGTGGCGCTGAAAGACGGCACCATGGGCTGGGAGCTCGCCGGCTACGAGTGCGAGCGCGGCGCCACGCGTGAGGCGCCGCCGCCCTCCGCCGGCGCCAAGGTGCGGGCGCGCGCCGCGGCCGCGGCGGTGGCTAAGCGCTTTGGCGTGCGCTCGGTGCCGTTTTCGCAGATGATGTCCTGGACCGGGGACGGCACGCGCACGCTCTACGTGCTCGACGTGCGCTCGCGCGCCGAATACGAAGAGGGGCACATCCCCGGCACGTGCCACGCGCCGGGCGGGCAGCTGGTGCAGGCGACCGACGAGTACGTTGGCGTGAGGAACGCGCGCATCGTGCTCGTCGACCCGGAGCGCGTGCGCGCCGTGATGACGGCGTCGTGGCTCCTGCAGATGGGCTGGGACGACGTCTTCGTTCTCGAGCCCGGGGGCGCGAACGGTTTTAGCGACCTCCCCCTCGTCCGCGGTGCGCACGTGCCGCGCGTGCCCGGCCTGCAGCGCGCGCCCGAGATCGGCGCCGCGGAGCTGGCGCGCGAGCGCGCCACGGTGCTCGATCTCTCCACCAGCCTGAAATTCCGCGCCCGGCACCTGCCGGGCGCGTGGTGGGCGGTGCGCTCGCGGCTCGGCGAGGCGCGCGCAAAGGTGGGCGATGCGACGGACCTGGTGTTGACGTCCGACGACGGGCTGCTCGCGCATCTCGCCGCGCCGGAAGCGGCCGCGCTCTGGCCGCGCGCGCGCGTGCAGGTGCTCGCGGGAGGCAACGCGGCATGGTTCGCCGCCGGGCTGCCGGCCGAGAGCGGCATCGGCGCCAGTGCGACCACGGCGCTCGACGACGTCTGGTACAAGCCCTACGACCACGAGCACGGCGCGGACTACGAAAAGCACGCGCGGGCGTACCTCGACTGGGAGGGGACGCTCGTCGAGCAGATCAAGCGCGACCCCGCGATCCGCTTCCGGGCGTACGATTAGGTCGTGGGCCGGCCCATCTTCGACGAGGCGCGCATGCACCCCGCGATCCGCGGCAAGATCGCCATTTGGGGCGTCGAGGTCGTGACGGAGGTGCAGCTCGCGATCGAGGCGAAGGACATCGTCGTCGTCGGCATGAGGATGAACCCGTTTCCGAAGCAGGCGCGCAAGCTCCTCGACGCGGCGGGGATCGAATACACCTATCTCGAGTACGGCTCTTACCTGTCGGGATACCGCCGCCGGCTGCCGCTCAAGCTGTGGACCGGCTGGCAGACCTTTCCCATGATCTTCGTGCGCGGCGTGCTGATCGGCGGCGCGGGCGATCTGGAGAAGCTGATGGCGAGCGGCAAGCTGCAGGAGCTGCTCGCCGCCTCGTAGGCTGGGCCCCTGGCCCGCCCTACAGCAGACCTAGCGCCTTGAACCTCAGGTACAGCTCGCGGCAGGCCCAGGCGTCGGTGGCCGCGTACGTGACCTGCTGCGGCGAAAGGCGCGGCGCCGCCCAGTTGGTGGTTTTCGTGCCCTTCGGAATGCGCGTGCCGAGAAAAATGCCCGTGAGATTGCGCAGACCCGTCTGCTTCAGGCCGTGGCACCGCGCGACGAGGCCGAGGTCGAGCGCGGCGGCCGGCGAGAACTCGAACAGGTGCCTGAGCTGGCGCAGGTCTTCGGCGAGCGCCACGCCCGCGTTGACGATGTGCGGCGCGCCGAGCAGCTCACCGAGCAGTCCGGAGCAGTCCAGGCGCTGCAGCGGGAAGAGGTACACCGCGCGCGCGGTCGCCACCTGCGCCAGGCTTGGCAGGTGGCTCTCGCCCTTCCTGAAGGCGGGGCGCGTCTCGGTGTCGAAGCCCACGACCACTTCCCGCAGGATGTCCGCAGCCGCGCGCTCGAGCATCGCCGGCGACTCGACCAGATGCACCTCGCCCTCGTAGCGCCGGATCGGCAGCGTGCTCATTTCCTCGCGGCTGATGCTGCGCAGGTATTCGGGCGGCAGAGGCATACCGGGCGCAGTGTAAGCTTGCGCGGGCAGGCATGAGCAGGAAGCGCCGCAGCCGGCATCACCACACCGTCTACGTGGTCGAGCTCGCGATCGGGCTGCGCGAGGAGGGCTGCGCCGCATGGCAAGCGTGAGGGTGGTGCTCGACACGCAAGTCTGGCTCGACTGGCTGGTGTTCGACGATCCCTCGGCCGTGCCGATTCGCGAAGCGCACACCGCGGGCCGCGTCGAGATCGTGATCGACGAGCCCTGCGAGGCGGAGCTGGTGCGCGTGCTGGCCTACGATCTGGGCAAATTCTCGCTCGCGCCGAACGAGCAGACCGAGTGCGTCGCGCGCTGTCGCAGCATCGCGACACGCGTGCCCGCGGGCGTCGCCGCCGAGCTGCCGCGGTGCAAGGACCCCGATGACCAGAAGTTCCTCGAGCTGGCGGCAAGCGCGGGCGCCCAGTGCCTGATCTCCAAGGACCAGGCGGTGCTGGAGCTCGCGCCGCGCGTGACGCGCTTTCGCATCCTGGCGCCCAGGGACTGCGCAGATCTCTGATGCCGGTCGGCCCCGACCTGATCGCGGCTTACCTGGGCGCGGAATACGCCGTGTTCGGCGAGCCCGAGCTGGTACTGCGCATCGGCGAAGCGAGCGATGCGCTGGACGAGCTGCTCGAAGCCGAGGGCGTGGACACCGCGGCCTATGTCACCGCCGCCAACCCGCACGGCCGCCTCGCGGGAACGGCCGAGAACGTGCTCGCGACGACAGCGCTCCTGGAAGCGCAGCGCGAGGCGGGCTACGCCTGCTTTGCCGGCGAGGGCCGCGACCCGCAGGGCGAATGGCCGGCCGAGCCGAGCGTGCTGGTGGTGGGGATCTCGCGTCCCGAGGCCGAGCTGCTGGGCCGCAGCTACGAGCAGAACGCGATCGTGTTCGTGGAGAAAGGCAAGGCGCCGGCGCTGGTGATGCTCGCCGCTCAGGGCTGACCGAGTACCGTCACCACCACGCTCCGCGCCTGCGGCGCGTGGCGATGCTCCCAGAGGTAGATCCCCTGCCAGGTGCCCAGCAGCAGCCGGCCGTCGGCCACCGGGATCTGCAGGGAATTCGAAGTCAGCACGGCGCGCGCGTGCGCCGCCATGTCGTCCGGGCCCTCGTCGTCGTGCCGGTAGGCGGGGTCGCCGTCGGGCGCGAGGCGCGAGAGGATCGTCTCCAGGTCCTGGCGCACCGCGGGCGCCGCGTTCTCGCACAGGATGAGCGAGGCGCTGGTGTGGCGCAGGAACACGTTGCACAGGCCGGACTCGATCCCGGCTTCGCGCACCGCCTGCGCCACCTGCGCGGTGATGTCGGTGGTGCCGCGGCCGCGGGTGCGGAAGTTGAGCGATTTCTGCACAGTGGGCATGATAGGCGCTGCGTGAAGCCGACATTGTCCACGTACCGCGAGCAGGCGCTCAAGATCCTGCCCTGGATCTGCACTCGCTGCGCGCGCGAGTTTCCCGCCTCGCGCCTGCGCGAGCTGACGGTCCATCACAAGGACGGCAATCACGACCACAACCCGCCCGACGGCTCCAACTGGGAGCTCCTGTGCGTCTACTGCCATGAAAACGAGCATGCGCGCGTCGAGGACGCGCGCGCGGGCGGGGGCGGCGGGCCGCCGCGGGCCGTGGCGACGCACAAGCCGCTGGCCGGCCTGGGAGAGCTGCTGAAGCGCAGAAAGTAGTGCGCTTTCGCGACACCGAATTCCGACAGGACAAACGGCGCAGAGAAGCGCCTGATTGTGGGCGAGAATGCGCGCGCACCCCATGGCCAACACGATCGAAAAATGGCTGGAGCGATTCTCCAAGTGCCTCGAGCGCGGCGACATCGACGGCGCGGCCAAGCTGTTCGGCGACGAGTGCTTCTGGCGCGACCTCGTCGCCTTCACCTGGACGATCAAGACCTTCGAGGGGCGCGGCGAGATCCGGGCCATGCTCGCGGCGACGCTCGGCGCTGCGGCGCCGGGCGATTTCCTCGCGCTCGCGGAGCCCGGCGAGACCGAGGGCATCGCTGAGGGCTGGTTCGCGTTCGAGACGGCGCTCGGGCGTGGCACGGGGCACCTGCGGCTGCGCGATGGCAGGTGCTGGACGATCCTCACCACGCTGCAGGAGCTGAAAGGTTTCGAGGAGCCGGCCGGGCCCCGGCGCGCGCGCGGCCTCGAGCACGGCGCGGTGCCCGGGCGGCAGTCCTGGCTCGAGCGCCGGCGCCAGGAAGCCGCCGAGCTCGGCTTCGCACGCCAGCCCTATGTGCTCATCGTCGGCGGCGGGCAAGGCGGGCTCGCCCTCGCCGCGCGGCTGAAGCGCCTCGAGGTGCCCACGCTCATCGTCGAGCAGAACGAGCGCGCGGGCGATTCGTGGCGCAAGCGCTACCGGTCGCTCTGCCTGCACGATCCGGTGTGGTACGACCACATGCCGTACCTGCCGTTTCCCGACCACTGGCCGGTGTTCTCGCCCAAGGACAAGATGGGCGACTGGCTGGAGATGTACGCGCGGGTGATGGAGCTCAATTGCTGGACGTCCGCGCGGTGCCTGAAGGCTGCGTACGACGAGGCGACGGCGGAGTGGAGAGTGCAGGTGAGCCGCGGCGGGCGCGTGCTGGAGCTGCGGCCCAGGCATCTCGTGCTCGCCACCGGCATGTCCGGGTTTCCCAGCGTCCCCGCGATTCCCGGCGCCGACGCGTTCGCCGGCAAGATCGTGCACTCGAGCCAGTTCGACGGCGCCGCCGCCTGGCGCGGCAAGTGCTGCGTGGTGCTCGGCGCCAACAACTCGGCGCACGACATCGGCGCCGACCTGGTCGAGCACGGCGCGCAGGAAGTCACCATGGTGCAGCGCTCCCCGACCGTGGTGGTGACCTCCGAGGCGCTGATGGAGCACGCCTGGGGACGCCTGTACTCGGAAGACGCGCTGCAGCGCGGCATCACCACCGAGATCGCCGACTTGTCGGTCGCGTCCGTGCCCTTCCGGCTGCTGCCGTCGTTGCAGAAGCCGATCTACGACGCCATCCGCGAGCGCGACGCCGCGCTCTACGCGGGCCTGCAGAAGGCGGGATTCCTGTTCGACTTCGGCGAGGACGGCTCGGGCATCCACTCCACCTACCTGCGCCGCGGCGCGGGCTACTATATCGACGTCGGCGCATCGCAGCTCGTCATCGACGGGCGCATCCGGCTGAAGAGCCCGGCGCAGATCGAGCGGGTCGCCGAGCAGACGGTGCTCCTTTCCGACGGCTCAGTGCTGACCGCCGATCTCATCGTGCTCGCCACCGGCTACGGCTCCATGAACCAGTGGGCAGCCGAGCTGATCTCCCCGGAAGTGGCGGCGCGCGTCGGCAAGTGCTGGGGCCTGGGCTCGGACACGAAATACGATCCGGGGCCGTGGGAAGGAGAGCTGCGCAACATGTGGAAGCCGACGCGGCAGCTCGGCCTGTGGTTCATGGGCGGCAACCTGATGCAGGCGCGGCACTACTCGCTGTACCTCGCGCTGCAGCTGAAGGCGCGCTACGAGGGCCTCGACACGCCGGTGTACTACCTCGAGCCCGTGCACCATCCATGAAGCTGCCGCAGAACTCGCTCTTCGCGGTGCTGATGCGCGCGCGCTGGTGGGTGAGCGCGCTCGTCGCGATGGGCGTGTTCGCGCTGACGCGGCTCGTCCTGCCCGAAGGTTTCGCGCTGTTCGCCACGCTGCCTTTTATCGTCATCACCGTGGCCGTCGCCTGGAGGGAAATCCGCCAACCGCGCGGCGCGCGGCTCGACGCGGCGCTGGCGAAGCTGCGCGCCATGAGCTGGGAGGAATTCGCCGCCGCCGTGGAGGCGGGCTTCCGCCGCCAGGGCTATACGGTAAGGCGCGCGGAAGGCGTCGCCGATTTCGAGCTGGAAAAGGACGGCCGCGTGTCGCTCGTGTGCGCACGGCGCTGGAAGGCGGCGCGTACCGGGATGGAGCCGCTCAAGGAGCTGGCGACGGCAAGCGAGAAGCGCGGGGCCGAGGAGTGCATGTACGTGGTCGCGGCAGAGCTGACCGAGCAGGCGCGCAAGTTCGCCGAGGTGAAGCGCGTCAGGCTGCTTGAAGGCGCGGGCCTGTCCGCGCTGGCGAAGCGCTAAGCGATGTCGAGCGTGGTGACGCGGCGCAGCTCGCGCCGGTGGCGCGTGTCGTCGAAGGGCCGGCCGCGGTGCATGGTCGCCAGGTTGTCCCAGATCACGAGGTCGCCCTCGCGCCAGGCGTGCCGGTAGACGAACTGCGGCTGCGTCGCGTGCTCCACGAGCTCGCGCAACAGGAGCCGCCCCTCGGGCACCGGCCAGTCGACAATGCGCGCGGCGTGCGAGGCGAGATAGAGCGAGCGGCGCCCGGTGCGCGGATTGGCGCGCACGACCGGGTGCACGGCGCCGGGGAGCTTGCGTTGCTCCTCTTCCGAGAACTCGAAGCCGAGCGTCATGCGCGAGTGGGCGATCGAGTGGTGCGCGCGTAATCCCTCGAGCGTGCGCCGGGTCGCGTCATCGAGCGCCTCGTAGGCGGCGCGCAGGTCGGCGAACTCGGTGTCCGCGGCAACCGGGGGCACGACTTTCGCCAGGAGCATCGAGTAGCGCCCGGGCGGGTCCTGAAAGGACGCGTCGGTATGCCAGAGGCGATTACCCAAGGCGTAGGCGCGTCGCCGGTCGCCGGCCTGCATGAGTCGCCCGCCCTCGTCCACGTTGGATATGTCGGTGAGGGCCTCGTCGCCAAGGCGGTTCTTTCCCAGCACCGCGGCGCCGGTCTTCGCGTGCAGCGTGCCGTCGAAGCGCTTGGCGAACGCCAGCTGCTCGCCGCCGTCGAGCCGCTGGTCGCGGAACACGAGCACTGCGTATTCGTCCATCGCGGCCCGGATCTCGTCGAGGGTCCTGCGAGCCGTGACCCCGCGCAGGTCGATCGCGCCCGCCTCGGCGGCGAAAAGCGGATGCAACTTGCGCAACATCAGCGCCATCGGGGGATTCTATGTCAGGTCGCGTGCCGCGGTCGGCGCGCCGCCCGTTAGACTGCGCGGCTGGATGGCACGAACCCTGACGCGTTGGGCAAGACCCTGGCGAGTTCTGCCCGCAGCGGCCCTGCTCCTGGGCACGTCGGGACCCGTGACCGCGGCCGAAACGGCGCCCTCGCAGGCGGGCCTGCCGGGAATGCAGGCCGAGCGCATCGACGAGCCCGTTTTCGGGGGCCACATGGTCGTGTACGAGGGTGGACGCGGCCAAGCGCGCTCGGTGCTCCTCGTGCACGGCATCGGGCAGGGCGGCGCGCGCGACTGGCGCGAGACCGTCGGCTGGCTGCAGAAGTCGTATCACGTCGTCGCGGTGGACCTGCCGGGATTCGGCGCCTCCGACAGGGCCAATGCCCTGTACTCACCGGGCAACTACGCGCGCGTTCTCAAGCATGTCGCCGATCGCTTTCTGCGCCGGCCCTTCGTGCTCGTGGGGCATTCGATGGGTGCGGTGGTGTCGTTGCGCTACGCGGCGACCTACCCGCAGGACGTGCAACGGCTCGTTGTCATCGACGCGCCGGGCATCCTGCATCGCTTCTCGGTGACCAGCCAGTTTCTCGCACACCTGGGCATGGAATTCGTGCCCCCATGGCTGGATCCCCTGGAACAGCTCCTCACCCTTGCGCGCAGGCTCCTCGCGCCGCTCGAGCGATTGCGTTTCGAGCCGCAAGTCATCCTCGAGAGCCCGCCGCTGCGCGAGCGCGTGTTGGCGGGCGATCCCGTGAAGATCGCCGGCCTCGCGGTGGTGAGCGAGAATATGAGCCAGGATATCCCGCGGGTGCGGGCCGAAACCCTGGTCCTGTGGGGCGGCAGCGACACGCTCGTGCCGCTGCGCACCGGCAGGGTGCTGGCAATGAAGCTGCCGCGCGCGCAGCTGGAGGTGATCGACGGGGGCGCGCACACGCCGATGCTCGAGGCGCCCGATCGATTTCGCGCCGTGCTGCAACCGTTCCTGGAAATCGGCCTGCCGCCCGCGTCGCAAGCGCCGCCCGCGCATCTGGCGAAACACGGCGCGGGCCGCTGCCTGAACGAGCGCAATCGGGTGTTCGAGGGGGACTACGACGTGCTGACGATCGAGGGCTGCCGGCAGATCCGCATCCGCAACGCCAGGGTGCGCGAGCTGCGTATCGTGGATTCCGCGGTCACGATCGATGACAGTCAAATCGGGGGCGGCGAGACCGGCCTGTACGCGAGCAATGCAACTGTGGTCGCAACGGGCGTGCGCATCGAGGCGGAGGTTGCGATTATGGCGCTCGACAGCCGCCTCGACCTCGCGGCCGTCGATCTGCTCGGCAGCAGGGCGGCCGTGAGCGCGCCGGCAACAAGCTACGTCGTGTTTTCGTTCAGCCGCGTGGCGAGCCCCAACGCCCGGGGGGATGTGCACGCTTTTTTCACCGTCACGCCGGCCAATCCGCTGTAGCGGTGCAGAGCCGCATAATCGAAGCCCGACCGACCCCGAGAACCGCCCAATGCCTCAAGATCTCGCCTCCCGTACCGCCCTCGTCACCGGCGCTTCGCGCGGCATCGGCAAGGCGATCGCCCTCGCGCTTGCCGAGGCCGGGGCGAACGTCGCGGTCAACTACCGCGAACGCAAGGCCGAAGCCGAAGCAACCGTTAAGGCGATCCAGGCGCTCGGCCGGAAAGCGGCCGCTTTCCAGGCCGACGTCTCGGGCGCGAAAGCCGTCTTCGAACTCATCCGGCGGGCCGAAGCCGCGCTTGGTCCGATCGACATCCTCGTCAACAACGCGGGCGTCGCCCTGCGCCGCAGCCTCGAGGAGCTCACCGAGGAGGACTTCGACCGCACCATCGCGACCAACCTCAAGTCCGCCTTTCTCTGCTCGCAGGCGGTGTTTCCCGGCATGCGCGCTCGCGGCTGGGGGCGCATCATCAACATCTCCTCGGGCGCCGCGCGCGGCGCGGGCCTGGTCGGCGCGCACTACAATGCCTCGAAAGCCGGGATGGAGGGCCTCACGCGCGGCTACGCGGCGCGGCTGGCGAAGGATGGCGTCACGGTGAACGCGGTCTCGCCTTCGCTGATCGAGACGGAGATGATCGCCGCTCACCGCAAGGAGTCCCTGGCGAGGATACCCGTAGGGCGCCTCGGCACGGGCGAGGAGGTCGCCGCGGTGGTGGTGATGGTGGCGGCGAACGCCTACATGACCGGACAGACCATGCAGGTGAACGGCGGCTTGCACTTCAACTGACAGGAGCGACGACCCATGACTACTCCTCTCACCGGCGGCTGCATGTGTGGCGCCATCCGTTACACCATCGGCGTGCCGGTCACGGAACTGCGCGCCTGCCACTGCACCACCTGCCAGAAGGGCTCTGGAACGCAAGGCAGCGTCAACGCCGTGATCCCGGCAGCGGCCTTCAAGCTGACCCAGGGCGCGCTGAAACGCTTCGCCTCGCTTGCCGACAGCGG
>Ga0326597_10010057_pt1 | contig 12624 bp, 10 predicted proteins | sample RVTome_12_FD_203789 | JGI IMG/M metagenome (GOLD analysis project Ga0326597, IMG submission 203789) | Soil microbial communities from uranium-contaminated site in the Upper Colorado River Basin, Wyoming, United States - RVT100D185 | ecosystem: Environmental > Terrestrial > Soil > Contaminated >... | reverse complement strand
TCAGGCTGGAACTCCAAGAACGCCTGATGGAGCGTTACGGTTCGCGGTTGGGGGTCGAGGTCGGCGATATCACCGATGCCGCGGAGGTGGCCGAGCTGCTGGAGGCCACGGAGACCACGGAGGCGTGCGCCTCGCTCCACATCTGTCTCAATCGGGGTTGGCGGGAGGGCGCATCGCTGCTGATCCGGTGGGACAGCAAGGATCCCGCCCGTCTCGTGGTCAGCACCAGCGCCTCGTCGAGGCTCGAGGCGCAGACGATCGCCTGGGTCACGGGGTCCCCCGCCGCGGCGCTTGCCGCCTACACGTTCTTCTTCATCGACAGGCGGTGGATCTCCGTCGCCCTGGGAGCCATGGTCGGGATCCTCGTCGGCATGGGGCTCTATTGCGTTCTCGCACGTCCGATCCTGGCCCTCGCCGCGGGGCGGCAAGGGAAGACCTCCGAGGCGATTGCCCGGGAACTCCACCCGTTGGCCGTGAAGTGGGTCCGCGAGGGCCGCTCGGTGCCGGTCGTCGTGCTGGGATCGGGGCCGTCCGTATCGCAACGAAGCGTCGCGGCGAACCCGGCCTAGCGCGCCAACCACATTCTCTGGACCTGCCACACGTCGGGCCCTGGCTATTCCCCGCCCGGCGGCCTGGGAACGGCAGGTCGTTTGGCCGTTCAGTCATCCGTGGCCGATCCCACTTGCCGATGCTCTCATGGACCCGCACTCCCACCGATTCGCCCATCATCCGCATGTCCCTTCCCTCTCCGAAAACAGGCGTGCAACTTCAGAACTCCTGACATGACCTCGCAAGGCGCTGATTTTCCCGCGGAGCGGAGGGGGGGCGCGTAAGAATCCGTGCAACGACAGCGTGGGGCGGGAGCTTGTCTCCCGCCGCCTCCGCCGGGCCGGCGGCACACGAGGTGCCGCCCGACGCCTGGTTTCTGACCCCCCGGTGTTGCAGGCGTGATTACGCGATGTCAGGAGTTCTGAACTTGCCGACCAGGTAGTCGGCCAAAAAGGCGTTCTTGCCCCGCGTTTTCGCTGCTGGGGGATCGGGAACTTGGAGCGATGCCAAGTCTGGTGGGGTGTGCCTTGGAAAAAGATACGCGGGGTGCGAGGACCGGGTCGGAAAGGAGGCCGGGCCTACTTGATAGCGCCCATGGTGAACCCGGCGATGAAGCGATCGACGAAGAAGTTGTAGACGATGGCGATGGGGACGCTGGCGATGAAGCAGCCGGCCATCAGGGAGCCCCAGAAATAGACGTCGCCGTGTACCAGAAAGGTAGGCACCCCTACACTCAGGGTGAGGTTCCGCACGGGGCCGATGAAGGTCACGGCATAGACGAACTCCTGCATCACCAGCGTGAAGGTGAAGATGACGACGGTGAGGATACCCGCCAAGGAGATGGGGATGATGACGCGGAAGAATGCCCCCAGGCGGCTGTGCCCGTCGAGCATGGCGGCCTCCTCCACGTCGCGCGGGATGGCCTTGAAGAAGCCCATCATCAGCCACGTGCAGAAGGGCACGGTGAAGGAGGGATAGACCACCACCAGGGACCAGAGGGAGTCCTGCAGCCCCAGGATCACCACCACGCGGGACAGGGGAATGAAGAGCAGGGTGGACGGGACCAGGTACGTCAGGAAGATGCCGATCCCCAGCTTCTCACCCCACTTGCCGGTCAGGCGGGCCAGGGCGTACCCGGCCGGGACGGCCAGCACCAGGGTGATGACGACCACCAGGGCGCCGACGAAGAGCGTGTTCAGCAGCCAGCGGCCGTACAGGGTGTCGGCGAACAGGCGGTGGACGTGCTCCAGCGTGGGCCACTCGTAGAAGAGGAACGGGTTGTGCTTCAGGTCGTACAGGTCCCTGGTGGTCTTGAAGGCGGTGATGAGCATCCAGGCGAAGGGGAAGGCCAGGAAGAGCGTCAGGATCCCAAGGGCGCCCCACCGGCCGCCCCGGGCCCCCCACCTCCGCGCGCGCTGCGCGGTCGTCATCTCACGTCACCTCGGTGCGCCGGGCGACGCGGAGGAAGCCGAAGGCCACGGCCAGCATGAGCGGGAAGAGGAACAGCGAGATGGCCGCGCCTTCGGCCAGGTCGCCCCCGGCGATGCCGGTGAAGAAGGCCAGGCTGGCCAGGACCTGGGTGGTGTCGTAGGGGCCGCCCCGCGTGAGGTTGTAGATCACGATCATGTCGGTAAAGGTGAAGATCAGGCCGAACAGGACGACCACCATGCTGATGGGGATCAACAGGGGCAGCGTGATCTGGAAGTGGTGCCGCCAGAAGCCGGCCCCGTCCACCGACGCGGCGTCATGGATGTCCCTGGGGATCGAACTGAGGCCGGCCAGGAGGATCACGGTGGCCAGGGGGAGCTGGCGCCAGACGTGCACGGTGATCACGGACCCCATGGCCAGGTGCGGCACGCCCAGCCACATGAAGCCCTGCCCGCTGACGAGGCCCACCATGCGGAGGGTCCAGTTGAGCACGCTGTAGGTGGAATCGAAGATCCACATCCAGGCGATGGTCCCGATGGAGATGGGCGCCACCCAGGGGAGGAGGATCAGGAAGCGGATGAGCCGCTTGCCCCGGAAATCCCGCTGGAGGAGGAGGGCCAGCACGTTGGCCAGCACCAGGATCACGACCTGCGAGACCAGGGAGAAGACGAAGGTGTTCTTCAGGGCTGTCTGGAACTTGGGGGTGCCCACCACCCCGCTGAAGTTCCGCAGGCCCACGAACGCCATGGTCCCGCCCCCCGTGGTGGTGTTGCTCACACTGTAGTAGAGGGCCATGAAGAACGGGAACCCGACCAGCAGGACGATGTAGAGGACCGCCGGCCCGATCATCATGGGGCCCAGCCACCGTTCGCTGTCCAGGAGAGACCCGGCGCGGCGGCGCGAGGCCGCCGCCGCCGGGACGGGCTGGGCAGGGGTGTCCATGATGTACAATCTCTCGTGAGGCTGGCGCGGTCCCGAAGAGGCCGGATCGGCCGGGGATGAACCCCGGCCCTACGCGAATCTGGATGTAGAGACGGGCTTCATGCCCGTCCGGGCCGAGCCCCGGCCCGTTTCTTATTGCTCAAGAAGGCTGAAACCCCAGGCGGCGCCGCTGCGCCGGGCGAGGCGTACTCGGCGCTAGAAGGGGCGGGGGGCAATGCGGAGCTCCGTGCCCTTGTCGAAGAACTTCAGTTCCGGCTCCTCGACCTCGAAGTGATACTCCCGGCCGGGCTCGACGGCGGCCGTCACCGTGGAGGGCAGCCGGGCGATCACCTTCTGGTCCTTGAAGGCGCCGCCCAGCGTGCCGTAGAGCAGCCGGTCGGCCCCGAGGTATTCCTCTCGCGTGACCCGGAAGGGGAAGGGCGCCGCCTTGCGGCCGGCGGTCTGGGTTCCCTTGGGCAGGAAATGCTCCGGGCGGAAGCCCAGGATGAAGTCCTGCCGCTCCACCATGTTCATGGGGGGCGAGCCGAGGAAGCCGGCCACGAAGGTGTCGGCCGGCTCGCCGTAGATCTCAGTGGGGGTCCCGATCTGGCGAACCATGCCGGACTTCATGACGGCGATCCGGTCACCCAGGCCCATGGCCTCCACCTGGTCGTGGGTCACGTAGATGGTGGTGGTCCCGATCCGCCGCTGGAACTGCTGCAGCTCGTCCCGGGCCGAGGCCCGGAGCTGCGCGTCCAGGTTGGAGAGCGGCTCGTCCAGGAGGAAGACCAGGGGCTCGCGCACCAGGGCGCGGGCCAGGGCCACCCGCTGGCGCTCGCCCCCGGAGAGCTGGCGGGGCTTGCGGTGCAGCAGGTGGCCGATGCCGAAGAGGGATGCCGCCCATTCCACCTTCTGGGGGATCACCGCCCTGTCCACACCCTGGGCCTTCAGGGGGAAGGCGATGTTCCTGAAGACCGTCATGTGGGGGTAGAGGGCGTAGCTCTGGAACACCATGGCGATCTTCCGGGCCCGGGGCGGCAGGTCGTTCACCACCTCCCCCCCGATGAGCAGCTCGCCCTCGCTGGGCGTCTCCAGCCCGGCGATCATCCGCAGCAGGGTGGTCTTCCCGCAGCCCGACGGCCCCAGGAGGACGAGGAACTCCCCCTCCCTGGTGGCCAGGTCCACGCCGTTCACCGCGGCGACGTCGCCGTAGTACTTCTTGATCCCTCGGGTCTCTACCGTGGCCATGCGTCCTTCACGCTCGGGGGGCCGCCCCGGCCGCCCGTGCCGCGCCCCATCCCAAAACAGAGGGAGGCTCCGGAGATCGGAGCCTCCCTCGGGCCTTCGGCCTTCTCCGCAGGGCGGCCGCCGCCGCTAGACCAGCCCGCGCTCCTTCCACTTGGCGAAGATGCGCCGGCACTCCGCATCGGCCTCCTTGATCGCGTCCTCGGGGCTCAGGGTGCCGGTGGCGGCCTTGGCGAACATCACGTTGAGGATCCACTTCTGGTAGATCTCGTCGATGGCCGCGTTGGCGTAGCCCGGGTAGCCGACGTTGGTGGCCCAGTCCAGTACGTCCTCCAGGACCCTGTACTTGTCGGGTGGGTGGGCCTTGGGGTCGTTGCCGATGAGCTGCTTCAGGTCCGGCACGGTGCGCTGGAAGCACGGAAAGTCGTAGAACTCGCCGTTGACGAAGGCCTGGCGGAAGTTGCCCACCAAGTCCACCAGGAACTTCTTGGCGCCCTCGATGTTCTCGGCGAACTTCCAGATGATGTACACGTCCATCACGTGCTCGAGCCCGATGCGCCGCACCGGCCCGGCGGCCGCCTTGGCCAGCTGGATCTTCCGGGAGCTCTCCGGGTTGTCCTTCTCGGCGGTCCGGGTGATGGAGATGGCGTTCAGGGCCAGAGAGATGGTCCCGGCGATCATCGCCCGGTTGTTGGACGACGCATCCCAGGTGAGGACCTCGGGGGTCATGGCCTCCTGATATAGGGCCTTCACGAACTTGACAGCCTCGAGGGTGTTCTTGGAGTTCAGGGCCAGGTTCCCATTGGCGTCCTGCTCGTGGGCGCCGAAGGAATACATGATGGTGCGCATGGCCATGGCGGTGTCGATCTCCTGGGCCAGGCCGATGCCCACCGGGATCTTGTGCTTCTGCTTGATCTTCCGCCCGCCGTCCAGGATCTTGTCCCAGCTATCGGGTTTCACCCCCACGTCCCCCCACAGGTCCTCGCGCCAGTTGATGGGGTCGGGCGTGAAGGAGGGGGAGAAGCCGAAGTACTTCTTGGTCTTGGGGTTGTAGGTGCTCTTGATGGCCAGCTCGATGGGCTTGCCGTGATTCTTCTCGCACTCGGCGTAGACGTCCTTCATGTCCACCACCTGTTCCTCGAAGAACGGCGGCGGCCAGTTGAAGAGGAACAGGTCGTGCCCCTTCTGGGCGGACACCTCGGCGGCGGCGCGGGCGCTGAGCCCGGCGATGCCGATGTTGTCCACGGTCACCTCGGTGTCGTTCTTCTGTCCCCACTCCTTGACGTACCTCTCGTTGAACCACTTGTCGAAGGCGGGGACGAAGTGGACCCACTGGATGATCTTGAGGGTCTTCTTGCCGGTGCCGCCGTGGGAGCGGCCGGGGATGATGAGGTTGGATCCGAGCCCCGCGGCCAGCGCCCCCGCGCCGGTGGTCTTGATGAACTGACGCCGACTCAGCCTTTTCCCTGCCATAGGTTGCCCTCCCTTGGGGTTTGGAGGTTTGCGCATGGCGTCGCGGGCCGCGCGTCGGCGCCTCCGTTGTCCGTTCCAGGACGCCCCTGTCCAGCAGTTTGCCCGATGAGAAGCAGGAGCCCGACACGGCGAGGTTCCAGAGCGCGGAACATGTAAGCACAGGCGCGGAGCACGTGTCAAGGGTGAAACGGCGCAGTTTGAAACCTGCCCGCGGCCTGCTATAACCCTCATGGGTGCCGCGGCCGGTTGCGGCCATTGATCTCCCTGGGCGGACGCGGAAGCCCTGCCCCCGCCTGCGCCTGCCCATCGAAACCGGACGGGCGCTTTTCTTCAGGGGTCTGAAGCATGGCCGATCTCCTCTTGTGGCTCATCAGCGGGTTCGTCCTGCTGGCCTGGGTCGTGCGGGCCCTCCAGTTCCGGCAGTACGGGCGGACGGCCCTCCGCCTGGACCGCGCCCCGGCCGACGGGGAGGAGGCGCTCCCGCCCCTCTCGGTGGTCGTCCCGGCGCGGGACGAGGAGGCGACGGTGGGGGAGGCCATGCGCACGCTCCTGGCGCTGGCCTATCCGGACCTGGAGATCATCGCCGTGGACGACCGCTCCACGGACCGCACCGGCGCCATCCTGGACTCATTGGCGGCCGAGGACCCGCGCCTGCGCGTCGTGCGCGTGCGCGAACTTCCCCCGGGCTGGATCGGGAAGAACCACGCCCTCCACCTGGGGGGCCTGCGGGCGCGGGGTGAGTACATCCTCTTCACCGACGCCGACGTTCACTTCGAGCCCACCGCCCTGCGTCGCGCGGTCCGCGCGGCCCGGCGGCGGGACCTGGACCATCTGGTGGTGCTGCCGGACGTCCGGCTGGAGGGCTTCTGGGAGACCGCGCTGGTCACCTACTTCGCCGTTGCCTTTCAGTTCGCGTTCCTGCCGTGGCAGATCGCCGACCCGAGAAGCAAGGCCTACGTGGGCGTGGGCGCTTTCAATCTGGTGCGGGCGGCGGCCTACCGGCGGGCCGGCGGGCACGCCGCCCTGCCCATGGACGTGCTGGACGACGTGAAGCTGGGCAAGCGCCTGAAGGAGGCCGGGGGGCGCCAGGCCTGCGGGTTCGGCGAGGGCATGGTACGGGTGCGCTGGGCCGTGGGCGCCCGCGGCGTCATCCGCGGGCTGGACAAGAACGCCTTCGCGGTCTTCGGCTTCCGCCCGGGCCCGGTGGTGGTGTCCATCGGCATGGTCCTCCTGCTGGTCGTCTGGCCGGGCGCCGGCCTCTTCGTGGGGCCGTGGGGCGCCCGCCTGCTCTGCGCCGGCACGCTGGCCTCGATGGCCTGGATCGTGCGGATGATCCCGCCGGCGCCCGGCGTCTCGCCGCTGTACGGCCTCTGCTTCCCCGCGGCCGCGCTCCTCTTCGCCTACGCCATCCTCCGATCCATGGTCGGCGCCTACCGGCGGGGCGGCGTGGTCTGGCGCGGCACCCTCTATCCCCTGGCGGACCTGCGCCGGGGCGTCGTCTAGCCGCGCGCGGCGGGCGCGCCGCCGGCGCCGAGCGCCCACGGGCGGCACCCCCAGGGAGTCCCCTCCCTCCGTGCCCGCTGCGCCCGCCACCCATTTCCTCCCTTCGAACGCGCCCCTTCGGACCCTGGATCTCATCTGCGCCTTTCCTGCGGCGGCGCGTTTCTCCGCGCGTCCCTTGGCCCCGGAAGAGGGGAGGAGGGCGCCGGGCGCGCGACGGCATTTAGACCCGCCTGGAATCCAGAATTTACAAAGGATATTCAATAACTATTCAAATACTTTACACACGGTCGGCGGCGCGCTATACTTCGTGTTGGATGGAGGGCGGCATGGACGGGCAAGGTCGAGAGTTGATGCTGGTGACGGGGGCCACGGGCTACGTGGGTGGGCGGCTGGTGGCCGCCTTTGAGCGGGCCGGGCGCCGGGTGCGCTGTCTGGCGCGCCGCCCGGAGACCCTGCGGGGGCGGGCGGCTGCGGGCACCGAGATCGTCCAGGCGGACTGCCTGGACCCGGGCGGCCTGGGCCCGGCGCTGACCGGTGTCCACACGGCGTACTACCTGGTGCACTCCATGGGGTCCACGGAAGACTTTGCCGCCCTGGACCGGGAGGCGGCCCGGAACTTCGGGGCGGCCGCGCGGGCAGCCGGGGTGCGGCGCATCGTGTACCTGGGCGGTCTCGGCGACGCCGCGGACAACCTCTCGACGCATCTGAAGAGCCGCCACGAGACGGGGGGCATCCTGCGGCAGAGCGGTGTGCCCGTGGTGGAATTCCGGGCCTCCATCGTGATCGGATCCGGCAGCCTCTCCTTCGAGATGGTCCGGGCCCTCGTCGAGCGCCTCCCGGTCATGATCTGCCCCCGGTGGGTCGGAGTGCAGGCGCAGCCCATCGCCATCGAGGACCTCATCACCTACCTGGTGGCGGCACGCGGGTTCCCCGAGGGCGAGTCGGCGATCTTCGAGATCGGCGGGCCCGATGTGGTGACCTACGGGGACATCATGCGCGAGTACGCGCGGCAGCGTGGTCTGCGGCGCTGGCTGATCCCGGTGCCGTGCCTCACCCCCCGGCTGTCGAGCCTCTGGCTCGGTCTCGTGACGCCACTGTATGCCCGCGTCGGCCGGAAGCTCATCGACAGCGTGCGCAACGCCAGCGTGGTGAGCGAGGACCACGCCCGCCGGGCCTTCGGCATCCGTCCCCGGGGGCTCCGCGAGGCCATCGCCCGCGCCGTCTCCCTGGAGGATGCGGAGCATGCGGCCACCCGCTGGTCGGACGCCCTCTCGGCGGCCGGGATGCGGCCCCGCGCATGGGGTGGGGTACGGTTGGGTGCCCGCCTTGTGGACAGCCGCTACGTCGCCGTAGGGGCGCCGCCCGCGCAGGCCTTCACGCCGGTGCGCCGCATCGGCGGGAGTGAAGGCTGGTACTGCGGGGACGCCCTCTGGCGGCTGCGCGGGTTCGTGGACCTGCTGGCGGGCGGCATCGGGATGCGGCGCGGACGCCGGGACCAGGATATCCCCCATCCCGGCGATCACCTGGACTGCTGGCGTGTGGAGGCCTACGAGCCGGATCGCCTCCTGCGCCTTGCCGCCGAGATGAGACTCCCCGGACGCGCCTGGCTCCAGTTCGAGGTCACGCCGCTGCCGGGCGGCGGCGCCGAGATCCGCCAGACGGCGATCTTCGACCCGGTCGGGCTCGCCGGGCTCCTTTACTGGTATCTGCTCTACCCCCTGCACGTCGTGCTCTTCCGGGGAATGCTGGCGGGGATCGCGGCGCGGGCGGAATCGCCGGCGCCGGACGGCGCGGCCGCGTGGTCGCGGGGAGCGGCGACGCCCTGAGCGGGCGACCGCTCGGGGGGGAGCGTTCCTGTTCCGGAGTGTCCAATGAAGGGTGTGAGGGTGCGGGGCCGGGTGGTGGGTCTGAGCAAGCTGCCCCGGGTCCTGGAGGTCTTCGCGCGGCGCCTGCAGGTGCAGGAGCGGCTGAGCCAGCAGGTGGCGGAAGCCCTGCAGGAGGCCCTGCGTCCGCGTGGCGTGGCCGTGCTGGTCGAGGGGGTGCACCTCTGCATGATGATGCGCGGCGTCGAGAAACAGGGCTCCAAGACCGTGACCTCGGGGCTCTTCGGCGAGTTCCGGAGTTCACCCGCCCTCCGCAGCGAGTTCCTCTCGGCGGTGCGCGGATCGCGAGGCGTCTAGTGGGGGGACCGATGGAAGAGAGGACGTTGTGGGGGGCGGGATCTGGGGCGGGCCCGCGAGAGGAGACCCGTCCGGGCGTGTCCGGGCCCAACCAGGAAGGCGACGGGCTGCACGGTTCGGAGACCGTGCTGGTGGCCGAGGACAACCCGGCTGTACGGGAGTTGGTGCGAGACGTCCTGACGATGTACGGATACACAGTGCTGGGCGCGGCCGACGGCCACGAGGGCCTCCGCGTGGCGCAGGAACATCCTGGCGCCATCGACCTGCTGCTCACCGACGTGGAGATGCCCGGGATGGACGGGCCCGAGGTGGCGCATCGGCTGGCTGCTCTTCGCCCCGGGATGAAGGTCCTGTACCTCTCGGGGCGCTCCCTGAGGGACCTGGGCGAGCGCGGACTGGCGGACCTCCAGGCGCACTTCCTGCCGAAGCCCTTCGGTCTGGAAAACCTGGCCCGCAAGGTTCGGGAGGTGCTGGATGCCTCCCGGCACGACTGAGCGGCCCGGTGAGGGTCGCAAGCAATCGCTCCGGGACAGGGGGGCTTGCGCGGAGGGAATGGAAAACATGAGATCGCGCCAGATGTCCAAGATGTACGCATCCGTGAGTCGCCTGGAGATTGACGAACAGGAGCAACGCCTGGGTCTCTTGCGCGAGGCACAGTCGGGGGACGTAGGCGCCCTCTGTATACTGCGCGAACGGTACCGCCTCCGCCTCCCGCTGGTGGAGGCCAGGTTGAAGGTCCGTCTCCCATGGACCCGGAAGGCGGCGCCAGAGCGGAAGCGCCGGGGGTCCGCGCGTTCCGGCTCCCGCCCGGTCTTGCGGCCCGGGCGGCGGCGGGGATGATGCGCGCCCGTGCGGGCGGCGGGGCGCCGGCCAGGAGGCCTGCCCGCCCCACCAGTCGGAGGGGTGCCCAGGCCGAATGGCCGAGCGAACAGAGACACCCAGGGGCGGTTCCCGCGCGGCCCCGGAGTGTGATAGGGTATCCCCAACCGCAACGATGCCCATCGCGACCCCGTTGGCCGCGGGCCGCGCCGCCGCCGATCGGTTCCCTGCCGTCTCTCGGGAGTTCGTGGGCATGAGCGACCACACGCGGCCCCGAAAGGGCGCGCCGATGGTCGTCGGCATACTGTCCATCGGCGCGCTCTCCAGGGCCACCGGTATCCCCATCGAGACGCTGCGCACCTGGGAACACCGTTACGGGTTCCCGGTGCCGGAGCGCAAGCCGTCCGGCCACCGCGTCTATCCCATTTCGAGCATCCCCCGGCTTCGGCGCATCGCGGAGGCCCTGGGCCGCGGGCACCGCGCGGGGGAGGTGGTCGCCGCATCGGAAGCGGCCCTCGCGGAACTGCTCGAGGCCACCTCCAGGCCCGGTGCGGTGCCGCCGCCGTCCGGGGAGGCCTCGGCGGACACCACGACCCTGCTGCGGTTCGTGCGCGCCTTCGACGGTGACCGCTTGACGCGGCTCCTGCTGGCAGACTGGTCCTCGTTGGGGACGCTCGACTTCGTGCGTGGCCGGGTCGCCCCCTTGGTGCGGGCCGTCGGCGACGCGTGGGAGGCCGGCCAGCTGGAGGTCCGGCACGAGCACTTCCTGTCCGAGCGGGTGGGCGACGTGCTCCGGGCCCTGCGCCTCCGGCTCGAGGAACGGGCCTCCGGCCCCCTCGTGGTCCTGGCGACGCTTCCCGGCGAGTCCCACGGCCTGGGGCTGCAGATGGCCGCGTTGGTCGTGGCGGCGGCCGGCTGCCGCAGCCTCTTCCTGGGGACCCTCACCCCGGTCCCCGAGTTGGCCGCGCTGGCCAGGGATCTCGATGCCCGCGTGGTCGCCATCAGCGTCTCGTCCGCGACGCGCGGAGCCGCCAGCACCGGTATGCTGGCCCGCCTGCGCGACCTTCTGCCGCAGCGCACGACGTTGCTGATCGGAGGGGATGGGGCCCCCCGGCCGCGGGACGGTTGGGTCGTCATCCAGGAACTGGAGCGGTTGGACCAGTGGGGGCGACACCTGGTGGCCACGGGCAGCCCGCCGCCGGCGGAGCCGGCCCGGCGGCGCGCCTGAAGCGCCCCGCCGCGCCGGTGTTTGGTGTGACCGGGTGAAGACCCCGGCCTTCGTCCATCGATCCCACATCGCGGCCCCGGCCGAGGCGGTCTTCGCGTGGCATGCGCGCCCCGGTTCCTTCCAGCGCCTGGCGCCGCCCTGGGAGCGGGTGAGGGTGCTGGAGCAGACCGGCGGGATCCGGGAGGGCGGCCGGGTCGTCCTGGAAGTGCGGATCGGCCCGCGCTGGGTCCGGTGGGTCGCCGTCCACTCCGACTATGTCGAGGGGCGCCAATTTCGGGATACGCAGGTGGAGGGACCCTTCGCCCATTGGGTGCACACGCACCGGGTCGAGCCGGACGGTCCCGGCGCCAGTATCCTGGAGGACCAGGTCGAGTACGCGTTGCCCTGCGGAGGCCTCGGGCGGGCACTGGGCGGGCGGATCGCCCGCCGGATGCTCCGCCGGATGTTCGCCTACCGGCATACGGCGACGCAGGGCGATGTGGAGACGCATCAGCGCATGCAGCAGGAGGCGGCCATGCACATCGCGGTCACGGGATCCACGGGATTGATCGGGTCGGCCCTCGTGCCGTTCCTGACCGTCGGCGGCCACCGCGTGTCCCGTCTGGTGCGGGGGCACGCGGTCGGGCTCGACTGCATCCGGTGGGATCCGGCAAAGGGCGTGCGGGACGTCGCCCTCCTGGAGGGGCTGGACGGCCTGGTGCACCTGGGCGGCGAGAACATCGCCGGCGGCCGGTGGACCGCCGCCCGCAAGGCGGCGATCCACCGCAGCCGCGTGGAGGGGACGCAGCGGCTGTGCGAGGCGCTGGCGCGTCTAGCCCGGCCCCCCCGGGTGCTGGTCTGCGCGTCCGCCATCGGCTACTACGGCGACCGGGGCGACCAGGTGCTCATGGAAGAGGCGCCTCCGGGGAACGACTTCCTGGCGCTGGTGTGCCGGGAATGGGAGGAAGCCGCCGCCGCTGCGGCCAAGGCGGGCATCCGCGTCGTGAATCTGCGGTTCGGCATCGTGCTCAGCCCGGCGGGCGGGGCGCTCCGGAAGATGCTCCTGCCCTTCAGGTTGGGGGCGGGCGGCCGGATCGGCAACGGGCGGCAGTACTGGAGCTGGATCGCCCTGGACGATGTCATGGGCGCCATCCACCACGCGCTGGTCACCGGGTCGCTGGGGGGGGCGGTGAACGCCGTGGCCCCGAGCCCGGTGACCAACGCGGAGTTCACACGGGTGCTGGGCCGGGTGCTCCGGCGGCCGGCCATCACGCCCCTCCCGGCGTTCGCCGCGCGCAT
>Ga0326597_10010056_pt1 | contig 12624 bp, 14 predicted proteins | sample RVTome_12_FD_203789 | JGI IMG/M metagenome (GOLD analysis project Ga0326597, IMG submission 203789) | Soil microbial communities from uranium-contaminated site in the Upper Colorado River Basin, Wyoming, United States - RVT100D185 | ecosystem: Environmental > Terrestrial > Soil > Contaminated >... | reverse complement strand
ACCAGCAGCACCGTCAGGCCGTTCGCCAGTTTGTGCTCGATCACGCGGTCCGCGAGGCCGGGAGCCGCGGAAGCGGCCAGGCTAAGGTTTAGGCTGAGGCTGAGGGCAAAGAGAGAACAGACTGCCAACGAGTTCCCGCTCAACCTTAACCTCAGCCTGAACCTTCCGTTCATCACAGAAACACCTGCATCAATTCCTCCGGCTTCTTAACGAACCAATCGGGCTCGCAGACCGCCATCTTCTCGAGGTTCCCCATCCCATAGCCGACGGCGCACACCTTGATGCCGGCGTTATGTCCGCCGTTGATGTCATTCGTGCTGTCGCCGACCAATACCGCCCGCTCCTTCGCCACGCCCAGCTTATCGATGATGGAAAGCAGCATGCCCGGCTCCGGCTTCAGCCCGAATCCATCGTCCCCGCCCACGACGACCGCGAAGTGATGGCTGCCGAGGCCGTTGAGGATGACGTGTGTGTATTCGAGGGACTTGTTCGTCGCGACGGCCTTGTGTTTGCCCGCAAAGTGCGTGAGCACGGTTTCGACGCCGGGGTAATAGCGCGTCCGGTCGAGGCAGTGCTTCATGTAGTAGCCGCGGAAAATCCGCAGGGCCTCCTCGTAGCGGGCCTGGTTATTTTCGCCGACGGCCAGGCGCAACAGGCGCTTGATCCCGTCGCCCACGAAGCCGAATATCTCCTCCTCCGTGTGCGGCGGCAGGGACAGGTCGGCCAACGTCCGCTGCACGCAGGCGGCGATGTCCCACTTGGACTCGATCAGCGTGCCGTCCAGGTCGAAGATCAGCAGATCAACGGGGTATTTGCGTGGATGCCGGTCCTTCATGTTGTGCCTTCTTGAGATCCTCCAACAGAGTCTCGAGCGTGCCCGTCTTGGCTTGGTCCTTCTCGTCCAGGATTGCCTGCCGCACGTAGTTGATCATGCGCTTCCGGCCGATGTGCGGCGGGAGCATCGGCTCCGCGATCCGCCACCGGTCGCCCACAATTTGTATCCGGAATCCGACCCGTTCCATTTTCGGCTCCGGCAAAAATAATGCCCGCTCCCAATAGACCGACCCCAGCACCTTGTATTCGACCGGGATGATCACTTCGGACTGGCTGATCACGGTCCACTGCTTGAAGTCATTGATCACCTCGTACTGCGTGATGACCACGGCACGCCCCCAGACCGGTTCGTCCTTCCAGGCCACATAGGGCGCCAGCGCCTCCTGCGAAATCGCGTCCAATCGAACGCCCTTCACGTCCAGCTCCAGATATTTGTCCACCATCTCGGTCGGATCGTGCACGATCGAGCCGATCTGGGCATGGCTATTAGATAACACGAGCACCAATGCACTCATCACGATGACCGCGAGCCACCTTGTATTTTTCTCAGCCTCGAGCCCCGCGCCTCGAGCCTCGTGCCCTGATGTCATGCCACCTCATGCAGCTTCATCAAGTTGGTCCCGCCGGGCTCACCGATGCGTGTACCCGAGAGGATCACGATCCGCTGCCCCGGTTTCACGAGCCCCTCCGCCTTCAAGCGACGCTCCGCTTCGTGCACGCGTTCGTCTGTCTGAGTGATCGACTGCATCGTATGGGGAATCACGGCCCAGTAGAGAGCCATCCGCTGGCGTACAGGCTCAAATGGTGTGAAGGCGATGATCGGAGCGAGGGGACGCCGCTTCGAGATCAACCGGGCCGTTGTTCCCAATTCACTGAACGCCACAATCGCGCTGGCGGCGGTTGCCGCGACCACCCACGCGGCAGCGCCGCAGATGGCCTCCGGGAACGAAACCTCGCCACGCGTGGCCTCCGACCGACGTACGAAGCCCGGTTCAACCCCCTCCTCCGCTGCCCGGATGATCCGATCCATCACGCGCACCGCTTCCACCGGATGGCGCCCGATCGCCGTTTCGGCTGAGAGCATCACTGCGTCGGTCCCATCGAAGACCGCATTGGCGACATCCGAGGCTTCGGCTCTGGTGGGTCGAGGGATCTGGGTCATTGACTCCAGCATCTGGGTGGCGGTGATCACGAGACAACGGCGGCGATTGGCTTCCGCGATGATCCGTTTCTGCAGAACCGGCACCGCTTCAGGTCCCATTTCAACTCCTAAATCACCGCGCGCGATCATCACGCCTTCCGCTTGACTCAGAATGGCGTCCAAAGAGGCGATGGCCTCCGGCCGCTCGACCTTAGCAATGACCGGCATATCGCCGCCGCACTCGGCAATAAACTTTTTTGCGGCGGTCACATCGTCGGGGCCCCTGACAAACGAGAGCGCCACGTAATCCACTCCCTGGGCGACCCCGAATCGGAGATCCTCCCGATCCTTATCGGTCAGCGTCGGTGCGCTGATGGCCGTCCCTGGCAGGTTCAATCCCTTGTGTGACGTGACCAGCCCGCCGGTCACGACGGAACAGTTCACCGTGTCTCCGGCGACCCGCTCGGCCTTGAGCTCGATCATGCCGTCATTGATCAGAATGCGTGCGCCGGGCCGCACATCCTGCGCCAGTGCCGCATAGGTGACCGGCAGCTCGGCCGTATAATTGGGAGCGACGGACTTGCCACTATAATGGATACCGCTTCGAGGGTCGAAGGCCGCCTGGCCCGCCAACAGCCGCACCAGTTGGCCGGCTTCCAGAGCGACACCGGCATCGGGCAGCTGGCCGATCCGGATGCGCGGTCCCTGCAAGTCTTGAAGAATCGCCACCGCCGCCCCCTTGCGCTGCGCTACCTGGCGGACCGCCTGGATGGCGCGGGCATGTGACTCGTGCGTGCCGTGCGAAAAGTTGAGCCGCGTCACGTTCATGCCGGCGTCGATGAGCTGCTCCAGCATCTCGGGCGAGCAGCTCGCCGGACCGATCGTGCAGACAATTTTAGCTTTGCGCATGTAAAAACTCACAAGTGCGAGACGAGCGCGACTGGCGTGACTCGAGTCGCGCCTTTCCCGCCACTCGCGCGTTTCTCGCCCGCGACAGAGTCGCCGCCATTCTAACAAAGGCTTCTCAAGCGCGCAAAGCGTTGCTACTCAGCATGGCTTGCCGCGTCGGAGCGAAAGGAGGACACGGCTCACCACAAGATCCACGACGCATTGCCAAGGAGAGAGAGGAATAGACCGGATATTGTCCAACGGGTAGACTATATTGGTACGATAGGCGCAACGATGATGTGAGGAGAGGCGAAGCATGCATGCCGAAGGAGAAAAGCTGGATTTCGTGACAGTCGAAGGCCTGTTGGCGTACGGGGAGGCACTGGCGACCCGTGTCTCGAGGGTGTCAGGAGAGGGGATGGCACTCCCGCCGCCCCCGATGCCGGCGCCCGATCGCCCACGGCGAGTTCACGAAGCCATGGACAAGATCCGTGCGTTTGTCCAGCGGGCTCAAACCGGGTTTCCTGGAGCCGAGGCCTACGTGGCAGCTCGGCGGGCCTTGATCAATGAAGGATGCGGGAAAGACGATCTCGTCTTTTTTGCAGCCTGGAACCAGCTCCTCGCGACAGGAGAACTGTCGCCGCTCTATCGCGTGCCGATTGGCTCGGTGCAGAAGCCGGCCTTCCGTCGCCCGGTGGCGATCGTGCCGCGCGCCCAATTGACGCCCCAACTGGCCGAAGGTCGCGTCGTCCTGGATCTCGGGCAGGATCGGTTCTGGCTGTTGCCCAGGGATTTGACCGGTCGGACACTCCTCTTGACCATGCGCCACGGGTTCTCCCGTGTGGAGAGCGGGACCCATCGGGTCGGACGCCGCCTCGCGAACGTGCTGGACGCGGAGCGGGGGCTTCCAAGGGCCGACGCGGTCGGCGCCGCGCTTGCCAGGATGGTCGGCGTGGTCGGACAGCAACTGGACTTTCTCCAGCTGGACAACTACCTGGATCCGCGAACCTTCGTCCATCTTGTGAGCCGGAGCCCGAACACGAGCCAGTTGTTCGAGCGGGTGGCTGCGACGCTTCTTCCGCAAGGCGCTGAGACCGCGCGGGCCACGGCAGAGCCCACCTTGGAATCACAAGACTTCGGATGGGCCACCGGCGTGGACAAGCAGGTCGAAACCGAAGAAGCGGCCAACGCCTTCGGCGTCGACGCGAAGACCGCCAAGCGTCTGATCAAACATCCGTTGTACAGCTATCCGGGTGGGCATTCCTTCTTCGATCTCTATGTTGATGTCGTCGATGGGTTCCACCGGTTGGGACAGTCGCATCACGGAAAGGTCGTCTGCCTCTACACGCACAGTTCCACACTGCGCGCGCTCATGGTGTTCCTCGACCCGCGGCCGTTCCGCGAGGCCTTCACTGAGTTCGGCGAATACAAGGAGGGGCAGGACAACGTGGTCCTCCTGACGTTCGAGCACGATCAACTCTCGGGCTATTCCACCGCGGTCGGGCTGTCCGAGCGCGACCGGGCCGAGCGGGACGCTTGGGTGACGGTCGAACGGGTGCGCCAGGATCGGGTGTGGTTGAAGCCCCGCCGGGTCAAACGCCTCGTCGTCCTGGTGTCGGGCGGAGACTTCGCAGGCGCCGGGGCGGCCCTGAAGGAGTTGCGTGTGACCGGGAACCGGTTGGGTCTCCACGTGCACTTCGTCCGGCACGGCTTTCTCGGGCTGGCCAACAACTGGATTGCGGAAGTGACGGAGGAAGAAACGCGAGGGATGGGCAGCCGGCTCAGCAGCCCGATCGGGAGCAGCCGCTTCGAGGATTTCAAGAACGAGGCGGTCCAGCAGGCGGCCATGCATCATCTCGAGCCCTACATGCGGGACGGTGCCTTGATCGTGCTGGGTGGGGACGGCAGTCTCCGGGGCGCGCGGGCGATCTATGAAAGCTTCGGGGTGCAGGTCGTCGGGCTTCCCGGCACGATTGACAACAACATCGCGGGCACCACCTCGCTTGGCTTCCATTCGGCCGTCGCGCTCGCGAATCAATCGATTGAATCGCTGAAATCCACCAGCGCGGCCATGGGGAGCGTCTTTTTCGTCGAGGTGATGGGAGCCGGCTCGGGCCACCTCGCGCTGGCGCTGGCATATCAAGCGCGAGCGGAAGGGGTGCTGGTCAACGAGCATCCCGATCCCGATGCCTATATAGACCAGATCATCCTCGGCACGCTCAAGCGGACGATCGGGGTGCCGAACAAGAGCCACTTGTTCGTGGTCGCGGAAAAGACCCCCCATCATCATCATCCGGAGGGAGGGGTTCACGGCCTGGTGGATTACGTGGGCAAAGCCGTCGCCACCTGGCCGCACCTGCAGGCAAGCAGGGGGCACTATCCGTTGACGGTGGCGACCAAAGCCACGATCCTCGGGCATACCCTGAGAGGCGCCCCGCCTACGCCGGAGGACAAGGCCATCGCCCAGCATCTCGGTTACGAAACCATCCGTCGTCTGGTTGAGCAGCCGGAGCAGGTCGTGGGCTGCATGTTGGCTTACCGAGAGTCGGGGACGATCGAGCCCATCCCCCTGCATGCGATCGCGCCCAAGCCGTTCGACTGGGACCTCTTCGCCCGGATGCACGGGAGCGAGGCGATCTAAGGCAGCTCTGGGAGCCTGCCCGACATTGTCCCTTCAACTACGGCGAACGATGCACGGGCGTCTGTTTTGTTCTCGGCCCCAAAAACCCTCAACGGATTCCAATGAATACGCCCCCGGTTTTTCGGGGCCTGCGGTCGCGCATCTCCCCGCGCCTCCTTCGCCTGGTGACGAACGGCAATGCCAGACAGCCTTCTGCCATTCATTGATCCGATTCGATTCTGCATGATAAAGTGCGGCCCCGTTCAGCGGAGGTTGTCGGGACGCATGAAAACCACACGTTCGCAACAACTCTTCGGCCAAGCGCTGCAATACATCCCCGGCGGGGTGAACAGTCCCGTTCGCGCCTTTAAATCCGTCGGCGGGCAGCCCCTGTTCATCGCAAGGGCCAAGGGCGCCTACCTGTGGGATGTGGACGGCAACAAGTTCATCGACTACGTCCATTCCTGGGGACCGATGATCCTGGGCCATGCCCCGGCGCCGGTGATCAGGGCCATCCAACGGGCCGCCACGCGCGGGACCAGCTATGGCGCGCCGACGGAGCTGGAAGTCCGTCTCGCAAGAATGATCAGCGAGGCCGTGCCCTCGATGGAGCAGGTGCGGCTGGTCAGCTCGGGGACCGAAGCCGTCATGAGCGCGATCCGGCTGGCGCGCGGCTATACGACACGTGACAAGATCCTCAAGTTCGACGGCTGCTACCACGGCCACAGCGATTATCTGCTGGCCAAGGCCGGCTCCGGCGTGGCGACACTCGGCCTGCCTGACTCCCCCGGCGTACCGGCCGATTTCGCCAAGCACACGCTGACCGCTCCATATAATGATACGCGAGCCGTCAAGGCCCTGGTCGAGGCTCACGCGAAGGACCTGGCCTGCATCATCGTCGAGCCGGTGGCGGGCAACATGGGCGTCGTCCCGCCAAGCCCCGAGTTTTTGCCGGCGCTCCGCGAACTCACGCGTGCGTGCGGCGCGCTGCTGGTCTTCGACGAGGTCATCACCGGCTTCCGCGTGGATTACGGGGGGGCCCAGACGCGCTTCGGCGTGATGCCGGACCTCACCTGCCTCGGGAAAATCATCGGGGGCGGGCTGCCGGTCGGCGCCTATGGCGGCAGGCGGGAGATCATGCAGATGATCGCGCCGGCCGGCCCTGTGTATCAGGCCGGGACGCTCTCGGGGAATCCGCTCGCGGTGACCGCGGGGATCGAAACGCTCAAGGCGCTGAAAGCATCCGGGATCTACAAGAAACTGGAAGCCAAGTCTGCCGCGCTGGCGGACGGACTCGGCAAGGCCGCGAAGCAGGCCGGCGTGCCGCTGACGCAAACAAGAGTGGGTTCGATGCTCTGCGGATTTTTCACCGGTCAACCGGTGGTGGATTACGCATCGGCCAAGCGCGCCGACACGCAACGCTATGCGCAGTTCTTTCGAGGGATGCTGGAGCGGGGCGTCTACTTCGCGCCCTCGCAGTTCGAAGCGGCCTTCCTCTCGACGGCCCACAGCGATGCCGACATCAAGAAAACCGTCGCGGCCGCGCACGCCGTCTTCAAAACCCTCTGACCGTTCGCCCGTATCCGGGCCGATACGGCCTCGTATCTATTCGTCGTCCTCGTCTTCCTTGTCCAAGACTTCCTGCCGCGCCTGTTCTTCCATGGCATTGTGGATTAGCATCCGCAGGAACATCGAGATCAGGGATCCCTTCTCCAAGCTTCCGCCCGGCGGGACCGCAATCTTGCCTTCCTTGACCATCTTGTCCAGCCAGGCTTTCTGATCCGGCGCGATCAGAACGGGAATCTCGACCAGCCCTACACGTCCCATCATATCCATCAGTTAACCTCCTGCGTGACAAGCGCGACTGGCGAGACTTGCGTGAAAAGCCGGAAGGGCTGATCCATCAACGAGTCTTGCCTTTCTCGCCTTTCTCGCGTTTCTCGCACGGGCAGCCCAAGGGGCTGCCCGGTATTCCACCATGCGCTCTTCCGCCCTGTCAACCAGCCTCTCTTGCGCACGGGTCTTGCACAGTCACCCGCAAGCGATTGAGTCAAAATCACGAAAGGAGACGTCATGCGAAGAATCGACCCATTGTCCGCGATCGACCATTCTTTGATCTGGCAAGCCCTGGCGGTGCTGCTCATGGCGGGAGCGCTCCTGGCCATCCCGACGTCGGTGGCGGCTGAAGCCAGGAAGGAGCCGCATGCGTTGCATCCCGTCAGCCCGGCGATCCAGGGCCTGCTAATCCACCCCCGCCCCGCGGGGCAGGTGTCCCGGCTTGCGCCGCCGGCCAAAAATCGCAAGCCTGCTCCGCATCTCAACCCGCTCCGCAAACAACTCAAGGGGCTTCCCAAACACAACCTGCAGGCAGCTCGTCAGCAGGCCGCCTTTACCCGCCGCATGCTGGCCGCCCGCCAGCCTGCACCGGACCGGCCTCAGAAACCACGTGTCCTGGAAGGCTGGCAGATCCGCTCGATTGACGGCGACACCTTCGCCGTCGGCAACGAACGGATCCGCATCCGCGGCATCAACGCGCCGGAAACCACCGAGTCAGGAGGTTTCAGCGCCTCGCAGCGGTTGGACCTGCTGCTCAACGGAGGCCCGGTGCTGGTGATTCCCTACGGCCAGGATCCCTACGGCCGCACGCTGGCCGAGGTCTACGTCAACAACCGCAACGTCGCGGAGGTCATGAAGGAGGAAGGGTACGACAAGCCGCAACAGGGAAAATAACTGTTGCCCGTGTGTAGTTTATAGGCTACAATTATGGACGCGACGACAAGAGAACTTCGGATTTATCGAACCGTCGATGGCCGGCTGCCATTTGGTGAATGGCTGGCTTCGTTGCATGACGAAAGAGCCCGGGCGAGGATTCTCGTGAGGCTGGACCGGGTCAGTCTCGGAAACTTTGGTGACTGCCGTAGCGTGGGCGAAGGTGTACAGGAGCTTCGCATTGATTACGGGCCGGGCTATCGGGTGTACTTTGGCCAATTAGGCTCAACAATCGTGCTGCTCCTCTGCGGCGGAGACAAGAACACCCAGGCCAAGGACGTCAACCTTGCGCACTATTACTGGAGCGAGTACAGGAGACGATCATGACTAAAAGTAAGGCCTATCAGGAATATCTGATCGAAAGCCTGCGCGACCAGCGGGAAGCCGAAGAGTACCTGAATGCCGCGCTCGAGGAAGAAGACCCGGAATTATTTCTCCTCGCGTTGCGAAACGTGGCGGAGGCGCAGGGCGGGGTGGCGCAGCTCGCGGAGAAAACCAAGCTCAATCGCGAAAGCCTCTACAAAATGCTGTCGGAGCGCGGGAACCCCGAATTGCGAAGCCTCGACACGCTCCTCCATGCGCTGGGCTTTCGCCTGGCCGTCACCGCTGCCCGCTAGAGCGAAATAACTGAGGGGCGGGAGTCTTCCGCTCACGCTCACTTTTTTCTTGTCCTCCAGCCCTTCTGCAAATAACAGCCAGGCCGGCATAACAAAACCAACAGTGACGGCCGCACGCTGGCCGAGGTCTACGTCAACAACCGCAACGTCGCCGAGGTGATGAAGGAGGAAGGACACGATAAACAACGGTAGGCAGGGCGCTTGACACTCATCTCAGATCGGCTAATACTTCCGCAAGCAGAGTCGAATCCATGAAAATCGTAAAACTGCTGCTCTTGCTTCTCGCTGCTTTGTTCGCCTTTCAGTACTGGCAGGCAAACCGGCCCGCGACAGGACCGAGTCCCAACGGATTCGTCGCGATGCCGGCGATGGCCGGCAGCGACCCCAAGCAGGTTGTCGTGTTCGCTCCGGAAAACTGCCCTTCGGAAAAGGCCCAGCAAGCCGACGACCTGGCGCAGCAGCTCACCTCCCGCAACATTCCAACCGTCCGCTCGCACGACGTATCGTTCAGCTCGTCGGACATGGATCCCGCCATTGGGGTCCGTCTCAATTCGGTCATGAACGGAGAGCTGCCGATCGTCTTCGTCAACGGGAGGGGGAAAGCGAACCCGACTCTTGAGGAAGTAATTGCCGAGTTCGGAGCCTCGCACTGATCGGAGGCAATTCGCCCGCCTCACTTTTTTCTCTTGTCATCCGGTCCCTCCGCAAAGAGCAGCCAGGCGAGCACGATGAACCCGATGGTGACGGCGGCGATCGCAAGCCAGGTTCCGAATTTTTCAGGCATCAGACAGCTCCTTGCTTCCGGACCTGCAGCCGCTTCAGGAACTCGGGATCGATCCGTTTTACCTTGCCTTCGGGTGTCGTGGCAATGAGCGTGGCCGAGCCTTCAACGACGACGCGCCCGCTCTTTTTATCCTTCACCACGTGAGAGAATAGAAACGAGGCTTTCCCCTGCTCGTCCAAAACCGTGTCGATGACGAGTGTCTCGCCCAGGCGGGCCGGTGACTTATACTCCAGATCGGCCCGGACAACCATGAAGATGGTGCCTTCTTTCGCGAGTTGCGCCACGGAGAAGCCATGGCGTTCCAGATAATCCGTCCGAGCCCGCTCGAAATACTTCAGATAATTCGCATAGTACACCACCCCGCCGCAATCCGTGTCCTCGTAGTAGATTCTAACTTCCATCGTTTAGTCTGTTAAGTCTGTTGAGCCAGTTCGGCCCGTTAACGGTCCAACGGACCAAACCGACATAACGGGCCCAACACCCCGTTACAGGTTTAACACCGGGAACCTCGGCAGAGATACATCGCTGACGCCGGTCAGCTTGACGACGATCTCACATAATTGGTTGAAGCGCTCCGGCTTGATCGACTCGAACCCGTGGCCCAGCACGGCCTGATTGGCGGCGTCGAGCAACGGCTTCATCTTGGGCCACTGCGCCAGATAGGCCTGTCCCATCTGGCTGCCGAACCCTGCCAGCGCGCGGAACTGATCGTGCAGCGGTAATTTGTATTTACCGTCCAGGTCGCTCAGGAAACAGGTCCGGCAGGTTTCGCGCAACGCCTCCGGCAACTGCTCGGGCTGCAGGTCCCACGTTTTGATCTTGTACTGCTTGAATAATTGATACTGCGCGAAGGCTTCGAGCGAGCGCACGAGCGTGATCATCGCCGCCTCGTAATCGTGCTCGACATCCGCCCGTCGCCGCGCGTGGGCCAGCAGGTCCAGCGCCAGGGGTTCCTTCACTTCATTCGGGTCCAGCACCAGTTTTTCCAGGAACCCGGCGTTCTGCTTCACGCCCATCAGCACGGTTTTCAGTCCGGATGGCCCGCCCCAGACCGACGCCATTTCCAGCGCCTTGTGCGCATTTTTGAGCTTGTCCCAGGCCTGGCGATACTGAAACCGTTCCCAGAGACCGTAGCCCTCCGCGAGATCCGCGAAGGCCCGATACATCGGCTTCTGCCCGCCGCTGACGCGCGCCTCGATCTGCCGGAACAGAACCGCCGCCGCAGCGAACGAGCCGCGGTTGAACTGCTCGCAGGCCTCCTGGCGGGCCTGCGCCGCGGCTTCGTCCCAGGGATTGCCTTGCAGCCAGACCTGTGCCTGGCCGTCAATGGTGATCGCCTCATCATCCGAACCGGCTCCCGCCTGTCCGATCATCACGATGCGCGAGGCGAAGGGGAGGCTCGCCAGCGAGAGCGCCGCGGCCATCGCCGGCGTGGCGCCGGTCAGATCCACGGCCAGCTCGCCGGGCTGCACTTCCCATGTCCGCATCATGTCGGGCAGCGCGCGCGCCACGGCTTGATAACAGGCCATGAAACGCGTGGCATCCGGCGCGACGATCCAATCCCACTTGCGCGGCATCGTGTCTATCCTCGGCTGTACGGAGGACTCGACGAGGCCCTTCGCAGATTCAGGCCCGAAGAAGCAGAGCAGCTCAGGCTTGAGCCGGTTGACCGTATAGACCGCTGCCGGGGCACCATCGGTGATCGCAACCAGCAACGCTTTAGCAGGACTGTCGGATGCCATGACGCGCGGACTATAGCATCGGCACGGCAGACGTTCAACGAGCTGCCCCGTGCAATCCCTCCCCTTGACGGCCTATGGAAAGACGCCTAGACTTTCGGCGTTTACGCGCGTGACTCGACGGTAATTCCTGCGAGACTTGCGAGGCCCCTTATGACCTGGTGGTATTGGCTCCTGTTGGGATTGATTCTGGCCGGCGCGGAGATGATGGCGCCCGGCGGTTTTTATCTCCTGTTTTTCGGCATTGCGGCGCTGGCCGTCGGCGCGCTGGCCGGTGCCGGCGTCGTCGCAGCCGACTGGCTGCAGTGGCTGCTGTTTTCCGTGATCGCCGTCGTGTCGCTGCTTCTGTTCCGGGGCCCTCTGCTCCGCATGAGCCAGGGACATAAATCTCATCCGGTGGACACGATGGTCGGAGAGACCGCCGTCCTGCTCGACGATGTGCCGCCCGGCCAGACCGGCAAGGCGGAACTGCGCGGTACGACGTGGAACGCGCGGAATGCCGGCGCCGGTCACCTGGCGAAGGGACAGTCCGCGAAGGTGGACCGCGTCGACGGCTTGACCCTGTGGCTCAGACCCCAATAACGACTCTCAGCGAGGTGCACTGATGGAAGGTGGATTGATTGTTACCCTGTTTCTCGCATTCATCGTCGTCATCATTCTGCTCAAGACGGCGGTCGTGGTCCCGCAGCAGAGCGCCTACGTGGTGGAGCGGCTGGGAAAATTCAATTCCATACTCGACGCAGGCTTTCACATTCTGCTCCCCTTCATTGACTCGATCCATTACAAGCACTCGCTCAAGGAAACCGCCGTGGATATCCCGGAGCAGGTCTGCATCACGCGCGACAACGTTCAGGTCACCGTGGACGGCCTCCTGTACATGCGGGTGTTGAATCCCGAACGGGCGTCCTACGGCATCAACGATTACAGGTTCGCCCTCATGCAATTGGCGCAGACGGCCTTGCGGAGCGAGATCGGCAAGATCGAGCTGGACAGGACGTTCGAAGCGCGCACCGCTATCAATGCGCAGGTCGTCAACGAACTCGACAAGGCTTCAGAACCGTGGGGCGTCAAGGTGCTCCGCTATGAGATCAAGAACATCACCCCTCCGCGCGACGTGCTGGCGGCGATGGAAAAGCAGATGCGGGCCGAACGGGAAAAGCGGGCCGTGATTCTGACCTCCGAAGGCGAGCGCGACGCGGTCATTAACCAGGCCGAGGGTGACAAGCAACAAG
>Ga0326597_10010055_pt1 | contig 12625 bp, 10 predicted proteins | sample RVTome_12_FD_203789 | JGI IMG/M metagenome (GOLD analysis project Ga0326597, IMG submission 203789) | Soil microbial communities from uranium-contaminated site in the Upper Colorado River Basin, Wyoming, United States - RVT100D185 | ecosystem: Environmental > Terrestrial > Soil > Contaminated >... | reverse complement strand
CGAGCTCGAACGGGTGGCGCTTCACGCTCGTCCGGAGCGACTCGCCGCGCGGCAGAACGATCTTGACCGGCTTCCGGGTCACCCACGCGGCCACGGCCGCCATGCCCTCGAGATGGATCTCGAGCTTGCCGCCGAACCCGCCGCCGAGCGGGGTCGACACGATCCGGATCTTCTCGCGCGGCAGGTCGAGGATCTTCGTCAGTTGCTCACGCGTCTCGAACGGCGCCTGCTGCGGGACGTAGACCGTCACGCCACCGTCCTCGACGGCCGCCAGGCAGGCGAGCGGCTCGAGGTAGGCGTGGTCCTGGCGCTGGGTCGAGAAATGGCCCTCGACGACGTGGGCGGCCTCGGCGAACGCGGCGTCGATGTCGCCGACCTCGTGGACGAGCGCCTTGCACACGTTCCCGGGCGCCGAATAGACGAGCTGGGGTGCGTGGAGCGCGAGCGCCTCGGCCGGGCTGAAGAGGCCGGGCAAGGGCTCATACTCGACCGCAACGAGCTCGACCGCAGCCGCCGCTTGCTCGCGCGTGTCGGCCAGGACGAGGGCGATCGGGTCGCCGGTAAAGCGGACGAAGTCATGGGCGAAGACCGGCTGGTCGGGCACGGTGCGGCCGTGGGCGTTGAGGCCCGGCACGTCGTCGGCGGTGAGCACCCAGCGCACGCCCGGCGCGGCCTTCGCGGCCGACGTGTCGACCGACAGGAGCCGGGCGTACGCGTGCTCCGACCAGACGACGGCGCCGTGGAGCATGCCGGGCAGCGTGCGGTCGTCGGCATACGGGAGCTTCCCTTGCACGCTCTGGAACCCGTCGACGAGGACGGCCGGCGTGCCCAGCGGCCCGTACGTCGGCTGCCAGCCCTCGTACGTCGCTGGGTTGTCCAGCCAGTCGGCCGCCTGCTGGACCGCGTCGAAGATCGGCTCGAAACCGGTGCAGCGGCAGATGTTGTTCTTCAGCCCATCGCGGATCTGCGGCAGCGTTGGGCAGGGCGTCGTCTCGAGGAGGGCCTTCGAGGCCATGATCATGCCCGGGATGCAGAAGCCGCACTGGACGGCGCCCTTGTCGAGGAACGCGGCCTGGATCGGGTGGAGGGTGCCGTCCGCGTTAGCCAGTCCGTCGATCGTCTCGATCGACGTCCCTTGGGCGCGGCGCATGAGGAACGTGCACGCGTCGAGCGGGCGGCCGTCGACCTGGACGACGCACGAGCCGCAGTCGCCACTCGTGCAGCCATCCTTCGTACCCATCAGGCCACGATCGTCGCGGAGGTAGCGGAGGAGCGTGCGGCGGCCGTCGACCCGGGCACTGACGGTCTCGCCGTTCAGGGTGAACGTGAGCTCCTGCAGGGTCTCCGCCGCCGTCTCCATCCCGGGTCCTCCCACCGCCGCGCCGCACCACCGGGCGACTGCATCTCGTCGTATACAATAGCGCCCATTCGCACGCTTCGACCAGCGAGTTCCGGCCATGGTCGGAGGGAGGGAGGCGGACCGTGCCCCGCCAGGGCCAAGCGTGAGCGTCGCGATCCGCGTTGCCGTCGGCCTGCCGGTCCGGGCGACGGGAGCGGACCCGGACCTGCTGCTCACGTGGGCCATCCGGGCGGAGCACGGTCCGTTCTCCAGCCTCGCGGTGCCGGACCGCGTCGTGCACGACGCGCACGAGCCCCTCGTGACGCTCGCCGCCGCGGCGGCTTCGACGCGCAGGATCGGACTCCTCACGAGCATCGTCCTGGGGCCCACCCGGGAGACGACCCTGCTCGCCCGCCAGGCGGCCTCGATCGACGCCCTGTCACGGGGTCGCCTGACGCTCGGGGTCGGCGTCGGCATCCGTCGGGACGACTATGCCGCGACCGGCTCGGAGTTCGAGACGCGCGGCCGGCGACTCGACACCCAGCTCGCCCTCCTTCGACGGATCTGGGCCGGCGAGACCCTTGACGCCGGCATCGGGCCGATCGGACCGGCGCCGGCGAGGCCCGGCGGCCCGCAGCTCCTCGTCGGGGGCTACGTCGAGGCGGTCGCGCGGCGGATCGCCGCCTGGGGCGACGGGTTCATGGCTCCCGGCGGCGGTGAAGCGGAGCGGATGGCGGCACTGTGGCGGTCGATCGTCGACGCGTGGGAGGCCGCCGGGCGATCCGGGCGGCCACGCCGCGTCGTCGGCAGCTACTTCGCCCTCGGCCCACGCGCGGCGGAGTACGCCCGCTCCCACATCGACGCCTGGTACGGCTTCGATCCGGCGCTGGCCGACCGCCGTCTGCGCGGCATCCCCACCACCGCGGACGCGGTCGAGGCCGTCATCCGGCGCCACGACGCCGACGGGGCCGACGAGATCGTCCTGCGCCCATGCGCCGCGGACCTCGACCAGCTCGACCGTCTGACCGACCTCGTGGCCGGGTTGTAGCGATCCCGCCGCGTGCCGACACCTACCGGTGGACCGCGATCGGCCCGTGCCGCGATCGGATTCAGCCGCGATCGGCCCCGGCACCGTGAAAAATCGGCCCCCACGCAGAGCCGCCCACGCTCCCACCAGTAACAGAATCGGCACAGGCGAGCGCGGTGCGACGCCCAACCTGCAGCCTGGGCGCCAATCCGTGCACGTTCATCGCCGACCTGCTACTGGCAGTGACGCGGGGCGGCCGCGACAGCGTTTCGGGCGTCGGCACTTAGGCGGACTCTCCCGGCGCATCGCCGGCCGACCCGCCCGCGCCCTCGATCGGCGCGTCGAATGGGGTCCGGAACGCGACACCGGCCCCCACAGCCAGGGCAACCCCAACGACGACGAAGATCGCCGCGATCCCGGCCGCCCCGGCCACCGCGCCCATGAGGGTCGGGACGACGAGGAGGGCGACCCGGTTGCCGGTGATCCGGACGGCGAGCGCGGTGCCGCGTTCGCTGCGCGGTGACCGGTTGGCGACCCACGCGATCGTCATCGGCTGGCCAAGGCCGATGCCGAGCCCGATCACGACCATGAGCCCGACGAGCACGGCCGGAGCCGACACGAATGGCAGGCCCACGATCGCGACCGACGCGAACGCCATGCTCGTCCCGAGCAGCCGGGACCGCCCGAGCCGGGCAATGAGCTGGGCCATGAAGATGCGCGATACGAGCGACGCGCCCGCCCGCGCCGACAGGAGCGCCCCGACGAGCCCCACGGACAGCCCTGCCTCCTCGCCGTGCGCCGGCAGGTACGCCGCGAGCAGATCGATCGTCGAGATCACGCTGATCCCGACGAACATCGCCGATGGCATGCCGCTGCGACGCAGGACCCGCCCGGTCACCGCCAGCAGGCCAGGCCCGCGGCCGTCAAGCGGCGGCGTCCCCGGCCGATCGCGACCCCGCGTCAGTCGCGGCAGAAGCAGGGCGAGGAAGAAGCCGGATGCGGTCAGCGCCGCCGCGACGAGGAAGACGATCCCCTCCGGGTGGTCCGGGACAATCCCGGCGCCGGCGCCCGGTCGAGCCGATGTCGGGGCCGTCGAGGCGCCGGCCACGAGCAGGCCCGCCGATGCCGCGACCGCGCCGCCGATGATCGTGGCCGGAATGACCGGGCCGATGAGCTGGCCGATCGAGTTGACCGTCGAGTAGTGACCGAACCGCACCTCGCGGTCCTCCCGCGGCCCGATGTTGGCGACGAGCGCCTGCCCGGCCACGAGGTACGTGATCTGTCCCAGGCCCATCGCCAGCTGCGCGAGAGCGAGCGCCGGCAACCCGCCGGCAAACGCGGCGAGGACACCGCCGGCCGTCAGGACGGCCATCGCCCCGATCATGTAGCGCGATGCGCCGTCGCGATCGACGCGCCGTCCGATGGCGATGGCGAGCAGGGCCGGCAGCAGGGAGAACGACGACTGGATGAGCCCGATCTCGACCGGTGTCGCGCCGAGGTCGAGGGCGCGGTACGTGATCGTGGGCCGAGTCGCGTGGATGGTCGTGACGGCGAGGCCGGCGACCGCCATCTGGGCGAGGAACCCGGGACGCCAGTCCGCCACGCGCGCGTTCGTCACGAGCGACACGGTACACTGCCGCATGCAAAGCGGTGCGGCGCGAAGGAGCGTGGTTCGTGATCCTCGATCAGCAGGTCGTCATTCCCGTCCCGGCCGATCGGGCGTGGGCGTTCCTCATGGACATCCCGGCCGTCAGCCGCTGCGTGCCGGGCGTCGAGTCGATCGAGCAGATCGACGACGACACGTACAACGGGGCGCTCAAGGTCAGGGTGGGACCGATCGGCGTAACGCTCAAGGGAACGGTGTCGGTCGTCGAGCGGGACCACGCCGCGTATCGCTCGCGGATGACCGTTCAGGCCTCCGACAAGCGGCTGAACAGCGCCGTCTCCGCCCAAGCGGTGATGACCCTCGTGCCCCGCTCCGAGGCCGAAACGGAAATGCAGATCCACACCGAGTCCTCGATCCTCGGCAAGCTCGGCGAGTTCGGCCAGGCGGTCATGCGCAAGAAGGCCGACCAGATCATCGCCGAGTTCGCGCGCAACATGGCCCGCGAGCTCGGCGGGAGCTGAGGAGGACCTGGCTCAGGAGCGGCTGGTGACCGGCTCGCCCGTCGGCGCGGTGCGCAGCAGCGTGGTTCGCGGGCGGACCATCCGACCGGCCGCCTGGCCGACGAGCTCGCCCTCGCGCATGACGATTTGTCCCCGGACGATCGTCGCGACCGGCGCACCCTTCGTCCGATCGCCGTCGAACGGCGTGACGTGGTTCTTGCTGTGGAGGTCGTCGTCGCGGATGACGCCCTCCTTGTTGAGATCGACGATCGTGAGGTCGCCGTCGGAGCCGATCCGGATCGCCCCCTTCTGCGGCCACATGTCCCACGTCCTGGCCGGCCCGTCCGACGTCGCCCGGACCAGCTGCTGGAGGGTCATCCGGCCGGCATTGACCCCGTGGGTGAGGAAGTAGGCGACGCTCGTCTCGACGCCCGGGAACCCGCTGATCGCCTTCCAGATGTCGTCGTTGAGCTTCTCCTCGGCGGTGTGCGGCGAGTGGTCCGTGGCGATCATGCTGACCCGGCCGTCCTTGAGACCTTCGAGCAGGTAGTCGCCGTGGCCGTCGGCCCCGTAGCGGATCGGCGGGTTCATCCGCAGGCGCACGCCGACCGTGGCCATGTCCTCCGCCTTCTTGAATACGTAGTGGGCGCCGGTCTCGCAGGTGATGTCGACGCCCCTGGCTCGCCACTCCTCGATCATGTCGAGGCCGTCCCGGGACGAGAGGTGGAAGATATGCATCTTCGTGCCGGTGTGGCGGGCATAGAGGCCCATCCGCTGGATCGACTCGACCTCGGCGAGCGGCGGGCGCGAGTCGACGTGGGCGAGCGGATCAGTCCGGCCGGCTTCCTTCATCTGCCGGATCAGGTGCTGCATGATCTCGTTGTTCTCGGCATGGAAGCCGATCCGGAGACCGGTCGCCGCGATCTCGCGCAACCCGTCGATCATCATCCCGTCGTCCGGCGCCGGGATGTTGCCGATCGTCTCGCCGAGGAAGCACTTGAAGCCGACGACGCCGGCGTCGGCCATGGGCCGGAGGGCCGGCACGCTGTCCTGGACGAGCAGGCCGATGATCCCGAAGTCGACGTACGACTTCTCCTCCGCCAGGCGACGCTTCAGCTCGACGTTCTCCGGCGAGTCCGTCTTCGGCTTCGTGTTCGGCATCTCGACCACGGTCGTGACGCCGCCGAACACGGCGGCCGTCGATCCGGTGCGCCAGTCCTCCTTGTACTCGAGGCCCGGCTCGCGGAAGTGGACGTGGCCGTCGATGACGCCGGGCAGCACGTGGAGACCGGTCGCGTCGAACTCCTCGGCCGCGGCAAGGCCGAGCTGGCCGGGTGCGGCGATCGCGACGAACCGGCCGTCGGAGATCGCGAGGTCCGCGGCGATGGTCGCGTCGGACGTCACGACGGTGCCGTTCTTGACGATGAGATCGACGGACTGTGGCATTGGTCGTTGCTACTCCTGCTTGGTGTCCTGCTGATCCGATGGTCGGCTCGTGTCGGTGGACTTGTCCTCCCCAGTCGCTACGCGTCGCGCGGGTCCGGCGCGTCCGGATCGAGGATCCAGCCCCACCGCTCCCGCGTCGCCCGCGCCATGTCGGCCGTCACGACCGGGTCCGCGAACCGGTCGCGCCATTCCCACGGCTTCGTCGCGTCGATGAGCAGCCGCGAGTTGAAGCCGCGCGCGTCCGGGTGGATGGCCGGGTCGAGCGGCCCACTCCACGCGCGGCGGATGATCGTCATGTCGCGGTCCGGGTCGGCCCGGGTCATGACCGCCCACATCACGTCGTCGAGGCTCGTGATGTCGATGTCGGGATCGACGACGACGACGATCCGTCCCGCGTACGCCGAGGTGCCGGTCTGCCCGCCGACCATGAGCGCCTGCGTCGCGTGGCCCGGGTAGGCCTGGTCCACGGCGATGACGACCATCATCCGGTTGCCGGCCTCCGGCGGACACCACACGCCGGTGATCCGGGGCACCCCGGCCGCGCGGAGCTGGTTCTCGATGAGGGCCGACTTGAGATAGGCGAGGAACCGGTTGTCCTCGTGGGGCGGCTTGCCCTGCGGGCAGCCGAGCAGGATCGGGTCGGTCCGGTGGTAGATCGCAGCGACGTGGATGATCGGCGTCCGATGCTCGCCGCTCGCGTAGTAGCCCATCCACTCCCCGTACGGACCCTCGTCGTGGTACTCGTCCGGGTACATCCAGCCCTCGATCGCGATCTCGGCCGTGGCCGGGAACGGGACGCCCGTGTGGCGGCCGCGGACGAGCTCGACCGGGGCGCCGCGAACGCCGCCCGCCCAGGCGAACTCGCTCATCCCGTACGGGATGCCTTCGGCACAGGCGGCCATGAACAGGAGGGGGTCGGCGCCGACGACGACCACGATCGGGCACGGCTCGCCGCGGTCGAAGTACTTCTGGCGGATGATCTTGCCGTGCTTGCCCGGGCTGATGTACACGCCCATCTCGTCACGGCCGAAGATCTGGTTGCGGTACGTCCCGACGTTGACCCACTCGGAGTCCGGGTCCTTCATGATGTTCATGCTCGCGGTGCCGATGTAGCGGCCGCCGTCCTGCGGATGCCACACCGGCACCGGGAACGCCTCGAGGTCGACCGCATCGCCCTCGACGACGTGCTCGAAGACCGGGCCGTCCTCGACGAACACCGGATCGACCGGCTGGAAGTCCGCGAGGACGGTCCGCCAGAAGCGGAACAGGCCGTCGTGATTGCCCTCGGACTGCGGGAGCCCAAGGGTGACCGCCTGCCGGCGCGGCGTGCCGTTGCAGTTCACGATCACGCGCCGTCCCGCCGGGTAGCCCGGCACGTTGTCGAACAGCACGCACGGGCTGTCATCGGCGTGGTCGAGCAGCTCGGTGATCTCGCCGATCCCGGATTGCCAATCCACCCCGTCGACGACCCGCAGCTCGCCGAGGTCGCGGACGCGCGCGATCCACTCGCGCGTATCGCGCCACGGCGGCAGCTGTCCTTCGGTCGCCGTACCCGGCCGATCGATGATCGCCACGCTCCTCCGCCTTCCGGTCGACCATCGCTGACTGGGCCCGACGGACGACTGTATGCAACGGTATCTTACGGTCCGCGAGGATGGCGGGTCAACGGTCACTGGACCGGCCCGGAGGTCCGGGTGTCGACGAGCTCGGAGGTGTCATGACGGACGACCCGCTGCTCGTCGCGATCCTCGTCGGGACCGTCGCGGTGGCGGCGTTCATCAACGGCACGATCGGTTTCGGCTTCGCTCTCCTTGCGGTCAATGGGCTGGCCGTCGTGCTCGGCGCGCGGGACGGGGTCGTCGTGATGAGCCTGCTCGCGCCGTTCGTCAGCGGGCTGCAGCTCATCAACCACCGCGCGTTCGCCCCGCCGTGGCGCCGTCTCAGGAGCCTGCTCGCCGGGGCGATCGTGGGATCCGTGGTCGGCACACAGCTCCTCGTCGTCCTGCCCGGATCGGTTATCTCGATGGCGCTGGGCCTGTTCACCCTGTGGTTCGTGGCACGCTCGATTCGCGGCGAGCGGCCCCCGATGGGCGACCGAACCGAGCGCCGCCTGGGGCCCCTGGTCGGCTTCGTCGGCGGCGTGTCGAACGGGACGCTCGGTGCATCGGGGCCGGTCTTCGGCACGTACCTGACGGCGATCGGCCTCCGTGGGCGAGACTTCGCCTACGCGATCGCGCTCGTGTTCTTCCTCATGTCGACGCTCCGGATCGGCCTGCTCGCCGCGCTCGACGTGTACTCGCAGCCTCTGGTCGTCATTGCCGGCGTCCTGCTCGTGCCGAGCCTCGGCGTGCAGCTGATCGGCCTGCACTTCCGCGGCCGATTGCCGGCAGCGGCGATCTACCGGGGCGTGCTCGTCGCCCTCGGTGTCGGTGGCGCCACCCTCATCTGGCGCGGCATCGAGGGGCTCAGCGACCTGCTCCCGCGCTGACCGGTCGCTCCGCCACCTGGCGCAGGTAGTCGATCGCCTCGTCGAGCGGCACGACGTCGGCGTACTTCTGGTCGAGATCGAACAGGTTGATCGCGTGCGGGGCCTCGTCCCGGTCGAAGACGCACTCCTCCGGCACGATCACCTTGTAGCGGTGGCTCTTGGCGTCGACGACGGTTGCCCGGACGCAGCCGCTCGTCGACTCACCGGCCACGACGACCGTGTCGGCACGAAGGCCGGTCAGGAGGCCGGCCAGCGGGGTACCCCAGAACGCGCTCGGCGCCGTCTTGTGCAGGACGACCTCGCCGTCGATCGGAGCGACCTCGTCGACGATGTCCCAGCGCCGCCGCCGCCGGTCGGCCATCGCGGGGTCGTCGACGCGGGCACCGCGCGGGTTCGCGTCGCGCCAGCCGGGCATGCCGCCGAAGCCGGTCACGTGCACGACCGGGACGCCGAGCGACCGCGCCCCGCCGAGCAGGCGCTGGATATGCGGGAGCGCCTCCCAGCCGGCCAGGCCGCAGCTGCCCGGCCAGGACCGGATCGCCTCGAGCAGTGGCTCCGGCCGGTCGCCGAAGACCCAGCGATAGAGGTCGACGAGGAGGAGAACCGGCCGCTCTCCGGCGCCCTTGCGGATCGCCGGGTCCGCCGCTGCCCGGGCCCGATCCCGATCGGACAGGAACCGATCCCAGACTCGCTCGCCCATCGCCTGCCTGCGCCTCCCTCACCGTCTCCGTCTTGCCGTGGCACGATGGTACACCGTCGTATACGCGAGGCGGTCGACCCGACGCCCGCTATCCTCGTCGCATGACAGACACGACGACCCGGAGGAACGAAGCCCACGTCCAGCTCGGTCGCGACCTCGTCGCCGCGGCCTATCTCGAGGGCGACTTCGTCCTCAGCTCCGGGCAGCGCAGCCGCTACTACTTCGACAAGTACCTGTTTGAGACGAAGCCGGACATCCTGCGCCGCCTGGCGGCGGAGCTGGCCGCGCTCGTTCCGTCCGGCACGGACCGGATCTGCGGCACGGAGCTCGGCGCGGTCGCGCTCGCGACGGCGCTCTCGCTCGAGACGAGCCTGCCGTTCGTCATCGCCCGCAAGGGCGCCAAGGAATACAGCACGGAACGGCTCATCGAAGGCATCCTCGAGCCCGGGGACCGGGTCATCGTTGTCGAAGACATCATCACGTCCGGCACGCAGGCGATCCGCGCCGCGGAGCGGGTCGTCGCGGCCGGCGGAAACGTCGTCGGCATCCTGGCCGTCGTCGACCGCGAGGAGGGCGGCCCGGCGGCGATCGCCGCGGCCGGCTTCGCGCTCACGACCCTGTTCGACCGGACGGGCCTCGGCGTCTGACCCGTCGCCCGCGCGCCAGGGCAGCGGGTCAGTACGTGTCGACGATCCGCTGGATCTCGTCCGGGTCCTGCGTTCGAGCAAGGGCGAGGCGGAGCAGGATCCTCGCCTTCCACGGCTGGAGATTGTCGGTCGCAACCCAGCCGCGCCGCCGCAGCCCGGGACTGCGGACCGTGCGACCGGAGCCGACGCGCGTCCCCTGGGCGATGAGCACGCCGGCCGCCGCGGCCCGATCGAGCGCCTCGATCTCCGACGGCGTGGGGCGGCCGGCGCCGGTCCCGGCCGACACGATTCCGCGGGTCCCGGCCGCGACTGCCGCATCGATCATCGTCCCGTCGGCCCCGAGGTATGAGACGACGACGTCGACCCGCGGCAGCGTCGCCACGTGCGCGAGGTCGAACTCCGTCGCGCTCGTATGCGGCCGCACCGGGCGGTGATAGAACAGGACCCGACCGTCGTTGTCGGCGTAGCCGAGCGGCCCGAGGTCGCGGCCCTGGAACGTCTCGACCCGGTAGGTCGCGGTCTTCGTGACGTCCCGCGCGCCGTGGATCGTGTCGTTCAGGACGACGAGCACGCCCATTCCGACCGACGCCGGATCGGCCGCAACCCGGACCCCGTTGAACAGGTTGAGGTAGCCGTCCGCGCTGATCGCCGACGACGGCCGCATCGCGCCGACGACGACGACCGGCCGGTTCGTCCGCAGCGTGAGGTGCAGGAAGTAGGCGGTTTCTTCGAGCGTGTTCGTGCCGTGCGTGATCACGACACCGTCCGCCCCGCCGTCGAACGCCGCATGGATTGCGCGGACCAGATCGAACAGGTCGTCGTCCGTGATCGACTGGCTGGGCAGCCGTCGGAACGGGACCTCGCGGACGTCCGCGACGGTGTCGAGCTCCGGTACGCGCTCCACGAGCTCGCCGTCGGCGAGCCGCTTGCCGGCCTCGATGTACCAGGCGAGGTCGAGCCGGTCGACCCCGACGGAGTCGATCGTCCCGCCGGTGAAGATCAGGTCGACGCGCGGCCGGTCGCTCATGGACGACGCACGGTCAGGCGAGTGACTCCGCGGCGAACTCCTGGAGGTCGAGGCGCACGAGGTACTCGCGCGCCGCGCCGAGGTGCGTGTTCGAGGCGGCCTCCGCGGCCGCCGGATCGTGCGCGACGAGCGCGGCGAGGATCGCCTCGTGTTCGGCCAGGACGTGCTCCACGCGATCCGGGCTGGCGAACGGCAGGGTGCTGAAGCGCCGAACGAAGTCGCGCAGGTCGCTCGCAACGCGGGCGAGCATCGGGTTTCCGGCCGCCGTGTAGATCACGTCGTGGAAGCGCTGGTTGGCGATCACGATCTGCCCGCGTCGGTCGCCGGCGACCGCCTGGCGCATCGAGTCGACGATGAGTCGCAGGCGTGCCAGCTCGGACGGGGTGATCCGGTGGGCGGCCAGGCGGGCGGCGAGCCCGTCGAGGGCCTCGCGAACGACGAAGACGTCCTCGATCTCACCGGCGTCCGGCGCATGGACGACCATGCCGCGGGCCGGATCGGCCAGGACGAGGTTCTCGGCGGCGAGGCGCTTGAGGGCCTCCCGGACCGGGGTTCGGCTGACGTTGAAGTCGGCGGCGATGCTCAGCTCGATCAGGCGCGACCCCGGGGCAAGATCGCCGGAGATGATCTGGTCCCTGAGCCGCCGATACACGAGTTCGCTGCTCGGAAGGCCATCGTTGGCTCCGTCGGCTCGGGTTGTCGCGCGTCGCACGCGGGCATGTTGGACCATTGGCATATCACCGCATACAGTGATCCTCAAGCGGCAGTATACGGGACGCGCGCGCGATGTATCGCACGGTCCCGCGCTCGGCGAGACTGCATTTCGGTCGTCCGACCGCCGATCGACCGGCCGGGAATCGCATTGACCCGCCCCGGTCGAGTCAATAGAATGCCGATGCATACCGTGGCGTATCGCCACGGAGCGATCGCGGCATGGTTGGGTGGCCACGGAGGAGGCTGCCGCGATGCGATGCCCACCCAGCAGGGGAGTCTTGCACATGCGACGTACCCGATCGATCCGGGGGGTCAGCCTTCTCGCCGTCGGCGCACTCGTCCTCGCCGCCTGTAGCTCGGGCGCAAGCCCGTCGCCCTCGTCGGCCACGCCGACGAGCCCGCCCGAGTCCGACGCCCCGAGCGCGGAGCCGACCCCGACCGAGCTTCCGGGAACCAAGGAGTTCACGATCGGCTTCACGTCCGCCGGTCTGTCGAGCTCCGCCTTCCTGGCCGCCATCGACGCCCTCAACAACAGCGGCTATACGATCACCGTCCAGGTCCTCGACTCGTCGGAGCTCGTCACCGAGGGTGTCTCGAGCGGCGGGTTCGCATTCGGTTCCGGTGCCAACAACAGCTCGATGGCCGCCGTCGAGAAGGGCGCCAACCTCAAGGTCGTCGTCGCCCGCGTAAACAACGAGTGGACCCTCTACGCTCGCACGGACATCACCGACTGTGCCGGACTCGGCGGCCAGCGACTGGCGATCCACAGCCAGGGCGCGGTGAGCACGGCCATGGTCCGCAACTACGTCGACACCGTCTGCCCGGGCACGGAGCCCAACTACGTCGTCATCGAAGGTTCCAACAACCGCGTCGCGGCGATGCTCGCCGACCAGATCGACGCGAGCCCGCTCGAGCTGTCCGACTCGATCACGATCGAGGGCGAGGCATCCGATCGGTACCACCTGATCTCGAGCTTCGCCGCCGACCTGCCGGACCTCCAGACAACGTCGGTCTACGTCAACGGCGACTTCGCGGCGGAGAATCCCGGAACGGTCCTGGCCGTCGTCAGGGCTGTCCTCGAGCAGCACCGCCTGATCGACGGTGATCCGGACTACCTCAAGTCGATCGCCG
>Ga0326597_10010054_pt1 | contig 12626 bp, 10 predicted proteins | sample RVTome_12_FD_203789 | JGI IMG/M metagenome (GOLD analysis project Ga0326597, IMG submission 203789) | Soil microbial communities from uranium-contaminated site in the Upper Colorado River Basin, Wyoming, United States - RVT100D185 | ecosystem: Environmental > Terrestrial > Soil > Contaminated >... | reverse complement strand
CCTCTATGCAGACCGCGCCTACCACTCCGAGATGCACCGCATCCTCCTCTGGAACCAGGGCATTGCGACACACATTGCTCGCCGGGGCCAGCCCCACGGCAGCGGACTTGGCAAAGTGCGCTGGGTCGTCGAGCGAACGCTGAGCTGGCTGCACCAATACCGCCGCCTGCGCATTCGATTTGAACGACGAGCCGACATTCACGAGGCGTTTCTCACCCTGGGCTGTGCGTTGATCTGCTGGAAAACGCTGCAAACCGGGTTTTGAAATGGGCTCTAAGTAGATTGTTCCGCGTGGAATCACCAGAGGAGGAAGAGGCCATTGGAGTGGGCGCTGATTTGAACCACCGTGCCGCTAGCACATCAATAGCCACCGAGAACCCAGCGTAGCTTGTGTTCCGGTTCAAGCAGGACGATCCAACTGTGCCACGTTGGGCCAGGTAGTTTAGATTGAAAGATCTGTGTAATCTCCAATGCCTCCAAGGCGAAACGTAGGATCGCCCCTGGTGGGCCGGAGAATAGTGACGCGAGGTCAGTTCACGTTCAACCCAAATTTAGGGTGCCTCGTGTGGAGACGGTCTTTCCAGCGGCTTTCAAGCTGAATGACCTCGTCTTCTTCCGTCATAGGAGACACCACTTGCAGTATGGAGAAGTGAAACGTGGTTGGATCGCGCTCCTTCAGTTTCTTGTTCCCTCCGTCGCCAGACGCAGCGTAGTTTGACCAGCGCCCATATAGATTCTCAGCCCCATAGGCTGATCCGACGTACGACCTGCCATCCTTTGAGTCATAGATCAGGTAGATTCCTCGGACTCGCTTGAGTTCTACTGCCCAGCTACTGGGCAAATTTGATAACTCGTTCCAGGTCACAATTAGCTTGTCAAACGAAGGGAACGGCTCTTCGAGAACGCTTTCCTCCAAAATTGCCTTCACACGAAATTCGTTTTCATTCGCCCATCTTGACCACGATCTTTCCCCGTGCCAGGACGTGATCAATTTTCCCTTAATGTCAGATAGTTGCTTGGTCAACTCCAGGTCGAACCAAAGGGACGTTGGACGGTCCTCTCGTTGGGGCTGCCCCTTCATGCCTAGTTGGCGTAGCTCTATGTTCTCTGGGATGCTCCAGTATTGGCGGTACGATACGCCTTTGTATCCAGCAACCCGGTAGACACCCACAAACACAGCCTCCCCGGACTTCCGTCCGAATAGCGAGACGAGATAGCTGGCTTTGGCAAGCTGCTTTTCGACCCTTTCACCGTGGGACCGTTGATAGGCGTTGTATAGCTCGTGCCTTTCAGCCGCTAGCCATGGGAGAAGTTTGCGGAAATTTCGCTCCGTCGGCCTATGGCGCATGACAAGCACGCGAGATCGAGTTACGTCAATGCCTTGCTCGGACAGCAGATAGTTGAGATCCATCTAGACTATTGAAGGAAAGAGGTTAGTAGGCGTTATCTGGTCTAGCGCGAGCATCGCCGCAGAAAAGCCGGCTGCCGGCGCCAATTACCCTCGGATGGCATTATCACGTAAGCCGAAAGTACGCGCAGTTCATCTTGGACTATCTGAATTCAGGGGACGACCCCCGCAATTTCCCATTCATTGTAGGCGTTGACCCGAAACTGCTTGAGTTGGGCTCGTCTGAGTAAATGCCGTTGGAGGTGGAACGTGTTGTGGACTGCGGACCTCAGCAGTTGTCTGCTCTTGGATGATGTGCCGCTTCCCTGTAAATTCCCTGTTATTCGATGAATCGCTTCGTGTGTGTGAGCGTGGTTCGGCTTCAGCGCGTCGTTTCCGGCGAAGCACCTCGCATCGGGCGTCAAAATGCTGGAAAATTCCCTGTATTTTCCCCGGCTAACAGGGATTCTGTGGAGACGAGTTCGCGCCTGACTCGCAGCTCCGCTATGTCGTAAATTATTTCAATTAGTTATATATAAAGTTTGAAATTACCCAACAATCTACCCAGCATGGTGAAAGCTCTATTTCATCTGTCCGATTGCTGCGATTGCCCAGTTGGTAATTGACCCTGGCAGGTCAGGCCCATCGCGCTTTCCAGGGCTAATGTGATGCCCGGGCAATCGTAGCTTCCAGCGCATCCGCCAGCTGCTCCTGATGCTTGAGGCGCCTTCTCCATTTCTTCGGAAACGCGTCTATACCGAAACATGCGCCGGCCAGACCCCCATAGATGGCACCATTGGTGTCCGCATCGCCGCGCAGGTTCACCACCTCAATCAGCCCCTCTTCAAAATTCTCGAATGAGCGGAGGGCCCAGCAGGCAATGGCGAGGGAGTGGATCACCCAGCCTGTGGGTTTCAACTGTTCCCAGAAGACATCCCCGGTCAGCGCCTGCCGCACATGGCCGAATTCGGGATGGTGTTCTTGCGCGCGGGACACCAGTTTGGTGCCCTGGTCCAGCAATTGCTGCCTGGACAGCCCGAACAAAGCACTGAGAACCAGCTCCGAATAGATCACGGCTGCGGCGATGCAGACGGGGTTGTTATGAGTCGTTGCACAGGCCTGTGCATAGGCAGAGGCTCGCACTGGAAATCGCGCGTCATCCCGCACCAGACTGTTCAGCAATGTCGCCTGCCGCCCTCCCAGGTCCTGGTCAGCGCCGGCAACGCTCTGCCCTGCCATGATTTGGGGCTCGTTCAGATGCCACGGCAGCAGCCAGATGGGCACCGGCACGGCGCGCATCAGGGCGCCGTTGCCTTGTCCCTGGGGAGCTTCGGGGGCGACCAGGGAGGCGGTTGCGTCAAATTTGGCCAGTGCCTGGGCCGTCTGATTGCCGATATCGAAGCAGCGCCCGTTGGAGCTGCACCAGCCTTCGTTCCGCCAGCGCAGGTAGAATGCCAGTTGACGGCGCAGATCCATGTTGGGCGGAGTATCCCAGGACAGGGCATTGGCGAGACAAAGCGTCATGGCCCCGTCGTCTGTCCAATCACCCGGCTCCAGGCCGAAGGGGCCCCCGCCGGTGATCTCATCATGCCAGTGACCGATGGCCGCCCGCTTGCTGGGCTTCGGCATGAATTCCAGGGTGGTGCCCAGGGCATCGCCGACGAACACGCCGAACCATGCCCCTTGCACCCGTGACAGCGTTGCTGCATCCATGGCCTCCCCTATTCATCGGCGGGCGGTTCATTCTGCAGTGCGAACTCCATGATGTCGGCCAGGCTCCACAGAATCGTCATCGGATCCGCGGTATCCGGGCGGAGCTGGCGGTAGTACTCCATGTACTGCATGATCAGGTGAAACAGGCGCTCCGGGCAGTTGGCCAGTGTCCGCAGAATCTCCACTTTCTCGGCCATGGTGGTTTCGCTCCATTCATGGGCGGGAAAATCAAAGACGGTGCGCAGGGTGCAATGGGCATAGTTCCCGTCGGGACTGCCCGTGAAGACCTCGTTGATGCGTCGCGTGAAATGCATGCCTCTGCCTCCAGTCATTGTGGAGCTATTGTCGCCCAAACCCGATGCGTGGCCCGCCGTCCCTGCGGAATGACGCCTCGTGCTCCAGTGCAGTGACGAGCGCATCCGCAGTCACGGCTGACCCTTCCAACATCTGCGCGGACAGTTGCTGCCAGACGGCGCGAAAATCGCCCGGGTGCAGCGAGGGTAGCGCCAACAGGCGCCGCTCATGGGCGCTGGTCAGGCCATCGGGCCCCAGGAGTTCCTGGAAATACTGCGCGGTCGCTTCCACGCGGCGCTCCCGCCGGATGCCGAGAAACCCGAGCTTGTGGCTGAAGCGCCGGTAGATGGCGTCGTCCAGGCTGTCCAGGCGGTTGGTAGAGGCGATGAGCACGCCGGGAAAGTTCTCGATTTGCTGCAGCAGCTCATTCGTCTGGGAGATTTCCCAACTGTGCTGGGCCTTTCCCCGGTCATAGGCCAGGGAGTCGAATTCGTCGAGCAGCAGGATGTTGCCGGCGTCAGCCGCCCGGCGGAACGCGCCGGCGATATTCTGTTCCGACTCGCCGACCCATTTGCTGAGCAGGTCACTCATGCGCTCCACCTGCAGCTTGCGCCGGCACTGTTCGGCCAGGTGCTTGGCCAACTCAGTCTTGCCCGTCCCGGGCAGCCCGTGGAACAGCAGGGTCAACTGATCCGGCCCGTCCATGGCCCCGGCATCCCGAAGTTCGTGGAAGCGCTTCACGCGCAGGATCAGCCGCCGCGCGTCCACGTCGCCGTCCAGATGGAGCAGGTGCGGATTGTACCGGCTGTCCACGCCGCGGACGCGCCTGGCCTTCGGCTTTTCGTCGTGGTGCAGCTCATGGGCACGCCCCAGGATCTGCTCCAGTGCGCTGAGCTGGGGCTTACGGCGACTCGTGGCGGCCCGCCAGGTGGCCATGGCCTGTCCCACATCACCGGGGCTCAGGTCGAAGCGGTCGACGAACTCCCGCAGCGTATCCGCGGACAAGGCGAATCGCCGGGGCAGGTCATGCAGCGCCCGCTGCCAGATGCGCAGGGCAACCTTGCGGCCCAGTTCCTCGAAACCGATGCTGTAGCTGAAGCGGCGCTTGACGGCGTCATGAATGGCGTATTGGTGATTGACCAGCCAGATCACCGGGACGTGATTCTGCTCCAGGGCGTCGGTGAGCAGGCCCTTGAGGGAATTGTCCCGCTCCGTGCGTCCGCCCAGCAGCGCCATCAGGCCCCCGGATTCACACAGCAGCCCCTCCGCCTCGTCGATAATCAGCAGCGGCCGGGTCTCCCCCTGAGAGACCCGCTGAAACAGGGCATAGGCGACAAACCGATCCTGTGCATTCATCGGGCTCCCGTCGTCGTCCTTGCGGGCGAGAGCATAGGCGGCCGCCCCGTAGCGGTGTGCCAGCAACCGGGCAAACTGCGTCTTGCCCAGCCCAGGCGCGCCATAGAGCAGCAGATTCACCCCGGGCCGCCGCTGCTGCCATGCGGTCTCCAACATCCGCCCCGCGATCTCCAGGTCCTGGGACAGGTGCTCGTAGTCGTTTGTGGTCAATTCCGGAGCAGGCTCCCGGGAAATGATGGTTTCCAGGATGGCGTCGGGGCTGGTTTCGCTGGCCAGAATCTTCTGCAGCGGCCTGACGACCTCCATGAGGCTATGCTCGGCCTGGACGACATCGTTGTCCTCAAACACCCGCAAGCGACGCAGCCGCGAGCCATAGACCAGGCGCTTGCGCACCTCCTCCTCGGGGGAGCACAGCACAACGGAGACAAAGCGATGATAGGGCCTGCGCATTCCCGACAATTCCCCGTCTTCCAAAAACTCGCGCAAGGCAGGATCGATGCCGCAGGCGCCGTGCAGACGCAAAATGTCGCGCTCCGTGTCATCCATATCGAAAATGTCGCCCAGTCGCTGGAGCCTCTGCTCCAGGCGCGGAAGCTGTTTTGCCGGCGGCTCGAGGCTGTCCAGCGCTTCCTGCAGTCCCTTGATGAGAGACTGCTTGGTCTTGCGGGCAGCCTTCGCGGGCGGGCGCGATTGCCCAATCAGGGCACGCCCCCTGCGGCGGCGGCGGGGCAACGAGGCGAGGTCCTCCTCCAGCTCCTCCTGGGCGTCCATGAGGTCGTCCAGGGCCCAGCCCGGGAGGATGGGGCTCATGGCACCCGTGAAGACGTCGTCACACAGGAACGACGCGGGAAATTGCCGTGAGGACAGCAGGCGCAGCGCATAGGTGGCACGGAGGAACAGCAGATAGCGGTCGTCCTGATTCATGACCTTGCTCCGGTGAGGTGATTTTCAACCACACCGTGAGTATGGGGTCAGGGACGGACATTATAGGTCGCTCGTCGGAAATCATTTCAAGCGGCAACCCTGCGGACGTATTGCATACGAGAATTGGGGCAAAATTCCGGAAAATCAGAGAATGTTCCTTTTTTGGGTTGCTTCGCCGGATCAAGCGGCATAGGAACACGACACAAGAATCAAATAGGGGCAGGGGCGAATGGCACAGAACGCAACTCACCGAGGCGACACGCTCGCCGCCCTGCGCAACGCCTTCGACATTCTGGTGCGGCTCCAACAGGGCGGCGCGACCACCGCCGATTTGGCGGAAGATTTGGGCCTGTCTTCGCGTCAGATCACCCGCTACCTGAACATCCTGGAGGAATTCGGGGTGCATTTCGAGTCGGACGCCAACGGCAACCGCGCGTCCCCGCTGCGGATTGCACACACGATGAAGGTGCAGGCGCCCTTCAATGTGCTGCTGCTCAATCAGCAGGAGCTATTGCTGCTCTACGCCCAGCTATCCGGGCTGCATCACGCGGGGTCCAACGATGATCGGACGCAACTCTGGGAGAAGGTGCGCCGTAACCTGGGCACCGAGCCGGTGAATTCCGACCAGCTCGCCGGCGCCCTGGGCACCTTCGACAAGGCCTACAAGTCCTATGATACGCCGGCGCTGCGGCGCATTCTCGCGACGCTCCTGGAGGCGCTCTATGCCAACCGTCCCTGCCGCGTCAGCTATCTCCGGCCAGGGGCGGAGGCCGCCAACAGCTTCGACGTGGAGCCCTATCAGCTGTTCGAGGCGGAGGGCGGTCTCTACTGCTACTGCCACCTGCCTTGGGCCAGGGCGGGAAACAACCGCACCCTGCTCCTGGCAGTGGAGCGCATCCAGGAATTGGATGCCGATGGCACGACGACCTTCACCAGGCAGCCCGACGTGGTGGCAGAGATCGAACTGCGCAAGCACCGCGCGTTCCGCATCACCGACGACGGCAAGCTGGTGAAGTTCACCGTCCGCTTCACCAAAGATGCCGCCACCCACGCCACCACCCGCATCTGGCACCCCAGCCAGAGCAAACCCCAATGGCACCAGGACGGCTCCGTCTCCCTCTCCTTCGAGGCCACTGGCATCGATGAGATTCGCTCATGGATCTTGGGGTGGGGCGAGGCGGCGGTGGTAGAGCTTTTTGCTCAGGAATAGTTTGGTCGAAAATTGTCACAATAATGATATCTAATGATTATACCGTACAAATGGAGAATCGCTAACATGGAAAAGCCCGACTTGAATCAGTTTCGATACATAAGAGAGAAAACAAAAGCATCTGCTGAATATATATTAAGCGACATAAGCATAAATATTGACTCAGGATTAGCTGGATCTCAGATTGTAAAACGATTTGAGGAAGAATTTCCATCCGATAATATAAATCGATATTCTTATACGCAATATCTTTCGGATTTGTCCAAGGACGAAAAGTCAAGAATCGCATCTGGTCCAAAGGGATATTACCTGCTGGATGAATCTCAGGTCCAATCATTGGGTTCTGAACTGGCAGAGAATATTGAAGAATTTGAGCCTAAGCGCGTTGAAAGAGAGAAGCTGTTGTATCCAAAACTTGTAACATGGTTGGTTGAATCAAAGCAGTATTCCGCGGAAGACACACATCAGAAAAAGTCAGACCTTGGAAAATGGGGAAATCCCGATATTACAGGTATCAGAGTCGTTGAAAATGTTGGCGGAAAGAACGTAGAGATTGTCACAATTGAGGCAAAATTGGATCTTTCAATGTGGGCAACAGATTTCTTCCAGGCGGTATCACATAAACGATTCGCGAACCGGGCGTATTTTGCCTTTGCCCAAAAGCAATCAATTGTCTCCAAAATTCCATTGGACTTGCAGTACTATCATGAAATTTTTGGCGTCGGTGTTATTGTAATTTCAATAGAAGATGACCACTTTGATGAAATCCATGATTTGGCAAAACCACCATCATTAGTGCCTGAAAAGGCAGAAATCAGAGAATTGTTTCCCGCGCCATACAATATCGCACTTCCTATATTTCAGAAGAGATACCTTGACGCATTAGAAATTAGAGATAATGAATCGCTGTTCAAATTTGGGAAGGGGAACATATAGCCATGCTATAAGCAGATCAAGTACCTGAACAGCCAGTGAAAAGAAGCAGCTTGTTAGTCTGCAATTTCGAATGTTGAGATCAATCTGAAATAGTTGAGGTCGACCAAATTGCCCACCCTCTACCCCACGCCCCTGCCCGATGCCGTGCGTCGTGATCCGCGCAGGGGGGCGGAGGTGCGCGTGTATGACGCACTGGCGAAGCAATTGGGGGATGGGTGGGAGGTGTATCATTCGGTGGCGTGGCAGGGGGCGGGAAAGGATGGGCATGCCACGGACGGGGAGGCCGATTTCGTGCTGGCGCACCCGGCCCATGGACTGATCGTGCTGGAGGTGAAGGGTGGGGAGATCATCCACGATGCACCCACGGGCAAGTGGGCCAGCCGCGACGCCCAGGGCAACATTCACAATATCAAGGATCCCTTCGCCCAGGCGCGCCGCAGCAAGTACGCACTGGTGGACAAGCTGCGGGAGCTGCCCGCGCTGAAGAACCGCAAGATCAATTGCGCCTATGGCGTCGTGTTCCCCAGCGCGGTCAAGGACAAATGGGCGCTGCGGCCCGATGCGCCGGCCGCCATCATCATCGACCAGGCCGACATGGCCGATCTGCCAAAGGCCGTCGGGCGCATTCATGCCCACTATCGCGGCGAGCAGGTTCCGTCCCCGCTGGATGCCGCGGGCATGGATGCCGTGCGCCGGCTGCTGGCCCGCTCATTTGAGTTGCAGCCACTGCTCAGCCTGACCATGGCCGACGAGTCGGCACAGATGTTGCGGCTCACCGAAGCGCAGTTCAATGTGCTGGATCAGCTGGGACGGTGGCGGCGGGCGGCGATTCACGGCGGGGCCGGCACGGGCAAGACCCTGCTGGCCCTGGAGAAGGCGCGGCGGCTGGCCGCAGCCGGCTTTCGCACACTCCTGACCTGCTACAACCTGCCGCTGGAAGCCCATCTGCGCGCCTCCGCGGGGGGCATGCCCGGGTTGACTATCCGCGGCTTTCATCCCTTCTGCTACGACGCCGGGGTGAACCATGGCTTGGAACTGCCGCCCATGGATCGCAGCGCCCGCAGCCAGGCGTATTGGGACGAGGAGCTGCCCGAGGCACTGATGCAGGCGCAGGAGCGGGGCATGGAGCCATTCGACGCCATCGTGATGGATGAGGGCCAGGACTTCGATGACACCTGGTGGATTGCCATTCAGCAATGCCTCGCCGATCCCGATGGCGGTATCCTGTACGTGTTCCTGGATGCCAACCAGCAACTCTACGGTCGGGCAACCACCTACGTCGATGCCTTGCCGCCCTTCGATCTGAACCTGAACCTGCGCAACACCCAGGCCATTCAGGCGCTGGCCGCGGGTTTTTATGATGGCGCTTCGCTGCAGGCCTTCGGGCCGGCGGGCCGTCCGCCTGAGATCATCTCTCTGAAACCGCAGCAATCCATTGCAACCGAGTTGGAGAAACACCTCGTCCGCCTCGTCCATCAGGAAAAAATCGCACGGGAAGACATCGCCATACTCACCGGGCGCAGGCCCGACCGCATCGGGCTCCCGACGAACGGCAAGCTGGGCGGCATCCCCATTGCCGAGGCCGAACAGGCCCGGCCGGGCCACACCGTGCTGGATACGATTCACCGCTTCAAGGGCATGGACAGTGCCGTGGTGATCCTCACGGGCCTCGAAGGGATTTACGAGCCGACCGCACGCCATCTGCTGTATGTGGGCATCACCCGCGCCCGCAGCCACCTGATCGTGCTGGAACGTGCCGAGGTGTTGGAACGATGGGGGCTAAGCAGTGAATGACCTATTCTGTCCGCCGGCCGGGTGAGATTGATAGCGAATTGCGCTTATCGAATCGACAGCACTTCAGGGAGGAGCCCATGACGGCGCGCAAAAAAATCCCGCTGCTCTCCAAGTCCCGCTTCATGTCCGGGCTGCAATGCCACAAGCGACTGTACCTGGAGCTGTTCCAACCGGAATTGGCCGCCACGATCACGGCCGATCAGCAAGCGATCTTCGACCAGGGAACGGCCGTCGGGATCGAAGCGCGGGAGTTCGTGCCCGGCGGGGTGCCGGTCGAGGCGGACCATCTGCATCATCGGGAGGCTGTTGAACAGACCGCCTCGCTGCTCGCGGACCGCAAAGTCCCCGCCATTTATGAGGCTGGGTTTCTTCACGATGACGTGCGGGTGCGCGCGGACATTCTGGCCCGCGTGCGGGGCGGCAAGTACGACCTGTATGAAGTGAAGTCCTCCACGCAGTTCAAGGAAGAGCATCTATGGGATGTGGCGATCCAAACCCACGTCCTGCGTGGGGCGGGAGTTCCGCTGCGGCGCGCCAACCTGCTGCTGATCAACACAGACTATGTGTATCCAGGCGGGCCCTATGACCATCAGCAGCTCTTCTACCCCGTCGATCTCACGGCGGATGTGGAAGCCGTGCTGCCCGAGATTCCCCATTTGCTGCGTGACATCCGCGCTGACTTGGCAGGCGACGCTCCTCCCGCGATACCGGTGGGCGATCACTGCACGAGCCCGTACGAATGTCCGTTCATCGAGCAGTGCTGGCCCCCGCCGGTGCCTTACGCCGTAGATCAGCTGTACCGGGCCGGCGCCAAGCTGAAGGCACAGCTTGCCGAAGACGGCATCGCATCCATCAGGGAGATTCCTGCTGATTATCCGGGGTTATCGCCGCTCAACCAGCGCATCCGCGACGCCATCATCAGCGGGGAAGCCTATCGCGATGGTGCGACGCGGGACGTGATGGCCGCCCTGGCGCGGCCGGTCCGCTTCATGGATTTCGAGACATTCAGTCCTGCGCTTCCGCTTTTCGCCGGCACCCGGCCCTACCAGGCGATCCCGTTTCAATGGTCGGTACATGCGCTCCAGGCGGATGGCACGGTGCGCCACGATGCCTATCTTCACGAGGACCATGACGATCCGCGACACGGATTCCTGGCGAGCCTGCTGCAGGTGCTGGGCAAGCGCGGCAGCATCTGCGTCTATTCTTCCTACGAGCAAACCCAGTTGAAGGCCCTGCGCGAGGCCTTCCCCGAGCACGCGGAAGCTATCGATGCGGTCATCGCGCGGCTGGTCGATCTGCTGCCGGTGGTGCGCAATCATATCTATCACCCGGACTTCGGCGGCTCCTTCTCCATCAAGTCGGTCTATCCCGCCCTTGTTCCGGCTTCCGGCTATGACGGACTGACCATCACCGACGGCTCTTCCGCCTCAGTGGCCTATGCAACGCTGCTCGCCGGCGCATTGCCGCCCGCGGATGCGCAACAGGTGCGGCAGGACCTGCTCGACTACTGCAACCAGGACACCGAGGCCCTGCTCGCGCTGTATCACCATCTCGCTGGGGACAGCCCATAGGCCAAGGTGATGAGATGACAATCGTTGAGCTTACCGAAGTCAAGGCGTTTCTGGAGCGCTATCGCGCGTTCAGGGAGGAGCATGCCTCGCTGTTCGTGGAGGACTTCAAGCAGCGGTTTCGTGGGCTTGCCTCCGGCTTGAAGCTTGCGCTGACTGCGGAGAAAGAAGTCGTCCGTCTGACGAGCCCGGAATTCAGTCTCTTCAATACGTTGCGGATTGAAGGCGATGAAGACAAGCACTCCCGGTTTATCCACCATCTGCTTGACCCAACAGGAGAACACGGTCAGGGCGCTCTTTTCCTGGCTGCATTCCTCGACATGTTGTCCGATCTGCCGGAATCTGCGGATCAACGTGTCGTCGTGCCCGGTATCGGCACCGTTGGTGATTGGTGGGTGCAACGGGAACGGACGATCCCCAACGGACGCCCGGATCTCGTGCTGTCCAACAGACGGCAACATTGGATCCTCGTCATCGAGAACAAAATCAGCACGCAAGATCACGGCGACCAGCTGACGCGCTATGCGAAGTGGTTGGAATCCCTTGGGCAGCAGTATGAGCACCGCTACCTGGCATATCTGACACCCACTGGAGCACCTGCGATTACACCACCACCGGGAGCGTATCTGCGCCTCTCTTACTGCGAGGACATTTCTGAGTGGTTGGAGACTGCTTTGCCAGCTGTGATGGCACCCAGAATTCGGGGCGCCATCCAGGAATACCTCCACCTGATTGGAACCTTCTGATTGAGGAACGCGGAATGGATATTCGAGAAGAGGTCGCGAAATTTCTTGCCGCACCAGAGAACTTCGAGATTGCTGTGGATGTGTCCAAACGCATTGACGAAGCCAGGCACCACATCCGAAAAATTTTCTGGGAGGCTGCCGAGAACAAGCTTGTTAGCCGGCTTGCGGGCCATGCGGCTAAAAAGGACTGGTATGTTTCCCGACATCTTTCACCCAGTGAGAACTACGCTGACTTACGAATTGATGCACTGCACACGAAAGAGAGTGCTGGGCTAGGGTTTGCACTTCAGCAAGAAAACACCGACCTGCGCCTGTACAAGGGACTCTGCTGGACGCGCGCTCAACGGAATGAGCCTCCGACGCAACCGGTGTTGAGAGAGTTCTTTACCGACTTCGATAGAGCGCAGGTTTGGGACAGCCAGTGGGACTGGTGGCCCGCCTACGTAGATCTAGATATTCAGCTTGGCGAAGATTCCAAGCTCTTATCCATTGTTCAGGGAGGCGCCTCAAAGATTGCAGAGGACACTGCACTTCAACTCTGGGAACTGTTCCAAAGCTACGAGCAGCCTATGCGGGATATCAACGATTACATGGCGAAGCATGCGAATGAATTCCTGCAAGACTTGGACGAGTAGCTTGACGGCTACAAATCCCTGCAAATTCCCTGATTTGTGTCAGGTTCAACCAGAGGCCAGTGC
>Ga0326597_10010053_pt1 | contig 12626 bp, 7 predicted proteins | sample RVTome_12_FD_203789 | JGI IMG/M metagenome (GOLD analysis project Ga0326597, IMG submission 203789) | Soil microbial communities from uranium-contaminated site in the Upper Colorado River Basin, Wyoming, United States - RVT100D185 | ecosystem: Environmental > Terrestrial > Soil > Contaminated >... | reverse complement strand
CCTCCCTTCAAGGGAGGGGTTGGGGGAGGGTGGGAACGCGCATGGGTGCCCCATCCTTCGCTCGATGCGAAGGGTGGGGGACGAACGACCAGCGTTTCATCGCGGTCTAAGCGATTCGGCTTCCCCACCGCTAAAGCGACGGGCCACCCGACGACCGTCGTTGATGCAACGCATGTGACCCTTGCGATAAAGCAAAGCGTTGATGAATCGAGTCGGGCACTGGCTAACGATGCGTGGATACGAAACGGGATCATGCTTCCCTAGGTAATAAGGGCAGGATGGGCAGGAGGGCAAAATTCCTGAAGAGCGAAGTCATTTCGCTTGAATCGAAAAGGTTGTCCGGATAAGTTGGCGGCTTGAGATTTGATCAACTCGGAATGCCGGAGGAATGACGTAGCTTGTGGGTTAGGGGATTCACCGCTATGGCGGTATCGGATTGGGAGGATGGCAGTCTCCCATTTCATTAGAGGTTCAAGTCAGTTATCGTTTTTGCACGGTCTAACGGATCATAATTGATCGGAAGGAGTAGGGTCATGTCGAAGATTGTTTGTTCATCAATGAGCCTGTGGGTACTCGGTGTCTTGACACTGTCGCTTGCGAACGGATGCGTTCACATTGAGCGCGAGATCGTTTTGCCGGGGGATGGCACTTCGCGATGGGGACCGGATCACGATCAAACACCGCCGGAAGCCCGCGAGATCGTATCCGCGAACCCCGATGCCAAGGGCATTGGAGTTTTCCTCGTGCCCGCGCCGCACTTCGGACCTTTGGAGTACATGGTCACAATTGTTCCCTGTGTGACGTACGCGCAAACCGCTCGTCGCGGTTTCCACAGCCCAGCATTCAAATTCATTCCAGAAGAACTCACTGACCTTGAGCGTTTCAAAGAGATGGCGAGTAACTGTGCAGGTCGAAGCTGTATTCAACGCGTTACGAGCGTTACGCGTTGCACCTCTGGTTGCATGTGTAGTGCTGGAAGCTGCGCATCGATGCCAGCGCTTGATCTGGAGCGTCTGATCGATCGAGCTGGTGAACAGTGCCCCGACATTTATGGACCACTCATCAACCCAACTACGCCCTAGCTGAAGCTATGGGCGAATCTCGATCCATCCGGCGGTGTAGACGTGTTGACATCACCAGGCGATGCTGTAGCGACATTAGTTCCGCATTGCGGATGGGTCGGCTTCCCAAATATAGATCGTATCCGCCTCGGCGGCGATGAGGCGCCGTCCGTCTCGTGAAAACGTCGAGCGCGGTTCCGTGGGGAGGCCGATGTCAAAACTCCAGCGGAGCTGACCGGTATGGATGTCCCATAGTTTGACCGGGGCGTACAAACCGGAGGTTGCCACGGTCTGACCCAGCGGTGAGAAGCTGATGGTCTTGAAGCATTCGGCATCTACACGCGTGAAGATTGGTTCGCGGGTTGTTACGTCCCAAAGCTTGAATGTGGGTTGCAGGATCGAACCCACTCGCGCGCCATTGCACGAAGCCCCCAGCCGATCACTCAAAGGACCGAAAGCGACGGTCATGATTCTGCCGACGTAACCTGGGAGTTCGTGTTCCTGAGATGTGGTCAAGTTCCAGAGGGAGACGGTGGCATCCCTCGTTCCGGCGGCCAACCACTTACCGTCAGGCGAGTACGCCAAACAAGTGTATTTCGGCAACGAAACGCCCGATGAATCGGGAATCAACCCGTCCAAAGTCGGCGAGGTTTTCTTGGCCTTGGACGCCACATCCCAGAAGTCCAGGCCGCCGGCACTTGAGTATTCCATCGATGTAGCCAACGTCGAGCCGTCGGCGGAGAACGCCAAGTCGTCAATGTAATCGTCTTGGAATTCGAGGCTCGCTTGTTCCGTGAAGCGCTGCGTGTCCCACCATTTCAACTCACCAACCACCTCTTGCGCTACGTTCCTTCCTCCGCTCCATTCAAATGGCTCGCGCTTACTCGCCGTTACAAGCGACTTGCCGTCCGGTGCAAACGCGACCCGATGGACAGGATACTTGTGGCCATTGAGCGTGGCGAATGGGGCCCCCGAATCGGCGTGCCAGAGCTTGACAGTCCGGTCCTCGCCCCCGGAAGCGATGAGCCGACCATCGGGCGACACGGCCACACAGTTCACTCGTTTTTGATTCGCGCGCAGTTGGAGCGATTGCTGACGTATTTGTACATCCCATAGTTTGTACGTCTCGTCGTAGCTTCCGGTAGCCAACATAGTTCCACTCGGTGAGAACGCCGCCGTCAGTATTGTATCGGCGTGGCCGCGCACCGTGTTCTTCAGTTCGTGCGTGTTCACATCCCACACTCTGATGATTCTGTCGTCCCCTCCGCTTACTAGCAGGCGCCCGTTCGGTGAAAACGCCAGCATCTTTACCTCCTGATCGTCCCTGGCTAGGACCGTCGGCGGTTCCCCAGTTTCGGCATTCCACAGCTTGATCACGCCCTTCACGTTTTCGTCCTCTCCGGCGGTCGCAAGTACGTGCCCATCCGGTGCTAGCGCGAGCGCCGTAACCTGACGAATATGACCGGGAAACTGACGTCGCAATGTGCCGTCGGCGACGTCCCAGATCCTGACGGCTCCGTCCGCGCCGCCAGTCAGCAGGTCCCGGCCATCGGGTGAAAATGCGACATGATAATATACTGGCTCTCCAGTGACGGTCCTGTCGCATCCCGCCAGGTCGATGTGCAGTGTCAAATCGGGGACCGACCGAAGTTCGACGATCGCCGCTTTTTGTGGGTAGCGGGCACCCACGGCGGCCAGAAATTTTCCGTCGGGGGAAAACCTCACCGCGCCGATGTCGCCGACCTTGGCTTGAGCCACCTCCGCGCCACGGTTAACATCCCAAAGCCGAATGGTTTCATCCTGGCTTCCCGTGGCCAGAAGCTTACCGTCCGGCGAGAACGCCACGGAAAACACGTTGTTGGTGTGCCCGGACAAACTCGTCACGGTACCGGACACGATATTGCGCAATACGACTCTTTCGCCCGAGGCCGCCGCCAGAGTTTCGCCGTTCGGCGAGAACGCGACGGACCAAACGGACGAATTCTCTTTGAAGGTGGCGATGTCACTGTGGCAGAGCCGCTGCAGGTAATACCACTCGAACCCGCGAAGATCTTGCTGGCCCGGCTTTGGAAGCTGGGCCGCCAAATATTGGCGCACGCTCCCGACGTTGGCATTTTCCCATTCATGCTGCGCCAGCAGCATGTCTGACGCGTAGGCATGACGGCGGGCTAGCAGCAGCCGGCCCTCGGCTAGTCCTCGGAATTCATCGGCCAGTACGCGCTGCGCGGTTGCTTCCTGCCTGGCCGACTCCGTTCTCAGTAAGGAAATGGATAGGGCTACACTGGCGACGATCAGCAGGGCGACAAAGGCGAGGCCGGCGGCCACCGGCACCCTATATCGGCGCAGCGTCTTACGAAAAACGTACCATCGGTGATCCCGTTTCGCATCGATCGGCTCTCCGGCGAGTCGGTGCCGAATGTCTCGGGCGAGTTCACCCGCCGTCTGATAGCGCCGCTGACGCTCCTTGGCCAAGGCCTTGAGGGTGATGGTCTGGACGTCTTCATCAATCGGGCTTTTATCCGCGCGATGATTTCCGCCCGGACGATCGGACACGCCCGACGCAGGTGTCCATTTGCGAGATGGGGGTACGGGCTCCGTCTCTGCGATGTGCCGCATCGCGTCACTGATCGGCCCGGCGACCGGGTACGGATAGCACCCGGTGAGAAGCTTATACAGAATTACGCCCAGCGCGTAGACGTCGGTGCGCGTATCGACTGCATCCGGGTTGCCGCAGGTCTGTTCGGGCGACATGTAGGGCAGTGTCCCAATGACCTCTTGGCTCATTGATACCACCGTATCGATCGGACCGGCCATCAGCTTGGCCAGACCGAAGTCAAGAACCTTCGGAACCCCTTCAATATCGACGAGGATGTTGGAAGGTTTCAGATCACGGTGAATCACACCGCGGTGGTGAGCGTATTGAACGGCGTCACAGATCGTGGCGAAAAGTCGCAGCGTGTCCTCCACGGAGCATTCATGCTCTCTAATAAAGCGATCCAGTGGTTGTCCACGAACGTAATCCATCACGAAGTATTGCATTCCCTCTCGCGTTTCGCCGGAGTGAAAGATCGAGATGATGTGCGGGTGCTTGAGTTGCGCGACGAGCTCAATCTCGCGCTCAAATCGTCTGCGAGTCCGTGGGGAAGCAAATCGGCCGGAGATGAGAATCTTGATGGCCACCTTCCGCTTCGTGGAGCGTTGCAATGCTTCGTAGACTATGCCCTGTCCACCACGATGTAGCTCACGGATGATTTGGTAGCCGCTGATGTTAACGAGAACGGTCGGCTTGGGGTCGTGAAAACGTACCGTCTCCGTCTCCATGACAACTTCCCGCAGTTTACGCGTCAAAGCGTCAGGCGCATCAGAACCTTGCGTTGGATCAGACTTGCTCATGCGGACGTCCCACGGTGCATTCGGACCCGGTACATGAATAGATGGAATATTATAGCAATGTGAGTCCTTTCTTCAAGGATGTATGTACGAACTTGGTTTCTTGGGGGCCGTGACAGTTTAGGCGGCTTCATCGCGACAGATTATTGTAGCCTGAAGGCTTACATACAGGAGCCGTGGGCAAGCGAAGCGTCGCTCACGGTAAACATTCCTATTTCATTCTACCCTGCAAGGGTAGCATAATGGCTTATTTGCACACGCAGCAGCAATAATGCGACCCTTTCAGGGTCGGACGGCGGTGGGTGGCACCAAATGGGGGCGGCGCTCCGCTTGCCCCCGACTACTATAGAGCAGGCCTCCAGCCTGCTAGATCGGTCCGCCGATTCTGCCACACACCCGATTCCTTGCGACTCCATACAGGTTCCGGAACTCCCAGCCGATGTCGCCCTCAGCTCCGCACCGGGCTTCATGGTGGCAGATCACAATCCCCAAACGGGGCTTTGAGCCTATCCCGGAATTGTGTGACACCGGCATCTTGCCAGCGTTTTCACGGACCGGAAGCCCGTGATACACTTGAAATCGGGATAAGCTCAAAGGCACTGACACAGACCGGCAGGTCAATGTCCACGATTTGTCATGCCACCGAAAAAACCCGAAAAGGTGCCCCGAATCCTGCCGCACTGACCGCTGATAGCCGACGGCCGACAGCACCCCTCTTACTTCAGCTCGACATCCCAGTACGCCCGGTCGAGGAATTGGCGCCAAGACGCGTAACGGCCGTCGGTGAGTTTGATGTGTACGACGGGATTTCGCCGAGGTTTGACGGGCTCGCGAATCAGGTGCATCGACGCCTCATGCGGGGTCCGGCCGCCCTTACGCACGTTGCACTTATGACAAGCGCAGACCATGTTCTCCCACGTGGCCGGTCCGCCCTGCGAGCGCGGAACCACATGGTCCAAGCTCAAATCGCAAGTCGAAAACCTCTTGCCACAGTACTGGCATGTATTGATGTCGCGGGCGAATATGTTGCGGCGGTTGAACTTGACGTCCTGCCGAGGCAGCTTCGAATAGCTCAAGACACGAATGATTCTGGGGACCACGAGATCAAACCGCACGGTGCGAATCCAATCGTGATCGGCCGGCTCGAACTCGCGCTTGAAGGCGCTGAGCGCGGTCCAATCGTCGAAGTCGTAGGAAACGTATCGGCCGTCTTCAACATGCACGATCTCCGCGACCGGCCGCTCCTGGTCATCGCGCTTGAACAGGAAGGTGAAGGCCCGCCGGACACTAACCACACGCAAGGCCGCATAGTGAGCGTTGAGAAGTAGAACATTCCCGTCAAGGGCTGCGCTCGGGTTGGCCGTGGCACTAAATGCGAAGACGTCGCCTCCTTCCACCACCGAAGGAAGACGGACCGAAGCGTCCAGCGTGCCCTTATCGACAGGGCATGGCCACCGTCAGCCTTAGTTACCGGACATCTACCGCCTCCATCTTCGGCGGATAAGCATTTCACGCTCAATTGTAGGCACAACAGGCCCGAACCACAAGCCCCCAGCGATTGAATTCCTGCGAAGAAAACGCCAAAAATGTTATCGGCGCCGGGGCTGCTGCCCGGTCACCGTACCTTCGCCCGTCAAATACGGTACGGGAACCGTCTCGCCTTCACGAGATTCGATGATGCCATCGTGGTGATCGGCGATGCGTTTCCCGGCCCAGGCCACATCGTCCGTAACCTCGCACAGGTCGAGATCGCCCTCGCTGATGAAGGCGTTTTCGGTAAGCTGGTGCCGGCGGATCCAATTCAATAGTGGCGACCAGAAGTCACTACCAAATAGAATCACTGGAAATCGATCCGTTTTTTGGGTTTGAATAAGCGTCATGGACTCGAAGAACTCGTCCATCGTTCCAAAGCCACCGGGGAAACAGACAAAGGCCACCGCATATTTCACAAACATCACCTTGCGGCAGAAGAAGTAACGAAAGTCGATCGAGGTCGTTTGATAGGGATTGGCCATCTGCTCGGTGGGTAAGTAGATATTGAGCCCAACGCTCTCGCCGCCCGCCTCCTTCGCTCCTTTGTTCGCCGCCTCCATGATCCCCGGTCCGCCCCCCGTGATCACCGTGAAGCCGCGTTTTACAAGCTCTCCTCCGAGCGCCTCGGCCTGTCGGTAATAAGGATCAGTGGACTGAGTTCGCGCCGAACCGAAAACCGAAACGCCGGGCGAGATGCGCGACATGGTCTCGAACCCCTCGACGAACTCGGCCATGATGCGAAATACCCGCCACGTCTCCTCGACCGCATTGGGCATGCTTCCCTGCTTCACTGCCATGCTATTTTCCTCAAGTATCCAGCCGCTCCCCGCGTCGGCAATGAGGAGATTCTAAGCTTTGTGAGCCCTGAAATGAAGGGCACCGTGTCGAGTGCCACAGCCGGCTTTTTCGCCGGTGCTCCTTCCGCCTGTCTAGGGCGATGTGCTCTGGCACAGGGCGTTTGAGACCGGCCAGGCCCCCAATCCAATCAGCCAGCGACATGGCACCTTCGACAACCTCTGCTTCATCATTGTGTAGTCCTCCAATCAACAAGACTGGTCATCTAAATGACCTCCCTTGAATCCTTGACCAAGACCAGAATCCCAACTCTGGATTTGGACCGCAATGAGCGGCAGGTCAAGTTTTTCGGCAGTGCCAACCGATCATCGTCGCCGTCTTGAAGAAGGCGCCGGCCGCTTCTTTCGACCCGAAGCCTTCCGACCTTGTGCACGGCGTTGTATGATCTTACCCGAACCCTTTCGCTGCCGTCCCTTTGTCGCACCTGTAAGCGGCTGCGCCAGAGCTAGGTCCATCTTCCGCGCTGGTAAGCTGATTCGTGAAATGACGACGGTCAATCGATCACCCACGGCAATCGTATGCCCCGATCGCTCAGCGGTAGCGCGGCCAGACCCGGAATCAACCTCCCACCAATCGTCGGCCAATCGTTCGAAACGCAGCAAACCATCTACCAAGTAACGATCCAATTGCACGAACACACCGATGTTCGTAACGCCGGTTACGATGCCCTCGAATTCGTCCCCCAGCTTATCCAGCAACAATCGCAAGACCAAGACCAGTTTGAGCTCACGCTCCGCCTCTTCGGCGCGTTGCTCCTTTTCCGTACATAGTTTGCCCAGCTCGGTTAACGCCTCCTCATCGGGCCAATCAACCCCCGATTGACCGTTCTCGAACCTACCCGCAATATACTGGTCAATCAAACGATGAATCGTCAGATCGGGATAACGCCGAATGGGTGACGTGAAGTGGCAGTAGTGCTCACTGGCCAACGCGTAATGCCCAATGGTCGTCGGCGCATATTCCGCCCGCTGCATGGATCGAAGAATGGCCAAATTCACCGCAAAAGCGTCGTCCTCGCCGTACACATCAGCCAGCAAAGATTGCAATGCCTTTCGATGAGCGCCCTCCCGCAATTTGTGCCCCAGCGCCAAAAGAAACGACTGCAGACTCCCCCCAAGCAAATCCCTCGGCTCGCCGTGAATGCGCCTAAGATGCGGCACACCCTGCTCGGCCAACTTACGGGACACGGCCTCGTTCGCCTCGACCATAAACATCTCGATGATCTTGTGCGAAAAACCCATATCCTCAGGCTCGACATCAATCACGCGACCCTCGCCATCGAAAACCAGCTCGACATCCGGCAAATCCAACTCCAACATGCCCGCCTTCAACCGCCTTGACCGGATCGCCTTGGCCAATCGCTCCATACGCTCTACTAGCGTCACCACTTCGGCACCAATCCGTCCCGCCTTCCCTTCGAGAATCGCCCCGGCTTGTTGATAGGTTAATCGTTTCGTGGAACGAATGACCGTATTCGCAAGACGAGCGCTCTGGACTCGAGCTTTCGCGTCATACGTGATGAAGGCACTTTTCGTCAGTCGGATCTGGCCCTCCTGTAACGAGCAGACACCGTTCGATAGTGTTTCCGGCAACATGGGTATGACCGTGCCGGGCAGGTAGATGCTGGTTGAACGCTTCCGGGCCTCCACATCAACGTCACTGCCGAGCGTCACGAAATGGGCGACGTCGGCGATATGCACACCCAATTCAACGCGCCCGTCCGAAAGCTCTGTCAATGAAATGGCATCATCAAAGTCGCGAGCGTCTTCCGGGTCAATGGTGATGACCGTCAGCTTACGAAGATCTTCTCGCCCCACCACCGCGCGCCGCGGGTTATACGCCGTGGCCCGCTCTCTCGACTCAGCCAAAACCGCATCGGGAAATGCTCCGGGCAATTGGTGCTGCTCGATAATCGATAGCGTTTCAACGCCCGGTTCGCCACGTTTCCCAAGTACGCGAACAATCACGCCCCGAGCCTCAACCTCCGCCTCGGGGTATTGTGTCAACTCGAACGCGACCTGATCGCCGGGCTTCGCGCCCTTCGCCCCCGGATCGCCCACGAAAATCGGCACATGAATCGCGTTGCCATCCGGCACCACATGCCAGCGACCATGTTCGCGCCGCAGTTCACCCACGAACCGGTTTCTACCCCGCTCGATGATCGAAACCACACGCCCTTCATAGAGCATCTTCCCCGCACGTTTTCCCCGCTTCATCACCCGAACGCTGACCGTGTCACCCGACAATGCGCCGCCCGTTTTCCCGGAGGCGACGTACAAATCCCCCTGCGCGTTCGGAACTTCGGGAATCACGAATCCAAAGCCGCGCGGATGGCTGCGAAACGTTCCGATGATCTTTCCCGTGGGCGGCGGGAGCGTCAGCACGCTCCCCGTCCCCAGCACGACCCGCTTAGATGTCGCCAGCGTCTTGCAGGCGGCGCGGAAATCATCCGACTCTTCGGCACCAATCCCCATGACGACGGCCAGCTCATCAACCGGCTTCGGCTCGTAGCCCTTCGCTTGGATGAACTTAAGGATTCGCTCGGCAACATCTTCGATGGTCATATAATCACTCGGCACTGACGTCCTCGACTGGTGCTCGACGATGGGGCTATTCTCCCCTGAGCAACGCATCCCGTTCAACCCGTGATCGCCACGACGACTGACATGGCCCATCGCGCAGGATTCGCCGAGTCAATCAGCGACGGAATCTCCCCGTCATCTCCTGTTCTCCGCGAACACCGCACGCTCAAAAACTGCCCCTGGGGATGCCAAAAAAGCGGATTCACTTTGATATATATTACATTGATGGCTCGCATTTAGCGATCCCGAAAACCCGTTCAAGAAAAACTTGCGCTTGGGACGATAGATTGTCTGCCAATATTACCCAGTCTACCTATATTGACGGCAACTAGGGATTGTTGGAAAACTACAGCGGTCATGGGCCGTTGGTTTCGCCGGGAAGGATGCCCGGCATTGTTCATCATGCGTGCGACGTTTCAGGACCGGGCAGGAGGCCCTTCCGCTACGACGGGGCTTCTTGTCACGGCTCACGCGAAAGGAGCGACTGAATGTCGTCAACGCCTATCCTCGAAGAATACATCACCCCCCTCCTAGCCGGAAACCGAATTCGCTGCCGCCAGCTCGTATCCGAGCAGTTAGAAGCGAACACGGATCCAACCACCGTCTATCAGGAACTGCTTTGGCCTGCGATGGAACGCGTGGACAAGCTCTACCGGGCCGACCGGATCAACATCGCCAGCGAGAGTATGGCCACGCGCATCAATCGCTCGATCGCGGATCAAATGCAACTTCGCCTGACGCCCCAACCGTCGATCGGCAAACGGATCATCATCATGTCGGCCCCCGGCGAGTCCGAAGAACTCGGCGCTCAGATGTCGGCTGATCTTTTTGAAGCGCGCGGGTGGGAAGTGTATTATCTGGGCGGCGGCATTCCCAACGACGAGATCCTCAGCCTCGTTGGCCAGCTTCGCCCCAATATACTTTTGGTTTTCGGCACCCAACCTTCCGGTGTGCCGGCGATCCGTCAGTTGATAGACCTCATCCGTGAGATCGGCGTCAACCCCACGATGAACATCATGGTATCCGGCGGAGTCTTCGGTCGAGCCGACGCACTCTGGAAGGAGATCCGCGCCGATCTGTTCGCCAAAAATACCAAGGAAGCCATTCCTATGGCCGAGCAAGCGGAACCACGTAAACCGGAACCGCCGCGCGTGGGTGCTCCTAAAAAACGCCGTCGCCGCCGTCGCCCCCCGCTACTGGCCGGCGCCGAACAAGAATAATCCGCTCAACCGATCTTCTTTGAGAAACAACAAGGACCCTCGGGCATTGGAAGCCGTGGGTTCTTGTTGTATGCACCCGGTACGAATCAGTTGGCCTGTGGGGCCGGTGGGTTGAGTATGACTTCTTCTCGATCGTACCGGTAGGGCTTATTACAGCCGCGGGCACAGGATCCACCGGTTTCAGTCTTGTCGAAGCGAATAGGTATAGGCTCGATAGTCAGATGAAGAGCTTCTTGGCCGCGGCGTTCGCGAGCAGCGCGGCTAGCGAGTGTAGCGGCGGCAGTTGCGCGGTCCGGGCCGATAAGCCGGACGAGCTTGCCCCCCGCCGCCGCCTAAAGCGCACTCCTTCAGCATGCTATCCAGTGTGGTCGAAAGAACTCCCGGCGCATTTGCCTGCCGCAACGAGCACCGGGTTTTCGCGCGCAGATCCGGCGCAGCGTCTGCGAACCGACGCTACGCGGGGATTGTCGTTTGGGATCGTGGCGGCTCGGCGTCGCGTCCCTCGTAAACGCGAGCATTCTACGGCGGCGTCGGTCGTTGCCGACCCGCTCGGGAAGCCTGAGGAACCGCGATGTCGCGAGTCTTTCGAGTTCGGCGTGCTCGGCTCATCTCATTGGTGCGTTCTCGGGCTCGAGGGATCTGTTTGGGTCTGGCTTTGGTGGGCGCGGTGGGGTTGTACTTCGCGCTTTCCCGCCAGTACACGGCGGTGGTCAGGGGAATGGCCTTGCAAGGCACGGAGTTGCAGATTGCAACCATCTCATCCTTCAGACAGATGTACAGTTCCGAGGTGGCCGACAAGGCCATCTCGAATGGACTTCACGTCTCCCACGACTACAAGAACGATGCAACCGCCTTGCCTCTTCCCGTAACCCTGACCAAGGCGCTGGGCGTGGACCTTCAGCACCGGCGGCCCGGATCGAATGTTCGACTTTACAGCGCCTTCCCGTTTCCGTGGGGGATCCGCGTGGATCGGGACGACTCCTTCGCCGCGGCGGCGCTCGCGGCCCTGGAGCGCGACCCCGAAACGCCTTTTTACCGATTCGATTCGTTTGAGGGACGACCGTCGCTGCGCTACGCGATTGCCGACCGCATGTCGCAGAGCTGCGTGAACTGCCATAACAGCCACCCGGACAGCCCGAAGCGCGACTGGAAGGTTGGCGATGTACGCGGCGTATTGGAGTTCATCCGACCCCTGGACAACGAGGGACCGATCGCGGTCCTCTCGGCGGGCTGGACGTTCCAAGTGTATCTGTCGCTCGCGGGCATCGCGCTCGGATTGGGAGTGCTGGGACTTACCTATACCATTCGATCGTTGGGCCTCAGCCAAGCGACCGCCCAGGCCGCTTTGCGAGAATCCGAAGCCCTGCAGCAGACGCTCGACGAGCACGCCATCGTCAGTGCGACCGACCCGTCGGGGAGAATCATCTACGTCAACGACCTCTTCTGCCGGATTTGCAAGTACTCGCGTGAGGAACTCATCGGCGCCCCGCACCGGATCATCAATTCCGGCCACCATCCCAAGGCACTCTGGGTCGAGGTTTGGCGAACGATCACCTCGGGACGGACGTGGCAAGGCGAGGTCTGCAACCGTGCCAAGGACGGCTCGCTTTACTGGGTGGAGGCGACCATTGTCCCCTTCAAGGACGCGTCGGGGAGGATCATCAAGTATGTCTCGACCCGCAGCGACATCACCAAGCGCAAGCGGGCGGAGGATGCAATACGCGCCGCACGCGACGAACTGGAACGCCGGATCGAGGAGCGAACCAAAGAGTTGACCGTCGCCAACCGCGCGTTGCAAGGCGAGATTGAAGAGCGCACGCGCGCCGAAACGGAACTGACACTGGCGAGGGAGAACACGGAGACGTCGAATCGCAGTCTCGTGCTTCTGGACAAGGTGAATCAGACCTTGTTGACTTGCGGGTCGTTGGAGGAACTGGGGAGGATCGCTACGGAAGCTCTCGTTGAGAAGTACGACGCCCATTTCG
>Ga0326597_10010051_pt1 | contig 12630 bp, 15 predicted proteins | sample RVTome_12_FD_203789 | JGI IMG/M metagenome (GOLD analysis project Ga0326597, IMG submission 203789) | Soil microbial communities from uranium-contaminated site in the Upper Colorado River Basin, Wyoming, United States - RVT100D185 | ecosystem: Environmental > Terrestrial > Soil > Contaminated >... | reverse complement strand
TGGGGGGGATGGACCAGGGCGCGCTCGACGTCCTCGTCGGTGACGATCTTCTCCACCATCCCCTTGCGCTCGAGCAGGTAGTAGAGCCCGCGGTCGCGGGTCACGTCGTGATACGCCAGGTCGAGCAGGGCGAGTCGGGGATCGCTCAGCGGGAGCCCCCGGCTGGCTCCGTATTCTTCGACGAGGTGGTACTTCGCCACCCAGTCGCATTCCCGGCGGAGCGTCAAGGGATCCTTCTCCAGGCCGGTGAGCAGGTGCTCCCACATCTGGACGGCGGACTGGACCTGCGAGGGGAACCCGGTGGTGCGGGCGTACCGGATGACCCGCTCGAGGTACTCCCACTGCATGTCGAGCGCCGAGAGTTCGCGGCCATTGGCCAGCCGCACCCGGCGCCGGCAGGTGATGTCGTGGCTGATCTCGCGGATCGCCCGGATTGGGTTCTCCAGGGTCAGGTCGCGGAACACGACATCATCCTCGAGCATCTGGAGGATGGCAACGGTGGCGCCCACTTTGACGTACGAGACGTACTCGGACATGTTCGAGTCGCCGGCGATCACATGGAGGCGGCGATAGCGCTCGGCATCGGCGTGCGGCTCGTCTCGGGTATTGATGATCGGGCGGCTCCGCGTCGTCGCCGACGAGACCCCCTCCCAGATGTGCTCGGCCCGCTGGGCGAGCGAGAAGACGGTTCCCCGGGCGGTCTGGAGGAGCTTGCCCGCTCCGGCGAACACCTGCCGGGTCACGAAGAAGGGGATCAGCGTGTCGATCATCCGCTGGAAGTCGCTCTGGCGGCTCACCAGGTAGTTCTCGTGGCACCCGTAGGAGTTGCCCGCCGAGTCGGTGTTGTTCTTGAAGAGGTACACCTTGCCCCGGATCCCCTCCTCCTCGAGCCGTTGTTCGGCCGAGTGGAGGAGGCCCTCGAGCACCCGCTCACCCGCCTTGTCGTGGGCGATCAGGTCATACAGGGAGTCGCACTCCGGGGTGGCGTACTCGGGATGACTGCCGACATCGAGGTACAACCGCGCCCCGTTCTCCAAGAACACGTTCGAGGAGCGCCCCCACGAGACCACCCGGCGAAACAGATAGCGCGCCACCTCGTCGGGGGACAGACGGCGCTGGCCGCGCAGGGTGCAGGTGACCCCGTACTCGTTCTCCATGCCGAAGATGCGGCGTTCCATCCCGGCGAGGGTACTTCAGCCCTGCACTTTCAGCCCTCGACCCGGCTCACGTCAGAAGACGCGCATCAGCGCCCGGATCACCGCGGCGGCAAAGATGCCCACCGTGACCCCGGCCACCAGGCGCATCGGCAGCGAACTGGGATCGGCCACCGCCCCGCCGCGGGCCTCCGGGTTGAGCGCGTACTCGATCTCGGAGGCGGTGAGGATCTCGATCGCGTCGTCGAGGTCCGTTTCGGGCACCCAGATCTCGGTCACCGCCATCTCGCCGACAGTCAGCCGGTAGGGGCCCAGCGACTCGCCGTGGAGCCTGGTGGGGATTCCGGATGAGTCGAGCAGCGCGGCGGCGATCTGTGCGGCCGTGTGGTCGCCGAACTTGGCCAGCGGCACGAGGTGATGGCGCGGCGCCTCCATCTCGCGAGCGTAACCGGCTCGCCGGGCCCCGCTGGGCGGCTCAGGCCGCTTCGATCTCCTCGGTGCTGAGGCGCCGGAAGGCCCGGCGGCCCAGGTTGCGGTCGAGCACCGCCCCTTCCCACCCGGAGACCGTGCCGTCGGCCACCGAAGTGCACGCCGTCTTTGCCCACGACAACGCCTGTTGCAGCGAGGCGCCCTCGTGGTAAACGGCTCCGAGGTTGCGGGCGAGGTCCTCGGCGGCTCCGCCGATCGCCGAAATCCCGTGCTCCTCGTAGAGGGTGCCGTCGTAGGTGACTCGATAGATGCGGCTGGTCTCGTGCTCATCACCGATCTCGACCACCATCACCTCGACCTCGAAAGGCTTGACCTCCTGCGTGAAGACATGGCCGAGGGTCTGCGCGTAGGCATTGGCGAGGCTCTTCGCCATGACGTCGTCGCGCGAGTAGGCGTAGCCGGTGAGGTCGGCACGGCGGATGCCGCCGATGCGCAGCTGCTCGAACTCGGTGTACTTGCCCACTCCGGCGAAGGCGATGCGGTCGTAGATCTCGGAGATCTTCTGGAGGGTCCCGCTCGGGTTCTCGCCGAGCAGCAACACGCCGTCGGCGAACTCGACGGCCACGATCGACTTTCCCCGGGAGATCCCCTTGCGGGCGTACTCGGCCCGGTCCTTCATCAGCTGTTCCGGCGGGACGTAGAAGGGCATCGTCATCAGGCGCGCTCCATCACCATCCGGGCCATCTCGGCAACCCGATCCTCGGCGAGCTCGGCGTAGCCACGGTCCGACACCGTCACCACGTTCGGGTAGATCCCCCGCTTGAGGTCGGGCCCGCCGGTGGCGGTGTCCTCCTCGGCAACTGCCACCAGCGCCGCGACCGCCAGCTCCAGGGCGCCCACCTCGTCGAGGCCGTCGGTGAATTTGGTGCGGAGGTAGAGCCGGGCGTCGCGGCCCCCCGAACCGGTGGCGGCGTAGTCGGTCTCCTCGTAGGAGCCCCCGACGACGTCGTAGGAGTAGAGCCGGCCCTCTTCGAGCGGCTCGTCGTAGCCGCAGAAGAGCGGGATCACCACCAGCCCCTGGAAGGCCATTGGGAGGTGGCGGCGAACCATCGAGGCGAGATGGTTTGCCTTGCCGGCGAGGCTGAGGCGCCGTCCCTCGATCTTCTCGTAGTGCTCGAGCTCGGTCTGGAACAGCCGCACGAGCTCGATGGCGATCCCGGCGGTGCCCGAGATGGCCACCGCCGAGTACGAATCGGCGGGATACACCTTCTGAACCCGGCGATGCGCGACGTAGCTGCCCGCAGTGGCCCGCCGGTCGCCCGCCATGATCACCCCCTCGTCGTAACGGAGGGCAAGCACGGTGGTGCCTTCGGGTGCATCGACCTCGCCGTCGCCGCCGGTCTCCCATTGGGGGTCGAGGCCGCGCGATCTCAGCAGAGCAGCAAACGAGCTCGCCGGAGTCCCCGCCTCGAGGACGAGGCCGTCACCACCGGTCACTGGCCACCCTTTTGGACGTAGTTCTTGACGAACTCTTCGGCGTTCTCTTCGAGCACCGAATCGATCTCGTCCAGGAGGTCGTCGATCTTGTCGGTCAGTTCCTCGCCGACTTCGCTGGCTTCGTGCTGGTCCTCTTCGACCTCGCGGTCGGAGTCCTCACGTCGGGTCCGTTTCCGATCCTGCTCGGCCATCTTCACCTCCGAGTGCCCGGACGAGATCCGCGGGTGTGGGTGATCGTTCGAGGAGGTCGGCCACCCGGTCCTTGCCCCCGCGCAGAGGCTCCATCATAGGCACCCGCTTCAATGCCTCCTCCCCGACGTCGAAGATGAGTGAATCCCAGTTGGCGGCGACGATCGCATCGCCGTACTGCTCGACGCAGGAGCCCCGGAAATAGGCGCGGGTGCGCTCCGGCGGCGACACGGCCGCCCGCTCGACCTCGGCGTCGGTAAACAGCCGCTGCATCCGGCCTCCGTCGACCAAGCGGTGATAGAGGCCCCGGGTGTGATCGACGTCGTGGTACTGGAGGTCGAGCAGGCGCAGCTTGGGAGCACCCCAGGCCAGTCCATCTCGCTCCCGATACCGGTCGATGAGATCCAGCTTGGCGGTCCAATCGAGCCGGTCGGCGGTCGATGACGGGTCCCGCTCGAGGTCGGCGAGGATCGCCTCCCAGGTATCGAGAACCTGGCGATCGACATCGCTCACGCCATGGACCTCGGCGTACTTCGAGACCCAGTCCAGGTAGTGCCATTGCAATTCGAGGGCGGTGGCCGACGATCCGTCCTCGAGTTCGACGGTCGCCCGCAGGGTCGGGTCGTGGCTCACCCTCCATACCGACTCGACCGGGCGGGCCAGGTCGACGGGCTCGCCGAGGCCCCCCACCTCCAGTGCGGAAAGCACCAGGGCGGTCGCCCCGATCTTGAGGAAGGTTTGAGTCTCGCTGAGGTTGGCGTCGCCGATGATCACGTGGAGCCGGCGGTACCGCGCCGGGTCGGCATGCGGCTCGTCGCGGGTGTTGACGATCGGCCGCTTGAGGGTGGTCTCGAGCCCGACCTCCTCCTCGAAGAAGTCGGCCCGCTGGGTGATCTGGTAGTCGACCGCCGGACGGCCGTTCTCGCTGCCGATCTTGCCCGATCCCGTAAAGATCTGGCGAGATACGAAGAACGGGATCAGGTGCCGGACCAGGTCGCCGAAGGGGAGCCGGCGGTCGACCAGGTAGTTCTCGTGGGCGCCATAGGAGTTGCCCTTGCCGTCGCTGTTGTTCTTGTGGATGTGCAGCCGTTGGCCTTCGAGGAGCACCCGCGACGCCGCCCGTGCCGCCCGCTCCAGGACCAACTCCCCCGCCTTGTCGAAACGCGCCGCCTCGAGGGCGTCATAGCACTCGGGGGTCGAGTACTCGGGGTGGGCGTGGTCGACATACAGCCGGGCGCCGTTGGTGAGCACGACATTGACCAGCCCGGTCTCGAACTCTGCGGTGGGGGCTGGGTCGTATCCGAATCCGCGGGCGTCCCGCCCCGGCGACTCCTCCTCGTACGACCATTGGATTCGCGAGGATGTTCCGGCGTAAGAGTTGATCACCAGGCTCGAGGCCACCACCGGGTTGAAGTCGGGGTGGTTGCGGATCGTGATACCGAATTCGGTCTCGGTGCCGACGACTTTGTGGACCACGCTCACAGGTACTGGCCGGTGGTGATCGCCTCGATGCTGCGGCTCTCGCCGGCGCCCTCGATCAGCGTTCTCACGTAGACGATCCGCTCCCCCTTCTTGCCCGAGATCCGCGCCCAGTCGTCGGGGTTGGTGGTGTTGGGGAGGTCCTCGTGCTCGCGGAACTCCTGTTTGATGGCGGCGAGCAGGTCGGAGGATCGCACCCCGCGGGTGCCTTCCTCGATCTCGCGCTTGATGGCTTCCTTCTTGGCGCGCCGCACGACGTTCTCGATCATCGCCCCAGAGGCGAAGTCTTTGAAGTACAGCACCTCCTTGTCACCGTTGGCGTACGTCACCTCGAGGAACTGGTTGTGGTCCGACGTCGAATACATGTCGGCCACGACGCCCTCGATCATGGCATCGACGAGGGAGCCGACATCGCCGCCATGTCGCGCCAGCTCGTCGGCATCGAGGGGGATGGTCCCCTCGAGGTAGATCCGGAAGATCTCGCGGGCCGCGGTCTCGTCGGGACGCTCGATCTTGATCTTCACGTCGAGGCGTCCCGGTCGGAGGATCGCCGGATCGATCAGATCCTCGCGGTTCGAGGCACCGATTACGATGACGTTCTTGAGGGTCTCCACCCCGTCCAACTCCGAGAGCAGCTGGGGGACGATGGTCGACTCGACGTCGGACGAGATGCCGCTTCCCCGGGTGCGGAAGAGCGAGTCCATTTCGTCGAAGAAGACGATCACCGGCACCCCCTCCTCGGACTTCTCCTTCGCCCTTGCGAAGATCAGCCTGATCTGGCGCTCGGTTTCCCCCACGTACTTGTTGAGCAGCTCGGGGCCTTTGATGTTGAGGAAGTACGACCGGGTGTCCCGCTCCCCCGTCTTGGTGGCAACGGCGTGGGCGAGGGAGTTGGCCACCGCCTTGGCGATGAGCGTCTTGCCGCAGCCCGGTGGCCCGTAGAGCAGCACCCCCTTCGGCGCGGCGAGCCCGTACTCGTCGAAGAGCGCCTTGTGGACATAGGGCAGCTCCACCGCGTCGCGGATCGACTCGATCTGGGAACCCAGGCCCCCGATGTCCTCGTACGAGACATCCGGGACCTCTTCGAGCACCAGCTCCTCGACCTCGGGGCGGATCAGGCGCTCATGGAGCAGGCCGGTGCGAGCGTCGAGACGGACGTGGTCACCGACACGGAAGAAGGCGTCGCGCATTGGTCCCGCCACCTCGACGACCCGCTCCTCATCGGCACGGGCGAGGACGATCACCCGCCCATCGCCGAGGATCTCCTTGACCGTGACCACTTCTCCGGTCTGTTCGAAGGAGCGAACATCGATCACGTTCATCGCCTCGTTGAGCAGGACCTCCTGGCCGGGCTCGAGCTCCTTGATCTCGATCGTGGGCTCGACGTTGACGCGCAGTTTCCGCCCACCAGTCATCACATCGAGGGTGCCGTCGCTGTTGACCCCTTGGACCACTCCGAACGGATTGGGGGGCGCAGTGAGCTTCTCCACTTCGTCGCGAAGGACCGCGAGCTGCTCGCGGGTCTCTTCAAGGGCCACCGACAGCTTGTCGTTCTGTGACATCGCCTGACCGACACGGCCCTTGGCCTCGAGGAGACGCTCCTCGAGCACCCTGACGCGGCGCGGGGCATCTTGGAGACGCCGGCGGAGGATGGCGATCTCCTCCTCCAGCATCTTGATCGTGCCGCGGAGCTCGTCGACCGTCGGCTCGGCCATGCCCATCGTCTCCCTGGCCGGGAACCCCCGGCCTCTGACGACCACGGACCGGGCGTACTCCCGGTCCTCCGCGGAGTATACGACGGACCGCCCTGGGGGCCGCTTCATCGATTCCGGAAGGCGAAATGGACCGCGGCGCAGACGCGTTACCATTGGGCAATCGGCGGCACGGAGCACCCATCATGAAGGTTTGGATCGACCAGGATCTCTGCACCGGAGATGGTCTCTGTGAGGAGATCGCACCAGACGTGTTCGTGCTCCTCGACGACGGCCTCGCCTATGTCCGCGAGGGCGGGACGGTGTTCGCCACCGCCAAGGGCAACCCCCAGGGCGCTCAGGGCCTGGCGCTGGTGCCCGCCGGCCAGGAGGACATCACCATCGAATCCGCCGAGGAGTGCCCCGGCGAGTGCATCTTCATCGAGCCGTGAAGAGAGTGCATAGAGTCCATAGTCCATGGTCGGGCGGCTACTGACTACTGACTACTGACTACTGACTATCGACTCCCAGTGGCTCGCAGAGATGGGCCACGGTGATGAAGCCGGTGTGGCCGACCATCTGGCTCATCGGCCGAACCGAGCGCCCGTCGACCTGCCACTCACGGAGCATCACCTCGAAGGTCTCCACTCCGACGAATCGCCGGCTGATGCGGAGCTCCTCGTGGAGCTTTTGGATCTGGGGGACGGTCGGCAGGTAGGAGCAGAAGATCCCTCCGACGGCCAGGGCCGCGGTTGCCGGCTCCACCACCGACCACGGCTCGGGCAGGTCGAGGATCACCCGATCGGGCCGATGGTGCGCCAGCACATCCTCGACCAGGCCCTCGACCAGCTCGAGGTTCCCGGGGAGGCCGCCGCAGAACCGGGCGATCGTCTTGCGGGCGTGCTGGAGGTGGTCGCTGCGACGCTCGACGCTGACGACCCTGCCGGTGGGCCCGACGGCTCGCGACAGCGCCATCGCCAGCGCCCCCGACCCGGTCCCCGCCTCGACGACGACCTGCCCGGGGACGATGTCCGCCCAATGGACCATGGGGCCGAGGTCCTTGGGATAGACCACTTGGGCGCCGCGGTCCATCTTGAGGACGTAGTCGGCGAGCCGGGGCCTGAGGACGACGAGGCGGGCGCCGCTGGCGGTCCGGCACACCGTCCCCGGCGGTGCACCGATCACCTCATCATGGGAGACGACGCCCGCATGGAACTGGAACGAGCCGCCGGCGCGGAGGTCGACCAGGTATCGCCTGCCGCGGTTGTCGAGGAGCAGGCAGGGCTCACCGGCGGCAAATCGATCGGTCACCGTCCGAGCAGCGCGATGAACGGAAGCACGAGCGCCAGGATCATCGCCGCAGAGACGATGATCACCATGACTTTGACCATCCGGTCGCGGTTGCGGAACATCCCCTGACTTTACGGCAACCGGCAACCAGCAACCGGCAACCAGCAAGAGGCGGGCGGGCACCAGGGACGCGCTCTGGCAGGTGGCGCATGGCGCATTGCTCATTGCTCTACTCTTGCCCCATGGATCTCTTTGGCATGGGCGCCCGTCGCCTGCTCGCCGCCATTCGGGCGCAGAACATCCCCGTGGTGGCGCTGGGGGCGGCGATCGCCGCGATCGGGCTGATCCGCCGCCTCGAGGGACCCCAGGAGCGGCTCGTCTACTCACAGAGGCTGAAGCCGGGCGAGTCGGTGCGCGTGGGGTTGGCGGCGGCGGACCAGGCGCGGCGTCAGCCCCGGTAGACCTCGACCCGGGCCGATCCCTTCTTCCCCTTGCGACGGCCCAGCAGGTACACCACGACCAGCACGGCGACGACCCCCACCGCGGCGATGACCCCGGTGTTCTTCGCCCCCTGGGTGGTTTCGTCGATCACTCCCTGGATCTCGCGGAGCTTGGCTTCGAGATCGGCGCGTTCGACACTCATCGCGTTGCCCTCCACATCACGAATCCGGTTGCCGCCAGGAGTGCCAGGGACGCCGCCAGGTATCCCACGCCACTCCAGATGATCCCGTCGGGCATCAGTGAGACGATGGCCCGCATCCCGGCGACGGCGAGAAAGAGGCCGGCGAGGATGAACAGGATCGAGGCGATCAGGCTGAACCCAGCCAGCCGCCCCAGCGCCTTCGCCGGCTGGATCGTCTGCTCGCGCAGGTACTGCTTGGCGAGGGCCAGGAACTCGCCGATCATGTCGGGAAGCTCACGCGGCGATGGCATCTAGTCGCTCCTTCCGAGGAAAGCCCGCAACAGGGCGGTTTCTCGCTCCAGCACGGTGATCTCCATCCCGAGGCGATCGGTGGCGTCACCAGCCTCGAGGATGTCCTGGACCTCGGGCCAGGTGATCTCGAGATGTGAGGCTACCTGATGGGATGCGACCACCGGATCGCGTTCGAGCGCGGCGTGGACGTCTCCGCCGACTCCGGCCTCGGCGCGGGCTGCCATGTAGTGCCATAGGGCTCGTTGCGCCTGGTCCACCAGATCGTTGCTGCCGTCGGGCCGGGCCGGGTCGACCGGGCTCACCGCGGCCTCGTCGCCTTCTGGGTCCACACACACCAACGTCTCTCCGATGAGTTCGAGGACCACGCGATCGGGTCCCTCGCGACCAATGCCCTGAATCCGGGACGTGGTGCCGACCCGCCCCAACGAACCATCCGGCTGCTCGAGCACGACGACCACGCGCTCCCCGACGCCGAGGTCGGAACGGCCGGTCCGCACCGAATGGCGCGTGCCGGGGAGGAGCACTCTCTCGAATCGGACGAGGGGAAGGGACTCCAACTACGACTCGTCCTCGAGGGTGGCGCCGGCAGCCACGAGCACCTTCATCGCTGCCGCGGCACCCTCCCAGCCGCGTGACGCGGTCTTCTTGTCCTCGAGATCCTTGTACACGCTGAAGAAGTGCTCGAACTCGCGGAGCAGATGGGTCGGCAGGCCATGGATGTCGTCCACCGACCCCCAGACCGGATCACGCACGGGCACCCCGAGGACCTTGTGGTCGGGCAGACCCTGATCCTCCATGAGAAAGAGGCCCACCGGGCGGATCCGGATGTGGCAGCCGGGGAACGTGGGTTCGCCGACCAGAGCCATCGCATCGAGCGGATCCCCGTCCTCAGCCGTGGTGTCGGGTATGTAGCCATAATCGGCGGGGTACCTCGTGGCAGTGAAGAGCATCCGGTCCAGGTACACCCGGCCGGTCCGGGGGTCGGTCTCGTACTTGTTGCGGCTCCCTCGCGGAATCTCGACGACCATGGTGACCAGCATTGCGGCAACGCTAGTGACCGTCCGCGGTTGGGTTGTTGGGCCGTGGTCATTGGGAGGAAACGAAGCGGGTCGGCCACGGGCGTCGACGGCGGCCGGCATCCGCCGGTGCAGGGCAGCCGCTCGGTATCCTCGCCGCCCATGGCGCGGGCTGATGCGCGGCGAAACCTGTGGCCACTGGTCGGCGGACAGACCGTCTCGCTCTTCGGCGACTACCTGGCGTTCTTCTTCGCCCTCCCGATCTTCGTCCGGGACACCACCGGGTCGGCCACCCAGCTGGGCCTCCTCGGCGTCTTCGAGACGGTTGCGGTGCTCGGTTTCGGGTTTCTGGCGGGGGTGCTGCTCGACCGGGTGCGGATCCGCTGGGCTCTGGTTCTCGCCGACCTGGCCCGGATGATCGCCCTCGGGCTCTTGGCGGTCGCGGTGGCGGTGGATGCCGGGGAGACGTGGATGGCCTTCGCCGTGGCCTTCGTGGTCGGTTCGATGGGGACGATCTTCGATTCGGGCCTCGAGGGGTACATCCCCTCGGTCCTCACCGACGATCTGCTGGTCAGGGCCAACACCGCGATCTCCATGGGACGAAACCTCGCGCAGACGGTCGGGTTCGTGGTGGGCGGCGCGGTGATCGCGCTCACCGGAGGTGTCGCCGGGGCTTTCGCCCTCGATGCGGCCACCTACGCGGTCTCGATCGGGGGCATCCTGCTGCTGCGCGAGGTCAGGCCGCGTCGCATCCTGCCTCCGGAGCCGGTGATCGCCTCCCTGCGGTCGGGAATACGGACACTGTGGCGTTCGGCCCCCCTGCGGTGGGCGACCTTGGCCGCCTCCCTCGCCAACATGGCGTTCGCCCCGCTCGCCGCGGTGATGACGCTATACGCGGCCGAAGATCTCGGCATCGAGTCCAACCGGGCGCTCGGCCTGTTCTTCGCCGGCTTCTCCCTGGTGGGCCTGATCGGCGTATCCGCCGCTCCCCGGTTCACCGCCTTCTTCGGGCTGGGTCGGGCGGTGGTGCTCGGCGGATTCATCTTCGGAATCGGGGCGATCGGGGCCGGCATCGCCGAAGGGCCCTGGGCGGTGATCCCATTTGGCATCGCCATGACCGGGGTCTCGATCAGCCAGGTCGCCTTCGTCACCCTTCGCCAGCGGCTCACCCCACCTCAGCTCCTCGGGCGGGTCATTTCGGCCTCGCGCACCATCGCCTGGGGTGGGATCCCCGTCGGCCTCATGATCGGGGCGCCGATCGGCGATGCAGTGGGGCTGCGGCCGCTCTTTGTCGGCAGCGGCGTGATGATCACTGCGATCGCCGCCGCGCTGGTACTGGGCCCGCTGTGGAGCAAGGTCGATCCGCCGCCGGCGGCGGGCGGCTGAGCGCATGCAACAAAGCCGGTACCCGCGGGGTTGTACCCCGGCATGACTGCTCGCTCCCGCCTGATCAGCACGGCCCCCGGCACCCGCACCGCCGCCTTCGGCCCCCTCGAGTGGCTGCTGCTCGCCTCCACCTCCCTGATGTGGGGATCGTCGTTCCTCTGGATCGCCGAGGGGCTCGAGGCGTTCCCGCCGGCCGTGGTCACCTGGGCCCGGCTCGCCCTGGGCGCCGCCACCCTCGCCTGGTTCCCCCGCACCCGCCGGCCGGTCGATCGGGCCGACCTTCTCCGCATCGCCCTCCTCGGAATGGTTTGGATGGCGATCCCGCTGACCCTCTTTCCCATCGCCCAGCAGTGGGTCGACTCTTCGATCGCCGGCATGGTCAACGGGGGCACCCCGTTGTTCGCCGCCGCGATCGCCGCCGTGCTGCTGCGGCGCCGTCCCCGACGGGTGCAGCTCGCCGGCATCGCCACCGGATTCGCCGGGGTGCTCCTCATCACGCTGCCCTCGGTGTCGGGCGCCCGGGGAAGCCTCGGGGGGATCCTCCTCATCGTCCTCGCCACCGCCATGTACGGACTCGCCGTCAACCTCTCGGTGCCCCTCGCCCAGAAGTACGGATCGCTCCCCGTGCTCCTCCGGGCACAACTCGTCGCGTTGGTCGCGGTCACGCCGTTTGGCATCGCCGAGGTCGGCGACGCCGCGTGGTCATGGTCGGCAGCGGCCGCCATGGTGGTCCTGGGGGCCTTCAGCACCGGGCTCGCCTTCGTGGCGATGACCGAGCTGGCGAAGCGGGTGGGGGCGACCCGCGGCTCCGTCGGCATCTATTTCATCCCGATGGTGGCGACGGTGCTCGGCATCGTGTTTCGGGACGAGCGGCCGGCCTGGCTCGCCTTCGCCGGGATGGCGCTGGTGATCCTCGGTGCCTGGCTGAGCAGCCGCCGCGAGGCCTAGCCGGCGAGCTCGTCGAGCGCGGCGAGGACCCGGTCGACCTCCTCCGCGGTGTTGTAGTGGAGGAAGCCGACCCGCACCAGCCCTCCCCGATCCGCCAGCCCGAGGCGCTCCATGACGGCCACCGCGTAGTAGTGGCCATCCCAGACGAAGATCCCCCGCCGGCCCAGCTCCGTGGCCGCCTGGCGTGCCGGGACACCGGCCACGTCGACCGCAAAGGTGGAAACCCGCTCTGCTGCCCGGCTGGCATCGGTGATGCCATAGACGGTGACTCCGGGCATCTCCGCGGTCCCGGCGAGGAACCGGGCGATCAACGACTCTTCATGGGACCGGATCGCCCCGAAGGCGCTCTCCAGCCGCGCCCGCCGGCTGGCGCCGTCGCCCAGGGAGGCCAGGTAGTCGACCGCGGCGTGCACCCCCGCCAGAGACTCGAATGACTGCGTGCCGGTCTCCCACTTCCCCGGCCCTAGATCGGGCGCCGGGGCCACCTTGTAGGGGGAGAACCGCTCGAGGTGCTCGGCCTTGCCCCACAGCAGGCCGGTGTGCGGCCCAAAGAACTTGTAGGCGCTCGCCGCCAGAAAATCGCCATCAAGCGCCCTGACGTCAGAGATTCGATGCGC
>Ga0326597_10010050_pt1 | contig 12630 bp, 11 predicted proteins | sample RVTome_12_FD_203789 | JGI IMG/M metagenome (GOLD analysis project Ga0326597, IMG submission 203789) | Soil microbial communities from uranium-contaminated site in the Upper Colorado River Basin, Wyoming, United States - RVT100D185 | ecosystem: Environmental > Terrestrial > Soil > Contaminated >... | reverse complement strand
TCGTGAGTTCGACATGAGTCTGGGTCAATCGGAACCAGAGGTTCGGCAGCGGTACGCGACAACTCACGATCTGAGGGTCATCTACCAGGGTCTAACCGCGCATATCGGGGCCTCTCACTGGCAATTCTTGGCCAAGAAGGAAGTGCTCCAGCAAGTCCTGCCGTTCGAGATGGACCGTCCGATGGGGCAGGTGTTGACGTTGGACGAGCGTCTTAACGCGGCCGGTTACTTGCGGCTGATGACCGCCGAGCCGCTGGTCATGAATATGAGCAATTCGGTCATTCCAGTGCCTTCAAGCGGAGCGAGTGCCCGCAGGGAGGCCAGCCCCAATGGGCTGAAGGGTCGCATCCTGCAACTGACGCCGATAAGGCGCAGTCTGCTCTGGTTCTACGACCGGGTCTTCGACTGGTACTACGGGGGAGGCTAATCCAGCCGCGCCGCCCCAGAGGTTATCGATTGGGATCGAAGACAGTTTTCATTAGCGCTGATCACGGTTTGGCATTGATCTACTTCCTGCAGAGCCAGGTGGTTTCCCGGCTGCTTGAGGCGGGGATCGAAGTCGTGGTCTTTGTGGAGGACGGTCTCCGAGATGAGCTGGCCGCCCGGTATGCTCGGCCAGGGTTGAGCTTCGAAGGGCTGCGCCTGGAAAGGGCGGCGGACTACGCGGCCCGCGAGGGCAGTGAACTGCAGTGGTGGCTGCATTTTCTGCGGCGGGTGGGAGCTTCCCGGCGGATCAACACCGAGGCGATGGACAGCTACGTCCGACAGGTGGCGGTTGAGGAACCGAACCGCCGGCGCCAGCTAATGCCGCTGGCCTGGCTGGCTGTCTCTCTCTTGCGCCGCTCGTCTACCGCGCGCGGTTGGTTGCTTGATCTGCAGCGCCAGTACAGCCCGACGATCTATGCGAACCTCTTCGAGCGATACCGGCCGGCCCTGGTCGTCGCCAGCACGCCGGGATGGCGCTTGGATCGCTACTTGTTGCGGGAGGCCGCCCATCGAGGAGTTCAGACCGCGACGGTGATTGTTGGGTGGGACAACCCGAGCAGCTACGGCTTACCTGGCGCGCCGGTGAATTGGGTTACCTGCTGGTCGGAGATCCAGAAGCAGGAGTTGATTCTTGGCGCAGACTGGGATCCCGCGCGGGTGAACATCGGCGGCATTCCGTCCTACGATGGGTACTTCCGCAAGGAGTGGGTGATCCCTGGCGAAGACTACTACCGGATGCATGGGCTCGATCCGGATCGCAAACTCTTGTGCTATGCCTGCAGTTTTGTGAGTTTCTCACCCAATCTCCGCAATGTGGAAGCGCTAGCCCGTCTGGTGACGACGAACGGGCTCGCGGCGCCTTCGCAGTTGCTGATCCGCCTGCACCCAAACCACTTTCTGGATGTGCCGGCGTTCGCTAAAGAGCGGGAGAGCATCCGAAGACTGGCAGGTGAGTTTCAACAGGTGCATGTTGTGGATCCTGTCCCGTTGGGCGGCGACCTCGGGTACTACTCCGGCGAAGACATGCCGGAGAAAAGCTCCATGATGGCGCACGCGGATGTGTTTCTCACGGTGTATTCGACGATGGTTGTGGAGACTGCCATCCATGGTCGACCAATCGTCAGCCTGTGTCTCGATACGCCGGGAGGGTGGGACACACCGCGCAAGTACTCACTCCCGCTCTCCGAGATCGGCAACTGGCCTACCCATCACCGCTTTCGGGAGGCGAAAGCCGGCCAGGTGGCTCTCAATGAGATCGAACTCAGAGAGGCCGTCAACACCTACCTCGAAGAACCGCAGGCAGACGCCGGATCGCTGAGCGCCTTCGTTGAGCAGGAAGTAACTTTCACCGATGGTAGTGCCGGATCGCGGACCGGTGAGTTTCTGAAGAGCCTACTGTAGAGATGCAATCGAGTCCCGGGCAGCGCAACCCGAGTGGATTTAGTCGTCAGGCGAGCTGGCTTGCGACCGTGGCCGGTGCGGCCCGTCCAGTGATTCGGCCGCTCCCCACAACGATTGGCGTGCTGGCGTTATGCGCCAGCCTGCTGGTCATCTACGCCACGCCGCTCGGCCCGTGGGTATTCAGTGATTCGACGGAATACATCGTCTCGGCGCGCAATGTTTTGAGCGGTCGAGGGCTGGGACTGATCCAGGCTTCCGGCGAATTCCAACCTATCTACCTTCACCCTCCACTGTACCCCCTGATTCTAGCCGGAGGAGGATTCCTTGGCATCGACGTAGCGGCATGGGCGCGAGTCCTGAACGCGATCTTGTTCGGTGGAACAGTGATGCTCGTGGCAGGATTGATTCACTATGCTACGAAATCCGCATGGATGGCAATCGCATCTGCGCTGACCGTCGCTATCAACCCGGTTATGCTCAGGCTGTACACCGGCGCAATGCCTGAACCGGTTTTCTTTGTGGCCGGCCTAGGAGCCATGCTTCTGCTGATGAGCTACTTGAGTCTACGGACACCGTGGCGGCTCGGGGCCGCGGGGATCTTGAGTGGGGTGGCGATCCTCACGCGCTACCCCGGTGTCGTATTCGTCGCCGTAGGGGTGTTGGGGTTGGCGCTCTTCGGTAATGCTGGCCTGAAGCGGCGAACACGGGACATCGGACTGTTTGCAGTTCTCGCACTACTGCCCCTGGTCGTGTGGCAAGCCTGGCTAGGCTCACAGTATGAAGTGGCGTTCGGGCGCCAATGGAACTTTGAAACCGGTAACTTATGGCAGGGCCTGGTCCCCGTTCGGATCGGAGTAACAACCAATGTGTGGGGATGGATCCCGTACAACCTCTCCCTACCTCCTGTTCCCTACTTCCTTAAGCCGCGGCTCTTGTTGCTTGCCGCCGGGCTCACGGTAGCGCTGGCCGCGATTTCCATGACACGGGCGGGTAGGCGGGATCCGACCCCCTGGCGCATGGCACGTAGCCCGCAGCTCCTAGTCCTTTCAACAGCTTCTGCGGTGTTGAACCTGGGGATTCTGGCGGGAGCCGTCGCCTATACCTTGCCGGCGCTCGATCTCGGGGACATCGACAGCCGGATCTTGTTGCCGACCCAGATCGGGCTAATGCTGGCAGCGTTCACGGTCGCCCATCTTACCTTGAGGGCGTGGCCGAAGTGGAGCTGGATCCGCTGGCTAGAGTCGGCAGCGGCGATACTCTTCTTGTCTTGGTATCTGTCCCAAAGTTGGGAGTTCGTCGCCGATATGCGGCAGGACGGCGCAGGCTATACGAGTCGCGAATGGCGCAACTCCCCGACCTTGAAGGCTATAGAGAATCTGCCTCCGGATCTTCCGCTGATAAGCAGTGAAAGTGCGGCGCTCACATTTCTGCTCGACCGCCCGGCGTACGACATTCCTGAACTTGTCAGAGGCGAGGAAACTAGACCATTCGTCCGCTTCGGCGATGGCCAAGATCTGGAAGAGCGCCTATTCAGAGAGGAGGGTGCGGCACTTGTCTTCTTTGATTTGTCCTATGGCCATTTCTTTCGGCTCTATGAGGACGAAACGGAGGAACGGCTGCAGGTTCTAATCCACGGATTGAGGGAACATGGGCGCTACGCAGACGGAGCAATCTACTTCTATCCATCCTCCGAGGAATGATGACTGAGATCCAGTTGAAAGGCTATGCCGTAGCGCTGACCAGGATCCCCAAGCGCCAAAAGCTTGTTAGGCTGCTGACCCATCCCGCGGGTGGACCTGCGATCTCGCTGTTCGCCAGCGGAATTCTCGCCGCCGGCGAGAGTCTGTATGCTACGGTATGGGGCCCCTGGGTCTTCAGCGATGGTGCCGGGTACATCATGCTGGCTCGGAACGTGATAGCCGGCCAAGGACTCGGTTTGATTCGGGCGTCCGGTCAATTCCAGCCTCTATCTATGCACCCGCCACTCTATCCGCTCACCGTGGCCGCCTTCGGCTTCCTGGGGGCAGACCTGGTCCAGTCGGCCCGTTGGGTGGCCGCGGGACTCTTCTCGCTAACAATCTTGTTTGTCGGGTTCGCAATGAGCCAGTTTACCGGAAAGAGGTGGCTGGGCGTTTGCGCGGCGGTCGTCATTGTCGCCTCGCCCATCCTGGTCGAACTGTTCACGGGGGCACTATCCGAACCGCTATTCTTCATGACCTGGCAGGCCGGGCTCCTCCTGCTGGGAATCTACTGGCACCGGGGCCGAAGCTGGGCACTGTTCGGTGCGGCGACCTTGAGCGGCCTGGCTCTGCTGGCCCGGTACCCAGGGGCTGCGGTGATTGCCGCAGGTGGGCTGGGCCTGCTGATCTTCGCGTCCGCCGATGCGAAGCGGCGCTGGCAGGAGGCGACCCTGTTCACCGCGCTGAGTGGTGCGCCCGGCTTCATCTGGCTGAGATGGGTACAGGCTCAGCCAGGGGCGAGTCCGCCTCGCCAATGGATCTGGGATTTCGCTAACCTCTGGGAGCGCACTCGGCCTGTACGAGGAGGCCTGGTTGAGGGGTTCTGGGATTGGATCCCGCTATCCCCTTGGTTGGGGCAGCCTCCTTACCGCACTAAGCTGATTGTCCTCTCATTGATCTCGCTGATCATTGGGCTGGTGCTTGCTTCGGCATTGCGGGGAATCTTTCGCCGCAGCGGCCGAAACTGGCGAGATCTGGGCGCATTGCAGCTGGCTGTCCTCCTTTTCGCCTTTGTCGTTTGCTACCTGGCGCTGTTCACGGCTGTCTTCCTGTTTTCGCGCGACCCGCTGGATGCTGCGGATGTCGATCAGCGGATGTTGTCTCCTGTCTACCTCTCATTCCTAGTGGGCATCTTTGTTGTTTTGGCAGCCGCGATTGACGCTTGGGCGGGGCAGAAAGTGGATCCGAGGCTTGGCGGTCGTCCTGACCGTGCTGATGGTTCTCTGGCACCTTCCGAAGACGGTTGATCTTGTGACCCGGCTCAATCAAGAGGGAGCGGGATACACAGGCAAGGGGTGGCGTTCGTCGGAGACCCTCCGCGCGGCAGAGCAGCTAAGCAAGGACACCCAACTCATATCGAATGAAAGCACTGCAGTGATGTTCCTCCTGGACCGCCCTGCATATGACTTGCCAGCCAGAGCGGACAACTCGGTCGATGATCCCCCCCACCGATTTGGGGACGGCAGTGACCCGGTGGAGCAGCTGTTTAAGCAAGAGGGCGCAGCGTTGGTGCTCTTCGATTCAATCCGATGGCAGCTGCATGGCATCTATGGGGAAGACTCAGAATCCTGGCTCGCACGCTTGACGCAGGGCTTGCATCTCCACGTCTTGACCGAAGACGGGGCCATCTACTTCTACGATGACGTCGGAGGCATAGACGGGTGAGCGTGTCCAGTCTCAGCGAGCTGGCTGCAGTCGATCGGGGCGCCAACGCTGCGAAGAAGCTTAGAGCGGCGCTTCGGGGGAACCTCGGCGCGGTGGCTGTCTCAGCCCTGGGAATGCTCGGCGTGGGGATCATGCTGTACCTGACTCGAGACGGAGCCGGTGCCGGTGGGGATTCCGCCTGGTACATCATGGGTGCGCAGAACTTGCTGGCCGGCAACGGCTTTTCCAGGCTCAGTGGGGGTGGCGAACTCCGGCCGATCACAGGCTTTCCCCCGTTTTTCTCCGTGGTTCTCTCCGGTCTGGCCGCCCTCCAGATCGATCTCTATTTTGGCGCCCGACTTCTCAACGCGTTGCTCTTTGGAGCCACCATCGTCCTGACCGGTCTCATGATCCTCAAGGCGTCAGGTTCGGGCTGGGCTGCCGCGATTGGGGCCGCGCTGGTGCTTGCGAGCTCTAGCTTGATTGAGATCTACAGTTGGATCATGTCTGAGCCTCTATACATCGTCCTGGCACTGCTCAGCATGAATCTACTCAGTGTGGGAATCGCGGTGCGTGAGCGCTGGCCGATTGTGCTTGGCGGATTGCTAGTGGCAGGTTCTGCTCTTACACGTTACGTTGGCTTCAGCCTGCTGGCTGCCGGGGCCTTGTGCATTTTGTTGTTTGGCCCCGGTCGTCGTCGGTGGCGGTTGGTGAGCGCGTTGATCTTCGGCTCTATAGCGGCTGTGCCGGCGGTAGCGTGGCTCTGGGCAGGTCCTTCGGCCGGCGGAACGCTGGCCAATCGCCAGGTAATCTTCCACTCCATGAATCCGGAGTTGGTGGATGCTTACAAGGGAGAGTTGGTGGCCTGGGTCTTCGCCAAGCAGCTCCCAATTCCCTGGAAGCCGCGGGCACTGCTCGCTGCTGTTACAGCGGGACTTGGCCCGGTCTACTTCGTTGTCAGCAGCCTAAGGCGAAGCCGGCTGCGCGTGCCATTGGTGGAGAGCTACCGCGCGGCGCTGAAGTGGCTCTTGGTCAGCTACCTGGTCGCGTTCTTGGGGGTGCTCGCAGCAAACTCGCTTTTCCTTGACGCGGCAACGACCCTCGCTGCCCCTGCTCGCTACCTGGCCCCGGCCCTTGTTGCGCTCGTGATCCTCTCGACTGTAACGACTGCCGAGCTGATCAGTCAGCCAGGGTTTGGCCGCAAAGCGAGAGCAACCGCATTGGTCCTTGGAGCGCTGTTGGTGGGAATCCACGTCCGGCAGTCACTTGAGCTTCTGCCTGAACCCGGTCTTGATCTGGGGTATGTCCGAGTTCGCCAAGATTTCCCCGAGCTTGTGCAGGGGATTCAAGCTATTGGGGAGGATCGCCTGATCATCAGCAACAATCCGGAGATGATCTACATTCTCGCAGAGCGGCCCGCCTACCTGCTGCCTTTTCGGCAAGACCCCTATTCTCAGAAGCCCAGGAGTGACTACGAACTCAGCATCCGAGCAACTCGGCGACAGCTCGAAGATGGAGCCGTATTGGTCATCTTCGGAAGTCCGGACCATCAGGCGCTCGAGGCAATGGATGATCTGAATGTGACGCCCTTGGCCGGCTTTGAGGCCAGTATGTTTTACGGCGCCGCGCCGTAGCAGACAATGGACATCTCAGTCGTGCTTCCCGTGTTTCAGGAGCAGGCCACCATCGGCGGCCTCCTGTCCGAGTTGGTCGAAACGCTTGACGCGAATGGTCTTGACTATGAGGTCATCGCTGTGGACGACGGATCAAAGGACGGCACGTTGCGCGAGCTTCAAGCTGCTCGTGGTCGCTTGGGCAGCAAGATCAACGTCGTACGGCACTTATACAACAAAGGGAACGGGGCTGCCCTCCGAACGGGCATGCGGGTCGCGCAAGGCGAGATCGTGGTCTGCATGGACGCCGACGGGCAACATTCCCCCACAGAGATCGCTGCGTTGGTCTCGTCGATCCCACCCTATGACCTCGTGATTGGTGCACGGCTCGATGGCTATCGAGGGCCGATGCATCGCCGACTAGCGAACCGGATCTTCAACTGGCTAGCGAGCTGGCTTTCACGCACAGAGGTAACGGACTTGACCTCCGGTTTTCGGGCGATGCGCCGCAGCGTGGCGCTGCACTTCCTTCCACTCTTCCCGGACAGATTTTCGGTGCCAACCACAACCACCCTGGCTTTTCTCAAGGGGGGATACAACGTAGATTTCGTTCCGATCCATGGCCGCCGGAGATCAGGCGGTCGAAGCAAGATTCGCTTGTGGTCCGACGGGCTGGAATTCTTCTCGCTGATCTTGAGAATCATCGCCTTGTACGATCCACTGCGCATCTTCCTGCCGACGGGCGCGATCCTAGGACTCTTGGGCATCGTTGCAGGAGCGGCGGGAATGTTGCGCGCCGGACGACTGGTGCTGGCTAACTCGGCGATGCTGTTCTTCCTGGCCGCGATCTTCACCTGGTTGCTCGGTTTGATCGCCAGTCAGGTGGCTGCCTCGCTCGTTCAATACCGGGGCGATGAGAGCTTGCTGCTCAACGAAGAGGCTTTCAGCAGTGCAGGAATGGACACCTCTGGCGGTCTTCCAACTGAAGGAGAAAGGGACTAGCTCGCTCTTGAAGGAATCAGAAATCGCGTTCTTGGGGCTTGATTGCCAGGGCGAAGGTCCAGAGGAACGGTTTCTTGAGTTCGAGGACCGTGAACGACTGAGAAAGGAAGCGGGTAAATCCCCGGGCTGACCAGTGATTAATGTGCTCCGGCGTGTTGCCGAGATTGCGCAAGTACTTCAGACGAATCATGTTCCCGATACGCCACCAGGGTTCGTTCGGCACGCTCGCCAGCACGTATTTGCGGGAGACCCGGGCCACTTCTTTCAGAGCAGCCTCCGGACCTCCCACGTGCTCGAACACCTCCACCATGATTACAAGATCGACGCAGGCGCGGGCGAATGGGAGTCGTTGTACGTCGGCGATAGCAATGCGGGCTTCAGGATGGCTGGATCTGGCCAGTGTCGCTCGCCTCGGATCCAGGTCCACTCCAACTATCCTTGGGGCCCGAAGTCGACCCATGACGACTCCTTCTCCACATCCACCATCCAGGATAGAGTGGACAGAGATTTGCCCGAGCATTTGGGTCAGGGCCCGGAAGAAACTCTGGTTGGCGAAACGAACCAACGGGTTCTTGTCGGCGTACTTGGCCTGAGTGGGCGCGAGATTGGGAGCAGAGCTTGCTAGGTTGGATGGAGACACCAGTTGCATTGTACATGAGCAGGGACCTAGCTTCTTTGGTCGATCGTGCTTTGTGGACATCGCTTGAGCAAGCGAACTCGTCCCACCAAATGCGGGCGTCCGAAGGAAGCGACAACGGTTGCGAAACGGATATTAGTCTGGTCCGAATCGGTCGGGTCATATCATGATGTTGGCTCGCGGGAGGGCTGCCAGCCTAGGCGTTGTGGTCCCAGTCTATAACGAGCAGGAGTCGCTTTCTGATTTCCATGAGAGGCTTGCCTCCGTACTGGACAACCTGCCCCAACCGACGGCGGTCTACTATATCGATGACGGCTCGACGGATGGCACACCAGATCTGCTCGAGCGGATCGCCAGTGGCGATCCAAGAGTTACAGTGATTGAACTGAGCCGCAACTTCGGTCATCAGTCCGCACTAAGTGCGGGGCTGGCCCAAGCAGGTGAACATGTGGTGATTACGCTAGACGGCGACGGCCAGAATCCACCCGAACTCATCCCTGACCTCCTGAAGCTGTATGAGGCAGGCTATGACATCGTGCTGACTCAGCGAGCCAGTGAAGCAGGTGCGACGCACTTCAAACGCCTCACCTCTTCCGCCTTCTACTGGCTGGTCAATCGCCTTGGGAATACCAGAGTGCCCGAAGGGGCGGCGGATTTCAGGCTGCACTCGCGGCCAGTTGTACAGGCGCTGAATGAGATGGGCGAATTTCATCGTTTCTTGCGGGGAATGGTGTCTTGGATGGGTTTCCGCTCAGTAATCCTGCCCTATACCCCTTCACCTCGCATCGGCGGAAGGTCGAAGTACTCGCTGTCGAAGATGATCAAGCTGGCGCTGGAGGCAATCTTCTCATTCTCCCTGGCACCGATCAGAATTGGCATTCTCGCAGGGATGATCTTCCTCCTGCTGGCCCTGCTAGAAATGGCTTACGTACTCAGCTTCTGGATCCGAGGCCGCCAAGATCTGCTTGTCCCTGGATGGAGCTCCTTGATGTTTGTGATTCTTCTCGTGGGCGGCTTCTTGATGGTCACACTGGGGTTCATAGGCATCTATGTGGGCTATGTCTTCCAGGAGGTGAAGCGTCGCCCAATTTACATTACCCGGAGGATCTACGGATCCGGTGCTGAGGAGTCCGATCCCCAGGAGGCTAGTCAGGCTCAAGCCATGGCGAGGAGAGCTGAATGAGATTCGACTATCAGGAAACCACCGAAGATCTCCAGACCCGCATCAATATCCATGCCAGGTTTGGAAAGCGTGACATCGACCAGTGGATGCTCGAGCTGCTGCGGCCGGCCAAGGGATCTCGGATCTTGGACGTCGGCTGCGGCTCAGGCAAACAACTGGAGGCCTTCCAGCGCGACCTCGGCGGCGAGGCGGAAATCACCGGGGGTGACGTCAACCAGGAGCTGCTCGACCAGGCCCGGGCGAGGAGGGCGTCGATTGGAGCAGGCTGGGACATCCAAACGCTTAATTTCAACCAGCGTTTCCCATTCCTAGAAAGCAGCCATGACCTGGTCTCATGCTGCTTTGCACTGTACTACGCCAACGATATCGGTTTCACGGCCGGCGAGATGCACCGGGTGTTGCGGCCGGGAGGGCGGCTCTTCACGACTGGGCCAATGCCCGAGAACAAGCAGCTCTTTTACGAAGTGATCCGCGAGGCCACCGGCAAGCCGATCCCGCCTATGCCGGGCAGCTCTCGTTACTCCAGTGAGATCCTGCAGACAATCCGCGAACGGTTCGCCCAGGTCGAGGTGCATATCTTCGAAAATCCCCTTGAGTTTGAGTCGGTCGGACCCTTCTTGGACTACACTCGCGCCTCGCTCTCCGAGGACCGCAAGCTGTGGGGATCCTTCTTTGAGAACAAGGATGACTTCGAGCGCATTATGGGTCAGATCGAATCAGTTGCCCGTGAGCGGCTGGCGAGCCAGGGCGAGCTGGTGATGACCAAGGTAGTGGGTGGATTCGTTGCGACGAAGTAGGCTGCCGGTGACCACTTCCCTAATATTCCGTCCGATGGCAGTCGGCTGAAGCGCATCGGTTTCTAGGAGCAATCGCGTGCAGTTCTACGGAAAGAAGATCCTGTTCTTGGGCGCCCATCCGGACGATATCGAATTAGGGTGTGGCGCGCTGCTAGGGCACATCGCCGGCAAGGCCGAGCTATTGTGCGTGACCCTGTCGGATAACCAGAACAACCCAAAGCTCAAGAGCCTGGTCGAGGAGCATTACGCCAGTATGGCAATTCTGGGAGTGCCAAGGGAAAGAGTGCTCGTGAAAAGCTTCGAGACTCGCAACTTTCCCCGCGATCGGCAGGAAATCCTGGAGTACCTCTACGAGCTCAGCCGGGAGCATCGCCCCGACTTGGTGTTCGTCCACAGCTCGGCAGACATCCACCAGGACCACCGGGTCGTGACCGAGGAAGCTCTGCGGGCCTTCCGCGGCGTGTCGGTTCTGGGATTTGATGTCTTCCGCAGCAGCTACGGCTTCTTCCCTCACTTTCTGGTTGGGGTGGAAGAGCAAGACGTGGAACGGAAACTAAACGCGCTGGCGGCATATGAGACCTACGCCGACAAATACTACTTCGACCCGGAGGTGATGCGGGCCACGCTGGTCCGCAATGGTGCGCTGGCGGAGCGCCCCTACGCAGAGGGGTTTGACATCCTGAGAATCGTCGGGAACTTCGCCTTGGGATCGGCCTCCGGGTAGCCCGATGCGCTTCCTGATCTGTGGATTGGGCTCCATCGGCCGGCGGCATTTGAAAAACCTTCACGCGCTGGGTGAGCGGGACATCGTGCTCTACCGAACCGGCCAAAGTACTTTGCCGGAAGACGACCTCGATGGCCTACCCATGGTGCGCGACTTGGAAGCAGCTCTCAGCAACTGGCGGCCAGACGCAGCGCTGGTAACCAACCCGACCGCGCTCCACCTAGAGGTTGCAGTTCCGGCTGCCCGGGCCGGTTGCCACCTGCTGATCGAAAAACCGGTGTCCGATCGGCTCGAGGGATTGGAGGACCTGCGTGAGGCAATCGCGGATGGTGGAGGCCGGATCCAGATGGGCTTCCAGTTCCGCTTCAATCCGGGGCTGATCCGCGCAAAGGACCTGATCGCGAAGGGGGCCATCGGTCGGCCACTCGGCGCTCGAGCCCACTGGGGAGAATACCTGCCCGACTGGCACCCGTGGGAAGACTATCGGAGCTCTTATGCGGCTCGCGCCGATTTGGGGGGCGGCGCCGCCCTGACCCTCTGTCATCCTTTCGACTACCTACGATGGTTGCTGGGCGAAGTGACCTCTGTACAGGGAGCGACCAGTCGCAACGGGGCCTTGGATCTTGATGTGGAGGACCTGGCCGAAGCGATTCTGGAGCTGGACGGAGGCTGTCTGGCGAGTGTCCATGTGGACTACTACCAACGACCGGCTCAGCACTGGCTGGCAATTCAAGGGACCGAGGGAACGCTCCGCTGGGATGGAATTTCCGGAGATTTGCAGTGGAGGTCTGCTACGGATGGCGATTGGCACGACGAGCCGGCGGCCGAAGGCTATGAGCGGAACACGATGTTCCTTGAAGAGATGAAACATTTTCTTGCCGTCGCCCGAGGCGATGAGCGGCCGCTCTGTTCCTTAGATGACGGAGTCCGGGCGCTGGAGATTGCGCTGGCAGTTCGCCGATCCGCGGAACTGGGCAGGCGAATTGAGCTTCGCACGGCCGAACGGAGCGCAGCCTGAGGCGGGCGCATGGGTTCCTTCGACAAGAATGGCTGATCAGAGCGTGCAGGTTGCGATGAAACCGGGTCAGGCGCTGGAGCGGTTTGATTTAAGCGGCCAGGTGGCGATTATCACCGGCGGTGCGGGTTTGCTTGGCCGATCGCATGCCCTCACGCTGGCCTCCGCCGGCGCGGCGGTCGTGCTGGCAGACATCGACGGTGAAGGCGCGCTGCGAGTCGCAGAGGAAGTCCGAACCTCAGGGGCAGGGGACTGCCTTACACAAACAACCGATGTTTCCGACCCTGAGTCAGTCAGGATGATGGTCAAGGTGGCGCAGGAGCGCTTCGGGCGAATTGATATCTTGGTCAATAACGCTGCCTTAGATCCAAAGTTCGATCCGAAGCATG
>Ga0326597_10010049_pt1 | contig 12631 bp, 13 predicted proteins | sample RVTome_12_FD_203789 | JGI IMG/M metagenome (GOLD analysis project Ga0326597, IMG submission 203789) | Soil microbial communities from uranium-contaminated site in the Upper Colorado River Basin, Wyoming, United States - RVT100D185 | ecosystem: Environmental > Terrestrial > Soil > Contaminated >... | reverse complement strand
CGTCTTCGACTCCGGCGAAGGCCCGTTCCGGCCAGAGCGACGACCAACCGGTTCGTATGAGGACAGCGTCTCCGGGACCGACCTCAATGCCGGCAGCCTCTTCGGCTCGTGCCAGATCGTCGGCCGTCACCTCATACCCCGAGTCGAGCATGTCGATGCCGTACACCGAGGCGACGTCGAGCATCACGCCGCGGCCCACCATCGGCTCGAAGTCGTCGATGCCCAGCCGCGAGAGGCCGGTGTTGCTCTGAATCCGATCGGCTTCGCCCCCACCGAACACGGCCCCGTTGTGGGACACGTGTCCGAGCGCATCGAGATGCGTCCCCGCATGTCCGCCGGTGACGATCACCTCGTTGGCGGCCGAGCCTCCGTCGGCTCGAATCACGTCGCCGTACCGACGGCTCAGGGCCATCTGGAAGGAAGTGTGGTTCGGCGATGCCGGCATGCCCACGAACATCTCGTGCCCGAGATCGACCACCCGCACGTCCCATGGCCACGAGGCGTCGGCCGTCATACGAAAGACCCCTCGTCGTGACGGGCGATGTCCATCACTTCGCCCACGTCGGAAAGTTCGTCCACACGCCGGAGCAGCTCCGCCAGTCGAGTGGCCCGGTCCTCGTCGAGAATCCGAGTCGCACAGGTGAGGTATTTTCTTGTTCGCTGTTCTTCCGTGAGCGGTACCCCCGGCATGCCCGTGAGCGCATCAACCTGTTCGGAAAGTTCGGTACCGTCGGAGAGGCGGACGACGACTTCGGTGTGGAGGTCGAGGAACTCCTTGGAGATGGAAGGGTCGAAGTCGATCCTGATCTTCTTGAGCATCGCCTCGACATCTTCCGAGAAGCGCCGCTCATCGGTGAAGGAATCGATCGTCACGGTGCTGTCGAGGAGTGCGATCGCCGTGGCGTACTGGAGGGAGAATTTCCCATCGAGCCCGCTCGAGGGGAGGGGCCGATCGACGTAGTGCAAGTCCGGGAAGCGGATGGTCACCGAGTCGATCTCGTCGATCCCGAAGTTGGCCCGCGCCCGGATGGCGAGCGCGGCGTCGATGGGACGATGGGTGAAGTAGTTCGACGGGTACTTCTTGAACCCCACTCCAGGTTCAACCATCCAGAGCGGGTCGCCGAAGTTCCGGACAAGCAGTTCGGGCTCCTGCTCGTGCCCGAGCAGCGTGTCGAAGTATCCGCCGGGTCCGAAAACATCGCGCGCCCCCGTCCACCCGCGGCCAGCCAGAAGACCGGCTTCCAAACCCATCCGGGCTGCGTTACCTGAGTGTGTCGCCTTGGTCATGGTTCCGGTGTTCAGACTCAGGCTTCCGAGCCTCGATCCGGCGATGCCGAAGGCCATCAGTGCTTGCTTATCGTCGAGAGCGAGCATCTTGACCGCAGCCGCGACAGCCCCCATCAGTCCCGTCGTGCCCGGCTTGTGGAACCCACGGCCCGTATGGAGACCGATGCTCGCCAGTCGGAGACGAGCCTGTACCTCGAATGCAACGGCAAGGGCGACAACGCAATCTCGTCCGGTCGATCCGTGATACTCGGCAATAGCCAGGATGACCGGCAGGGTCGGTGAAGTCGGATGATTGAGCGGGTACCAACAATTGTCGAAGTCGAGCGCGTGAGCCATGGTCCCGTTGGCAAACGCGGCCTCCGTCATCGATGTCTTGAAACCACCGGCGATGACCGATGCCTGCGGAGTTCCGGCCATGTCCCGGGCGTAATCCCGGATCATCGTGCCGAGCCCGAGCGGCTCGGTTGCACCGGCGAGCATCACAGCCACCCCGTCGAGAAACACGTGGCGCGCGGTGTCCAGTGCCTCCGCAGACAAGTCTTCGAATTCGAACTCGGCGATGCGTGCGACAAGCTCTTCGGTGATGGTCATCGTATTCCTTCTGGCGTCCGTATTGTTGGACAACGGCAGCGGACGCGTCCAGCGGCGGCAGGACTCGGATGCCACCCGCCCCTCGCTCGAGCGACCGACGGAACCCCTCTACTGTTGGTCGAACAAGACACTTGCACGCGTCCGTAATTTCTGCTGAGTCCGGATAGAGCATCGTCGAGATGTCGGACATTTCGAACCTGTCACCCATAGAGTACAGCGCCGAAAGTAGGAGGGACGCCCGCACGTGGACGTTTGGCAGATCGTGATCCTGGCAATCGGCGGATTGGTGGCAGGAACGATAAACTCAATCGCTGGGGGAGCGTCGCTGCTCACCGTTCCTCTTCTCGTTTTCGCCGGGGTACCAGGGAATGCGGCCAACGGTACGAATCGGCTCGGCGTGATCGCATCGTCCGCAACTGCTGCTCTTGAGTTCAAACGCAAGGGCGTGAGGGACTCGCGCAGCGTGTGGACGGTCATGTCGCCGGTGGTGGCGGGATCGCTAGTCGGCTCACTGATCATCAGCCAGCTCTCGGACGCCACGTTCGAGCGGATCTTCGGAATCCTCATGGTCCCGATCCTCATCCTCTCGGTTCGCAAACCAAGACAGAAACTGGAACGCCAGAGCTGGCCACTCTGGCTCACGACTCTCGTCTTCTTTGGTATCGGAATGTATGGAGGTGCGTTTCAGGCTGGGATCGGCCTGCTCGTGATAGTCGCACTCTCGCGAAGTGGTCTCGATCTGGTGACAGCGAACTCGGTCAAGGTTCTCGTCAATCTCGCGGTCTCCTCAGTGGCACTCCCCGTATTTGTCTCCCAGGGGTTCTTCGATCTCGCTCCAGCCGTGACGCTCGCAGCCGGCTTCGCTGCAGGCGGCGCAATCGGTGCAAACGTCTCGGTTAGGGGTGGCGAGCGGGTGATTCGTCCCGTGATGATCGCGGCAGTCCTCGCGTTCTCCGGACGGCTGCTGGGTCTCTACTGATAATGGGGCGTCGTCGTTCACGTCAGCGCCCGCCGGGCACACCGTCGGCCGCATCAACGAGGAGCATCACCGATACTTCGCCATCGGTTTCGTTCAGACTCAGGTCACTGACGGTAGGCGTCTTCCTCCCTCACTCCATCGTGGCGATCGGCCTTGGCGCGACGACCCCGATGATCGCGCTCTTGGCCGTCGACCTCGGAGCGTCCGTGCCGACAGCCGGATTGATCGTCGGGTTGTTCGGGGTGGGAGCATTCCTGGCTGACCTCCCCGCAGGAATCCTCGCCTCGAGACTTGGCGATCGGAGAACAATGGTCCTGGCAACAGGTGTTCTAGGCCTGGCGTCGCTCGTGGTGGCCACTCGACCATCACTGTTCATCTTCGGCGCGCTTGTCGCCGTGATGGGCGCCTCAACCGCAGTGTTCGCCCTGGGAAGACTCACCCATGCGACGGATAGGTCTCCGATCGGTCATCGAGGTCGAGTCATGTCGATCATTGGCGGGACGCAGCGCATCGGACACCTCGTAGGCCCGGCCCTCGGTGGGCTCACCGTCGTACCACTCGGACTGACTGGTCCCTTCCTGGTTCATGCGCTCATGGCATTTGCAGCATCCGCAGCGGTACTCACCAGTCCCCGCCGACTCAGTGGGGACTGCCTCGACCGCCCACAACAACCCACCCTCCGCGGGGTGTTTCGGAACCATCGCAGAACATTCGCAACAGCCGGACTGGCGGTCGTCGCGATTCAGATCGTCCGGAGTTCTCGTCAGGCGGTGATCCCTCTCTGGGGAAGTCACGTCGGCCTAGGAGCGAGCGAGGTTGCCTTCCTCTTCTCCTTGTCCGCCGCCATGGAGGTTCTCATGTTCTATCCGGTCGGGAAACTCATGGATCGAAAGGGCCGCAAGTTGGCAGCGATCCCTGCTCTGACCCTCATGTCGCTCGGCATGTTGGCCATTCCACTCACATCCGACGCCCTGACTCTTGGTGCGGTCGTCGCCATGCTTGGGTTCGCGAACGGGATGAGCACCGGGATCAACATGACACTGAGTTCGGATCTGTCTCCGGAACATGGACGAAGCGTGTTCCTCGGACTGTGGAGAATGATCACCGACATCGGTACCGCGAGCGGACCAACTGTGGTCGCAGCGACGGCGGCGGTCGCCGGGTTGGGTTTCGCTCCGGCCGCGATCGCCGTCGTCGGGGCGGGCGGAGTCCTCCTGCTCTGGCGTGGCGTACCGGAAACGCTGCAGAAGACATGATTGGCCAGATCGGAACGCCGATTGTTGGCGCCGTCACGTCACACCATCGCCGGCATGCGCAGCGTGGGTCGCTCACGACGATGAATCACGACGAAAGGAATCGACACGTTGAGTATTCAGTCTGAACCTTGGACCCGGGTCGTGAATCTCGAAGATACGCCCGGCCGCCGAGATCTCACCGGACACCCGGGCATCACCGCACATCGGTTCGTGTCAGGGCCCGACCAGGGAACACGATGGCTGCTCGTCACCCTCAACCTGATCGAGCCAGGGGGTGGAATCGATCCTCACTACCACGAGGGATTGACGGCGGATCACGCCTATTTTCTCATGGACGGTCACGCCATCGCCCGTATCGGCGACGAACAGCACGAGGTACGGCCGAATGGGCTCATGGTGTTCCGCAGTGACGTCGTGCATGGATTCCGTGTCGTGGGCGACACGCCGGCCCGGGTGCTGCGCCTGGGGGCGGCGCCCGACGGCGTGGCCACGGGCGGCAGCGTGTTCGTCGACCACGACTGGAGACCGGGCGGATCACTAAGTTGACGGACAATCGCGAGCAGGAATCCAGCGTGCCGACAGCCATCTATCCGAGCCTTCGCGGCCGAGTCGTGATCATCACCGGCGGCGGGCAGGGACTGGGACGGGCGTACGCGCACGCCTTCGCCGCGCAGGGCGCGATTCCCGTGATCGCCGAGATCGATGACACGGCCGCTCGCTCCGTCGTTGCAGAGATCGAAGCCAATGGCGGGCGAGCGCTCGCCATCGAGACGGACGTCGCCGACGAGAAATCGACCCTCGCAATGGCGACCGACGCACTCGCCACCTTCGGGCGCATCGACTGCCTGATCAACAACGCAGCCGTGTTCTCCCGGATCACGATGGCGCCGTTCTGGAAGCTGCCGGTCGCCGAGTGGGAGGAGGTGATGCGCGTCAACGTCACCGGCGCCTTTCTTTGCTCCCGGGCGGTCGCTCCCACGATGATGGAAGCCCGATTCGGGCGGATCGTGAACATCTCGTCAACGACGGTGCTCACCGGCGCTGCCAACTACCTGCACTACATCACCTCGAAGTCGGCGATGATCGCAATGACCCGCTCGATGTCCCGCGAGCTCGGTCCGCACAACGTCACGGTGCACCTGTTCTGGCCCGGTGCGGTGGAGACAGAAATCGATCGGGCTTCGGTCTCCGGGTCGATGTTCGAGGAACTCGCCACCCGCCAGGCCCTCCCGCGGCCGGCGACGATGGATGATTTCGCCGGGGCAGTCCTGTTCCTGTGTTCGGATGATGCCGAGTATCTGACGGGACAAGCGCTGGTCGCCAACGGCGGTCTGGCTTACCCATGACGGCATTGGGGACCCTGCGGATCGTCGCCTTTCCTGGCGCACCGAACCTCCCTACCTTCGCGGCAATGGAACACGGCTGGTTCCGAGATCGCGGAGTTGGGGTGACCCTCGAGCTGACTCCTAGTTCCGTCTTTCAAGCCCAACAGGTTGCGGCAGGCGAGTTCGACGTCGCGTTCACCGCGTTCGACAACGTGGTGGCGTACGCATCGGGTCAGGGGGCGGCGGGAGAAGGCGTCGACCCCGGATATGTGGTCATCATGGGTGCCACACAACTCGACGTGAGCCTGATCGTCGATCCGTCGATCGAAGCGGTCACCGACCTGGCGGGGAGATCGATTGCGCTCGACGCCCTCGACACCGGTTTCGCGTTCGTCGTGTACGAGATTCTCACTCGCGCAGGAGTCGGTCTCGACCGCTGCGAACTCGTGGCCGTCGGTGCGACTCCACAGCGGTGGCAGTCGGTCAAGAGCGGCACGCACGCCGCCACGTTGACGATCGAACCTTTCACGAGCCTTGCCCGGGCAAGTGGATTCACCGTCCTCGACTCCTCGAGACGCCTCTTCGACAGCTACCAGGGAGGTGTCGTCGCCACCCGCCGGGCCGTGTTGAACGAACGAGCAGAGGCAGTGCGCGCGTTCATCGATGGATACCTCGATGGTCTGGCATGGGTGCTGGAGCCCTCGAACCGAGAGGCCGTGATCGGCCTGCTGAGGGAGCGCATGGACGTGAATCCCAAGGCCGTCGAGTCGGTACTCGACAGTGTGCTGTCACCCGAGTCGGGGCTCACCCCGCTGGCTGCGCTGCTCCCCGAGGGCATGGAGACCGTTCGTACCCTTCGCTCGAGGTACAGCCCCGGCGGAACGTTGGCGAGCATCGAGGACTTCGGCGACCTCAGATTGTGGGAAGCCTCAATCGCCGCGCGTGGAACATGACCCATTCGTCGCGACCCGCTGCACAAGCTGGACGACTTCATCAATGACAGTCGAAAGAATCGACGCGTGGCTCTGATCGCTCCGCCGAGCCTGGAGGAGGTCGATGGCGAACTCCGGGCTGAGTACGAGTCGGGCCGGGTGCGGTTCGCCCACCTCGACCAACTTCGCCGGGTGCTCATGCGGTTTCCGGCCGCGTTCCGGGCCGCGGACGGCATGTACTTCCTCATCATGGAACGGGGGCGGCTCGATCGAGAACTCAAGGAGGTGATCTTCGTGGCGTGCTCGGGAGTCCGCGAATGCAGATATGGGCTCGCCGCGCATGGAGGATGGCTGATCGAGCACACCGGGCTGGCGCCGTCCGAGGTCGAGTCCCTCGCTCGAGGTGAGGACCTGACTCGTCAATCCGAATCCCAGCGCGCGCTCCTGGCCTTCGCCCGCAAAGTCGCTGGTGCCGCATATCGAACCGTGGAACAGGACATCGAGACGCTTCGGGGGGCCGGATTCGACACACCGACGATCGTCGAAGCGCTCACCGTGGTCAGTCTCTCGGGGTGGATGAACGGGTACGCTGACGCACTCGGACTCGACGCGGCAGAGGTGGTGGGGAAGGTGGCTCCCTGATGGCGCTCCTCCCCTACCCGGAGATGGACGAACTCTCGGACGATGTCCGCCGGTACTTCCAGCGGTTCTCCTCCGAGCACGGGCGTCCGAGCCTCCTGCGCTGGATGTTGGGTTGGTCGCCCGCCGCCTCCGAGGCGATGGAGGGCCTCTATCACCCGATCTTCGCGAGTGGAAAACTCGACCGCCGCCTCAAGGAACTCCTCTTCGTGGCTGCCTCGGAGCAACGGCGATGCTTCTACTGCATGGGTGGCCACTCGCGCTTTCTGGTCAACGAGTTCGGATACGAACGCGACAACGTGGAACGCATACGGCGTGGCGAGTTGGTCGACGACTTGGACCCGCGGGAACACGCACTGGTGCTGCTGGCTCGCAAGGCGGCCGCCGACGGGGAGACGGTCACTGCCGACGACATGGAACAGGTCCGTGCCCATGATTGGGACGACGACAGCATCGTCGAAGCACTCTCCGCAGTCGCCCAGGCCTTCTTCACGAACACTCTTGCCCAGTCGACCCGGCTTGAGGACGACATCGATCCGGCGGACGGCCTCGACGGCTACTTCTGAGACCACCACGACCCCATACCTACTGTCAATGAACCCCAGCGACTGCCCAAGGAGCCAGACATGACCGTACGGATGGATCGCTCGGGTCCGATCGCGACCGTGACGATTGACCGGCCCGACGCCGGGAACAAGCTCGACGTGGCCACCGTCGATGCGTTGTCCACGACATTGGCTGAGCTTCAGGAGGGGGGTGATCCCGCGGACGTCGTGATCCTGGCCGGTGCCGGCGACGACTTCTCACTCGGTCGTGAACCTGCAGGAAGCGGCCCGCCCACGCCTTCGGCGCTCATCACCGAGTTCTCCCGGATCCAGCGACTGAACGAACTGGTCCAGCGGTATCCCGCCGTGACGATCGCCAAGGTCCAGGGCCGCGCCCGTGGTGCCGCCCTCTCGCTGTCCGGCCGGTGCGACTTCGTTCTCGTCGCCGAGGGCGCCAGCCTCTCGTTTCCCGAGGTCCACCACGGGATCCCGCCAACGATCGTCCTCAGCCACTATCGCTACGTCCTGTCCCGCCCGGTTCTCTTCGATCTGATCCTGACCGGACGCGAGATCGACGGGGTTGAAGCGGTTGCATTGGGGATCGCGACGCGTGCCGTCGCCGCCGCTGAACTGGAGGACGTGGTCTCGGCTCTGGCCGAGGAAGTGGCGGGCCACGGATCACGAACCTTGAGGACCATCAAGCGATTCATGGCGGCGAGCGATGGCATGGACCCGCGAGATGCCCCCACCCTCGGCATCTCGATGATCACGAACGAGATGGTGGACCGGTCTCTGCACCGGTGACGTCGAGGTCGCAGGTGCGGCTCACCGCGATAGGAAAGGAGCAAGAACATGGCTGAACTGAAGATTCGGAAGATCGTCGTGGTGACGGAGGAAGACCGGCACACGCACGACCATCGCGACGAGGGCGGCCCCCTGCGCAAGGTGGCAGCGGCAGCGATCGTCGCCAATCCGTTCGCCGGCCAGGGATTTGTCGACGACCTGTCTACGATCGTTGAGGCATCGGCTGCGATCGGTGCCGAACTCGGACAGCGATGCCAGGAGGCGGTCGCAGACACCGTCGACAGCTACGGCAAAGCCGGGATCGTCGGCGTCAACGGCGACAAGGAGCACGTCCATGCCGCGCTCACGTCGGTCTTCGGCAACGAGTTCCGGAATGCGATCGGCGGAGCGGAGGCGTGGATCGCCTCGACCAAGAAGTTGGGCAGCCCCGGCGTCACGATCGACGTGCCTCTCGCCTTCAAGCACGAAGTCTGGGTGCGGAGCCATTACGACACGATCAGCGTCACGCTCCACGATGCGCCGCTGCCTGACGAGATGGTGATCATCGCCGCGGTGGCGAACCGGGGCCGTCTCGCGGCTCGCGTCGGAGGCAAGTCCAAAGAAGAGGTGATGGCCCAGCGCGAGGGATGACGGCCGTGCCGGGTCGTGTCACGGCCTTGCGGCCACCGCCGCGATCCCGGCAGAGCGCCCTGCGAGTCGGCCGAACACCGAACCCGAGGTGAGACCCGAACCTCCCGGGTAGTTGAGGTAGAAGATGCCGCCCACTAGTTCTCCGCACGCGTACAGACCAGGCATCACGGAGCCTTCGGTGTCGATGACCTGACCGTTCACGTCGATGCGCAGACCTCCGAAGGTGAAGGTGATCCCGCACGTCACTTGGTACGCCTCGAACGGCGGCTCCACCAGGGGGTTGGCCCAGTTCGACTTCGGCACGGCCAACTCCGCCCGGCGCCCATCGAGGATGTTCGGATCGAACGGCACGTCGGTGCGGACCGCGTCGTTGTAGTCGTGGATCGTGCGCAACGCCGCGTCGGCGTTCACCCCGTCGAGCTTGCGGACGAGATCTTCCAACGTGTCGGCCGTCACTTTCGTAACCTCACGGATCCGGTACTCGTCGCGGAGGAGATGGGTGACGGTCTGGTCGAAGATCTGCCAGGCGAACTGCCCGGGCTGTTCGAGGATGACGTGGCCGTACTTGGCGTAGGTGTAGTTCCTGAAGTCCGCTCCCTCGTCGACGAAGCGCCGGCCCTCGGCGTTCACCATGATCCCGAAGGGGTAGCTGTGCTTCTGGAACCCGTCGCCCACCGCGAGGTCCCCGAAGTCCGGTGCATTGCGATCCCACCCCACCGCATGACAGCCCGACCAATTCCCGTAGGGCATCGCGCCCACCTCCATGGCCATCCGGATTCCGTCCCCGGTGTTGAACCGGCTTCCCCGCACCTTGGCGAGGTCCCAGCCCCGCCCGAGATACCGGGCCCGCCATTCGGTGTTGGCTTCGAAGCCCCCGGCGGCGAGGATCACCGCATTCGCGCGGACTTCTTCGGTGCGTCCATTTCGCCGAACCCGCACGCCGTGGACGCCGTCATCGTCGGCGACGAGCGACAGAGCCCGCGCCTCGTACCAGACCTCGATTCCTGCGGCTCCCGCCGCATCGAACAACGACTCCACCAGTCCAGGGCCTCCTCCGTTCGTCTCGACGGTGAGACCACCCCAGAACTTGAACCGTCCGTCGACCTTGAATGCCTGTCGTCCGTAGATGGGAAGGAACCGCACACCCTTCGTGGACATCCACTTGAGGGTCTCGAAGCTCCGGGTCACGAGGAGTTCCGCCATGTCGGGATCGGAGCGATACTCGGTCACTCTGGCGATGTCGGAGAAGAAGTCATCCTCGGTGTACGAGCCGAAGTCGGTGATGGCGACCTCGTCATCGGTGAGATGGGGCATCAGGTCTCGGAGATCGTCGACACCGTCGTACGCGACCCGCATCGCCCCCGCCGTGAATGCGCTGTTGCCTCCGCGTTCCTCCGCTGGTGCTCGCTCCAGCACGATCACTCTTGCCCCTTCGTCGGCCGCCGCCAGTGCCGCACAGAGTCCGGCATTGCCGGCTCCCACGACCAGGACGTCGCACTCGACACTCATTCGTGACTCCCTTTTCGATTGTCGGACATTCCGGCACTCTACGATACGGTCGTGCGCACACGCCGGAGGCATCGGGTGACGAACCGACACAGACGATGAGACCCGCCAAAGCCGTCAACGTCGCGAGCACCGCCACCATCGTCTGCGCGTTTCCGATGATGCTCACCGGTGCGCTCGCCGTGCAGATGACGAGCGAACTCGGATTCGGGGCGGCGGCTCTCGGGCTCGCAATTGCGGTGTTTCGCGGGACGAGTTCGGGGACCACGTTCCTGTGGGGAAAGGCGACCGATCGCATCGGTGCCGTGATCGCACTGCGCCTCGCGACGATCGTCAGCGCCGTCAGCTGCGCAGGCGTCGCACTCTCCGGGTCGTATGCCGCCCTCGTGACCTGGATGATCATCGGCGGCACGGGGATCGCAATCGCCTTGCCTGCCACCAATCGTCTCATCGTGAACTCGGTTCCGCTCGAGCGACGCGGGCTCGGCTTCGGCATCAAACAATCGTCGCTTCCCGCGGCCAGCGTCCTGGCGGGGCTGAGCGTCCCGCTCATCGCTCTCACCGTCGGCTGGCGGTACGCCTTCTGGCTGGGAAGCGTGATGTCGATCATCGTGCTCGTCACCATCGGCCGCCGTTCGCCGGGAGCCCGACAGGCGGCCCGCGAGCGGCCCAAGCCGGCCCGAGTCGACCAACGGGGACTGATCCTCGTGATGGCCGTCGCCTTCGGAATCGGCAATTTCGCCAGTTCGGCGATGCCAGCCTTCTACGTCGACGCGGCAGTGCGGGCAGGGACCAGCCCCAGCATCGCCGGGACGGTCCTGGCAGTCGCCGGACTCGCAGCAATCGCCGTCCGGTTCAGCTCTGGGATCGCCTCGGACCGAATCAAGTCCGGCCACCTGCGACTGTGCGCCGCGCTTCTCGCCATCGGAGCGACCGGGCAGGCACTCCTCGCCACAGGACGCCCGACACCGATGGCATTCGGGGTGTTCATCGGCATGGCCGGAGTGTGGGGCGTCAACGGCATCTTCTGGTACGCGCTCATGCTTGCGTATCCGAACACCCCGGGTGCGGCAACCGGCGTCGTCGCCACCATCGGCCACGCAGGCGGCACGCTGGGTCCACTGGTCTTCGGCGGGGTGGTGGAGACTGTCTCGTATGGTGCCGCCTGGGCGGTGACCGGCGCCGCCGCCATTGCCGCGGCCACGGCGATGTTGCTCTCATCCCGCCCCCTCGAGCGCCGGACACATCCGAACGAGATCACCGCACCAACGTAGGAGGCCTGAAATCGAGTCCGCATTGTCATACATCCGCGAGTTCACCGATCGGTCGTCGACCGCGCTCCTGATGTGGGATTTCCAGGTCGGTCTCGGAGGACGGGCACGACACCTGGACACGATCCTGACGGCAAGTCGCCACCTGCTGGACGCGGCAGACGCAGCGCACATCCCCGTGATGTGGAGCCGACACACCCTCCCCCCGATCGCGGACGCGACGCCCGGCATGCAGCTGTTCCAGGCTCGCAAGCAGGGGGTGGCCACCGCCGATGAGCTCACACAGTTCATGCAGCCCGGGTCACCGGAACGAGAGTTCCTCGCCGAGTTCCCCCCGCGGCCTCACGACACGGTCATCGAGAAGAGCACCCCGTCGTTCTTCGTCGGGACCACACTCCAGCAGCGGCTGTTCGCTGCGGGGATACGGTCCGTCGTGATCGCAGGCGTGGCCACCGAGATCGGCGTCGACCTGACGGCCAAGCACGCACTCGCGCTCGGGTACGTCTCGGTGGTCATCGAGGACGCGGTGGGCTCGTACACCGACGAGAAGCAGGAGATCGGCCTCGCCGCACTGAGGACGTGGATCCCGGTGGTGACGAGCGACGAGATCATCTCGGTGTGGCAGGAAGGAACAACGTCATGACCAACCTGGCTTCGGACTTCGGGTCCATCCCGGCATCGATCGTCCGTGGTGGAACCAGCCGCGGGGTGGTCCTGGCCCTGGACGACGTCCCGCCCGGAGGCCCGGAGCGCGACCGGTTTCTCGTCACCCTGATGGGTTCGAACGATCCGGGGCAGATGGATGGTTTCGGGGGGAACACCTCCACCACGAGCAAAGTGATGCTGGTTGGGCATCGCTCCGACTC
>Ga0326597_10010048_pt1 | contig 12632 bp, 11 predicted proteins | sample RVTome_12_FD_203789 | JGI IMG/M metagenome (GOLD analysis project Ga0326597, IMG submission 203789) | Soil microbial communities from uranium-contaminated site in the Upper Colorado River Basin, Wyoming, United States - RVT100D185 | ecosystem: Environmental > Terrestrial > Soil > Contaminated >... | reverse complement strand
TCAACCGCCCGGGCCAGCTTCTCGAGCGCGTCCTGGTAGTTTTTCTCGTGGACGTCGCCCATCACAGCCCCGCTTTCTCGCGCAGCCACGCGTCGACTCTCGCACGCGTCTCGTCCACAGCCTTGACCGTCTCGTCCTTGAGCACCCTGTCTCGGCGGGTGTCGGCGTCCAGGAGATCGAAGGCGTCGAGCACGGTCGACAACAGGGTGCGGGGTACGGTTACGTTTTCACTGGCCATCAGTCTCCGCCTTCCTCGTTCTTGCCCGTCAGGATCGTGTAGATCAGCCGAGCATCGTCCGCGCAGATCGATTTCTCCGTGTTGTCTCTGACCGCGAGCATGTCCAGAAAGTGCCGCCGGGACGGCTGAGCCACGCAATGCCATCCGTGGACCCGTGCACCGCGGACTCGTCCAAAATACGCGGCGCACCCCGGAGAGCTTTGACTGGACGAGTCACGCCAACAGGCTACGCCGCTGCGCGACGGTTTCCCAGCGCTGTCTCGCAAGTTGCCGAAATCACTAGGCTACAGCCCTGACGAAAGCTCTCACGGACGGCGAGTGACTACGGGTCTACCCGGTAGAAGCCCTGCCAGTAGCGCACGCTGTGCGTGTACGTGGACTCGACCTGCACCATCGGGGTCAGGACTGGCGTGTCCTCGGGCCCGGTCTGGCACGGGACCTCGCCCTCGTGGAGATTCCACGCGTAGCCGGCGACGGGGATCGGTATCGTCACGTAGGCGTGGTCCTTGCCCTGGAGTCGAAAGTCTCCCGTGCCGAGCCCCGTCGTCGAGTAGACCCCGAGCACGACGTCGACGACGCCGCTGTTCGGCGTGATCTGGGTGCCGCTCGTCCACGCGTGGCGACCGTAGGCACCGCATCCCGTGCTGTGGGCTGGCAGGTCGGTTCCCCAGGTAGTCCAGTCGGTGCTCAGCAGGTGGTGGAAGCTCGTGGCCGTCGTCGAGATCGGCGGCGTCTCGTCGTCCCCGGTCTGGCCCCAGTCGTCTCCCCCGTAGGCGTCCGTCGAGAACACGTCGGCCATGTCGTGCTGCTGGTTCCACGCGCTCCCACAAAACAGCGTCGGCCCGAGCTGGAGCGCCTGCTCGTTCGCGACCGCGATCGTGTGCTCCATCCCCATCCGCGGATCCGTGGTGCCGGTCTCCTCGACCGGGAACACGTGCGGGTAGCCCTGGTGGGGTAGGCCGCCCTGCCCCGTGTAGAGGTGGGTTGGGTGCCGGGTCGCGGTCTCGATGTCTCTCACCACTCGGTGCGGCTGCTCGTACACGACCAGGTCGATCACCCGGGGGGAGCCTCGGTGCTTGACCGTGATCTCGGCGGTAATCAGGCTCGCGGACCACTTGGCTTCGTTGGCCGGGGTCGCGTCCCCCATCAGCTCGTCGGGGATCAGGCTCGCGCTGTAGACGTCGATCATCCCCCAGAGCACGCCATCGTCGTCGGGCTTTTTTGCGTACTGGAGATTGCTCGGCGGGATCTCGATCGTTCGCGTCGCCGTCGTCGTCGAGGTGTCCGGGTGCGTGTAGGTCACGGTGACGATCACCGCCCCGCCCGCCGGCCCCGCGATCCAGTCGGGCGACATCTCGGTACCGTTGTTGACCACGGTGGCGCCGCTCGGGAGTGCGACTACCCTGGCGTGCAGGAGCGCCCCGGGGGTGAGGCACACCGTGCTGGCGCGGTGCACCGTGTACTCGGTCACGGGGTCCGGATAGATCGGGTCGTTGACGCCCGTAGCTGGATCTGCATCTGGAATGAAGCCGTCGGGCTGCGGGCCGAGTGGGAGGCTGAGGATCACCCGGCGTGTCGTGGTCAGGATCCGGTCCTGTGCCGCCTGCTGCTGGTGCACGCTCAGCCGCGTGGCGAGCTTGCGCGCGACGACGTTGCCCTCCGGGGGGTCTCCTGGCGTCACGTCTGGGTCGAGGATGAGTGTCTTGTACGTTGCCACGTCAGCCTCCTGGCAGCTCGAGCCCCGGGTGGTCCTCGCTGTCGTTCACCGCGGTCGAGATCGGGTCGGCGATCCAGGCCCAGATCTTGTAGCGGGTGTTCGCGCTCGCCGATCCCTCGTTGACCCGGTAGGCGTGCCAAAGCCACGTCCACCCGTCGGCGTCGCGGTTGATCGTCAGTTCGTCCTCGTGCCAGTCGCCGGGACCGTCGGGCCCGTCGTCGGTAGTACGGGTAAGCGTCACATAGTCGATCTTGGGGTTCGGCGGCTTGGGGCCCGCGGGGTGGTAGTTGGCGCTGTAGACCCTGACCTCGACCTGGTCGGGCGAGCCAGGGAATGAGGAGTTATCCCACAGCTGGATGTTCACCCGCGTCGTGACCTTGTTGCCGACCGGCGACATCGGCGGGTTGCGGGCCATCCCAAGGTGCGCCTGCCAGCCCGTCTCGATCTCCAGGACGAGACCGTCGTGGACGTCGTCGAGGATGTCGTCGGTGAGCGTGACCGGGTCGCGGTAGATGTCGTTGACCAGCGGGCTCTGGTTCCGCATCGCGTTGCGGGTGTGGGCGATGTCGGCGTACAGGAGCGCGGGCCCGGCGAACTGGTCCTCGGTCCCGACTCGCGTCGGCAACTGGTGGGCCGACACGTAGCTTTGCCCGGTGTTTGAGGGCGTGTAGCTGACGCCCGCCCACTCGATCGCGGCCTCCTCGGTGGAGTGGAAGCGCTTCCCCACGCGGAACCATCCCGGGCTGCCGTCGTAGGCGTTTGAAGGCGCGGCGCCGTCGTAGTGGCCGCCAAGCGCAAGCTCCTCGGTGGCGTCCACGGGGGGGATAGCGTGCGTGGCCTGGTAGACCGCGAACGTCCCTGCGTCGTCGTTGTGCAGCCACAGCTCGGAGCGGTATGCGTCCGAAGCCCCGCTGGTCAGCAGTGCATTTTCTCGCGTGCACCACTGCGCGACGAACGTCTGCGTGGACCCGCTGACGCCAGGAAGTGCGACGTTGAAGATCTCGCCGTTGGTGTCGTCCTCGCAAATGATATTGCCGGAGCCATCGATCTGGATCCGGAACCCGTAGGAGGTATCGGCCGTGTTGCCGTGGTTGATCAGGTAGCCGGCGTTCGTGTTGTCGGCGTCGAACCTGACCGAGATCTCGCGCGTCGTCAGGGCCGTGCGCGCGCTGTTGAGTTCGTACGCGACCGCGAACCCGGTCGACAGATCGGTGGCGAGGTTTCCCAGGTCCGTCGCCGGGTTGGTGTTCCAGTCGACCAAGAGCTGGGTATCGCTCTTGCGGTATTGCTGATCTCCGCGATCTACCTGTGCCATAACCCAGCGAGATCCTTTGGTTCACCGCACTGGCCAGGTGTGCAGCCTGGAATGCGGAGGTTCTTGTCGTAGTCTGAGAGGTATGCGCGCCATCCTCTGTCTGGCCCTCCTTGCCGGTTGTGTTGCCGAAAGCGACGACCCGGACACATTTGGCTCGTCGACCAGCCCCACGCCGGGCGAGGGAGACGAGAGTGGATCGGACGACACGCCGCTAGAGATGGCGCTTGCAGAGTGCGACGCGGCGATGGGCGAGGAGTCGAAGGCGTGCGCGGATGGGATGCACGAATATTGCGTGGTGTACGACGCGTACGGCCAGGATGACCCGTGCTGCGATGGCGACCCAGATTTTCAGGCGATGTGTGAGCCTTACCCGTGCCACACCGACCCAGATCACGAGACGCCGCAATGCCGACTGGGCGCCCCGTCAGGCTGCGACCAGAATCTTTGCTACGAGTGCATGCGCGGCTGTGACGACGACCCCGAGTGCGACCTCGAAGAGTACGGCTGGGAGTGTGTCGCAGAGATCTCATGGCCTTAGGCGAGCTGGTAGCCCTGGTTTCCGCTGTATTCGCCAGCCGGGTCGGTGGTGATCGAGTACCTGGTCAGAGGCCAGTCCGTGCTCGCGTGCGCGGTTGCGTCGTCGAGCACGGCGTATTTGTGTGTGTCGGGCTGTAGGGTGCCGCTCACGCTCGACAGCGTGACCACGTTGCCTGCGACGGAAACGATGTCGGCCGTGACATCGTCTGCACTCGCGTAGGTCTTCCCCTCGTCCCGCGATTGCAGGATCCGGATGTAGGCCGTGCCGCCGACAGCCGTGAGCCAGCCGGTCTCCGTGAACCCGTAGGCGTCCACGTGAGGAGAGCCCAGGTCGTGGTCGGCGACGTTCTCCGACAGGGTGATCGACGGGGTTGCCTCGTCGTAGCCCGTCACCTCGCCGATCGGCGCCCAGTAGCGGAAGGCCGAGAGGGCGCGGGCTTGCAGGAGGATCCTGGCGCGGACCTGTGCGCCCTTGTAGTGGGCGGCCTCCAGCACGTAGCCGGCGTGGCCCGTGACCCCGTAGGCACCAGACGGCGCGAGCACGCGCTGGTCGGTCACCGACACCACGACGCCAGGATAGAGCTTGCGCGCCTTGCTGCCGGCTGCCCACATGCCCCTCACCGTGAAATGCCGCTCCGCGTACCACTGGCCGATCGCGGTGCCGTGCAGCCGCGTCCACGCGCCGATCCAGTTGTGATTGCTAGGGAGCCCTATCGGTCGTGGCAGGCCTAGCCCTGTCCACCTGCGCGCGGAGTTGCCCGCTCGCCCTGGCCTCCAGGCATCTCGGCTTTCTGCTTGCAGTCCAAACGAACTGTTCCCGTCAACAGGATTGATCCCCGCCGTGATCGAGAAGTTGTCGATCGGGGCCTCCCACCGTAGATCCTGGTCGAGCACCCACGACTTCGGCTCGCCAGCCTCACCGTGCAGGTCGCTCTCGGTCAGCGCGACGCTGACGTCGGACTCGGCGAGCCACTCGAACGGCGCAAAGACGCCGAACTGCGGGCCCGTCGAGCCGTGTGTGAGTCGCATGCACCAGCCGCGGTTCCGCATCGCGGCCTCGATCAGATCCTGGGACTGCGTCGGGACCGTAAACGTCCATCCGATCTTGTTGATCGGCGACGCCTTGTCGAGGCCGCCGCTCCCTTCGACGCCTTCGAATGCGTCAAAATCCACGCGATCCGGCTCGATGTTGAGCCCGAAATCCTGGTACTCCGCATCTCCGCGCCACACTGACGCGCCCGCCGGCTGGTTGTCACCGGCCGACGGCGGGGTATCGACGTCTGGCCACGACCCGGCCGTCCCGGAACTGAGTAGCAGCCTCGACAATGCGTGCGACGCGGCCCCGAGTCCATCCTCTGACGCCAGGTATCCCGGCAGCATCACGACTTGCCGCGCGCGAAGCTCCCCGGACGCCAGCACCCACGGGTCCACCTTCTTGTTGTGCGCCGGGCTACCTGGCGCGTGAACACGAAAGGTCTCACCCTCAAACCCAAAAAGCCGCTTGTCCTCCCAGGCTTCCAGGTAGATCGTCGTCCGCCCTTCTGCGTCTGCGCCAAGTTGCCCGTTCGCGTCGACGACAAACGAGCACCGCCCCACCTCCACGTGGTCCACGGTCTCGTCGAAGCTCGCGTCCTCGGGGTCCTTCGATGGCGCCGTGCCGGTGACGCGCAGCTTCCCCAGGAACGCGAACCACGCCTGCGCGTTGACGGCCGTTCCCCCGATCGTAACCCCGTCTGCAGGCGGGCGGGCGAGCTGCCCATCCAGGAAAACCTGCCCGTAGCCAAGCCGGATCGTCTGCCCCGCATCTTTACTCAGCCAAACGAGTTGCTGCTGCCCCTGCTGGCCGTTCCCGCCGCTGTACCAGATGACCGGGTTACCGTTGTTGCTTTGCCCTGGGTTTGCGTTGAACGCGATTTCTGCCTTGTTGTCCAGCGGCTCGCTAGTGAAATACCCCGCCCAATACCCCTCGCTTTTCTTCGTTCCTTTGTCGGTGCTCTTGTTGAGCATGAGTTCGTCGACCTGCTTGAACCACACGCACGGAGCGGGTCGATCCGACAAGCGAGGATCCTCGAGGACATTCCACCCCATCGCGGCCCACACCTTGGCATGCATCCACAGCCGAACCTCGGCCTTGTGCGAGACGTCGACGTCCGGGTCCTCGTTCGTCTGGACCGAGATCCACTGGAACGTGTTCGCGTCCGTGAATGCGTTTCCGTCCGTAGAGTACGCGTTCTCGGTGCCCGAGTTCGTGGACGCAAGAACATTCCCCGTGTCAGCGTCTGTCACCGTGGTGACGACGAGATCGTAGATCTGCTGTGCCCACGTCGTTGAGTCGGTGGGATCGAGTCGGTTGTCTGTGTGAAGGTTGCCGATGTAGTATTCCTCGTCGCTCGGCCCGTTCACTCCCCGGCGTGAGATCGCCACCCCAACCCATGTCTCGTCGTTACCGTTCTCCTGGCTCAGATCTGCGTTGGGCTGCGGCCGAAGCTCATCGGTGTTCATGTGCAGCCCCAGGCGCTTGCGCTGCCACGATGCCGAGCCCGCGCACTTGAGCCTGTACGCACCGTCGCCCCGGTACTCCACTCGGTCCAGCAGCGTCCCGATCCAGATCAGCGACCCGCCGCTGTATTGCGCGCTCCAGCTCGGCCACGACTGCGTGACCGGGTCCCAGACCAGCCGGTAGATCGCGCACCGACGGCCCGCGAACTGGTAGGGGTTCTCACTCAGGAACACCGCCGGGCGCTCGCTCTCGACGCGCGCCTGGTGGTCGAAGCCGGGCGGCTTCCCTCCACCGAGCGAGCCCGGCGTGATGTAGAGGTGCCGCCGCTCTCCCGCGGGCCCGATGTACTCGACGCCGCAGTGTCGATCCCACTGGGGAACGTCCACGATCCCGGGCGCGCCGTGCTTCGTCGTGAACTCCGGCGCCGGGTCGTCGGTGGGCTTGAGCCGGGTCCCGATCTCGGTCAGCTCCGTCATGTCCCATTGGGACCGGAACAGCGTCGCCAGATAGTCGCTCTCGTCGTCCTGGAGCGTCACCACCACCGTGTTGTCCCGCAGTATTCCGGTCGCGGGGTCGATGGACTCCTGGAAGATCGGGTCACGCAGGGTGAGCCCTGGCTTGATCGTTCGGGCCCCGTAGGCGGTCCCGATCCACGAGCCGCCACCGCCACCCACGAGGTACCCGATCTGGTCGTCCGCATACCAGCCCTCGACCCACGCGGTAGCGAACCCCTCAACGACGAACAGGTACGCGAGCGGGACGCCGTCGCGCTGGTCGTGCAGGGCCGAGACGTCGGCCGCACCAGGGCCGGAGCCCCAACGCATCGTGCCCCACTTGAAGGTTCCCCAGCGTGCGACGGCCACGGTTCGCTACTCCTTCGCCGGCTCGGGCTCCGGCTCCGGCAGGTACGCGGCCCGGACCCGAACCACCGCCTCCGCGATCTCGCACTGAAGCGCGAGCGGGAGACCGCCGAGCTTGCTCATCACGAGGTTCAGGATCTTGGTCAGGTCTGTTTTTGGGTCACTCATTGAGTCGCTCCAGTTCTTCGATCAGCACTCGCAGTGTCGCGGTGCGAACGCGCTCCGGTGGCCGCTTGCCACGGAGCGAGGCGAGGGCGGGATCCTGGCAGGCCGCGGAGCCTGCTAGGGCTATGTGGCGGGGGTGGATCACGTGGTCGACCCGTCGGGCAGCGTCCAGTTCGTGCCGTCGTCGATGTTAAGTTTGCCGTCGTCGGTGTTGAAGATGATCCGACCAGCCGTTCCCGCTGCGCCGCGGTTGGCGTCGGTGCGGTTATAGAGCGTGATCGGCACGCTCATGGAGATCTCACCAGTGGTGAGATCGATCGCCATCGCTGTACTAGCTGCGGCCGAATAGCGCAGCAACAGCTCTCCGCTGATACGCACCCAATCCGCCTGGAACGTGTCCGCGTTGTCGACCCATCGCAGCGATTGATTATTTCCCTTCAGCCGGGCGATCGGCTGGTCCGACCCATCCCCCACCGTGAACGTGGCCGATCCGGATCCGAGGGCGAAGCTCCCCAGGAGAGTCGTCGTGTTCCCTGCGATCCCGGCGGACTCGGAGCCGACGAGCCAGCGGTTGATCTTGATCAGCTGCGCGTCGATCTCGGTGGGCCATTCTGCGCCCGCCCATTCCCCGCACTCGGCGTCGGTCTTCTCAGAGCCGGACTCGTCCTGCTTGGCGCCGAAAATGTTGTAGGCCGCGAACGTGGCCGCGGGGTCGGTGAGGATGTTTGCGTTTGCTGTGGGCACTGGGGGGGCTCCTAGGCGGCGTATTCGGGAGTCAAAAACATCGGGAGGTCCACGTCGTAGTAGCCTTCCGTCTGTCCGTGCGAGGCGTGACGCTTGAACGGGAGGTCGCCGCCGGCCTTCGTCATGTTGATCACGTAGGGCCCGATCCCGGTACCGAGTGAGATCGGGTCCGTTGACGCGTCGTCCTCTTCGACGTTCCGGTAGTGGAAGAACTTGCGGCCGTAGATCGCCACGTTCTCCCACCAGCCTACGAAGTGCCGGTCCTCGTCGTCCTCGTCCCAGTAACGCGCCGCGGCCACGAGGGGAAAGCGGATCGTCTGCAATCGCTGCGAGCCCAGTACGCGCGTCGAAGTCGTGCCGTCACGCGACACGCCGCCCACCACGTCCCAGACAGGTCGCCCCTGCGAGCCCAGGCGGGCGTCGAGCGGGGTGTCCGTGCGGCCGGGCCGGAACAAAAACGGCGACACGTCGTCGGCCGTGTAGGTCGCGGCCCCGCTGAGGTTGCCCTGCGTGAACCCGCCCATGGTCGCGTTCAGGGCGTCGGTGAAGTTCATCGTGAAAGTACCAGACGACGCGGTGACCCTGATCTTCCCGTTCTTGAGCATCACAACCGTGTTGGTGCCCCCAAGCTCCGTGTCCATGTGGGCTTTCACCTGGGCGGTCCACGAGAGTGCTGACGTGGAGTGCGTCAGGTACAGGCCCGTCAGCGACGCCGTCACCTCGTAGTCGGTGCCGTCGATCGTGAGCGTGCTCGACGGCCACGACCCGTGCGAACCAACAAGCACCGATGCAGTTCCTGCTGCCATCTATCCCCCGGCCACCCTTCCGCTTCGGCGCTCGCCGTCTTGGATCAAGTAGTTCAGCTTGGTGGCGATCTCATCCGCGGAGCCGCCCACCACGTCGCCCTGCACGGTGACGCTCACCGACTTAGAGCCGCCGCTCTGACCGCCCTGGGGCTGGCGCCCGCCCGTGCCGAGCACGCTCGGGTCCAGGGGCGAAACAGGAGCATCGCCGCCACCACCGAAACCGGACTGGCCCTGCTGACCGCCACCACCCGCCGCGGACCCGATCCCGCCGCCAGTCGCCGCCCCACCTCCGCCACCACCTCTGCCGGACTTACCAGCCGCCTCCCGGATCTGGCCAGCCATCAAGAGCGAGCCCACCACGACGCCGGCGGCACCCGTGGCGATCTGCGGGATGCCTTTCACGTAGTTCTGCGAGGCAACGTTGATCGCTCCCTCTGCGATCGCAGCTGCGCCGATGGCGATCGTGACGAGCCCCTTCCCGACCGCGATCGCTATCGCCTCCTGCTTGCTGATCTCGCCAGACGCGTTCGCGGCCGCCTCCATGACGTCGACGATCGTGCTGCTCACGGAGATCACGGCCGACGCCATGTCGCGCTGAGATTGGGCGCGCTCTTTGTTGGCTTTCAGCTCAGCCTTGTGGGCCTTCTCTCTGCGCTTGGCCGCGAGTTCGTTGGCCTTGTCCTCGCGGTCGCGCAGTTCTTCCTTGCGCTCGGCCTCGGCCTCGATCAGGGCCATCCGCTCTTCGTGGTCGATCTCCCGCCCCTCTTGGAGCAACGCGAGGCGCTCGGCCTCCGTCTCAGGATTTTCCAGCTCGAGCTGCTGGCGGCGGAACTCCAGCACGAGCTGCTGGCGCTCCAACTCGTCCTCGATGATCGCCATCTTGTCCTCAGACGTTCGCGAAAACACCTCGGATTCTTGGTTGCGGGCTTCGATGAGGTTTTGCAGGCCCTGCACTTCACCGGCGATCCGGTCTTTTTCCGCCTTTTCCGCCGCGCGCTCGGCCTCCTTGCGCTTCTTCTCAGCGTCGCCACCGCCACCACGACCACGACCGCCCCGTTTCCCCTCCGCGTCCGTGACCGCCTTGATCCGCCGGACCTCTTCCTTGTGGCGGATCTCCTCGGCCTTCCCCGACTCCCCGCGGGCCTCTTCGCGTGCTGCCTCCACGCCAGCAAGCTGCGACTTGAGGCGGCTCACCTCTTCGGTCTTCGCCCCCGCGGCCTCCATCAGATCGATGTCGCGCTTGAGTGCCTTCGCTTCCGTGGCCGTGAAGTCCTCGATCGCCTGCCGACTCGCCTCGAAGCCCTGGGCGATCTCGTTGTTCATCGCCTGGGTGCGCTTGGCTAGTCGCCGTGACTCAATATCGGCCATCGCCATCTTGAGCGTCATCTGCTCGGTGGCAAGAGAGACCTCGTCTGCTGCGTCCGCCAGCGCGAACATCCCAGCGGTCAAGGGGTGAACGCGGCCCATTAGCTCAAATATCTGAAACGATAGCTTTTCGCTTTCGGTGGCCACGGTGCCCGAGCCAAAAGCGGCATCTATCGCTGCGTCGGTGTAGTTCGTGATGGCGTTCTTGAACGCAACCCATTTGTGGGCCTTGGTTTCGATCGCGGTCCCGTGCAGCTCGGCGGTCCGGGCGCCCTCCTCCATGACGACGTTAAGCAGGTATTGCCGCTTTTCGACCAGGGACATCGTGTGGCCGAGACGCTTCTGCTCGGCCTGCATGTCGGTGTAGATCCCGAGTTGCTTGATCCCTCGCTCGCTGCCCTGGACGAGCGACTTCGTGACGGCCTCGATGGACGGGTCGAGTTCTTTGCCCTGCGCGTCCGCGAGCTTGGCCACGACCCCTGTGATCTTCGCGTACTCGTCCGCGGTATCGGCCAGACCTGCGGTGTGGAGCCTGTTCGCCTGCTTGGCCAGATTGAACTTCGTGGTCTGGTTCCCGACCGCTTCCGCGGCTTCGTCGACCGAAAACGCAAGTTTGCTGTAGACGTTCGACAGCTCGACTGCGCGATCCATCGATCTGTCAACCGCAGCCGCAAGGGCCACGATCCCGGCAGTCGCCGCCATAAACCCGCCCACAGCGCCCATGACCGCGCTGTTCATCCCCCGGAAAGACGCGCTCGCCTTCGCGGTGGCGGCGTCCACCCGGCCGGTGGTCTGAGCCAAGCTGTTGAACTCCGCGCGCGCGTGCCGGGTGTCACCGCGGACGATGGCCTGCGCGACGTGTTGTGCTGCGGATGCCATCTAGCCCAGGGTCGCTCGCGTGTAGTGGTTTCTCGCTTCGGCCTCGCAGGCTTCGTAGTATTCGAGCGCGTCGAGGATCAGGTCTGGGACGTCGGTGGAAAGTAGTTTGGGGTTCTGGATCCCCTCTCGTCGCCGGTAGCGACGAAAGGACTGAGCGAAGCGAGTGCGGTACCAGCCGCCGGGGCAGCCCTCTTCGACGGGCTCACCGTGCCGTGGCCCTCCCTGGTAGACCTTCCAGGACGCGCCGCGGCACGACTCGCCGGTCCACAGGCGCCGATCGAATCCCGGAAGGGTGCAGTTTCGTGTCGCCTGCACGTCGCGCAGGAGCGTCTCTTGGTCGACCGTGCACAAGGCTCGGCAGTCCCACTGTTCGGCCGGCACCCAGACCTTGACCTTGCCCTGCTGCTCCTTGTGCGGGCTCCCGATCGAGGCCCAGGCCAGGAGCCTCAGGCTTTTTTTTCGGCGTACGTGAGGGGCTGCGAGATCCGCCAGACCGCAAGCCCGATGTCGACGATCATCGAGATCCCGCCGCCGCCGTTCTCCGAGGTCCCGCAGTCGTACAGGGCCGACATGGTTTCGTCACTCAGCTCACCGTTGCGGACCTTCCAGGGAATGTCGAGGTTCTCGACCGCCGCGACGCCCCAACGGCACGCGTAATCCATCGCCAACTCGGTGTTGGTCCGGCTCTGACTCAAAAGGCCCGTGATCTCGGCGACGCGGATCGTCGACAGGCGCCGGAGCCGAAACTCCGTGGCCTTTCCGACCAGGTAGCTACGAACGGTGACGCGCTCGTTGCCTACTCGGAACTCGGCGTCGAGGTCGTACCGGGTCTCGCCGTTGAGGTAGCGGGCCACCGGGTGCTGTTCGTGGCGCGAGATCGTCTTGTCGCCCTGCCCGCGCTCGGCCCCGCAGGCGCAGCGATCCACAGCCGCCTTGCACTCGCCGCACACCTTCTCGGTGTAGTGCTCCTCGATCTCGCGCGTGATCCGGTCCTGGTCCCAGGCTGGATCGCCGGGCAGGATGTAGACGCTTGTGAGCCCCGCGGCGGCCTCGATGCTGTGCTGTGGTGGTGCGTGGAGCATCAGCCTACCGTCACGGCCCCGCAGGAGGGGCATTTGGTGAAGCGCCCGTGGAGCCGGCGGCCGTTCATCCCTACCCCCAGGCCACGGTCACGCGGCTACGCGCGAGGTCGGTTTGGACCGCAAGTGAGCGGTCTTGCAGGCATTTGAATCGCAGCGTGTAGCAGTTGCTCTCCTGGGCGCCGACGCGTTGCGGAGGCTCCATCAGGACCGCGTTCGGGGCGTGGACGTGCCACACGTTCCCGCCGCTGCTCACCTGGTAGTAGGAGATGATCTTGTGCTGCAGCGTGTCCCAGTCGTCCTGCCAGCCGGTGTCCAGGTAGGCCTGAAACTCGATGATCGTCTCGGCCTTGGCGAGCGTGAATCCGGCGGTCCCCTGGGCTCGGTCGTCGACCTCGGTGCCCGTCTCGAGCCGAACGCGGGGCAG
>Ga0326597_10010046_pt1 | contig 12633 bp, 8 predicted proteins | sample RVTome_12_FD_203789 | JGI IMG/M metagenome (GOLD analysis project Ga0326597, IMG submission 203789) | Soil microbial communities from uranium-contaminated site in the Upper Colorado River Basin, Wyoming, United States - RVT100D185 | ecosystem: Environmental > Terrestrial > Soil > Contaminated >... | reverse complement strand
CCCTGTCGAACATCGGCGAGATCTGCTCGATCTCCACCGGCTTGATCTCCCACTTGAAGTACTTGTCGAGGCCCCGAAACTGGGGCGTCGCGCTGCCCGGCGTGAATACCCAGGTGTAGAGCCGGTAGTACCTCGGGTTCGTGCCGCCGAAGGTGTAGTACCTCACCCCCGGCAGCGCCTTCTCCCCGTTCTCCAGGTTCCTGAAGAGGGGGCCCTCGGGCATGAGCTCCCGCGACTCGTCGCCCGCCGTCGTATGCTCGGTGACAAACTTCGTCAGTGGCCGCGCCATTTCGACGGCCAGCTCGTGGAGCTCCTCCTTGACCTTTTTCGGCAGAGGCACCGGACTCAGGACGTCGGTGATCTCGGCAAAGATCTGGGATGGAACGCGTGCCATGTCGCTGCCCTGGTGGGGTGAGTGCAGGGTAATCACCCACCGTACCCGCCGCACGTCGTTCTCCGGGTCCTTGAGCAGCCGCCGAATCACGAGTCCGCCGCGGCTGTGGGCGATCAGCGCGATGGGCGGCGGCGCTGAGGGACTGCGAGCGGCCGTTTTCTTCAAGAAGACTCCATACGCCTTCTTGGCAGACTGATAGGCCGGCTCGAACCGGGGACCGTTCTGTGTCCAGGTCGCGACGCTATAGCCCTGGCTGAGAAGAAAATCGAACCAGTTGTTGCCGTCCACCCCCTTCGAATCGAGCTTCTCCGACCGCCCGATCTTGAAAACCCCGACGCCCGGCGATTCCTTCGTCTCGTGACGGACCTTGGGGTGTACCCTGTAGTTGTAGATGTACTGGTCATGCGACGACGGCTTCGTCCAGTTCCACTCCCCCTGGTGCAAGCCGTGGAAGAGGAGGATCGCTGGCCGTCTCGGGTCCTTGCTGGCCACGAAACACCAGCCTTTTGGCTCCAGCAGCTCCGGGGACTTCACCGTCCGCGGGCTACAATCCCGCGCCGAGACCGCGGGTGCTCCCAGCATCAGCGCGACGAGGCTCGCGAGTAGAACGAGGCGGGCGTGATGATGACTGCGCCGGATGGCCCATCCGATTCCTGCGGCGGCGGTCTTCACGTTTGCCCTAAGGTTCTTCATGGCATCCTCCACGGCGTCGGACTGTCTCCATGGTAAGTCCGGGGTTGGCCCTTGGGTGGGCGCACCATGGAAATGAACTCCTTCCCCTGCCGCACAATCATGGTGATTTTCGCAACCTGCTCGCTGATCAGGTCTAAGGCCGGATTTTCTTAGTCCGAGGCCGGCGGCGTCCCCTGTTCCCCGGTGGGGGCCGGCAGGGTGCTCTGGACTCCCTGAGTTGCTTTAGATCCTCGGCGACCTGAGCCTCGGGCTTGGCAACATCGCCGCCCTGCTGGCTTGCCCGGGCCTTTTCCTCCATGTGACGGAGAAGCTGGTCCAGCAGGAGATGAGGGGAACCAGGATGTTCTTCACGCGTTCTGTCTGGGCCAGGCTCGTCTCCGTCTCCACCGGCACCGGGTTCGGTCGGCAAGGAGTAACACTAATTGCACCTGGCTGTGCATCCCTCCACGAATGTCTTTCGTGAGAAGGCTCCGCCCACCGGCAGCATCTTTTGGTACCACTCCGCAGTGGCATCGCAGAGCTGGGCGCAACTGTCCAGGTCCTGCGTCCGACCCGCCTTCTTGAGGCTGATGTGATACTTCAGCAAGCCCTGCACGTGGGGAGGCATGCAGGAAGCCGCCTTGATGTTGTCCCAGTATCCCTTCACCTGTCTAAAGCTGTTGTACTTGCCACGGGCCGCGCTGGCTCGCTGAAGATTCTTGCTGGACTTGGCCACCGCCTCCTCCTTCAGCGCCATGTCCATGGCTTCCTGCATCTGGTCCCGGAAGAAGTCGAGGGCCTCGTTCGTCTCTTTTTCATTGGGCGTCTCTCCCTGCCGCCTGCACACGCCCTTCTCCGGCTTGACCGACCCGGCTTCCTCGGTCTTCTTGGCTGCCGCCGCTGATTTCGCGCCGCTGCATTTCAGCAACCCGGCCAGGTGATCGAGCGATCCGCGGATGATCTGGAGTGACCGGTAAGCCGGATCGTCTTCCTTGTAGAGCGCGCTGCGCTTGCTCTTCGGGTCAATGCTGTTCTTGGCGCGGAGAATCTTGCCGAGGTCGGCGTCCACGTCTTTGGGTAGCGTCGAGCCCGCGTCGAACCGGCAGGCCAGATGCTGGCTGTTCAGCCGGCTAAAATGGGTCGAAAACCGGCTCACGAAGTCTTCAACTCGTCCCGGGTATGCCACCAACGTTCCGTCGGTCAGTTGGCGAAGTTCACCGATCTCGCGGCAGGCGGCGGGCAGGTCACACTTGGCCTCCGCGGCAGCCGGCCAAGCCAGTGCCAGCGTGGCGACAATCGTGAGCCTCAGGAGCTTGGTGCTCATGACATTTCCTCCGTTGCCGACACCAGGACCTAGTCCGGCATCCTGATCGACTGGCGATCCGTCTCCTGAGGGTCGGTCATGACCGGAAGCTCTAGCGGGATCTTGCCTGGAGGAACGAACATCCCGGGCCGTGATAATCCCGTCTCAGCATCCATCGCGGTGACGCTACAGCACGCTTACGTGCCGCCATTCGGTCAAGCCTCGGCCGCCGGGCTGAGCTGCACAAGGAACTCTCTTCGGTGCGTCATGGTCGGCGTGGATCTCGCCCCCACACCGGCCGGTGGCCCCTATAGCTTGGGCAACTTCGGCCGCTTGATCTTGACCTTTGCGCTGAGGGCCTTCGTTACCTCCTTCGCCTTGTCTGCGGCACTACGAGCCGCACTCTCCGCGGCCTTCTCCGCCTGTGCGGCCCCGGCTTTGGCCCTTTCTGCGACTTCCTTTGCTTCCTTCGCCGCCTTCTCCAGCTCCTGCCGGGCCTTGCGGTCCATGGATTTGCTGGCAGCCGCCGCAAGCTCCTGCTGCCGCCGGGCGGCAATCTGGGCCTTCTCAGCCGCGTCCCGGGCCGCCTTCCTAGCGGCCTCCCGTGCCTGCTGGGTCTCGGCCCGGACCCGGGCCAAAGCTTTGCGCGCCTCCTCGGTCGCCACCCGAAGCTCCTTTTCCGCGTTTGCAGCGAGTTTCTGGGCCTCCTCGATCCAGTGCTTGAGCCATTCCGGGATGGGGAAGGGGAAGTAGAATCCCTTCACCCAGGACGCCGCGTAGCCGATTCCGTTCGAGCCGTAGGCGATCCAGGCGAACCCGTTCCTCCCAAACTCGGGCCCCCAAGAGTTCTTGATCCTCCAGGCCTTCTTTGTGTCGTCCCATCCCACTAGGAGCACCAAATGGTTGGTCTGACGTCCGTCGCGCTCATTGAATACTGCGTCGGTGTTGCGGTGGTTGTGGAGGGCACGGGTCGCCCGGATGCCGACAACCAGGGGCCCGTGGCGCAAAAGTGCCGCCTTTATCTCAGCGACCGAGGGCGTGATGTCGAGGCTCACGAAGCCCCAGATGAGCGCCCGGTATGGGTTGGAAGTGGCAAAGGCGCGCCGCCCCTCTTTGCCCCTGTAGGGCTTGTCCGACTCCTTGGGGACGCCTTCGATCATCATCACTGTGAACGCCTCCGCCGGCGTTCCCCCGTTGCAGCTGCCCTGGAGGGACGCATCCAGGACGAACTGCTCCGAGGCATCCACCGCCTTGCCCTCGAGGATGAGGATGCTACTCTCCAGGGCGGCCACCGAGGCGAACGCCCAGCAGCTCCCGCAGGACTCCTGATCCCGGACCGGCGTGACCTTTCCCAGGGACGTCCAGTCGAAGGCCGAAACCGAGGCGGCGGGCAAGGACATGCGCACCCTCGTCTCCGGAAGGGGCTGGCCCTTGGACTTCTCGTGATCTTCCTTGGCCCGGCGCTCCCTCTCGAGGAGCCGGACGGCGAGCTGGTTCTGCTCTTTGGCCTGCTCCTTCAGCTCGTGGAGCGGCGGTGGGTCGAACCCGGTGATGTCATCCAGCGTCCGGTCCTGGAGTTTCAGCCGAACCGGTACGGGAGCGTCTCGGACTTCCGCAGCCATCGCGGTGACGAAGCCAGCGAGCACCCACACCAGACAGACGGCGAACCACGTTCCTAGCGTGCGTCGAGTGCTCATCGGATTCCCTCCACTTCCCTACTGGGGCACTTCAAGGCACCTCCAGGGTCTCTGACCCTGAGAGCAACACCGTCACCTGCTTTGCATACGCCGAGGTAGGCGCCCAAACCAATACACCAGCGGAGTTCACCGCCAGGCCCTCCTCCTCACCGCCCAGCGGCCACGGCAGCGCCGAACGTCGTGTTCAGGACCTTCACTTCGCACACCGCGCGCTCGCCGAGCCCGGTTTGGTCGGCTGGGCTGCAGCCGACGGCGAGCCCACTGGTTTGGAGACGAGGAGATTATTTACCAAATTTTTTCTCCCCGGTGGAAGTTTCGCGGCGGACTTCCCTGGCGCGAATTCCGGTCGAAGGAAGTCAACGAGATAACGCATATCGACGCCCGCGGACAAGTTGGCCATAAGGCCGGCGGCGGTTCCAGCCGGGCTGGCAGGCCGGGTCCCGGGGGAGCCCGCGCGGGCAGCGCCCTGGACCTCGGCGCTCACGTAGAACTCTGGCCCGACGCGAGCCGAAAGAGCGCCGAAATTGACATCCAACGAAAGCGCCGTGAAGACGGCCGGCCTGATGGAGGCGTGGCCTTGGGCAGCTACCTGCAGATCCCGTATGGGTTTATAGTCCACCGGCAGCTCGCGCGGCGAGCCACGGCAGCCCTTGCCGTCGCAGTCGAAGTCTAACCGGACCTTCCGCTGCCTCACGTCGCAGAACGTCGCGTGCAGGACACCGTCGGTTTTGATGTCCACCTGGCCCTCGAACTCGATCCCGAGATCCAGCTCGACCGGGACCGCGTGAATGAAGATGACGGTCGTGAAGAGATTTACTGCCCCCGGCAACTTCAGCGGGATCGATTCCCGGACAGCGCCGTTCGCGTTGAGCTCCAGGTCGAGGGTGCTGTCCACGGTCAAGACTCCCTCAAACGACACGCTTCTCGGACGTATGAAGATGGGGAGCGCCGGCACGGTGACCGCGCAGGGGATGACGAACGCTGTGACTTCGACGGTGACGTCCTCCAAGCGCATTGGGAAACTGATGTTCGCCTGGCCGTCCAGCTTGCCGTCCTTGCGTTTGGCAAGGGGCCCGGCGACCTTGACCTTCGTCGGGATTGGCAGTGACCCGATGCGTATGGGGCCGCTCTTGATCGGGTGGTCGCGAAAGCACTCGAGCAGTGCCCCTTCGGCCATCTTCAAGCCGCGACCGAGTTCGCGCGAGATATCTTTCCACTCGTCGCGGGCCTCCTTTCGCAGGGCCTCGGCCTGCTTCGACACTTCCTTGGAAACATGTTTCACTCCCTCTTTGGCGCACTTCATCGAGATGCTCTTACATCCGCGCTTCCGATGCTTTTCTTTTTTCTTCTTCAAGGTCTCGGGCATCGGATGAGCCTTGGCCCACTCTTCGATCTGTTTCTTGCTGACGACGTAGTGGGCCACCTCATCCTCGGGGAGCGTTTTGGCATGGGTCAGGAAAAACGCCTTCGCCGACTCGGGAATGTCGGCCGCTTCAATTCCCTCGATTCCGCGGAGGTGGATCACCTCGAGATCGACGGGCTTGCCATCCACCGTCGTGCTCAGGCGGCGCGATTCCCATTGCGCACTGCGCTGCGGGGCCGGTCTTCTCACGGGGCCGGTGGCAATGAAGGCTTTCGGCAACGTGATAGTCTGGGGCGCCCCTGCGGGAGCCGGCTGTCCGGTGGGTGGCGATCCGCCTGGGGCTGGACGAGGTCGAGAGGCGGATGGGGTGCTCGGCGCAACGGTCCGTCCGGGCGCCGGTTGCGGGGCAGCCGCCGAGATCCTCACGATCGGGCAGCAGAACACCCTGCCATCGACGGACACCTGCTTGGTGCTGAAGTTCGCGTGGATCCTCTGGCCCACCTTGAGCCTGGCGAGGAGCAGACGGTCTTTTACAGTGAACTGGAACGTCCGTTGGCTAGTGGATTCCTTGGCCGTTACCGCGCCCCCGCTGGTGTCGATGCTGGTGACCTGGCAGCACGGTTCCCCGGCCGCGGCGGGGCGGAGAAATCCTGAGAGGGATAGAGCCAAGAGGGCGAGCAGGACCGGACGGAATGTCGCGGCCACCGCAGCGCCAGGACGAGTCGGCCTGGCCATCGGCATCATCGTCGTTCTCCTTCTGGAGATTCGGCCATCGTCCTCGCCGGGAGAGACGATGACTTAGCGGCGCTCGGCGAGAGCACCGCTGAGGCTGCTCCTCGTGGGTCCGCCCGTGAGCGCGATCTTTTTGCGAATCCACGCCTATTGTTTGGTCTGGATCCTTTGTCGCCGCCTACCGCGTGCCCCTTTCAGCCCGTCTTTCGGCCATCAGCTTCTGAACGAGGCTGTTTTCGACATCCCACTTCTTGAACACGCCGGCCTCGAAGCCGATACGATCGACCGCCTTCGTCCCGGCGACCGCGGCCTCGGAAATCTTCTTGATGGCCATGTCTTGCAGCTCCGGTGGGATGCTGTAGTCCTTCTCGAGCTGCTGGCGCAGCTTATCTACCTGCTGCTTGCAGGAAGCCGAAATCTTTTCCATCGCCTGGGCGGTGAGCTTGTCTGTGGCCGGCTGACTCGCCGGCGCCTGGCTGGCTGGCGCCTTTCCCGCGACCGCACCCGCGACCTGGTCCGCGCAACTCTTGATCTGTGCCTTGAGCTGGTCAGAGATCCTCTTCGGGAACTTGGCCTGTCCACTCCCAGGCAGCTCCATCCCCAATAGGGACGCTGCAGCCTCGTCACCATATCCCCTGTTGAAGTGCTTTTGCCCCCCAGTAATGTACTGACCGCACACCGCCGACGGGGATCCAATCTTCCATTTCAGGAAGTCGTACATCTCTTTATCGGAGCGCTTCTCGTCGTTCGCGTCGACCACGGAAGTGATTTTGTACTTCTCCTTCGCATGTTTGATCGTACCGCTTACGATCTTCCTGACGACCTTGGTATCTCCCTTTGCACACTCCGCGACTCGCCCAGGGTCCTTGGTAATCTCCTTCAGGGTCTTGTGGAACCTCGCCTCGGCAGGCGATGCGTATGGGAACGTCAGGAGTCCAAGGAACGTCACGAGCAGGAGTACTGGCTGGCCGATTCCCTCTGGGAAAGCTTTCATTGGACCCTCCTTTCGGGGCGAGGCATTGCAGAACCACCGTCGCTCCCTGGAACGGGTTAGGACTAGCGCGATTTCCTTGGCGGCAGGATCTTTTGGGGACTCGGGCGCGCCGGTATCGCTGGTTCTGACTTTCCTCCTGCCTCCCGAGCTTGCTGCCCGCCTTCCCCGACAAAGGGGACCTCGAAGGTATCTTCCAGGATGTCTTGTGAGGCGGCGAACTGGAGGATCCGCGTCCACTGGTCGCTGCCTGGAACCTTTGCCGACAGATAGACCTCACCTTTAGGACTGGTAAAGGTGAGGACGACAATGTTGACCACCCCCGGCTTGAGGAAGGGATCCACGGAAATGCTTACGTGCCTGTCGTAGGCCCCCACCTGGAGTCCGTTAACCTTCACGCGAAGCCGATTGTTACTGGGCCATCCCTCCAAGCTCACGCTGGCGTACCCTGCCTCGGCGGGGGCGAATGGTCCCCCGCCGGTTGGGGCGGGGGGCGCCGCCGGACCAGCCTGGGGGGATTCCGTGGTAGGCGGGCTGTCGGTCGGAGAATCCTTGGTCTGAGAGCCTTCAGTCTCGATTTTGGCCTGAGAACCTTCAGTCGCCTCGCTGGCGGTCGGGTCCCCCGCGGCGGACTCAGGGGTGGTTGTCCCGCTCGTGCCGATGTCGGGGGGGCCGCCGCCGGGTCCCTTCCGCAACGCCGCCCTCAGTTGTTGGGCTTGCTGCGCAATCAGGATAATCTTGGCGAGGTTGGCGCTGATGTTCTCGAGAGGCGATCCTTCCTGGCCCGCCGCCGGAGGGGTCTTTTCACCCGATGGAGAGTCCGGCAGGGTCCTCTGGAGCGCCTCCAAGGCGGCGAGGATCGCCAGGGTCCGCGCGTCGGACTTGGACACATCGCCTCCCTGCTGGGCGGCCTGGGTGCTTGCTTCCATGGACCGTTGCAACTGGTCCAAGAGTCCCGGAAGGTGGGAGAGGGAAGGGACTTGGGGAATCTGGTCAGAGCCTCCAGCAGGACCGGCCGGCAGGCTCCCCAGCTCGGTCTGGGCGTAGCCTTTGGTCTCGGCAACCAGTTGTTTCACTTCCGTGAGTTGGGGAGGCGGTGCCTGGACAGGCCGAGGGGACGCGATGACGAGGTCCCCTTCCTTGACGTCGGTCCCCGACGTGATCGTGGCTAACGTCGTCTGTTCTTGGACTTCAACCACCTTGAGGGTCCCGACCTCATGCTTCCCGCTCCAAACGACCTGACCCTTGCTATCCTTTATCTCGTCCATCCGCACCACCGACAGGTCCGCCCCCTTGGTGATACCCGTCTTGGCGCCGAGATCGATGACGACCAATGAACCGCGGACAGCTTTCACGGTCCCCTGTGCGGAGGACGCGTCTTGTCCCTCGGCGGCGGGAGTCAGCGGCATCAACAGGAGTGTGCCGATCAGCAGGATCGGCTTCATGAAGGTGCGAATGATCTTCTCCCGGGTGATCGCGCTGCCTTATGGCGTGCAACCCACGTCAGGCGCTACACGTCCCGGCGGCTTCCGGTGGATGACCAGCTTCAGGCTGCTACCGCTTGAGGTCCGTGATTGAAGCTCTGATCCGCTCGGCATCCTTGGCGCTTGGATCGAGGGTAAGATAGCGCTCGAAGGCGCTGATCGCCTTTGGCTTGTCGCCCTTTCGATAATAGGCGAGTCCCAGCTCCCGATAGGCCAGCACGTACTTGGCGTCGGCCCTGGTCGCGTCGCCCAGGTGGGCGATGGCCCGGTCAACCGCGCCGGCGTCGCTGCCGGTCTCCAGGGCGATCTTTCCAAGGTAATAATGCGGCACCGGGTCGGCCGCATCGGCCCGCGCAGCCTTCTTGAACATGGCGGCCGCCGTGTTCAGTCGCTTCGTGTCGTAATCGAGGGTTCCCGTGGCGACGACGAGCTCGCGCGTGCGCCGCATGAACTCCTGCGTGTTCACGACCAGGCGCCGGGTCGCCAGATCTTTGGCGTACTTGGACTTGACGAGTTCGGTCGTCCGCTCGATGCGGGCAGCGTTTGTCGGATGGCTTCCATAAAAGAAGTTCTGGATCGACGTCTGGTCTCCGTACTCTTTCAAGAGCTGCTCGAACGTCCGGGGTGCCTCGCGGGGGTCGAAGCCGGCCTTGACCAGATACTCGAGACCCACCTCGTCCGCCTCGCTCTCCTGGCTCCGGCCATGGCCGTTGATCGCGGCGTTCATCGAGTACTCGTACGTCTTCTCGAGTGCCGCCGCCGGAAGGGTACCGGTGGCGGCCGCGGCGGTCGCCGCCAGTTGGCCGACGAGCTGGATGCCGTGGGCCGCCTCGATACCCTTCGTCACGTGCTGTTCCGTCACATGGGCGATCTCGTGGGCGAGCACCGTGATGAATTGTGCCTCGTTCTCCATCCTGGCGAGCAAGCCGGCATGGACGTAGATGAGGCCCCCGCCGAAGGTGAAGGCGTTGATGCTCGAATCGTTGACGACGCGGATGCGGTAGGGAAATGGCCGGGGCTTGGCGACGGCAACGATCCGCTGATTCAACTGGGTGAGATAGGCCTCGAGGAGGGGGTCATCCCACATCTGGTGTGTCGCCTCGAACTTCTTCGCGTTTTCCTGGGCCATGCGCACCTCGTCGGCGTCGCTAAAGCTGGGACGGTCCATGAAGGCCTTCCCCAAGCCGATGGCCATGCCCGCCCCCTCGGGCAGGCCAGGCATCTGGCCGGAGCAGCCGGCGGCGAGGATCGCAATGCAAGCAAAGAATAGGAGTTGCCTGAAAGGGAAACATGTACGCCGGGATGTCATTGGGTACCTCCTGTCCACAGACGGCGTCAGCCAGGCTTCTACCGATCGGACTGTATGGTTACTTCTTTTCGCCCACGAAGGGGATCTGCACGCTGTCCTCCAGCCTTTCTTTTGAGGCGACGAATTTCAGAATGTTTATCCATTGCTTGCTACCGGGAGCCATGACTGTGAGATCTACTGTGCCTTCGGGCTGGCTGAAAGTAAAAGTGATCGTATTGATGGCTCCAGGCTTGAGGAGAGGGCCCAACTCCGTACTGATATGACTGTCATATTGACCCGCCAGCAACCCGTTGACCTTGAGCTGAAACCGCCCTTTGGGCCATGCATCAATGTGCACACGGGCGTAGCCCGTCGTGACAGGCGCGGCCTGCCCGCCGGCCTGGGCTACGAGCACGGGGGCTGGGGTATCCGAGGCGACACTGGAGGACTCCGTGGTTTCGGAAACAGGAGTAGTGGAGGGCTCAGTGGTTTCGGAAACAGGAGTAGTGGAGGCTGCTGTACTCGACTGTAATGTATCGGACGCTTGAGCTTCCTCTGCGGGCAGTGTTCCCTCTGAGCTTCCGCCCAGGCCGGAATCAGAGGCGCTGGGTTGACCCTTGGCCGGGCGCAACACCGCGACGATTTCCTGCCCCTGCTTCACGATCTGGGTGATCTTCGCAAGGTTCTCGCTGATCATGTCGAGGGGCGGTCTTTCCTGGCCTGCGGCCGGTGGTGTCGCCTGCGCTCCGGTGGAGGTCGGTTGCGCTTCTTGTCCTGCGGCCGGCAGCGTCCCCTGGTCCCCCGCGGCGGCCGGCAGGGTACTCTGGACTTCCTGCAGTTGTGCCAAATCCTCGGCAATCTGCTCGTTGGGCTTGGAGACATCGCCGCCCTGTTGCTGTACCTGGGCTTTTTCCTCCATATGACGGAGAAGCTGGTCCAACTGGGCGGTCAGTTTGGCAAGCTGTTCGGGCGCCGGGCCACCTCCGGCCGGTTGAGCCTTCAGCCTTTCTGCGTAGCGTTTGGTGTCATCTACCAGCTTCCTCACCTCCGTCGGCTGGCTCCCCGCTTTCGGGGCCGGCTCTTCTTTTTTGCTGCAGCTGCCAATTAGCAGCATCACCGCGAGCAGCACCAGCGCGCTGCGGAGCATAGAATCTCTGCTCGTCATGGCTTCTCCTTTCTCGCTTACGTCGGCTTGCTTGGCATCCTAACTACTTCAGCGTGATTGGTTGAATCACCGTGGCGGTCTTCTTCGAGTTCGCGTCCTGCACGACGAACCGGACTTTGTACTCACCGGGCGGCGCGCCGCTCAACGTGACCTTGAGGTTCAGAAAGATGTCCTGAACGGGGCTCTTCGTCGGCAGGCGGAACGAGCCGAACTTGTCCTGGTTCACGACTACCTGACCACCCGCCGTGAGGATCTGGAGATCGACGTCGAACGCAGGCTCGTAGGTGCCTGCGGCCGTCAGCGGGTAGACCAGGTTCTTCGGCTCCATGTAGAACTGCTGCGGCTCGCCGCGCCGGAAGGCCGCGTTCGCGCGAGGCGTGTAGTCACCGAAGGTCTTGGCGGGCTGGGTGACGAGGAGAAACGGCTTCACGATCAGCGGCGCCTCGACGCGCACTTTCTCGAGGGCCTGCTCCAACGATTCGATGGCCGCCGCATGGTCGCCGTCTTTTTCCGCCGTCCCCGCGCGGGTGAGCAGGGCGCTGATGTCCGCGGCTTCCGCTGGGCGGGACGCCACCCACGGCCACCAGCCGCATACCAGAACAATTGCCAGACCGATCGCGGATCGAATCCGTGTCATCATGGCGGCCTCACCTCACCGCGCGCGGCGCTTCTGGGTTGCATTTCATCGTGCAACTCGTAAGCAAGCCCCTTGGTCGTTCCCAGGGAGGTGCACGCCGGGACCCTCCGGGCCGTGATGGTGCTGTCCGGGGTGATGGTCACCTGCCCGATCGCGGCAGAGTTTCTCGATGCCTAACCAGGGGGATGGCGGTCTGAAGTGGTCAGCCCGAGCGCACGTAGAGCCCGGCCATCCGGGAAATGTCCGGATGCGTTCGGAGGAAGGTGATGTGCGCTGGGCGGACAACATCTGCTCCTCAGGCCTTGGGCCCGTGGCTAAGGGGGAAGGAGCAGGATCAATTGCTGCCTTCTCGCTAAGCAGTAACCAACTGAGTTATCGAGGAAATCCGCCGTAACGCACTGCGGCGAAGTAACGGTCAGTGGGACTGGCGCTGGGGAGAAAACAGAGCTTTTATACCGCAAGCAACGTTCCCTAGTCAAGAGGATTTTGTCGATCCGAATAGACGAGTATCGAGACATCGTGACTACCCGGCTGGGAAGAGCGGCAGCCAGGTGCCCCACTGGGCCGGGCCGGCCGGGCAGGCGAAGTCGCCCGGGCCATGCTGTTCCTGGCCTCGGACGAGGCATCCTTCATCACAGGCATGGCCCTCCCGGTGGACGGCGGCCGAACGATTCTTTGAGTCCTTATTCTCCGTGTGTCAGATCAGGCTGAACGCTTGTTTTCCCATCCAGACATTCCAACCCCTTTCCTGGCTCCCGCCGTGGGCAAAAGGCCCGAATTCCTTGACACTCCCAGGCTTTGGGGCTAGACTGCGCCGGATTTTTGCCTGGTGAGGGGGACATGGCTCGCAGTCGAAACCGCAAGAACGGCGCGCAGTTCTACGAGCTGCACTGCATTTCCTGCGGCA
>Ga0326597_10010045_pt1 | contig 12633 bp, 16 predicted proteins | sample RVTome_12_FD_203789 | JGI IMG/M metagenome (GOLD analysis project Ga0326597, IMG submission 203789) | Soil microbial communities from uranium-contaminated site in the Upper Colorado River Basin, Wyoming, United States - RVT100D185 | ecosystem: Environmental > Terrestrial > Soil > Contaminated >... | reverse complement strand
CTTTCTGGACTTGGTGATGGCGCTCCGGGAGACGGAGGGCTCGCGGTATACGCTGCGCGACACGCCGATCTTCACCTGCATTCGCCGCAGCCTCAAAGAGGCCCTCGACACCCTCGGCGGGTAAGGCCCCTGACCAAAGATAACGCAGAAAGGGCCTTCGATCATCCGATCGAGGCCTTTCGTTTATTCCGGTTATGCATGCATCGTGCGATTCACCCGCCTCGCGGCTCTCGATACTACTCCCGGAACTAGAGCAGCGATGACAGGGCCTCGTGTTCAGGCCCCCGCCGCTTGTTTTGCGACACTGCTCCTCGTTGCGCTCAGCGTCTGACTTCGGCATGCCACCGATCGGGCCGTCAAAGTATTCGACTTCTCAGGAGCAGATTCAAGTTTTGACAGGTACGCGAAGCCTGTGTTACCTCTACAGCATCCGCTTCGATCAACGAATCTGGTACCTTGATGGCTGATACGACCGCCCTCTATGCCCTCCGTTTCCCGGATGGGTCCGTGAGCCTGTACATCGACGAGCATTACGCCAAAGACCGAGGCATTGACCCTTCCAAGCTTGTGCGGGTCGAAATCCCGCAAGAGATGTTCATTAACGGCAGCGTGCAGGAAGTTCGTGAGTATGTGGCCCTCTACATCGAGACGCATCAACAACAGACCGGCACTGCCTAGAATAAGGACAGAATGACGCACGCGCTCATGACTTCACCCCTTACTGCCGACGTGATTCACGCGGTGATCTCGGGCCTGCCGATTCAAGGCCGTATCGTGCTCCGCCTGCTGCTGATCCAGCACCTCGACGTCACGCACGACGAAATTCTGTTCATGGTCTCGGATCGGCCCGATCCCCGATGCGTCTCCGGCAAGAAGCCCATCACCACCATGACACAAGAGTCCATCACGGCGATGATCAATCGGCGGGATGAATATCGCCGGCGTGCGCGCCTCCGCCGAGAGCGAACATGGCTCCAATGCACCGCGCTCAACAAGCTTGCTCACACCGCGGAAGCACTGGCGGACCGTGCCGCCGCGTTGCTTGCCGCCCGCGAAGTCTCTTCCGAGACCATCGAGGACCTGAAATCTCACGCCCGTTCGGCCGTACCGCGCCCGGCACTCCGGGTGCTGGAAGAACGATGGGAGAAAGACGAGATCTCTGCCGAGGAGTACCAGAAGTATCGCCTGGCGATCGAGTTCCAAACCCAATTACGCTTCGCCGAACGGTTCAGAAAACGGCTCGACTTGGCGGAACGTGAGCGCCACACATCCGACCAGACGATCCTGCAGGACCATGAGATCGGCCATATCTGGGGGATTCCAGCCGGCACACTCGCAGCCCGCAAAGTAAAGTTTTTATCACAGTATCTCATGGCGCTCCAAGCGAAGTTGTCGGGAATCCCGGCCGCACCGAATAGCATCCCACCGCTCGATCTTTGGACGGAAACGATGGCGGTGCTCTCCCGCACCCCCATCGAACGATCCATCGCCACATACGACGGCCTCGAACAGACTGAATCCGCCTTGATCGAGAAACTGACGGCGTACGTGTCCATCGGGATTCCCGAGGCGTTCGAAGTCAAGTTTTGGAATTCACTGGTCTACGGTGCCAGTTCCAATGCCATGCACAGCGAGAACACACGCACACTGTTCGGGCTGCAACGGCTGGTTTCCATGCAGAACGACGTTGACGCGAGCCCGGAGGCTCTGGAGGAAGCGCTGCTCCAACGAACGGCCCCGACCCCGAAGACGTCGGGAGTGGAAGAACTCGAAGGTCCGGCTGAAGTCAGCAAGTCCGAACTGACAGATCTGCAGAAGCAGATTCTCCACAACTTTGTCGGAGAAGACGTCAGCGGCCGAGCCTCAGACAAATGGTAAACATTTCATGTCTTGCGAATCGCCGTCAGTGAGGTATAATCAGATCCCGTCATGATGAAACAAAGCGCAGCCCAATCATTCCCCCATACCCTGGCTCTCAGGTTTCTCCTCCTGTTCATCATGTGCTTCTCCGCATCTCTCAGCCTGACACCGTCGGCAACGGCCGCCGGCCTGCTTGAGATCGCGGAGCTCTTGGCGCATCCGGAACAGTACGACCATCAAGATGTCGTCGTTACAGGAAAGGTCATGAACGTGCAGCTGGCCACGAATCGCCAGGGGCAACCGGCGTACGGATTCCTGCTGCAGGACCAGGCCGGTACGCTGAAAGTCGTCAGCCTCGGCCAGGTGGAAGTCCGTGAAGGCGATCAAGTGATCGTTGAAGGAGTGTTCAGCCGCCTGCGCCAGGTCGGCCGCACCATCGTATATAACGAGATCAAAGCCCTGTCCGTGAAGCCCCTGAGTCGTTTGAACCCCGATCTCGTCGGCTAAGTTCTCTCCCGACGTTGGTATTGACCGGCCTGTCTTAGTCCAACTTTTGGACAAATTCGGCATGTCCTGTCTTCGAGACATAGACATGAACACGATCCCCCGCAGCCACCGCATCTTTCCTCGATCGCTGATCAATATGGACGGTGACCTCTTCACCACTCATCGTTCGGATGAGGTACCATTCGCCATCGATCTGAATAACGTTCCCAGTAATGCCATCGAGTCCGCACGCAACTGTTCCCGCCGCGACGAGTATCGCTGACAGGGTCAGCCGCCGCAGCCGTTGTTGTTTCATGTTGCCCTCTCCTATGAACCGTCAAAACGCATCAAACAGGACTCTCAATCCGGTCTGAATCGTGTAGTTCCAGCTGGCAGCGGCCCCACCTCCGCCGGCAGCTAAACGGACATCCTCGGTAGTGTCCCGTATGCCTCGAAACACTAAGTCCAATTGTACATTCGGTGTCTTGTACCAACGGAAGCCGGTTTGAAATGCAGGGAACTTCTCCTCGAAACCGAATGGATCGCCGTTGAAGACCTCGCCCAAGAATCGCAATTCGCGCGAGAAGGTAATCACCTCGAAACCGGCTGCCCAATAGAACTTGCTCTGGAACGTGGTCGGACCCGCATTGTACCGATTCTTGGTGCCAAAATTTATATGGATGGCCAAGTCGTTGTCGTAGGGGTCAGAACTCTCTTGAGGAGTAAAGAGGAACCAACTGATATGCGCCATCGTGTAGGAATCCCAGTGCTGCTTATTACCGCTCAAGGGAAAGAGCTGGGCCGCGGCGACCGAAATCGACGGGATAGCACCGAATGATCGATAGACTACATATTTAGGCTGAACCAGCATGTCGAGTGGTCGAGCATGTCCATCCTGATAGGTAAAACCAAACCCTCCGCCAATGAATTCAAACCGATCCGTCAATGACAGGCCCTGCAAGGACCTCGCCTCGACGGTTGGCTTATTCCCCCTCACCATCGTCACCCCAGCGAAGGATTCAGTCTCTATCTGGCCTTTGTAGACGATGCGGGCATCGTCGGTGACGAAGGGACGAACCGCAAAGGCTCGCGGTGAACGCAGCAGATGTCCTATTTCAATGAGGACGAAGAGGCACCCGATGCGGTAGGCGAGGTGAGTTCTCCACGGCGAATTCATGACGAAGGACCCCCCTGCGAACACCATCTTGCAGGGAGACCATCATCTCTCCCGCGAATTCGGTTTCTTTATAACAATTTCAGACCAACATCAAATAAATATTCGCCGTACCGTGCCTCGTTCGATGTTCGAACCTAGGTGTCGAGGAAACCCTTCGGAAGTAGATCAAGCCTTGATTGTTACCCATGCGCGTCGTGACACCGCGCTCAGTGAGGCAATTTGAGCACCCAGGTGAGGAGTCTGTCCGAGACTCGATCAGGAAGAAGCTTCACCATCAGGGCGCGGAGCTTTGCATCGGTCCCAACCAGGTATCTCGTCTTTGGACGGGAGGCTGTCAAGGATTCTTCCACGACCTTCGCGACCACGTCGGGAGCAATCGCCCGCTTAGCCGCCTCTCCGACGACCTTCCTCACCCCGGCGACCACAGCTCCATACAAGGTGCGGAGTTCCGCGGGCGTCGCAGCTTCCAGATCAGCCGCATCCTTGCCGGACTTGTCCCAAATCGGTGTCGCGATCGCGCCCGGCTCAACGATCGTGACATGGATGCCCCACTGCTGCACCTCCAATCGCAGCGCGTCGGTGATCGCCTCCAGGGCAAACTTCGAAGCCGAATAGGGCCCCATCAGCGGCATCGCCGCCCGGCCCGCAATCGAACCCATATTCACAATACGTCCATGCGCCTGCCGTATCAGCGGGAGGAACACCTGCGTCACCGCCACCAGGCCGATGACATTGACTTCCAGCTGCCGCCGGAGATCAGGAATCGGCACCGCTTCCAACGGACCGGCCACAGCGATACCGGCGTTGTTGACCAGACCGAACAATCCGCTCTCCCCGATACTCCTCGCGACAAACTCCTTGGCCTTCTGAATCGAATCCGCATCCGTCACATCCAGGAGAAGAGGGGTTAGCCGGTTCGAACCTCGCTGATGGAGCGCACGGCCATCCTCAGCCTTCCGAACCCCGGCAAACACCAAGAAGCCCAGCTGGTCGAGATGAAGCGCACAGGCCGCTCCGATTCCCGTCGACGCGCCCGTGATCACCACTGCCCTGCCATGGCCCATTGACATGCCACTGCTCCTTCATGTGAACGGACAGACAATAGCAGCTTCGCGGCACAGGATCATCTGTACGCCACGCTGCACCCCCGACCCAGCATTCAGCCGACAACGAAACAACCCGCATCTCGCTTCAAGCTGCTCGGCAAAGGAGAAGAAGCTGGAATATTCTTGGCGATCGGAGAAACGAATTCTACAACGAGTGGCAATCTTCGATGGGCATTCGGGTGGACACCGGCAACGGTCTTCGGCTATCATCTGGAACTAATTTTTCAGCAAATACAACATCGTGGCGGTGTAGCTCAGTTGGCAGAGCAGCGGACTCATAAGCCGCGGGTCCCCCGTTCGATCCGGGGCACCGCCACCATTTTTTCAAGGGGTTACGCAATGCCCCCCGTCGAGGCCGCACTCAATTGTGCTAATTTTGTGCTATTTTCTCGCCGCAACCGATCGAGAACCTCGGCGCCCCCACGCAAACTTTCCGGCTGATGGTGTGCATATCGCAGCACCATCGAGATCGTTTTCCACCGGCCCAACTTCTGGACCGTATAGACATCGACGCCTGCTTGAATGAGCCGCGTGGCAAAGGTATGTCGCAGGTCATGGAAGCGGAACCGCGTGATCCCCGCCTTCCGCATCGCCGGATAGAACGCCCGCAACAAATTGCGCGCCTCTCGTGGGTGCCCCGCCTCATTGACGAACACCGCCTCTGTGCTGTTCGTCCGCACCGCGGCGCGGGCCTGCAAGACTTCCATCGCCGTATCATTCACCGGCAACGTGTCCCGCGCGCCATTTTTCTGCTCCAGGATCGTGAGCGTGTGACGCGACAAATCCACGTGGGACCATTGCAACGTCAGGATCTCCCCACGTCGCATTCCCGTATGGAGCGCGAACACGATGATCTCCTGGAGCCAGACTGGAGAGGCCGCGAGCAACCGTTGCTCTTCCTCCGAGGTCAACCAGCGCTCAATGCCATTGCGGACCTTCTCCTTGCAGGGCGTGCCCCAGCGACGGCGGTGGCGGAAGAAACCGACGGGGACTCGTCCCCGTGGAACCAGGAATCACCTGGAGCGGGATTTCACGGCCGCCGCCTCGAACACCAAATGGGGCACCGATCTCACCGACAGTCGCACGGCCGAGCACTGGCTCTCTCTCTGTGTCGTGCTCGATTGATATTCGGGCCTGGTGGTGGGGTGGTCGATGAGTGCGCATCAGGACCGCCAACTGGTGGTTCAGGCGGTGCTGATGGCCCTCTGGCAACGCCCGGCTCGGACGCCGGTCATCCTGCACTCGGATCGGGGCTGTCAGTGTACGTCCGAGGAGTACCAACGGTTCTTGGTGGCCCATCACATTACCGGCAGCATGAGTGCCGTGGGCAGCTGCGCCGACAATGCGGCAGCGGAGAGCTTCTTCGGGGTGCTCAAGCGAGAGCGGGTGAATCGGCAACACTACCGGACCAGAGCGGAAGCAAGAGCGGATATCTTCGACGACATCGAACGGTGTCACAATCCCCGGCAGCGGCGAAGACTGGAGCTGCAGCAACAGACGGAACCGCTCTTAACTCAACCGTCCGTGGAAATGGGGTAGAACCCCACTGCGGGGGAGACGCACAGTCTGGGGTGGACGAGCGCAGGTGCGCGCCGTCCTGTATATGAATGCCATCGTGGCGGCTCGCTTCAATCCGGTGATCCGGGCCTTCTATCAGCGCTTGCAGCGAATGGGCAAAGCCAAGAAGGTCGCCCTCACCGCCTGCATGCGCAAACTCCTGACGATCCTCAATGCGATGTTGAAACATCGGACCCCCTGGCGGCATGAGGAGGCTCAGCATGCCTGAGCATCAAGACAGTTGCTGACACCGTTCTCTGTCTCTTATTTTGACAAGAGTGAGAATGCCCGCTTTTTGCCATTTTTGAAAGGCGTGCTACCGGCCCTCGGCTTCGGCCTTCACTTCTTTTTGGAAGGATCGAAACAACGACACGACCATCACGATCATGACGATGGCGAAGGGAAAGGCAACGATGATGGCGGCGGTCTGCAGGCCCTTGAGCCCACCCGACAGGAGCAGCACGGCGGCGGCCGCCGACTGGACGACGCCCCAGACGAATTTGATGGAATTGGGTGGACTCAGCTCCCCGCGCGTCGTGAAGGTCCCGAGCACGAAGGTGGCGGAATCGGCCGAGGTGATGAAGAAGATCGCGACGAGAAAGATCGCGAGGGTGGACATGACCGCCCCGAGCGGGAAATGGTCGAGCAGGGAGAAGAGGGCGATCTCCTTGCCCTGGACGTCGATGATGTGCTTGATGCCCACGTCACTGTTCATCTCCAATGAGATCGCTGTGCCGCCGAAGACCGAGAACCACAGACCGCAAAAGACGGTCGGGACGAGCATGACGCCCAGGACGAACTCCCGCACCGTCCTTCCTTTCGAAACGCGGGCGATGAACGTGCCCACGAAGGGCGCCCAGGCGATCCACCAGGCCCAGTAAAAGAGCGTCCAGTCCTGGATCCACTGCTGATCACCGAAGGGCGCCAGCTGCAGGCTCATGCGCGGCAGCTCGGAGAGGTAGTTGCCGAGCGTTGAGATGAAGACGCTCATGAGGAACTTTGTGGGTCCGATCACGAACAGGAAGGCGAGGAGCGACAAGGCCAGGACGATATTGATGTTGCTCAGGTATTTGATCCCGCGCTGCAGGCCGGTCTGGGCCGAGCTCATGAACAAGACCGTGACCGCCGCGATGAGGATGAGGTGGGTGCCGACGGTGTTGGGGGTCCCCAGGAGGTACGAAAGCCCGCCGCTGATCTGCATGGCGCCGAACCCAAGGGAGGTGGCGACGCCGAAGACGGTCGCGAAGACCGCCATGGTGTCGATCGCGCAGCCGGCCGGGCCCTCGACCCACTTTCCCAGCAGCGGCCGGCAGCTCTCGCTGATGAGGCCGGGGGTCCGTTTCCGGAACTGCAGGTACGCCAGGGCCAACCCGACCATCGCATAGATGGCCCAGGGGTGGAACCCCCAGTGAAAGAAGGCGTAGCGCAAGGCCAGCCGCGCCGCCTCCGCCGTCTGGCCGGGGCCAGCGGGGGGATTATAATAGTGAAGCGTCGGCTCGGCGACGCCCCAGAAGACCAGCCCGATGCCCATTCCGGCACAGAAGAGCATGGCGAACCAGGTCACCAGGCGGTACTCCGGCCGGTCGCCGTCCTGCCCAAGGCGGATGTGGCCGAATCGCGAAAAGATGAGGTAGATCGCGCAGATCAGGAACCCGGAGACAGACGTCAGGTAGAACCAGCCGAACGTATCGAGCAGGAAGCGATGGACCAGGTCCGACCCGTCGGCCAGCAGGCCCGGGGCGACCGCGCCGAAAAGCAGGAAGGCCCCGGTGAGGCCAGCCGAGATCTTGAAGACCTGTGTCAGGTGTGGCAAGGTCGCTGTCGGTCTCCTAACCTACTGAGAATACAACACTTCGTAGCGAGCAACAAGATGTCCACAAGATACAGAATGCGGTTAGGGTTGCAAGGGAGCCGGTAAATCGCTAGACTGCCTCCTGCCATTCCGAGATACCCTAGGACCCAACCCAGACCTGGTTTCCCTCACCGTCGGTACGTCAGCAGACGCGGTGAGAGACCACTCTAGCCGAGGAAAGGTGCGCATGACCAGCAAACAGGACTATGGGACGAATCCGATCACGCAGCGACGCACGGATCTGTATAAGGAAGAATATGTCCGCAGCTTCGTCCGGAAATGGGACGAGCTCATCGACTGGGACGCCCGCGCCACGAGCGAAGGCAGATTTTTCGTCCAGTTGCTGAAAGAGCGCGGCTGCAAACGCGTGCTCGACGTCGCTACGGGCACGGGATTTCACTCGGTCCAACTGCTGAAAGCCGGATTCCAGGTGGTGAGCGCCGACGGCAGCCCAGAAATGCTGGCCCAGGCGTTTGAAAACGGCCGCCAACACGGGTTCATCATGCGGACCATCCGGGCCGACTGGCGGTGGCTGGGACGCGACATCCACAACAAGTTCGACGCCGTCATCTGCCTCGGTAACTCCCTGACCCACCTCTTCTCCGAACAGGACCGCCGCAAAGCCTTGGCCGAATTCTATGCAGTGCTCAACCACGACGGCATTCTCGTGCTCGACCAGCGCAACTACGACGGCATCCTAGACAACGGCTTCACGTCCAAGCACATCTATTACTACTGCGGGGACAACGTCAGCGCCGAGCCGGAGTACATCGACGAGGGGCTCGCCCGGTTCCGCTACCGCTTCCCAGACAAGTCCGAGTTCTACCTCAACATGTTCCCCCTCCGCAAAGAGTACCTGCGCCGCCTCATGCAGGAGGTCGGCTTCCAACAGGTGCACACCTACGCCGACTTTCAGGAGACGCACAAGGTCGAGGATCCCGATTTTTTCATACACGTGGCCGAAAAGCTCTACAAAAATGAACCCCAACGGATCAAGCGCGTGACGGTGAGCTACTCGGGCACCGTGGCCAAGGCGCAGGGTTACTACAACAGCCACGATGCGGATCACTTTTACGCCACGATTTGGGGCGGGGAGGACATCCACATCGGTTTGTACGAGGGGGAGGCGGACTCGATCTTCGACGCCAGCCGGCGCACCGTGGAGCACATGGCGACCCGGCTGAAGGCCCTGGACAGCCGCGCGCGCATCCTCGACCTCGGGGCCGGCTATGGGGGCTCGGCCCGTTATCTCGCCGAGCGATACGGCTGCTGCGTCATCTGCCTCAACCTGAGCACGATCCAGAACCAGCGCAACCGGGACATGAACCGAGCGCGCGGCCTCGAGATGCAGATCAACGTGGTGGACGGGAATTTCGAGGAGATCTTCTTGCCGGAGCGCACCGTGGACGTCGTCTGGTCCCAGGATTCGCTTCTGCACAGCGGCGACCGGCCGCGCGTCTTTGCGGAGGTGGCCCGCGTGCTGGCGCAGGACGGGGAGTTCGTCTTCACCGACATCATGCAAACCGAGGACTGCCCGCAAAAGGCGCTGAAGCCGATTCTGGACCGGATCCACCTCACCTCATTGGGCTCGATCGAGAAGTATCGGAAGCTCGCGTCGCGTGTCGGGCTGGAAGAAGTCGAGTGGATCGACCTCTCGGCACACCTGGCCAACCATTACGGGCGCGTCTTGCAAGAGGTGGAGGGCAAATACGACACCCTGCGCACCAACTGCAGCGAGGACTACCTCGATCGGATGAAGGTGGGGCTGCAGCACTGGGTCGACGGCGGCAAGGCCGGCCACCTCAAGTGGGGCATCCTACACTTCAGGAAGAAATAAGGAAACGGAAGGGGGAAAGCAGACAGCATCACCGTTTTCCCCCTTCCGCCTCCCGATCTTGATCTCACCGTTTATTCTCCCGTTGTCAGCACACGCGAAATTTCTTGGCGACCTCAGCGCCAACGAGTTGAATGCCAACTCGATCTTCAATGACCTCGGGCCCTACGACACGCTGAGTCCGACAAGCCCCAGAAACCCGATCGGAGTCTATGGCAATCCCGTCAGTCCGTATTCCGAGACCAATCCGCTTGCCATCGAGGCCCTGACGTCTCCCCCGGAAAACGACGACAACTCAAAAGTAGAGTACGATACCGGCTTCGGCGGTCCTCGACGAAAGGAGTGGATCGATGAAGCGGTCACGATTCTCCGAAGAGCAGATCGTCTATGCGGGGACCAACGTCAGCCTAGGAGGCAACTTCGTTAGCCGTGGTGTAACAAATGTGAGCAGGTCAAAGTTGCGCCACGGAATCGAGCGGAGTTTAATAGCGCGGCAGAGGCGGAGGAAGTGGGGTATTGGAAGGGGGAGAACTGCATCTCACTCGGACATCTTACTGAGAGCAAACCCTCTTCCTGTCAACGACAGACCAGAGAATTCGCAGCGAACCATCCAGCTTCAAGGCATCCTCGGGCTTGTCCGTGAACGAGTTTGCATGTCTCTCTATCGTTCTCTTCGCGGCATCATCCAGACCTGGGCTGCTGCCGGTTAGGTAGACACCAGCCTACGCTCATTCAGCCTGTATTTCGAACTCCATGGGACTGAGATATCCCAGCGTGGAGTGCCGCCGCCGGGGATTATAGAAGCACTCGATATAATCGAACACATCGGCCTTGGCCTGGGCTCGCGTGCGGTACAGCTTCCCGGCCGTGCGTTCGGTCTTCAGTGAGGAGAAGACGCGCTCCATCACCGCATTGTCCCAGACGTTCCCCGCCCGACTCATGCTGCAGGTGACGCCGTGGTCGGCCAGGAGGCGCTGGAAGGGCTCACTCGTATACGGGCTCCCGCGATCGGAGTGATGCAGCAGGTCTTCGGCGTACCCCGCCGCCAGATCGCCATCACCAAGGCATCGGTGACCAGCTGCGCCGTCATCGTCGCATGCATGGACCACCCGACCACCCGTCGCGAGAAGAGATCGACCACCGCGGCGACAGAGAGCCACCCTTCGGCGGTCCAGCGGGAGGTAAAATCCGCGACCCATTTGCGGTTCGCCGACGCGGTGTCAAACGTCCGGTTGAGCACATTCGGCGCGACGGCGTTCGTCGAGCACATCCCGGTGTCCGACGGCATCCGTCGCCGTCTGGGGCGTGCCCGCAAGGCGGCGTGCCGCATCAGCCGCTCAATGCGATGGAGGCCACAGGCCAGTCCCTCCACGAGCAGGTCGTGCCAGACCCGTCGCGCGCCGTAGGTACGATCGCTGGTGAGGAAGCTGGCCCGCACGCGACTCAGCAACTGCGCGTCGGCCCGCGCCCGAACACTTGGCGGCCGGGTCCGCCAGGCATAGAAGCCTGCACGTGAGACCCCGAGCGTCTCACACACCCATCCCGCCGGCCAAATTCCCCGGTACGTCGCGATGAAGGCGAACTTCACAGCGCCTCCTTCGCGAAGTAGGCCGCGGTAGGTTCAACCGATCACCGCAACGCCATTTGGTCTACTATGGATACGAAGGGAGATCTGCATGGGGCACATGGGGCGTCCGGGCTTATCTGCAGCCCAGAAAGCGGACCTGTGGGAGCGATGGAAGCAGGGGCAGTCGTTACGCGAGATCGGGCGGGCACTCGGCAAGCATGCGGGCTCGATTCATGGCGTTGTGTCGGGCAATGGGGGGCTCACTCCTGCTGTTCGGCTGCGATCGCGCTGGGCATTAACGCTCGCCGATCGAGAAGAGATTTCGCGTGGCCTGGCGTCCGCGCGCTCGATCCGACGTATCGCGACCACGCTCGGTCGAGCACCCTCGACCATCAGCCGGGAAATCCATCGCCATGGTGGGACTCAGGCGTATCGCGCTGCCGAGGCTGATGCCCAGGCCTGGGAGCACGCGCGACGTCCCAAAACCTGTCGGCTTGCCACGCATCCCGCCCTTCAGAAGATCGTCGCGGGTAAATTGACGCTGGATTGGTCGCCAGCGCAGATCGCGGAATGGCTCAAGCGAGAATTTCTAGATCAGGCCACGATGCGCGTCTCTCACGAAACGATCTATCGCAGCTTGTTCATCCAAGCCCGAGGCGTGCTCAAGAAAGAGCTGGTCCGGCACCTTCGATCTCGGCGCATGATGCGACGATCCAAACGGGCAAGCACCGCCGGTCAACCGCGTGGACAAATTGTCGATGGCCTGTCCATCCGGCACCGGCCTGCCGACGTGGCCGATCGAGCGATACCCGGGCACTGGGAGGGCGATTTGATTGCGGGGGCAAGGAATACCCACATCGCAACCTTGGTGGAGCGGCACTCGCGCTTCACCATGCTGGTGAAGGTGCCGGGGAAAGACACCATCAGTGTGGTAACGGCGCTGAGCACCCACGTTCGACACCTGCCCTCTGTCCTGCGCCGGTCGTTAACCTGGGATCGTGGGATGGAATTAGCCGAACACAAACGATTGACGGTCGATACCAACGTGCAGGTCTATTTCTGCGACCTGTACCGCTCACGATTTCTTGGACACAATGATAGCCGTATATGATCCGACCTCTCGGTCGCGTCGTTCGGCGATCGACGTTCCTAGCCCAACTGTGTGCGTCGTCTTTTGGAGACCGCTCCACAATG
>Ga0326597_10010043_pt1 | contig 12635 bp, 16 predicted proteins | sample RVTome_12_FD_203789 | JGI IMG/M metagenome (GOLD analysis project Ga0326597, IMG submission 203789) | Soil microbial communities from uranium-contaminated site in the Upper Colorado River Basin, Wyoming, United States - RVT100D185 | ecosystem: Environmental > Terrestrial > Soil > Contaminated >... | reverse complement strand
AACGTCCCTACTCTGAAGTTCCAGAAAAGTTACTTCCATGAGGAAACCTTTGAATTCATTGAGAACAGAATCAGAACGTTGGAGCCACTTGTTTGAAAATCGTCATTTTCACGCCGGATTTAAGTAGGTAAGCAGCGCCTCAGCAGCTGCAGCATGGCAGATCAGCGCGGCTTGCCATTGGTGCGACCAGCAACCCGTCAGGGTCAGAACCAAAGCGTCATTGAGCCGGCTCCTCGCACGGGAGATGTCGCGGAGAACGGGGTAATACGATGAGGCGGATTGTAGGTCGGAGTCATCAAACTCCTTGTGAGTTGCACTTGGGACCTAAGCGAAGCGATCAAACAGACGGCATCGGCTTTTCACACCCGCGGCCGCCTCTTGGCCGAGCTGGAACCGAAAGGCGACGTGGCTTCTCGTCGGTTTCACAAGCCACAGCGCAACCAAAGCCAAATTCACGGTCTCAGCGGGGGATGGTTCAGTTCCCTCGTTCCAGTGAAACGTCAGCCAGTGCTGGGCATAGAAAAAAGCGTCCGTCTGTTCATCCTGAGCGAGCGTTGCGTCCAGACCTTGAAGATCGGGCTTTTGGTTGAAGTGCCTTATCCGAAGCCCCGGCGTGAGTTCGAAAGCAACCCCGTTCCAGGAGAAGTCTTGAAGTGGCGCGTAGATCTCAAACTGTCGCGTTGTCATCGGTGAACGCTAACTGGTGAGTATACAGGTCAACGTATGGCCGTTATCACGTTCATAGAGCCAACGAATCTTCCCCGGTTTCCAAGCCCTTGTCAACCCGTTCTGAGAACCGCTCATGTCTTCATACACAGGTCTGCGAAATCACAGTATAGTTGACCAGAAGAGGAAACGATGAAGCCTTACCGACCTGGTAAGCTGGCAGCTAAGGAAAGGAATGGAACCGCAAGCGTGGTTCTGTGCTGGCACTCGCACAGAAATGTCTTAGCTACTTCCGGCTGCCGAATACTTCCTTGAGGAGATCAGTCGCACGCGCCGCGGGGTTGGTGCGGATTTTTTTCTCTTCTTGGGCGACGACGTAGAAGATTCCGTCGGTGGCCTTTTCGGTCACATACTGGTGGATGTCGAAGGTGATGCTCTTGGCGAACGGCACGCTCTGATAGCGGCCCATCAGATCGCTATACTGGCGGGTGACGCCGACTTGATTCATCACGTTCTCGACCGGCGGGCGAAACGCGGTGTGGAGCTTCTTCGATGTTTTCGCCTTGAAATAGTCGGTGGCGGCGGTGTCGTTGCCGTTCAAAATCTTACGGGCGTCGTCGAAGGTCATCTGGCCGATGGCGTCCCAAAATATTTCTTTGGCGAAAGGCACCGCCTTTTCGGCGGCGCGGTTCATGTTGAGAATAAAATCGTCGATCTGCGGCCCGAAACCGACTAAGCGAAGCGGCTGTTCGATGCTCTGAATCTGCTTGGGCATGAGAATCTTGATCGCCTTATTGAGGAAGAATCCGTCGATGGCGCTGGTCTGAAAAACGGCATTCTCCGTCCCCACTTTCAGCGCTTCCTGCAATCCCGAGCCGATCTTTGCATCACTCAATCCGCCGCCACCGCCGACCGCGCTGCCCAATCCCTTTAACACTTTATCAAATTGCGCCGACGCAGGACTTGCTGCCAGCGCTAAAAACAAAATCGTTGCCAATAGTTTCATCGTTGCAATCTCCCATTATTACGATAACCGAAAGTTTTCGCTGTCTGCGCAAATGTTCCGGTAACTATATCGATTGTATCGATCAAAAATAAGAACTCATCGCAGAGGCGCAGGGAGCGCCGAGCAAAGCGTTCTCAACAAACAACTCTCCGAACTCAGTGTCTCTGCGGTGAAATAATGCTTGCTGCTTTAGCGGATTCGAAGCGGATAACCTACAACGTATCGTTGAAGCGCCCGGGAGGCGCTATCCTATCCCCCAGGTGAAAATCGTTGAGCGCCGCCGCGAAGGTTGCGTCGACCAAGAGATTCATGATTTCTTGCTTCGCGGCTTCCGGGGCCAGTCTAAAGGCGGTGCGCAACGGCTGGATCGCCGACCGCCAGCGGCTCTCGCTCACGTAGGCGCGGCCGAGATAAAAATAAGCCTGGGCGAACTCCGGATCCTCACGGGTCGCCGCCTCAAAATGGGGAATCGACGCCGCGAATCGTCCCTGATTGAAAAGCGCCAGGCCCCTTTCGAAACTATCTTCCCCCCGAAAATGGCCTAGGGTGGCGCACGCACTGGCAGACATTAAAGCGAGGGCGAGGAAAATCGATGCTTTTTTAAGCGCCATGGTCTTTTGACCTCCCCGATCAACGGTTAGACGAAAGAACGGGAAAATCGTTACAGGCGGCCCGAGACGGAGAACTACTTGCCGAAGGCAGCCTTCAGCATCGGCTCCAGCTCGCCCCGTTCGTGAAGCTCGTGCAGGATATCGCAGCCGCCGACGAACTTGCCATCGATGTAAATCTGCGGAATCGTCGGCCAGTTCGCGTAGCGTTTGATCCCGTCCCGAACCGCGGCGTCCGCCAGCACGTCCTCGGTGGCGAAGGGAAAACCGTAGGATTTTAGAATCTCGACCGTGTGCGCGGAAAAGCCGCACTGCGGGAAATCCGGTGTCCCTTTCATGTACAGCACCACCTTGTTATTTTTTACTTTCTCATCGATTTTCGCCAATACGTCTTCGGCCATATAAATACTCCTTCCGAATTTCAGTTAAGCGCCCAATTTTTCCCATTGCGCCGGGCTATAGGTCTTGAGCGCCAGCGCGTGAATCCTTTGATCTCCCATCGGCTCCTTCAGAGCCTCGTTAACCATCCGGTGCTGGTCGACCAGCCCCTTGCCTTCGAACGCCGCCGACACGATGATCAACTGCCAGTGATCCCCTCCGCCGGTCAGGTCCTGGGCTTCGACCAACGACACGGGAAGAGCCTTGGATAACGTTTGCTTGATTTCTTCTGGTGTAATCATGGTTGAATCTTACCGAGTCAGGCCATCGGTTGCAACTGCCCACGGGCTGTTCAAGGTTCCAGGTTTAAATCCGAAATCTTTGAACCTTGAACATGGAACCTTGAACCGGGTAGTCTAATCGACCGGCCCTTCGAAATCCCGGCGCACTTTGCGCATCATCTCGCGCAGGTCTTGCCTCAGCTCGTCGAGCATCGGCCGTCCGACATACCAGTAACCGCAATAGAGATTGTGAATCGTCAAATCCGGCAGCAGCGAAAAGGTATAAGGCATCGCGGTGACGCCGCGGCTCTTGGAGGTCTCGGTCATATCGAGAAGCTTGACGACCTTGCGCTCCTGGTCACTCAAGAACGGAAACTTGGCGCCCAGGCCGGCACGAAAGGCATCGTTCACGGCCGGCGCATCAACGCTCACCACCGCGAGCTTGCAATAGTTGACGGCCAGCTCTTCCTGAAGTTCAACATAATGGCGCAACTGCACCTGGCATTTCGGTCACCAGTAGCCGCGGTAGAAAGTCAGGATAAAAGGAAACTTGCCCACTAGCTCCGAGAGCTTGGCCGGTTGACCGTCTTGATCCGGCAACTCGAAGTCGGGAAGCTGCTTGCCGATAGTTTGGTTCATCGCTAAGTCTCCTTTGATCTTTACGGGTCTAATTCCCCGCGCCTTGCTGCGAGGAGGTGATCCCGTGACCCGTTCGTTCCCGCGATCACATTATGAAGCCACGGTTAACCGGATCAATCAAGAGACGGTGGTTTTGGTAGCTCAGGACACCACCAGCCTTGGCGGTTTTCTGGGGCGCAAGAGCGATGGGGAACCGCGCACCAAATCTCTGTGGCGCGGAATCCAATGCCTTGATGACATTGCAGTGACTTGGAAATTCATGCGGCCTTCCCCCCCGTGTCCAGCAACCTAGATTTATTAGGTAACCCCGCCTTTTGAGGCGGGAACAATATTGTGGGGTTCCCAAAGGGGGCGAGCATCCCCTTTGGTCAAGGGCGGGGTTAAAACCCAGCCCGCGAAGTGGCTTCGTTTATTATGGGCAAAGGTTAGGGCCCAGCCCGGAGCTTGAGTCGAAGGGTTGAAGCTGACAGGCGATTCGGATTATAGAGGACAAACCATGGCTGCTATCTTTAACCCCCACCAAAGATCGACTCTCGAAGCGGCTACCGATCGTATTATCCCGGCGGATCGCGACCCTGGAGCGCTGGAGGCCGGCGTGTTCGATTACATCGAAAATACGCTGGCCGGCTACGAAGCGGAGCACACACCATTGTACATCGATGGTATTCAGGAGTTGGACAGGCTCGCAAGCGAACAATTTGGCTCAGCGGCGTTCGTTTTCCTGCGACCTGAACAGCAGGACCAGATTCTGACTCTTCTGGAGAAACAAAGGAGCCCATTCTTTTCTCTACTCGTCGAGCATACGATGCAGGGCTTTTATGGCGACCCGCGCCACGGCGGCAACCGCGACCGCGTGAGCTGGAAGATGATCGGCTTTCCCGGCCCTTCCCATCCCGAAGGATACCGACCGCCGTTCGGCTGGTACGATGAGAACATTCCGGACGAGTTCGAACCGGAGAAGAAACGAGGCAAATAAGCATGGCGCGAAACGAGCTGGTAGATATGTGCATCGTCGGCGCAGGAGCCTCCGGGTTGGTGGCCGCCAAGGAGTTGAGCGAGGCGGGCATGTCGGTGGTGGTTCTCGAGCGCGGCCCCTGGTACAAGCGGACCGATTTCCTCGAAGACGAGATCCTGTTTAAGCACCGCCATTTTCTATGGCCCACGGTCAAGCAGGAGCCGCGGACCTGGCGCCCCAATGACCAGACACCGGCCGAGCGGCTGTCCCACGAAGTGCAGCTTTTTTCCAACGCTATGTGCGTCGGCGCCGGCACGATTCATTACAGCGGCCTATCGTGGCGCTTTCATGAAAGCGACTTTCGCGTAAAATCCGCCGACGGTCCGGTTGCCGGGGCTGCCATCGAAGACTGGCCGGTAAGTTACGATGAGATGGAACCGTATTATGAGAAGGCCGAGTGGACCATCGGTGTCTCAGGGAAAGGGTGGACCAACCCGTTCGATCCACCGCGCAAGCGCGATTTCCCCACCCCGCCGCTGCCGCGCAACAGCGCGGGCGCGATTCTGGAAAAGGGAGGCAAGGCTTTGGGGCTGCATCCGTTCCCGACTCCGATGGCCATCCTTTCGCGCGCCTATGACGGCAGGCCGGCGTGCGTCAACAAAGGATTCTGCTCGGGCTATGGTTGCACCGCGGGCGCCAAATCGAGCACGATGGAAGCGCTGTTGCCGAAGGCTCTCGCCACCGGGCGATGCGAAATCCGTCCGCACTGTTTGAGCCGGGAGATATCCACTGACAAAGCGGGGCGCGCCACCGGCGTGGTCTACTTTGACGAAAAGGGCAGCGAGCAGTTTCAGCCTGCTCGTCTGGTCGTCGTGGCTGCCGGCGGCGTGGAGACGCCGCGCCTGCTACTACTCTCGCAGTCATCGCAGTTCCCGCACGGGCTGGCGAATTCCAGCGGCCTCGTCGGCAAGCATCTGATGCTTCACGCCCCCGGTGCGATTACCATCGCCGTCTTCCCCGAGCCCCTCGAGGGCCATCAGGGCGCGCCGAGCACTCGGGTGTTGCAGGATTTTTACGAGACCGACAGCCGCCGAGGCTTTATCCGTGGCGGCTTCATGCATCCGCGCGCCCATGGCGGCGATCCCATCGACTACGCCGTGCGCGACGTTCACGGCGCACGCTGGGGGCTTGAACACAAAGAGTCCATGCGCTCGACCTACCGTTACTACCTGCACAGCCACTCGACCGGGGAGAGTTTGCCGGTGACGAGTAACCAGGTGGATTTAGACCCGGAGGTGCGCGATCGTTTAGGTCTGCCGGTGGCGCGCATCACCCACACGAGCCACGATAACGATGTCCGGCTGGCGAGTTTTCTGGGGGCACGTTCGCGGGAGATATTCGAGGCGGCGGGCGCCAGCCGCGTTATCACACCGGAGTCGCGGGTGCGCAAGCTGCACAACCACCAGATGGGAACCTGCCGCATGGGTAACGATCCGAAATCCTCGGTCGTGGATAAATGGTGCCGCGCGCACGATGTGCCCAACCTGTTCATCATCGACGCGAGCGTGTTCGTCACCTCGGGCGGTTTGAATCCGGCGCTGACGATCCAGGCCAACGCCTTTCGCGTCTGCGATCATATGGTAGCGGAAGCCAGCCGGGGCAAGCTCGCATAAAGATGTCAGGTCTTGAGGTTTCCGTGTGAAGCCGGGCTCGGAGATTGCACCGCCGAGGCGCAGAGGGCGCAGAAAAAATCGCCAAAATATAGCAACTCGAACAAACCCTCAGTGAACTCTGTACTACTATAGTTGAAGACTTGCGCAGCTTGCGCAAATTTTCTGGGAGTCGAAAACTCTGGGATTCGGATATTGCTCCCGCCAAGGCGCCAAGACGCCAAGTGACAGGCCCAAGGCCTGTCATCCCGAGCGAATACGAGGGATCTAGGAAAGATTTCTCTCTTCGTTCGAAATGACAATGCTCTTCCTTTGCGACTTTGCGTCTTTGCGGGAGACTAATCCGAATTTGGTTGCGGCTCTGCCGCGCTGTGTCTCTGTGGTGAATATCTCTTCACAGGAAACCCAGAAAACCCCGATACTTTGTCATGCCAGTAGAGACAGACATCTCCATTCGGCCGTATCGCCTCGACGATGCGGCAGCGCTCCACGAGGCGGCAATCGAATCCGTGTCGGAGGTCCGGCCATTCATGCCATGGTGCCGTCCCGATCTGACGGTGGACGCGGCCCGTCGCTGGATCGAGGCTCAGGTGTCGGCCTTCGAAGCCAGCGAAGCTTTCGAATTCGTTATCTTGGCGCCGGACGGCCGATTTCTCGGAAGTTGCGGTCTCACTCAGATTGACGAGATGAATCATCGAGCGAACTTAGCATACTGGGTGCGCTCTTCGGCCACTGGCCATGGCGTTGCCACGACGGCTGTCCGGCAATTGGTCCATTGGGCATTCAACAATACGACTCTCGTTCGCTTGGAAGTGGTTGTGTCAACAGAGAACGCCGCTAGTCTTCGAGTCGCCGAGAAATCGGGTGCCCTGAGCGAGGGTGTTCTCAAGAAGCGCTTGTTGCTGCATGGGATGTGGCACGACGCGGTCATGCTCTCGTTTGTGCGCACTGGCAAGTTATCGCGTCACTGAACGATAGAGAAAATCGGAGAAGAGATGACTCCCGCAAAGGCGCAAGGCCAAATAAAATTACAAATTCGAAACTCGAAATCCGAAACAAATCCAAATGATCAAAAAGCACAAAATTTTAAACAAGTTCGTTCCGGATCTCGAGTTTTGGATTTCGTATTTGAGTGTTTTGGTTGTTTCGAATTTCGATATTCGGATTTCGGATTTTGTTTCGGTGGCGCCTTCGCGGGATGAATTTCCCTGGAGGCGTTTTGTTTAACATTTCCAAGGTAAATATCTGAACTAACTAACCAAACAACCAGGAGGAGAGATCATGAAGAACGTTCAGGCGATCGTCTTTTCGTTACTGGTTGCCACGACTTCTGCCGCATCGGCCCAAGAGAAAGTACTATTTCCGGTCGGCGCGTCTTCCAAGACACTGGGGTACAGCCCTCTTTGGGTCGCCTCGAAGCAAGGATTCTTATCACAGCAGGGGTTGGATGCGCAGGTCATTCTGCTGCGCGGCACGCCGCAAGCTGGTCAGGCACTCATCGCTGGGTCCCTCTATGTTGCCTCTGGCGGCCCGGAATCATTCGTCGAAGTGTCGGAGCGCGGCGTGGAAACCGTTTTTATTGGCGGGGTCATCAACGGTCTTTCCCATTTCATCATCGGCGGGAAGAACTACAAGAACTACAAGAGCTACGAGAGTCTGCGCGGCGCAACTCTCGGCGGGTCTTCGCTGACGGGGGGAACCGTTACCGCTATGAAGCAAGTGCTTAAGGCCAAAGGGCTCGAATACCCTCGCGACTATAACATCCTTGTCATAGCAGGGGGATCTTCGGCGAATCTGGCGGCAATGGCCTCGGGGCAGATCGCGGCCACAACGGTCGCCGTCCCACTGAACTTTGTCGCGGAGGAAGCCGGATTCAACTTGATCGGCAGACTTGCAGAAGTCATTCCCAACTACGAACAAACCGCACTGGCGACAAAACGCTCCTGGGCGGAAAAGAACAGGCCTCTTGTAGTCCGCTTCATGAAAGCCATGATTCAAGCGCATCGTTGGCTCTATGCGAACAAAGAACCGGCCGTGGATTTTTTGATCAAGGAAATGAAACTAACACCCGCTCACGCAAGAAAAGGCTGGGAGTACTATACGGAAAATCGCATCTGGCATCCGGACGGGGACGTGACCCTGGAGGGACTGAAATACAACATTCAAATCTATTCAGAACAAACCCAAAGCAAGGGCCCGCCGCTCACGCCGGCAAAGTATGTGGATCAGAGCTATCTAAAGGAGGCGTTGAAACAACTTGCCGCGAAATGAAAATTCAACGCTTGAATGCGCGAAAATTGGGGCCACTCTGAGCCCGTCTTTCCGCCAAATTAGTATTATGTCCCCGGAATTAATGCCGTGCACAAAATAATTCTCCGACCCCATTTCTCCAGGCGCATTTTAATCCTTCCGTGTGTCCGACAAGACTGTCACCCCTTTGCCTCCGCCATCGTGAACAAACCCTCTTCGAACTCTGCGTCTCTGTGGTGAATACTATTTCACAGTAAACCCAGAAGAACCGATATTTTAAAGGTGCTGACCAAATTGAGTCGTCGAGAAGATTATCTCGAATCATGCCAAGTCCTTTTCCTTGGAAAGCAAGAACTCAAGAAAACTAATTTTGCGATAACGACACGTCTGATAAATACTGAGGATCTGAAGGTAATCGTTAATTCTGTCTTTTCGAAACTTAGCTAATCCTGTCTGCCTGAGATTCGCCAAATGTTTGATCGCATATTCAGCAGCGTTGCTGTTCCATGGGACGCCATCGTAATCTAAAAAGGTGAAGAGCTTATCTTTGTTTTTTGTAAAGCGCTTCTGATATTTCTGTGCGGGCAAGGATTTATAATCTTGCTCGACCACATTTCTAAAAAATTGATTAACGTCCTTTTTATGTTTGGCAAGGAATCTCTTTTTTAACCCTTTTTTATCCACTGTTCCAACAATTGTCCTCAGCAGCTGAGTAAAGGTACGGGTCATCTGCTTGAATTCCTCATCAAAGGGATTTGCGGTAAGATCCTCGTTCAGGTCGCGCATAAGGTGAATCAAACATTTTTGCTGAGGGCACGGTAACGAATCGTACCCAGAAAAAAAGTCAGTTACCAAAACGCCTTTAAAATCTTGTAGAAAATCGTCGAGGAAGCTCGATTCTCTTGTGTCGCGATAGTAAAAAATTACTTCCTGTGATGTTGCGAAAACCCAAATGTAGGCGCTGTGCATGCGCAGTGTTACCTGAGCCTCGTCTGCAACAATTACATTGCCTGAGACAATTTTGGATAAAATCTGCTGGTAAGTTAACTCGTAATATTTTCTTCCAATTACCTTGAATTTCTGCAATGTGTCAAGTCCAACTTCGATTCTGAACAGTTCCCTTAGATCGTCCTGAATTTTGGACATGCTGGAACCATTGACAATGTGCTGATATAAAACCCAACTCATAAAGTTGTGGCCAAACTTCGATCCATATCTGGACTGTTCACCTGGATATTCTTTAGGATAAAAGATGCGCTGGCAGGTTTTGCAAAAACAAACACTTGTTGTGTATTTTACGATCCATTTCTTAATGCCGCCACCAAAGAATTTTAGGTCGAATTGAGTTCTTTGCGCCCTCCCTTTTCGCCGTACTGCTCCTTCTGGTCCGCAGCGTGGACATTCATCGATTGATATTTCAACCTTCTTGTTAATTTGATTTAATTTTGCCAATCTTGATTTTTGTTTGGGAACCACCTGATACTGTTTTTTGTTTGTTCGAATGAACACCGTATCGCGCTGATAATCAAAATAGGCACACTTATTAATAAACTCCATCTCCGGCAATACAAGCTCTTGGCCGCCCCAATTGTAGCCTTTAGGGTAAGTCTCTTGAATATCCTCCGCTCTGACCACCGCGACTTCGCCAGCACTTAGTGCAACCGTTTTGTAGTTTAAGACGTTGCGTACCACGCTAACCAGCATCTCCAGGGCCAGACAGTCTTCAATATTGTATGTGAGTAACTTTTCTTTCAGTGTAGGATCACCAGTATTTTCCCAGCTAGTTCTCCAAACGATACTTTGAAGGCCAGAGGCATCGCCATCGCTCCATTTGAATCCAAGAGAATTTGCAATGGTCTTAAGATCGTTAGAATAGGTTGGGAAATAGATCGACGTATAAATGGTTTCTAAAAGGTTGATTGAGTTGGTCAAGAGCTTTTGGACAATAGGAGAATCTTCCATCTCGACCTTGTTCGCCATGGCCTTTAGGAATTTTGTTTCGAAGCTGCCATAATGAATCAGCGAAAATTCTTTGATGGATTCACAGACAGATAGAAACTCTTTAAAAATGTTAACAGCATCTGTCTTTTCATCGGCCCAAAATGAATACTTTTTAGAACCCTGATCGTTTCTGATCACCATGCCAATTAAGTAATAGAAGTCCTTTTCAGCATTACTCTCTACATCCAAAAAAATCTGAGTGGATGCCAAAGGCATTTCTTTAGGTGAATAAACGTGAATCTTTTTTTCTCTGATTGCCAATGCATGCAGCGCCGGTTGCCTTGGTCGCTTTTTCGGTTCAACGTGTTTAAATCTCCGCTTTGGACGAAATGTATGTGAAAGTTGCGTAATAGTGAACAATCCACGCTTATTTAGGCCAGCGACTTCCTTTTCTCCCAGAGACAGCAGGCTCAAGTCATCTTTTTTGATCGCCTCTTCTCGACAGAAGTTCTGAAATTCACAGACCTTGCAGTGTTTGTTTAGCGCAAGCTTCGGCTCAGTTTTCTCAAGGATAACAACCTTTAGATCATCAAACTTTTTTGCGGCGCTCTTCTTTAGATCTGACATTGTTACCTTGGTACGTTTGAATTCCGATCCATGCACAATGAGTCCATGTTCGGACAAGTCCACCGATTCGCTATTGGAGGCAAGAACGCTTTTTAATGCGAGTTGGAGTCTTACATCCTTCGCGATCTGTGTTGAACGGCTGAATACTACTGGTGTGAAGATAAAGAATTCCTTCTTCTTCGTGTAGAAGCCTGAAATTGGAACGATTAATCCATTATCATTGACCGTAACTGCGCGAAAATCTTGCCCGTCCTCGCTATATGTTTCCTTGAATGTTTTGATAAAATGTGAATCCAATTCTTCCTGTAACAACTCATAATCTGATTTAAGCCCGGTTCGTTCACCAGCATAAAGGAATGCTTTGTATTTACATTTGACGTAGGCATTTATGATTTGTTCACTGGGGACATATGCAGTGGTTTTCATCAGGGATATCATCGGTATGTATTTCCATCCTCTTGATGTAAATCCCATACCTCGGACAAATTTCCTGACATTGCGGTCTCTCTGTCAGCGACGGATTTATCCTCTGATTCGCAAGAACAGCGTGGTGGATCTAGCATAGCCATAGGGGTCATAGCCATAGGGGTCCCATAGGGGACATAGGGGTCAAATCTTTTGTTGACAAGTTTGTCGGATGCTGCCCACCCGATCCCGAAACGTTGCAGCACAATCAGCGTCAGGTCTTTACTTTTACTGTTCCTCACTCAACCAAAAATGTTGTTCCTGATATTCTCTACGGTGCGGCGTCCCAGAAAACACAAAGTTCTTTGAAGCAGATCTCTCAGGGTTGTTTGGTCGGAAAGTAAGATGCCGAAGTGCTCCTTGCCCTCTCGCCTGTAGTGGAAGTGGCGGTTTCGTCGCCATGGTTAATGGGTCAACGCGAAGGGCGCGCGGCTGCCGGATGGTGTTTTGTGCGGCGCGCTGTAACCGTGACAGTTACGTCAACATGCTGTTCGAGGCGGGCAAGGATCGTCATCAGCCGGTCGACGGTGAAGCGATCCAGATTGGCGCGACGGATGCGGGAGAAATCGGCGGCGGCAATGCCGGTGATCTGCCCTGCCCTGCGCACTGACAGCTTGCGGTCGTCGAGCACGCCGATAATTTTTGCCGCGAGGATCGCACGCAGTTGTTCGAGATCGGCGTCGCCGCGACCAAGATCGCGGAAGACATTTCCGCTGCCACGTGTGATTTTGATTACGTCCTTCATCGTAACATCTCCTTCAATCGTTTCAGTCTTGCGTGGATAAGGTCTATTTCATGCTTCGGAGTTTTAATCCCGGTCTTTGATTTCTTCTGAAAGGCATGGACTACCCAGACGTCATGTCCTATCTGCACACCGTAAATGACGCGGTAGGCATCGGCACGAAAACGCAGGACCAGCTCGAAAATGCCGGAGCCAAAGCCTTTCATGGGTTTGGCAATGTCCGGATGCCTGCCTTCGGCCACGATCGTGAGAGCACGCCCGAATTCGAGCTGCGCGCCTGCGGGAAATTCCTCAAAGTCTTTGCGGGCGGCGGTGATCCATGATATCGCCCGGGTGTCTCTGGTCATCCAAGGGTACGTTGGCAGATATGACAACACCCGTCAAATGCTTTTTTGAGCGTTCGCGGA
>Ga0326597_10010042_pt1 | contig 12637 bp, 10 predicted proteins | sample RVTome_12_FD_203789 | JGI IMG/M metagenome (GOLD analysis project Ga0326597, IMG submission 203789) | Soil microbial communities from uranium-contaminated site in the Upper Colorado River Basin, Wyoming, United States - RVT100D185 | ecosystem: Environmental > Terrestrial > Soil > Contaminated >... | reverse complement strand
TTCGCCCTCGTCGCTCACTTCTTCGGTGGCCATGAGCTTTGCGAGCCCGAAGTCCAGCACCTTGACGACACCCTCGGGTGTCACGACGACGTTGGCCGGTTTGAGATCGCGGTGGACGATGCCGGCGGCGTGGGCGCGCGCCAGCGCGTCCGCGATCGGAATGGCGACACGCAGGACCTCGGCGAGGCGCACCCGCTGGCGCATCAGCGCCTTGAGGGTCTGGCCCGGGACGTACTCCATGACGATGAAATCCGCGCCGTCGGCGGACTCGATCTCGTGGATCGTCACGATGTTCGGATGGTCGAGGGTTGAGGCGGCGCGGGCTTCCTGGACGAAGCGGCGCCTCCGAGACTCGTCGGTCAGCCGATCGGCCGGGAGCACCTTGATCGCGACCTCGCGGCCGAGCCGGGTGTCGCGCGCGCGGTAGACCTCGCCCATCCCACCCGCGCCCAGGCGCGACAGGATTTCGTACGCGCCGAGACGATGACCAGCGCTCAGGCTCATGGTCGCCGTGCGGGGATCAGCTCGCAGCGATTCTAGCCGAAGCCTTCCGAATCCCTGCGGTTGGCGGCGCAGGCTGACACTGCGACCGGGCTGGACCCGTGGCTGCCGCCGCAGGAACGATCAAGACCTGCGCGATAATGCGCCGTGGTCCTCTATCTCGACATCTGCTGCCTGAAGCGACCCTTCGACGATCAGGCGCAGCCGCGAATCCGCCTCGAGTCAGAGGCGGTCCTCGGGCTTCTCGTTGCAGACGCCTCGCGGGTGACATTCGTGCGGTCTGCGGCGCACGACCTCGAGAACGACCAGAATCCATTGGTTTGGCGGGCGGAACGCGTAAGGGCTTGGCTGGCCGACCAGCCGTTGGCGGCCACCGACGCCGAGCCGCTCCGGTTTCGAACCAGGGAGCTGATCGACAGCGGGCTGGCCGGTTTTGATGCCCTTCATTTGGCGTGTGCCGAGGGCTGCGGCGCCGACGTCTTGGTTACCTGCGACGATCGCCTGCTGGCGGTCGCGCGGCGGCTCGGGCCGGCGATCAAGGTTCGAGTTGGTGAACTGATTGCGATCGCCCGAGAGGTGCTGTGATGACGTCAGCCATCAGCAATCCAGTCGAGCTCAGGAGTCGGGGCTTCCAGGCGCTCGTGAAGGAGTTGGGCTCGGTGAACGCCGTACGATTCCTGCGCGAGTACGAGAGTGGGGGGGGCGATTACGTGCGCGAACGTGGCACTATTCTCCCGGACTGGGACGCCGATACGCTGGTCAAGAAGGCCCTGCGGAAAGAGTAGGGCCGCAGCGAGATTGGTGGCTGGCTGGCTCATCGATCGCGAGCCGCGTCGAGCGCGGCCAGGATGCGCTCCGGGTCGTAGACGCAGCCCGCCCAGATCCCGCCGCTCGCCTCCTGGAGCGCGGCCCAGAGGCGCGTGTCGGCTGGAAGGTCGGGGCGCGGGGCGAGGTCGGGGTGAGGGGGGCGCGATGCGAGGAGCGCCGCTGCCTCGTCGGCGGTGAGCGAGCCGTCGGCCGTGCCCACGAGGTCCACGCGTCCCGCGTGGCCGATCCGGTCGATCTCGATCTCGACCGTGTCGCCGTCGCGCAGCCGGCCGATCGGCCCGCCCGCGAGCGCTTCCGGGCTGACGTGGCCGATGCAGGCTCCCGTCGAGACGCCGGAGAAGCGGGCATCGGTCAGTACGGCGACCGACTTGCCCCACGGCAGGAACTTGAGCGCCGAGGTGACCTGGTAGGTCTCTTCCATGCCGGTGCCGCGGGGCCCGAGACCCGCGAGCACGAGGACGTCGCCGGGCGCGAGCTTCGGTTCGAGGAGCCCCTTGACCGCGGCGATCGCCGCGGCCTCGGAGGTGAAGACGCGCGCGGGTCCGCGGTGCCGGTAGACGCCGTTCTCGACGACGGAGGGGTCGATCGCCGTGGCCTTGACGACCGAGCCGCCCGGCGCCAGGTTGCCGACGGGGAAGACCGCGGTGGCTCCCGCGAGCCCGCGACGGCGCGCCGTGTCCGCGTCCATGATCACGTCGTCCGGGTCGACGCCGTCAGCGTCGCGCAGACGCTCACGTAACCGCTGTCGCCTCTCGCTCGACTCCCACCAGTCGAGGTCGTGGTCGAGCGTCTCGCTGGTCGCCGTGAGAGCTGAGCGGTTCAGCAAGCCCATCCGACGCAGATGCAGGAGAACCTCGGGCACGCCGCCGGCGAGGAACACACGCACGGTAGGGTGGTTCCTCGGGCCGTTCGGGAGCGCGTCCACGAGGCGCGGCGCCGCGCGATTGACGCGCTGCCAGTCGGCCACGGTCGGGACGTTCAGGCCCGCGGCGTGCGCGATCGCGGGCAGGTGCAGGACCAGGTTGGTCGAGCCGCCGAAGGCCGCGTGCGTCAGCATCGCGTTCTCGACGGCCTGGTTCGTGAGAACGCGAGCGAGCGGGAGCCGCAGTGCGGCGAGCCGCATCAAGGCGAGGGCCGAGCGGCGCGCCATGTCGAGCCACACCGGCTCGCCCGAAGGCGCGAGCGCGCTGTGCGGCAGAGCCATGCCGAGCGCCTCGGCCACCACCTGCGCGGTCGCTGCCGTGCCGAGGAACTGGCAGCCGCCTCCGGGAGTGCCGCAGGCGCGACAGGCGAGAGCGGCGGCGTCCTCGAGGCTCACGAGTCCGTGGGCGAAGCGCGCCCCGAGTGTCTGCACGGCGCCCGCGTCTTCGCTTCCCTCGGCCGGCAACGTGACGCCGCCGGGCACGATCACGCCCGGCAGGTCGGAGCATCCGGCGAGAGCCAGCATCGTGGCCGGCAGGCCCTTGTCGCAGGTGGCGATGCCGAGGACACCCGCCCGCCGCGGCAGCGAGCGGATCTGGCGGCGCATCACGATCGCGGCGTCGTTGCGATAGGGCAGGCTGTCCATCATGCCCGGCGTGCCCTGGGTGCGGCCGTCACAGGGGTCGGTGCAGGAGGCGGCGAACGGAAGACCACAGGCGTCGCGGATCGCCTCGGCAGCGGCGCGGACGAGCAGGCCGACTTCCCAGTGGCCTGTGTGGTAGCCGAGGGCGATCGGCTTGCCGTCGTCGCCGCGCAGGCCGCCCTGTGTGCTGAGGATCAGGTAGGGGGTGCGAGTGGCTTCGCGCGGATCCCAGCCCATGCCTGCGTTCTGCGTGAGGCCGAAGAGATCGCCGCTCGGGGACGTGCGCAGCATCTCCGCCTCGAGCGGAAGGCTGCCGCTCGGACCGCCGGCGCGTGACCGGACGTCGCCCGGATCGCTGCCGCCGAGAATTGTCGCGAGAGCCGGCACACGGCTCGTGAGCTTCACGGAGAGGTCACCTGGCGAGAACGGACAACTCAGGACGCGGGACCACCCGCGGCCAGCGTAAACACGAGGAAGTACTGGTAGGGGAGGAACGTGTGCTCCGCGGCCAGCCGGAAGCCCGTGCTCTCCATCTGCTTCACGAGGTCCTCGCGCGCGATCTTCATGCCGATCGGCGGACCGATCGGCAGCTCACGCTTCTGGAAGTCGATGTGTACGACCTGCCCGCCCGGCTTCAGCATGCGCTTCATGAGCGCGAGGTACTTGGCCTGGTCCTCGACGTGGTGCCACGTGTCGACGATGACGAAGCGGTCGACCGAGGCGTCGGGGAGCAGGGGATCGTCGGGGTCGGACAGGACCGTGAAGACGTTCCGCACGCCCGCGTCGCGCAGCCGCCGGTTCAGGTGCCGCACCATGTCCGGGCTGATGTCGACGGCGTAGACGCGTCCCGCGTCGCCCACGGCGCGCGCGAAGCGGAGCGCGAAGTAGCCCGAGCCGGCACCGATGTCCGCGACCACCTCGCCGTCCCGGAATGCGAGCGCCTTCATGACTTCGTCTGGCTTCTGGTAGGCGTCCCGCTTCGGGTCGTCGAGCGAGGCGATGTACGCCATCGGGTCGTTGTGCCGATGCTGCATCTGCTCCGGCGCGGCGGCCGCCTGGGGTGATGCGTGCGCGGCCACGGCCAGCAGGAGGGCGAGCGATCCGGTCGCGCAGTCGGTCTTCTTCATCTCTCTACTCCCGTGCGTTTCGAGCGCAGTCGGAAACGCGTCTTCAAGGACGCGGCGAACCGGGGCGCGACGCGATCGTCCGGACGCCGTCCAGCAAGCGCTCGACTTCGTCGAGCGTGGTATAGCAGGCGCAGCCCGCGCGCACGACGCCGTCCGCGGCGTGGCCCAGGCGCAGGACTGCGGTCGTCGCGTAGAAGTCGCCGTTCGAGACGAAGATAGCCCGCTCGGCGAGGGCCCGGGCGACGTCGTCGGAAGGGACGCCCCGCAGCGTGAAAGAGACCGTCGGCGTGCGTGGCTCGCCCGGGGACGGCCCGTAGACGGATACCCCGTCGAGCGCCTGCAGACCGGACCAGAGACGCTCGACGAGCTCCTGCCCACGCGAGTGGAGCGCCTTGAATGCGCCCTCCAGCCGGGCCCGGCGCGAGGATCCCTCGGCGAGCGAGGCCAGGAAGTCGACTGCCGCGGCCGCGCCGACGATGCCTTCGTGGTTCTGCGTCCCGGTCTCGAGACTCTCGGGCGAGCTCTCGGGCGCAGGCTGGAGCTTCGGTAGCTCGAGCGCCTCGACGAGTGCCTGGCGTCCCCACAGCACGCCGATGTGCGGCCCGTAGAACTTGTAGGCCGAGCAGGCGAGGAAGTCGGCGCCGAGCGCGGTCACGTCCACGAGCGCGTGCGGCGCGTAGTGGACGGCGTCGACGAAGACGAGCGCTCCCGCGGCGTGCGCCATGTCGGCGCCGCGCCTGACGTCGTTGATCGTCCCGAGGGCGTTCGACGCGGCGCCGATCGCCACGAGCCGCGTCCTGGGGCTGAGGGCAGCGGCCAGGGCGTCCATCTCGAGCTGGCCGGTTGCGGCTCGGAACGGAACCGCCTTGACACTGAGCCCGCGCTCCTTCGCCAGCTGGCGCCACGGGTCGACGTTGGCATGGTGGTCGAGCTCCGTGACGACGATCTCGTCGCCCTGTGACCAACGCCGCCCGAGGGCGCGCCCGAGGTGAAACGTGAGCGTCGTCATGTTGGCGCCGAAGGCGATCTCGGAAGGCCGGCCGCCCAGGAAGTCGGCGAGAGCCGCGCGCGCGGCTTCGATCAGGGCGTCGGTCTCGATGCTCGTGGGGTACGCCCAGTGCGTGTTGGCGTTGTGGTGGAGCAGGTAGTCGCTGATCGCGTCCACGACGGGCTGCGGCACCTGCGTTCCGCCCGGGCCGTCGAAGTAGGCGACGGGCGCTCCGTTGTGGCGGCGCTCGAGGGCCGGGAAGCGGGAGCGGATCGTCTCGACGCTCGCCACCGCCGGTGTCGTCATCGCGGTCGTCATGGGGCTGGCTCCATCTTGATCCGGATTCGCCGGTATTCCATCTGGCCGCGGTCGCCTTCGACACCGACCGGGCCCGACGCGGGCAGCGCCAGCGCGGCCTCGAGCACCTCGCCGTTGCAGGTGGCCTGGGCCGCTCCATCCTTGACCGTGACGACGATCTCGTTCCAGTCCTGCGGCCTGTAGCGCTTCAGCTCCTTGTACGGCCCGGCCAGCCGATAGTCCCGGCACTGCAGCTGCGGCCCGCGCAGGTAGATGCCGCTGTCGGCGTTCGGCGTCGCGCGAAACTCGAGCTTCAAGACGAAGTCGCGCGGGAACTCGCGCGTGGTCCAGAGCTGCTGGATCTTCCGGTACTCGCGGGGCGTCGTGACCACCAGCCGCCCGCCGATGACGGCGAAGCGCCCGTCCGGCGTCGCGGTCAGACCGTCGAAGGCGACCGCCTCGGTGACGAACGGCCAGGCCGCGGCGCCCGGATCCGAGGCCTGCCAGCGCGCGGCGCTCGCCTTGTCCTTCTCCGAGGTCGGCCGATAGCCCCAGCCGGTGAGGTCGCGGCCGTTGAAGAGGCTCTCGAATCCCTGCTCCGGAGTGAAGGCTTCCGCCGTGAGCTCGGAAAAGCCGAGCGTGGCGAAGACCGGGCGCAGCGCCGCCGCCCACTTGGCGTAGCCCATCTCGTTCGGGTGCAGCAGATCGGGGAACTCGGCGGCCGTCGCGTCACCGTCCGGCCCGGAGAAGAGCGGCCAGGTCTCGAGGTACGTGACCTGGGGGTGCTTCTTGGCGGCCGCCAGGTAGAGGGCGTTCAGGGCCTTGATCCGGTCCGCCGGACGCTTCTGCGTGCTCGAGCTCGGGAATACCTGGCACAGCACAATCGGCAGGCGCGCATCGTGCCGCTCGAGGCTCGCCAGGATCAGCTCGAGGTTGCCCGCGATCACCTCGGGTGTGGCGCCTTCCTCGAGATCGTTGGTTCCGGCGAGCAGCACGACCGCCGCCGGGTCGAGCGCGAGCACGTCCTCCGGAAGCCTCAGCAGCATGCCGCGCGTGGTGTCGCCGCTAATCCCGCGGTTTCTGGCCTTGACGCCGGGAAACGCCGCGCCGAGGCCTCCGCCCCAGCCCTGCGTGATCGAGTCGCCGAGAAACACGACGGCGTTTCGGTCCTGCTCGACTTGTCCGGCCCATTCGGAGCGGCGCTCGCGCCACAGCTTCTCGAACCACCCGTAGCGCCGGATTGGTCCCGCCCCGGGCAGCCCGTCGTCGCTCGCGGGAATCGAGAACTTGTCCTGCGCCTGGCCGGTGGCGGCAGACGGTGTTGCGGCGGCCGGATTCGACGCAACCAGCGAGAAGAGCATCGCCGCGCCGACGAGCTGCGGAGGACCCGGCCAGTTGAGGTGAAGCATGTCTCGGAGCCTACTCTTCTTCATCGCTCGAGAAGAGAGGGCCAGTTGAGCAAGACGTGGACCCGCTGCTTTTCGTCCCGCTTCACGGGCGACTTCACGAGGAAGCGTCGGCCGTCGGCGGTGACCGCGTAGTCGTCGTAGTCCGGGCCCTGCGCGACGGCCCGGAGGTTGGCCGCCTCCACGAGCACGGTCGGCATCCCGATCTCGAGCCCCACGGCGGCCTCCCGTACGGTCACCGCCATCAACTGCCCCTCGGTCGAGAGGTAGAAGAGCTCCTTGCCGTCGCCGCGCCAATGCGGCTGCCCGCCGCCGTTGGCGGAGACACGCAGCTTCTCGCCGCGCCGCCTGAAGGGCTCGACGTAGACCTCGGAACGCCCCGATTCGTTCGAGATGTACGCGAGCCAGCGGCCGTCGCGGGAGACGTTGGGCTCGTCGATCTCGAAGCTGCTCTTCAGCAGCGGCTCGGGCGGTCCGTCTTGGTCCAAGGCCAAGGTCCAGATCGCTCGTCCCTCGCCAATCGTCGTGTAGATCAGCGTGTTTCCGGCGCGCGACCAGCCCTCCGCGATGTCGCGCACCCCCCGAGTCGCTCCGACGCCGTTCCGCAGCGGTGAGGCCGTCGAGCCTCCCTGGATCCCCACGCGGACGAGGTCCTGGTCGCCGTCTTTGTCCGACGAGAACACGAGCTCCTGGCTGTCCGGCGACCACACGGGGTCCCGTTCGTTCGCCGGGTCGGTCGTCAGGCGGCTCTCCACACCGCGGGCGACGTCGATCGTCCAGATGTCGAACCGCCCCTGGCCGTCCGGTATCTCGGCCGCGACCCGCCGGTCGTCCGGCGAAAGCGCAATCTGGCTGTAGTTGCGGTGTTCCCCGAGCGTGCCGAGCCGCTTGCCTGCGCGGTCGAGCCACTCGAGGCGGACCTCCCTCTCGAGCCCCGACAACCAGGCGACGACACCCGTGGCCGAGGCGGAGAACCAGCCGTAGCCGGCGAAGTTGGACCAGGCCGCCACGGAGGACGCGATCGGGACGGCCTCGCCCGTCGCCGACAGACGCCGGGCATCGAAACGCCGGGCCGTGAGGATGCCGTCCTGGACCGTGAGGAGATAGCCCGGGTCGACGTAGACGAAGCGGGCGTCCTCGGGCCGGATGCGGTGTCTCTCGCTCGGCGCGTCGAGCGAGGCCACGTGAAGACCGGTGTGCTCTGCCTTGGCGGCGCCGACGTCGAACAGGAACCGGCGCCCATCGGGCAGGAACTGCGGCCACCAGTGGCCCGCCTCACCCCGCGACGCGTCGAGCGTCGTGAGCGGCTTCGCCTCGCCGCCTCCCGCCGGCACCGAGTAGAGAAGCGCGGTCCCGCCTCCGGCTGAAAAGACGATGCTGCCGACCGCGCTCCACGTGCCTCCCGTGAATCCTGTCCGGGGGAGCGCGCAGATCCGCTGCACGGTCCCACCCGCGAGGACCAGTTTCTTGAGCTCGCCCCCCGCAACGAACGCGATTGACGCGCTGTCGGGAGACCAGAAGGACACCACCGCCCCGTTCGTGCCGGGGAGCGCACGGGCGTCGGGCGAGTCCAGGGGTCGCATCCAGAGCTGCACCGGGCCGGCAGCGGAGTTGCCGCTGAACGCCACGTAGCGCCCGTCGGGCGATACGCTCAGGGGGCCGAAATCAGCGAAGGCCACCTCGTCGGGGATGTCGAGGGCAAAGCGCGCCACAGGCCGCGGCTCGGGACGTGCGGTGAGATGCGAGCGCACCAGGAAGCCCGCGAGGCCGGCGAGTGCCAGCGCTACGGCGGCCCAGGCCCAGCGCTCGCGCGTGCGACTCCGGCGCTCGCTCACGGACGCCTCGACGTCGACCGCCGGCGCCTGTGCTCCGCTCGGCGTGCCGGAGAGCAGGTCCTGGAGCTCCAGCCGCGCGGCTCCGATGTCGGGCAGCCTCGAGCGCGGGTCCTTCCGCAGGCAACGTGCCAGCGTCTGTCGCACGGCCGCCGGCGTGGCCGCGGGCAGCGCGGCGAGATCCGGCTCCCGCGTCACCACCGCTGCGATCACGTCGGTGACCGTGTCCCCGCCGAAGAGCGCGTGGCCCGTCAGCATCTCCCAGAGCAGGACGCCGAAGGACCAGACGTCCGCGCGCTTGTCCACGGGCTTGCCGCGCGCCTGCTCGGGCGACATGTAGGCGGCGGTGCCGAGGATCAACCCCGCCATCGTCCCCGTGTTCGCGAGCGTGGGCGAACGCGATAGCGCCGCCGAGGACGAGCTGCCGTCGGCCGCGTCGCCCGCCCAGGCCTTGGCCAAGCCGAAGTCGAGCACCTTCACCTTGCCGGTCGCGGTGAGCTTCACGTTCGCGGGCTTCAAGTCGCGGTGGACGATGCCCTTGCCGTGCGCCTCCTCGAGCGCCTCGGCGATCTGCTTCGCGATCTCGAGCGCCTCGTCCACGGGGATAGCCCCCCGCCCGAGGCGCTGCTTGAGATCCTCGCCGTCGACGAGCTCGAGCGCGAGGAAGGGATGGCCGCCTTCTTCCTCGAGCCCGTAGATGGCGGCGATGTTCGGGTGGTTCAGGGACGCGAGGAGATGGGCCTCGCGCCGAAAACGGCCCAGGCGATCCGGGTCCTGCGCGACGTCGGGGGGCAGGACCTTGATGGCGACGTCGCGGCCGAGGCTGGTGTCGGTGGCGCGGTAGACCTCGCCCATGCCCCCGATGCCGATCTGGTCGATGATCCGGTAGTGCGACAAGGTCCGGCCGAGCAACAGAAGCCTCCCCGCGGCGCGCGCTTCTTCGTTGGAACGCGGAGGATTATAGACGGGACGACCCAACCTATGACGGCCACACGCGTCTGATCTATCGGATGGACGACGCGACGGCGGTGGCGCAAGCCAGGGCCGGCGACAGCGAGGGCTTTCGCCTGCTCGTCGAACGCCACAGCCGCGCGCTCTTCAAGCTGGCCTATCGAATGACCGGAAACGAGCACGATGCCGAAGACGTGGTTCAGGAGGCCTTCCTGAAGGCCTATCGCAGCCTCGACCGCTTCGAGGAGCGGGCGCAGGTCGGGAGCTGGCTGTACCGCATCGCCGCCAACTGCGCCTTCGACGTCCTGCGCAAGCGGCAGCGCCGCGACGGCCGGCTCGAGAGCCTCGACGGCGACGACGCGCCCGAGCCGCAGGCCGAAGCGCCCGGCCCCGATCGCCTGGCGCTCGGCGGGGACGTGCGCCGGCACCTGGACGCGGCGCTCGAGCGGATGAGCCCTCGCGAGCGGGCGGCCTTCGTGCTTCGGCACTTCGAGGGCCGCTCGGTCAAGGAGATCGAGCTGGCGCTCGGCATGGACACGACCGCGGTCAAGCAGAGCGTGTGCCGCGCGGTGCGCAAGGCGCGCGAGGTCCTGTTGCCGCTGACGGGAGCGGTTTCATGACCCACTTGAGCGACGACGACCTCGTCCTGCTGCACTACCGCGAAGACGAAGGCTCGGAGGCGGAAGCCCACTTGGCAGGCTGCGCAGGGTGCGCGGACCGCCTGCGGGCCCTCGGCAGGACGCTCGCGCTCGTGCAGGCGCCGGAAGCGCCCGAGCGCGGTGAGGACTATGGTGCGCGCGTCTGGGCGCGCCTGCGTCCACGGCTCGAGCTAAAAGAGGCGCGGCCGAAAGTCGTTCCGATCCGGGGACGGCTCTGGCCACGTGCCGTTTCGGTGGCGGCCCTGGCCGCGGCGCTGATCCTGGCGTTCCTGCTGGGGCGGCGGTTCCCCGAGGAGCCCCAGCCGCTCTCGGCCGAGGTCCGGGAGCGCGTGCTGCTCGTGGCGGTCGGCGATCACCTCGAGCGCTCGCAGATGGTGCTGGTCGAGCTCGTGAACGCGCCCGTCGACGAGGCCATGAACGTGAGGGCGCAGCGCGCGCTCGCAGACGAGCTGGTTTCGGCCAATCGCCTCTACCGCCAGACGGCCGTTCGCTCCGGCGAGCTGGCGCTCGCGGCCGTGCTGGAGGAGCTCGAGCGCGTGCTGGTCGAGGTCGCGGCGGGGCCGGACGCGCTCACGCCGGGCGACCTCGCGGAGCTGCAGCGGCGCATCGAGTCCCGGGGGCTGCTGTTCAGGGTTCGTGTCATCGGGTCGCACGTCCGCGAGCGCGAGAAGGAGCTGCCGCGGACTTCGTCCGCCTCGTAGGAAAGGGAGAGAACGAATGTCATTCGAGATCGTGCTCGTCATCATCGCGTCGCTCGCGGTCGCTCCCGCGCCGAGCCCCGCGCTCGTCTCGTCACCGGTCCTGGTCGTGGGGGACGGGCAGCCGCTCCTCGCCGACGACGAGGCGCAGGCGCGCGACGAGGAACGGCGGGGCAGGGAGGACGAGCTCTACGACGAGGGCACCGAGGCCCTCGACGAGGGAGCCTGGGACCGGGCTGTCGCGAAGTTCCGCTCCGTGACCGAGATGAAGGGCCGCCGCGCCGACGCGGCGGTCTATTGGAGGGCCTACGCGGAGAGCAAGCAGGGCCGGAGCGACGCGGCGCTCGCGGCGATCGGAGAGCTGCGGCAGAGCTACCCGCAGAGCCGGTGGCTGAAGGAAGCGAAGGCCCTGGAGCTCGAGATGCGCCAGCGCGCCGGCCAGTCGACGCGACCCGAGAGCGTGGCCGACGAGGACTTGAAGCTGATGGCGCTCAACGGCCTCATGAACTCGGACCCGGAGCAGGCGATCCCGCTCCTCGAGAAGTTCCTGCAGGGGAACCAGTCCCGCAAGCTCCAGGACCGCGCGCTCTTCGTGCTGTGCCAGAGCTCCTCGCCGAAGGCGCGCGAGATCGTCGTGCGCATCGCGCGCGGCGAGTCGCAGCCGGAGCTGCAGCGCAAGGCGATCCAGAGCCTCGGCGTCTTCGGCGGCAAGGACAGCCGGCAAGCGCTTTCGGAGATCTACGCGTCGAGCTCGGACGCAACCGTGAAGAAGGCCGTGCTGCAGGCCTTCATGGTGTCAGGCGACAAGGACCGCGTGCTCGAGGCGGCCCGGACGGAGAAGGATCCCGCCCTGCGCCGGCAGGCCGTCCAGCTGCTGGGCGCGATGGGCGCGCGCGCGGAGCTTTGGGCGATGTATCAGGCCGAGACCGAGCCGCAGGCGAAGAAGGCGGCGCTCCAGGCGCTGGCGGTGAGCGGGGACATCGACCGGCTGGTCGAGGTGGCACGCAGCGACAAGGACTTCGAGCTGCGCCTGAGCGCGATGCGGACCTTGGGCGCCTTCGGCGGGCCGTCGATGGGAGGCGCGATCGTCGAGATCTACAAAGCCGAGAGCGATCGGCGTTTGCGCGAGGCGGCGCTCGGCGCGCTCTTCGTCTCGGGGAACGCCACGGCGCTCGTCGAGATCGCCAAGACCGAGAAGGACCCGGAGCTCAAGAAGAAAGCCGTGTCTCACCTCGCCAACATGCACTCCAAGGAGGCGACGGCCTTCCTTCTCGAGATCCTGAACAAGTAGGAGGATCGCCATGCGAAGAAGCGCCCTCGTCGCCGCCGCACTGTCGCTCGCGACACTGGTCCTGGCCGGTCCCCCAGGAATCCAGAACGCCCGGATCGAGAGCCGCTCGGCCGCTTCCGGGCTGGCGGCCGCCGTGAAGGCCGAGCTCGCGGCGCGCCCGGGGCCGTCCTGGCTCGGCTGGTCGGTCGCCACCAACCTGGAGCACTCCGCGTGCTGCGGCTCCTGGGAGGGGAGGGGCAGCGCCAACTGCCGCGGTTGCCGGTTGGAAGGCAAGGACGGCGAGGTGCACACGAGCGACGAGCCCACGCGCCTCGAGTCGAGCCGCCGCGTGCTGGTCCTGCTGCGCGCCGAAGCCGGACGCGTGGGGCGGATCCGGGCGGTCTCGGAAGACTGCCCGCTCGACGCCGGCGGGCTCGCGCTCGTCTGGTTCGAGGACGTGCGGCCGGCCGACAGCGTCGCCTGGCTCGCGACTCTCGTCGGTCAGCCCAGGCAGGG
>Ga0326597_10010041_pt1 | contig 12637 bp, 8 predicted proteins | sample RVTome_12_FD_203789 | JGI IMG/M metagenome (GOLD analysis project Ga0326597, IMG submission 203789) | Soil microbial communities from uranium-contaminated site in the Upper Colorado River Basin, Wyoming, United States - RVT100D185 | ecosystem: Environmental > Terrestrial > Soil > Contaminated >... | reverse complement strand
CCCCGACCAGGGTGTGGCGGGCGCGTTCGTATCGCTCACCGATGATCCTCGCGATGTTCTTCATGACGATGTAGCCCAACCGGGTATTGGCTTCACAGCAGTTCAGAAGGTCGATCGCTGGAGGGTGATGTGCAGTCTCTGGGCGGTGACGATGGCCCGAATGTGACACCTGTTGACGATTTCCCTCGGCCAATGAGCATGACGTCTCTTCTCCCTGGGCGTGACGCAGGCTCGGTGACACCCCGACCACGGCGCACATCAGACGTCAGCGTGGATTATCGCCGCGTCGCGGGAGGTGTCAAGGACAACAGGACAACAATGAGCAACAGGTCGAACCCACCAGGGCGGCACGCACGCCGGCTAATGGCATACTGTCAGGGACCGTCAGAAGGCGCGGCTGGATGACCTGCTCCAGAAGTGGCCAACAGGCGGCTCACGCAGCCTGGTCGGGGTTCAGGGTTCCAAGCGCGAAGAGGAGAAGGCCAATGAGAAAGATGACGTGGAGTTGTATCGCCCTCGCCGCATTCGCGGCTGGATTCGCTGTGCGCGGGGTGATGCCTGGAGAGTCTGTGGCGCTCGCGCAGGCCCCCACGCGGGTGTTCGAGCTGCGGACCTATACGGCGGGGGAGGGCAAGCTCGATCTTCTGCACGCGCGGTTCAGAGATCATACGGTGAGGCTCTTCCAGAGGCACGGAATCACCAACCTGTTCTATGGCAAGCCAATGGATGCCCCCCTCTCGCAGGACACCCTGGTTTATCTCTTGGCCCATGACAGCCGCGAAGCGGCCAAGACGAGCTGGGACGCGTTCCGCGCCGATCCCGAGTGGCAGCAAGCCGCAAAGGAGTCCGGGGTGGGACCTGTCAAGGTCGAATCGGTGTTCCTCGAACCTGCCGATTACTCACCGATGAAGTAATCGCAGCTCCGGTGGGAACCGCGGTTCCGAGGGCTGAAACGGGTTGTCGTCGATCGGGCGAGACAGGTCACTAGTGCTGCGGGGCGGCGCGCGCTTCGGCGAATCGCTCGGGGCCGAGCGCGCGCAGCAGAGAGAGCCCAAGGAGCTCCTCGTCAACGTCGCCTTCGGACGAGAACAGGCTTTGGATGCGCCCTGCGCCGGCCTGCTGGAGCTTCGGCGTCATTACCTCGCCCATCGACGTCACCATGCAGCCGGTGGGCGCAATGCTCAGGAAGATGTCGACGCCGGCACGCAGTTCGAGAAGCGCTTCGCCGATGTAGAGGCCCAGCTCGCCGGCCGGGCGGAGCGTCGGCAGGATTTCCTTGGCGGTGTCGAGCAGGTGCCGTGGCGGGGCGGGCAACGGCACGCCGGCCGCCCGGTAGAGCGGCCGTGCAACCAGATGGCGCAGCATCGCGCCGAGCCTCCGCGCGTCCCTGGTGCGTTGCCGTTCGACACGAATGCCCGCATCGCAGGCGCGCGCCTCGGCCGGCGTCGCGGCCCGGCGTCGCCGGGCTTCCCAGACGCCGATGGCCTCCCCCGCCTCCCCCACTCGGTACTCCGGCAGATACTCGAGATAGGCCCAGAGCGGCGACAGCGACATGTGGAATCGCCGGAAGCCGACGATCGACAGGAGCGCCTCGAAGACCTGCTCGGCCTGAGCGATGCGCATGTAGACCTCGCCTGAGACGTGAATGCGCAGGTGGCCGGGCGCGGGCGTCCGGCCGCGGATCCAGCGGCGCGAGAACCGTCGGAACAGCGGCCTCAAGTCGCGGCCGTCCAGGCGGTAGGCGAAGTACTTGAGCGCCGCTCCCAGGCTGGTCCGCTCGCCCGCCGTCCCGAGCAGGCGCCGCGCGACCGGGCCGGGCCCGTGGAACGACTCGAGGGCCGCGTGCACCTCGCTCTTCAGCCGGCGGTGATCGGCGGTGAATCGCTCGTATTCGTGCCGATCGCGGCAACGAGATCCGCCGTGAAACAGCATGTCCTGCAGCACCGCCTGCACGATCGCCGCCTGAAAGGCCCGGTACATCGTCCACTCTTCGATCCCGATGTCGTAGTCGCGTTCCTCGGCACCCACGAGCAGACGGACCAGAACGTCGCCCTCATGGCCCGGACCTGCGTGGCGGTTGGGCTGGAGGCCGCCGCGGGCAAGCAGCGCATGGACCTCGGCGTACTGTCCCTGGCGGCACGGCCCGTCGCTCTCGTTGTCGAAGAAGAGCAGGCGACGCTTGCCCCGAACGAGCGGGTCGTCGCGCCGGCGCCGCTCGGCGAAGTCCTCGACCGCGCCGAGCAGGTCGCCGTACACGGCGGCGAGCGGCGCGCACACCGCGTCACCCGCGAAGCGACGCCCTTCACGTACGACGGCGCCGAGGTCGTACGCGTCGCTCCAGTTGTCGATGCAAGCAAACCCCGCGCCTCGCAACACGGCCGTCACCGGCCGGTTGTCGCCGAGCGTCGGGAAGTAAATCACGTCCCGCTCGCGGTCGAGCGGGTCACCGTGGCGCAACTCGTGCAGACGCCGAACCTCGAACGCCGTGCCGTCATCGAGCCGCAGCTCGCCGTGTAGATCGAGCTCGAGCTGCTTCACGTACGTATTGACGCGATTCTCGAGATGCGCAAGTTCCTTGAGGATTGCGTCCGACTGCAGCAGCAGGAACGGACGTCGCCGCATGATGTCGGCGACAAGATGCGTCGTCACGCTGTCTGGACCGCAGGAGAACGTGGACACCTGCACGACAGGCAGGAGCGGTCCCGGCGGATCGCGGACCTCGATGTCTCGGAACACCGCCGCCAGCCGTTCGTGGCGCAGACGCTGGTGCAGGGTCTTGTCGGCGACGGCTTTGAGGATCGTGACGATCGTGTGTGGGTTGCGCCAGTAGATCGCGCTGAACTCCGGGTCGAGCTCGACGTCGAGCACGTAGGACGGGATGGCCGTCATGTGTTTGTCGCGCAGCAGGCGTCGCACCGAGCTGTCGTACAGACCGGGATTGAGGACGTATTCGCGTCCGACCACCACGGCCACCTGCCGGCCTTCGGCGACGGCCTCTTCGGCCAGGTCGGCTGCCAGATCGGCGGCCTGTCGGCGCAGCGCCCGATGATCCTCGATGGCGCCGGCGAGGGCGGCCCGAAGGTCGGCCCCCGACGGCGCGACGCCGTATCGCGCGAACACATCGCGGAAGCTCGCCTCGACCTGATCGCCGATGGCGCCGGCGTCGAGATCCGACAGTCGCACGCCGAACGGGTGGAACCGCGCGTCGGGCGCCGCGAGCGTGGCGAGGTTCTGGGCCACGGCCACGCCGCCCTGGTTCAGCGTGCACGTGTGCCCACGGCTGAGGCCGCCGGTCGGCAGGTCCACGATCTGCGGCACGAGGATGACACCATGCGGTTCGGCCGCCAGGCGTCGATACTGCCCGACGGCCCCCATGTGCGGCGCGCACGTGTCGATGTTGAAGAGGCCCTGCGCGTTGACCAGGTCGGTCTCGCGCACCTCATCCACGTGCACGGGGATACCGAAGCGTTCGAACGTCCTCGCGAACAGGTAGGCCCACTCCGACACGCAAAAGCTGCGGGCAAGCACCAAACGGTTCGGCGCGTCCGATGTCGGCTGCTGCGCCGCAATCGCATCCCAGATCTCCTTGTAGGCGTCGCGCGGCGGCGCCTGCCGCGGCTGGCCCCGGCGCCCGAACAGCTCGTTGATGGCCGTGCAGCCACCCAGCGTGAACGTGAAGCGCCCGCCGTCCTTCCCGCAACAGGCGAGCGACGTGCGGTTGCACCGCGCCTCGTCGTCGCCGCAGACCGCACCCCGGCACTCGATGATGCGCTTGTCGAACTTTGCGTCGACGAAATCGGCGAGCCGGATCGTGGTCTCGCCCGGCGGCGCGGTCTGCATCATCGTCCGCACGAGGCCCAGGCAGGCGCGGTGGCCCGGGTGCGGGGGGACCAGCGCCCATGCGGGCGCGCCGAGAAACGACTGCAGCCGATCCGTGACCGCGAGCGGCAGCGGGTCGGACAGCATCGTCTGGCCGTGCAGCAGCACGACCGCGTTGCCCGGAATGTCGACCTGATGCCACAGCGTGTGGGCCATGTTCTCGACAATCGCCCAGTTGGCCGAGGCGAGAATCTCGTCGCGCGGGACGCCCTCGGCCTGGAGCCTGCGCGCGTTCTCCATCAGGAAGACAGCGCACGTCGCGTTGATCGCGCGCGACCGCGCCGCGCCGCAGGCCTCCGCACAGGCCGCGCCCACGCTCGTGATGCCGAACAGCGCGGCCAGCGTGTCCATGAGGCTGCCGGTGCCGGCCGAGCACTTGAGGTTCATCGCGTTGGCGAACAGTTCGGCCCGGCCGAGCGCAATCGTCGAGATCTTGGTGTCTTCGCCGCCGATGTCCACGAGGATGGCCAGCTCGCGATTGACGTCGAGACCGCGGTCGGAGAGGTCGGCCACGTGGCGCCGGACGAGGTCGATCGAACCGCGCGCGTGCGCGTAATTCTCCACCAGCACGCTCACGCGGTCCTTCGCCTCGGGGTACATGCGCATCAGTGCCTGTTGCACTTGATAGCGGGCCGACCCGGTCACGCCGATGCCGCGCACGGCCAGCGTATCGACACCGCCCGCCTGCAGGGCGCGTATTGCGCACTTGACCGTCTCGATCGTGTCGCCCGCGTTGCTGTAGGCCGACAGCGAGAGCAACGCGCCGTCCACGGCGTCGGCAATGACCATCTTCGCCATCGTCGAGCCCACGTCGAGGCCGATCACAACGGCACGGTTCGACAGCCGTTCGCCGTCAGGCGCCCCGATCGGCTCGGACGGCATGCGAAGGTACAACCCCTCTGTCTCGTACCGGTGCCGGATCTCGGCGAATGAAGGATACTCGCGGGCCTGCGTCGAGCGGGCTCGGGCGACACCGCCTCCGAGCCTGGGAGCGTCGCTCCCGGCCCCTAGCGCCAGCTCCGTAATCGCCTCGAGGACGTGCGTGTTCTCGGTGTCGTACTGAATCGAGCCGACGCCCAAGTCGCCGAGGAAGTCGTCGGCGCAGTCGCGAGCAAACTGCCACCGGAGGATGCGGCCCGAGAGGCAGACCATGTCGAAGCCCTTCGGCAGCTTGCGACAGGTCTTGAGCACCTCGGACTTGAGCGTGGTGGCAAGCGCGACGTCGAGCGGGATCCCCTGGTTCTTGTCGGACACCGTTGCCGACGACGCGAAGACGCCGCATCGGTCGGCGCGCGTCCCGATCCCCCTGCGCTTCGCGCGACCCGCATCGCCGAGGTACGAGGTGAGCAGCGCGTCGACCTGGTCCCGGGGTACCGCCAGCTTCTGCAGCACGCGATCGAGGTTGATGCCCGACCCGGCGCCGCACCGCGGGTTGACAACGAGCAGGTCGTGCGCGAGCCGACCCTCGCGGTCGATGCCGACGAGCAGGTAGCCCGAGGCCGATAGATCGACGAGCGCGAGGGTGCGGACGTTCGCGTGGTCGGGCCGAGCGATCAGGCGCTTGGCGGCCAGCCACAAGCCCGTGGCCGGCGGCACCGTTCGGCCCGTCCCCATGGCCTTGACCGCTGTTTCAGCCAGCTTGCCCGTGACGACGATACGCCCGCCATGCCCGTTGCCGAAGCGCTCAGCTACGCGGTATTCGGCAAACACTTGCCGCAAGTCGCCGTGGTTGGCGACGACGTCGTCGGAGACGACGGAGCCGTGAGGGTCGGTGACGCGAAGCCGAAGGTGTTCTACGCCCGCATCGACAGCAAGCGTGGCGCCGGGAGTCTGGCCGTTCGAAACGAGTGGATCCACAGCGCCTGGCAATGGAGCGTCCTCCTTCCTCGGCGTGCATCACAGCCACGTCGGGGTGGCGAGCGACCTTCACGTTAGCACCGCGGGACCGCGGCGACACGCGAATTCTTTCTGGAGACCGTCAAGGAGCAGGCGCTCGTTCTCGTCTCCCACTCGACAAACGACCTCGGTCGGAACTCGCGGAAGCTCAGACACGAGTGATGATTGAGCCAGACGATTGACTAGCTCCGTATCGGCCTAGCCTACCAGGCACTTCATCAGCTTCAATACCCAGGCTCGGTGCCCGTACACCGCATCAGTCGTGTCTTCCCCGAGATTCACAGCCAACAGTGCTCGACCTGATGAACTTGCAGAACGGGTTAGCGCCTCCGCGCTTCTCTGCGACGAGACTTCATCCGTTCGTTGGGGTTCCTCACACGAGACTGTTCCAGCCCGACGCGGCCTCCGGCACCCATTCGCGGCATGACGAATGATTCGCGCCCCGCGAGCAGCTCGATGAACTCGCGCACGTAAGCGATTCGTTCCAGGTCCTTGAGGGTGGCCGCGCTCCACTCCTTTCTGAAGCCCGTCTTGGTCAGCGGAAGCGCACGAAGCGTCCCGACGCGTACATGTGGCTCGGCGGCCCACCAGGCCAGCACACTTACGCCTAACCCCGCCTTGACCATTTCGATGATGGCCTCGGTCAGCTGGATTTCCATGAAGTGGGCCGGTGAGATGCCCCGTGGGGCAAGCCACTCGGTGTAGACGGTGCTCTCGTCTCTCGGCCCGAAATGCAGGAAGGTCTCGCTGGCAAAATCTTCCAACTCGAATCTAGGCCGTGATGCCAGCGGATGGGTTGGCGCGAGAATCACGACCCATTCGTCATCGAAGAGTCGCTTGGTCACCACGCGGCGATCACGGACAGGGCTGGAAACCAAGGCGAAGTCGATCTGACGGTCAAGCAACGCTCTGATTGGCGCAAACGTCGCGTTTGCGTCGATCTGGACATCCACGGAGGGATGGGTCAGAGAGTACTGCTTCAGGAGCGGCGGCAGCCAGTGGTAGCAGGTGTAACACTCGGTTGAGATACGGAGGACGCCTCGCTGGCCGCCCGAAAGCTGGCGGATCGCCTGCTCGGTTCTCTCGATCGTGGCGAGCACCTCATGGGCGGAGAGCAGGATGCGTTCGCCGGCGGGTGTCAGCATCAGCCGCTTGCCAACGCGGAGGAAGAGCTGGGTGCACAGTCGTGATTCGATGTCTCGAAGCTGGTGGCTCAACGCCGACTGCGTCAGGTGCAGGGCAAGACCAGCCCGTGTGAGGGTCCCAGATTCTGCGACTGCCCGCACGAGCTCGAGGTGCCGGATCTCGATATCCATACATATTAGAATATTTCATCTTTATTATGAAAACAAAGAATTTGTCTCATAATATCCAACCGCCTACGATGGCGCCATGCTCTTCTGGATGTGCGCTGACGTGCTCGTCGCGGCGGGCCTGGCTCTTGCGCCACCGCCTCACGTGACCCTGGCGGTGGACCTCAGCCGGACACCGCCGATGCCTCCGGCCCAGCTTCGCGCCATGAGCGAAGAGGCGTCGGCCATCTGGCACCGTTACGGCGTGTCGCTGTTGTGGGTGACCGGCGACACGGTCCCCGGCCATCGCCGGCCGCAGATGATGCTGACGGTGGTGGATCAATCAACCGGAGAGACCGACGGTCCGGCCGCACGGGCTAGACCGCTTGGGGGAATCGTGTTCTTTGAAGGCAGGCTGTTGGCGGAAGCTCGGATCTCCGTGTCCGTGGACGCGATATCTGAAGTAGTCGAGAGCGGCACATGGCTTGGACGCGACGTCCTGGCCCTGCCAGGTACCGTGCGATACGCACTGGTCGGCCGGGCGCTCGGTCGAGTGCTCGCCCACGAGATAGGCCACTACCTGCTGGCCTGGCGAAACCACGCCGCCAAGGGCCTGATGCGCCCCTCGTTCAGTCGACGGCTGCTCATTGATCCCAACCGGGTGCCATTCGAGGTCACCGAGTTCTTCGTTCCACGGCTCCGGGATCGGCTGACGCAACTTGCGGTGGTGGGCTCCCCGAGGCCTTCGGCTCCCTGAGGCTGTAGCGCCCCTTTTCACTGGCGGGCAAGGTCCGGCAGATTCCCGTCGGTGTGATGGTGTCAGTCGACCGATCACTCGTGACCTCTCTGACATGCAACGCGACAGACCGGTGGTCTCGGCTGGCGACCGCCTCCGTCGTCGAAACCTGGCTCACCCTCGCGGCTGTTCTGATGTCGACGAACTCGGCCATCAGCGCGCAAGAGGCCAACGCCGCGGGTCACCGCTCGCAGCTTGCTACACTACTCGCAGGTGCGATCGATACCCATGATCTGAACACTCTGGTCGGTGAGGCATGACCCAGACTCAGAAGATGCGGGCCGTCGGTGTCCTTCTCGTCATTCTCGGGATCACCACGCTCATCGTCGGCATCGTGACCCTCTTTGAGACACGGTGGGTCGTGGAACCCCTCCATTATGCCGACGTCAGATACCTCCGCGGCTACCGCACCTCCTCCACGATCCACGTCATCGCGACTGACGGTCGCATCTATCGCTTGCCACAAAGGCTGTTGCCCAACGGGTTCGACGGTCCGGCACTGGCCTCGCGCCTGAGGGAAGAACGTACGGCGATTGCCCACGTTTCTGGCGGGGAGAGTCCGTTCTGGTTCGGCTACCCCACTATTGACTCCTTCGAGACCTCAACGCTGAAGCTGGAAGCCGCGCCGCTCAGTCGGACAAGGGCCGGTGTCGCCCTGATCCTGGGCCCCGCGCTGGCCGTTGGTGGCGTGCTCCTCGTGCGGCGTCAGCGGGGCCGCCAGATTCCCTAGCGCCGAGTCGCCTGCTCTTGGAAGTACCCCATCGTGTTTATGCGTCTTCTTCCACTCTTGGTCGCCGCTGTCGCCGTCGCGGGTTCTCAGCAGGTTCCTGTGTGTGTGTTGAGTGAATTCGAGCCGGGATGGCGGGACGTGTGGGAGGTTCAGCAACTCGGTGGATACGAAGCCTCCTACCGGGTCGTCGAAGAGGCAGGAGACCGGGTATTGCGGGTGGACGCAGTGTCGTCGGCGACGGCACTGGTTCGGCACATCGAGCTGTCAAGGGTGGCGACTACCATCTCGTGGCGTTGGAAGGTCGCCAGCAGCCTGGAGGGAAACACCCGGGAACTCATGCGAGCTGGCGACGATTACGCGGCGCGGCTGTTCGTGATCTTCGGGGAGGACGGGCTACGCGCGGATACGCGAGCCTTGTGCTACGTGTGGGCGGGGACGCGCGCCATCGGCAGCTTGTACCGAAGCCCGGTCGTCGAAGGCGTGACGACCGTCGTGTTGCAGAGTGGCGACGAGCTTGCCGGTGTGTGGGTAGGGGAAAGCCGCGACTTCGCGGCTGACTACCGTCAAGCGTTCAGCCGCGAGCCAGAGAGGGTTGGGGCCATCGCGCTCATGGTGGACACCGACGACACCGGTCGCCGAGCGACGGCCTGGTACGACAGCATCGTCATTCGCTGAACGCAGCGTGCAGTGGTGATCGACGCAAGGTTTGCGGACGCGGCGCCGTGCTTGCAGGAAGAGATGTGAGGCGACTGCGCGGGCAAACCGCTACCGTACCTCTGGCCTCACCTGCACGAGCAGCCGCTCATTACCGCGGAGCATCGAGACAGTGGCTGGCGCATCGAGGGGGTCAGTGGTGAGCAGGCGATAAAGATCATCGACGCGCCGCACTGGCTGTTCGCGAAACGTCACGACGATGTCACCTTCTCGAATGTCAGCGAGACCGGCAGGACTCTTCGGGTCCACCGAAATCACCAGCACACCGCTTTCCGCAGCGAGCTGATGAAAACGCACGAGGCGCCGGGGGGAGTGGCACGTCCTGGCCGCCGATCCCCAGGTAGCCTCGTTTCACACGGCCGTCTTTCAAGAGGTGCGGCACAACGGCTTTGGCCGTGTCGATCGGGACAGCGAAGCTCAGCCCTTGCCCACCCATGATGATCGCTGTGTTGATGCCGACCACCCGACCAGTCGTGTCCACGAGCGGCCCACCGGAATTGCCGGGATTCAACGCCGCGTCGGTCTGAATGACGTTGGCGATTAGTCGCCCGGACTGCGCCCTCAGCGATCGTCCCAGCCCGCTGACGATCCCGGCGGTGACGGTGTGCTGGAATCCGTAAGGATTCCCGATGGCAATGACGATCTGGCCGGTCTTGAGCTGGTCGGAGTCTCCCAGAGTGGCGGCGACAATGTCCGCCGGGTCAATCTTGACGATGGCCAGGTCGGTGTCGGGGTCGTCGCCAACCGGATCGGCGGAGCTGGAACGACCGTCCGGCAACGTCACGCGAAGGTCGGTGGCGCCATGCGCGACGTGACTATTCGTGAGGATCAAGCCGTCAGGCGTGAAGATGAAGCCAGAACCGCTTCCATGAGCAGACCGCTGGCGTCGACGTCGCCCCACGGTCTTGCCCACCTCGATCTTGACGACTGATGGGCTCACTCGTTCGACAGCCTGTGTGACCGCTTGGGAGTAAGCATCGAGCAGGAGTTCGTCTCGATGGGGTCGAGACAGATCTGCGACGGTGACATGCGGCATTTGGGCTCCTGGGGTCTTAGACGTGATCGTTCGGTCCGCGGTTACGAATCGGGCCTATCGCAGGCCGAAAAAGTGCTACAGCCAGAGGCCTGGGACGGCCGCACGGGGCGCCACGCGTGCGATAGCAATTGCTTGATTATCCGGTCGCAGGCTGATGACATGTCAGGAGACGCTGCGCGCGACGCTTCCCACGCGCCGATGGATCGGACCTCGAGGGGTGGCGTCAGCACCGACCTACCAGCGAACCTTGACACGAGACAGGTTCTACTGTACTCCTCATGCGCGCATGAGCCACCGTCCCCGAGCCATCCGCCGCTGCGGCGGTTGCGTGTGTCTGAGCGCTTCCTGGCGCTCTTGTGCCGACGGTCCCTCTGCGTGTGAGTTCGGCGGCGGCGCCGTGATTTGATGAACGAGCGTCATTTCGTCGGCGTTCTGTTAGCCGGATGAGAAAAGAGAAAATATCGTGTCGAACAATACACCCCACTTAGGAACGCTGGCGCTGCACGCGGGGCAGGAGCCTGATCCGACCACCACGGCGCGCGCCGTACCGATCTACGCGACGACCAGCTACGTGTTTCACAGTACCGATCACGCGGCGAACCTGTTCGGTTTACGCGAGTTCGGCAATATCTACACCCGCCTGATGAATCCGACGACCGACGTGCTCGAAAAACGCCTCGCGGCGCTCGACGGCGGCGCGGCGGCGCTGGCGTTTGCCAGCGGACAGGCGGCGATCACCGCGTCCCTATTGACGATCGTCCACTCGGGGCAGAACTTCATCTCAGTGAACAGCCTCTACGGCGGCACCTGGACGCTCTTCTCGCAGACCTTTTCCAAGCTCGGTATCGAAGTCCGGTTCTTTGACCCGAGCAAGCCGGACACGCTCAGCCAGCTCGTCGACAAGAACACCCGGGCCGTGTTCGTCGAAACGCCCGGCAACCCGAAGAACGACGTGCCGGACTACCGCGCGATCACCGACCTCGCCCACAGGCACAAGCTGCCGACGATCATCGACAACACCGCGCTGACACCGGCGCTGTTCCGGCCCATCGAGCACGGGTTCGACATCGTGGTGTACTCGACGACGAAGTTCATCGGCGGACACGGCGTGCACATCGGCGGTGCAATTGTCGACAGCGGCAAGTTCCTTTGGGCGAATGACCCGCAAAAGTGGCCCGAGTTCACGGCGCCTGACCCCTCCTATCACGGCATGGTCTTCGAAGAAGCGCTGCGGCCGATCGGCAACATCGCCTACATCATCCACATCCGCACGCACTGGTTGCGCGACACGGGCGGCTGCCAGAGCCCGTTCGGATCCTTCCTGACCCTGCTCGGTCTGGAAACACTGCACCTTCGGATGGAACGGCATGCGAAGAATGCGCAGACGGTAGCCGAGTTCCTCTTGAAGCATCCCGCTGTGCTCTGGGTGAACTATCCCGGCCTGCCGTCGCACCCTGACCATGGCAACGTGCAGAAGTACCTACCCGACGGGGCCGGCGCCATCGTCGGCTTCGGCATCAAGGGCGGGGCCGAGGCGGGCGTGAAGCTGATCAACAGCGTCAAGCTGTTCAGCCATCTGGCGAATATCGGGGACGCGAAGTCGCTGATCATCCATCCGGCGACGACGACTCATTCGCAGCTCACGCCGGAAGAACAGGCGCAAACCGGTGTGACGCCCGAGTACGTCCGTCTGTCGGTCGGCATCGAGGACGTACGCGACGTCGTCGCCGACCTCGACCAGGCGCTGCACGCCTCGCTGCGTTAGTCGTCGGCCCGGCGGTCTCGTGCGGCCGCGAAGACCGAAGAGACGGCTGGCGCGGTCGCGAAGTGGCGAGCTGCCGCGAACGATACCCGCACCGCTTGCCCAACCGGTATCGAGCAGAACGACGGGACCATGGCCGACGAACGGTTCGACAGCGACAGCGTGCGGCACGCCCGGCCGCTGCGTTACGTGCAGACGGTCACGTTCGACGAGACGTTCAACCTGGAGTTGGGCGGCCGCCTGTCGAGCGTGACCGTTGCATTCGAGACGTACGGGCAGCTGAACGCCTCGAAAGACAACACAGTCCTCATCGCTCATGCCATCAGCGGCGACTCGCACGTCGCTATGCATAACGACGAGGACGACCCCGGCTGGTGGGACATCGTCGTCGGGCCCGGCAAGCCAATCGACACCAACCGCTATTTCGTCGTCTGTCCGAATCTGCTCGGCGGATGCCGGGGCACGACCGGCCCGGGCTCCGTCAATCCGGAGACCGGCGAACCGTACGGCCGAGATTTCCCCATCCTCACCA
>Ga0326597_10010040_pt1 | contig 12637 bp, 9 predicted proteins | sample RVTome_12_FD_203789 | JGI IMG/M metagenome (GOLD analysis project Ga0326597, IMG submission 203789) | Soil microbial communities from uranium-contaminated site in the Upper Colorado River Basin, Wyoming, United States - RVT100D185 | ecosystem: Environmental > Terrestrial > Soil > Contaminated >... | reverse complement strand
CGTGACGGATAATCTCAATCAGATCTGCTATGCCACGCTCCAGTTCGCTGAACCCTGGACGCTGGAGAATTACCGCAAGCTCGGCGGTTACGAGGCGTGGGAACGCGTGCTCCGGGAAAAAATTCCGCCGGAAAAGATCATCGAAGAGGTCAAAACATCCGGTCTGCGCGGACGCGGCGGGGCGGGATTTCCCACCGGCCTCAAATGGAGTTTCATGCCGCGCGGTAACCAGGGGCCGAAATACGTGGTTTGCAATTCGGATGAAAGCGAACCCGGCACCTGCAAGGACCGCGACATCCTGCGCTTCAATCCCCATGCGGTGATCGAAGGGCTGGCCATCGCCTGTTACGCCATGACCACCAGGGTGGCGTATAACTACCTGCGTGGCGAGTTCATGGATGAACCTTACCGGCGTTTTGAAACCGCGCTCCAGGAAGCATATGCCGCGGGTTATTTGGGCAAGAATGTCATGGGCACGGACGTCGAGGTGGATATATACGCCACGCTGGGTGCGGGGGCTTATATTTGCGGGGAAGAAACGGCCCTCCTGGAATCACTGGAAGGCAAGAAGGGACTGCCTCGTTTCAAGCCGCCGTTTCCCGCCACGTACGGTCTTTACGGGCGGCCCACAACCATCAACAATACGGAATCGTTCGCCTCCGTGCCCGCAATTATCCGCAACGGCGGCCAGTGGTTTGCGAACCTGGGTGTCCACAACAGCGGCGGCACCAAGTGTTTTTCCGTAAGCGGGCATGTCAACAACCCGGGCAATTTCGAAGTCCCGATGGGCACCCCGTTTGCAAAATTGCTGGAACTGGCCGGCGGCGTGCGCCACGGCCGCCAGCTCAAGGCCGTTATCCCCGGCGGTTCCTCGGTGCCGGTAGTACATGGGCACATCATGATGCAGACCAATATGGACTATGAATCCATTCAGAAGGCCGGATCCCTCCTGGGTTCCGGCGCCGTGATCATCATGGATGACACCACGTGCATGGTGCGGGTGCTGGAGCGCATCTCCCGTTTTTATTATTCCGAGTCCTGCGGGCAATGTACGCCCTGCCGTGAAGGCACCGGCTGGTTGTATCGCGTGGTGAAGCGCATCGAGCACGGGCAGGGGCATCCGGAAGACCTGGATAAACTGGACAGTGTCGCCAGCAAGATCGAGGGGCACACCATCTGTGCACTTGGAGACGCCGCGGCCTGGCCGGTCAGGAGTTTCATCAAGCAGTTCCGGGAAGAGTTTGAGTATCACATCGAGCACAAGTGTTGCCTGGTGGATGCAAAAAATATGGCGGCATAAACAACACCGTGAAACGTCGTTCGTGAAGCGTATCTCGTATACGTTTCACGTTTCACGTTTCACGTTTCACGAGGAATAAATGGCTGACGATGTAATCACAATCGAAGTAGACGGCAAGACCCTGCAGGCCCGCAAGGGGCAGATGCTGATCGAGATCACCGACGGCAACGGCATCTACGTGCCGCGCTTCTGTTATCACAAGAAACTATCGGTGGCCGCGAACTGCCGCATGTGTCTCGTGGATGTGGAGAAAGCGCCCAAGCCGTTACCCGCGTGCGCCACACCGGTCATGCCCGGCATGAAGGTGCAGACCCAATCGCAGCGCGCGCGGGAGGCGCAGAAGGCCGTGATGGAATTCCTGCTCATCAATCATCCGCTCGATTGCCCGATCTGTGACCAGGGAGGCGAATGTGAATTGCAGGACCTCGCCCTGGGTTACGGGCGCGACGTGTCGCGCTACCAGGAAAACAAGCGCGTCGTGCAGGACAAGGACATCGGCCCGCTGGTCCAGACCGACATGACCCGTTGCATCCATTGCACCCGGTGCGTGCGTTTCGGCGAGGAGATCGCGGGACTTAGGGAACTGGGCGCCACCGGCCGCGGCGAACACATGGAGATCGGCACCTATATCGAAAAGAGCATGGTCTCCGAGATGTCCGGAAACGTGATCGACCTCTGTCCCGTGGGGGCCCTGACTTCCAAACCCTTCCGCTTTTCCGCGCGCGCCTGGGAAATGCAGCAGAGCGCCGGGATTGCGCCGCATGACGCCGTGGGATCGAACATCCATTTCCATATCAAACGCGATCGGGTCAAACGCGTGGTGCCCGCCGAGAACGAAGCCATCAATGAAGTGTGGTTGTCGGATCGCGACCGTTTCAGTTATGAAGGTTTGTACCATCCGGACCGGCTCACTGCGCCCCTGATCCGGGAGGGAGTTGCCTGGCGCGAGGTGGATTGGGAGACCGCATTGGAGTTTGCGCATGCAGGCTTGCAAAAGATGGTGGAAGCGGGCGCGGACCATATCGGCGCGCTGGCCTCCCCATCGGCGACGCTGGAGGAACTCTATCTTTTCCAGAAACTGTTGCGCGGCATGGGTTGTTTCAATATCGATCATCGCATCCGGCAAGTGGACTTCAGCGATCAGGACATCGCCCCGGCCTTCCCCTGGCTCGGCACGGACATTGCCGGCATGGACAAGCTGGACGCCGTCCTCCTCATCGGCAGCAATGTGCGCAAGGAACAACCGCTGATCAACCACCGCCTGCGCAAGGCCTCGCTGCGCGGCTGTAACATAGTGGTGGTAAACCCGCTGGATTGCGATTTCAATTTCAATATCAGCCGGCGGATCATCGTTCCGCCCGCTGAGTTGACTTATGTGCTCGCCGGCATTCTCAAATGTTTGCTGGAACAGGGGTGGGCAGGCGGCGACGAGGTGCTGGTCCGGCTGGTGCAACCAGTCACCGTCAGCGAGGAACAAAGACAAATCGCCTTAAGATTCAAGGAAGCAAAGAATGGCCTGGTCCTGCTCGGCAACTTGGCCACATCCCATCCTGCGTATGCAACATTACGCGTCCTGGCCGGCGCCATTTCCAGGTTATCCGGTGCCAGGCTGGGTTTCCTGGGTGAATTCTCCAACACCGCGGGCGCCGCGCTGGCAGGGGTGTTGCCGCACCGTGCCGCGGGAGCGCGGGCCACTGCCAGGACCGGGCTCGATGCCCACAGGATGTTTGCGGAACCGCGCCGGGCTTACGTGTTGCTCGGACTGGAACCGGAACTGGATTGCTGGGACGGAAACCTCGCCCTGCGTTCCTTGCGGGGTGCGGAGTTCGTGGTCGGCCTGACCGCCTATCAGACCGACGTGATGAAATCCTATGCCCACGTGCTATTGCCCATGGCCATGTTCGCCGAGACCTCCGGCACCTATATAAATAATGAGGGGCGCAGCCAGAGTTTCATCGCCGCGGTGCCGCCGCCCGGCGAAGCCAGGCCGGCCTGGAAGATATTGCGCGTATTCGGCAACCTGTTCCGCTTGCCGGGATTTGATTACAACACCTCGGTCGATGTTCTTAACGAAGTGCAGGGCCTGATCCGGGGCGTGACACCCGACAATCATGTCGCCTGGAAATTGCCGGCCGCCGTGACCAGGAACGGGGCCGCCCTGCAACGGATATCCATGGTGCCGATGAACGCGATTGATCCCGTAACGCGCCGTGCGCCGGCCCTGCAACAGACTGAGGACGTTGCGGACGGTGCAGTCCACATCAATTCCGCGCTGTTCAGGAAACTGGGTCTCCAGGAAGGACAGGCACTGGTGATTGAACAGGACGAGAACCGCACCAGCTTGCCGGTGGTGATCGATGATCGGGTACCGGACCGATGTGTGCTGATCCACGCCGCGCAACCCTGTCACACGGAACTGGGTCCCTGGTCCGGGGAAATCAGTTTGAGGAAGCCGTGATGCTTGAATGGTTACGTAACGAGATTCTTCAGCCGCTGACAACGTTTTTGTTTCCGTCCGTGGTGCAACCGTACGCGGCCCTGACACTGGAAACTGTGATCAAGATTATCGTGATCCTTGTGCCGTTATTGCTCACGGTCGCCATCTTGCCCTATTTTGAACGCAAGATAATTGGTTTTATGCAGGACCGCATCGGCCCCAACCGCGTCGGTATTCTGGGTTTCCGCCTGTGGGGTTTCGGGCAGCCGTTTGCCGACGCCATCAAGTTGTTCATCAAGGAGATCATCACGCCAAGCGGCGCCAGCAAGGTGCTTTTTTTCACCGCACCCATCCTGTCCGTCGCGCCGTCGCTCGCCGCCTGGGCGGTGATTCCATTCGACGATGTCATGGTCCTGTCCGACATCAACGCCGGCCTGCTCTATATCCTCGCGCTGACCTCGCTCTCGATTTACGGGATCATCATTGCCGGGTGGGCGTCCAATTCCAAGTATGCCTTTCTCGGCGCCATGCGCTCCGCGGCGCAAATCGTCGCCTATGAGATCGCCATGGGATTTGCCCTGGTCGGCGTACTGATTGCCGCCGGCAGTCTCAATCTGGGGACGATCGTCACGTCCCAGAGCGGCAGTTTCCTCCACTGGTTCTGGTTGCCGTTGTTGCCCTTGATGGGCGTTTACTTTATTTCCGGCATTGCTGAGACCAACCGCGCGCCGTTTGACGTGGCGGAAGGGGAATCGGAGATTGTCGCGGGTTTTCATGTGGAATACAGCGGCATCGCTTTCTCACTGTTCTTCATGGCGGAATACGCCAACATGATCCTGGTTTCGGTACTGGCCGCAACCCTGTTCTTCGGCGGCTGGTTATCTCCCTTGCAGGGAATACTGCCGCACCAGATCTTCAGCCTTCCGTTCCTGGGAAAAATACTGGACGGGGGCCTGCATTGGTTGCTGATCAAGACCTCCGTTTTCCTGTTTCTGATTATATGGTTCCGTGCAACGTTTCCACGCTACCGGTATGATCAGATCATGCGACTCGGCTGGAAGGTGTTTATTCCGATTACCATCGTCTGGCTGGTGGTGGCGGCGGTACTGGTGGTGTTGAAAGTGCCACCGTGGTTTGATTGACTGGCAGTGATTAGTGAATGGTGAATAGTGATTAGATATAAACATATAAATTAACCGTAAATGATTGACCAATCACCAATCACCAATCACTAGTCACAATATTGATGAGTTATATATGTTCCAAATAATTAAAAATTACCTACAGAGTCTGTTCCTCTGGGAACTGATGAAAGGTCTGCACCTTACCGGCAGGCATCTCTTCAGCCGCAAGATCACGGTGCAGTATCCCGAAGAGAAGACGCCGCAATCGCCCCGATTCCGCGGGTTGCATGCGTTGCGCCGCTATCCCAACGGCGAGGAACGCTGTATCGCCTGCAAGCTCTGCGAGGCGGTCTGCCCGGCCGTTGCGATCACCATTGAATCCGAACAGCGCGCCGACGGGTCACGCCGCACCACGCGTTACGATATCGATCTGAGCAAATGCATCTTCTGCGGTTTTTGCGAGGAGTCCTGTCCCGTGGATTCCATCGTCGAGACACGCATTTTCGAGTATCACGGTGAAAAGCGCAGTGATCTCATCATGACCAAGCAGAAACTGCTGGAAGTCGGGGACAGGGCGGAGAAACAGATCGCGGAGGATCGGGAAAGGGATGCGATGTACCGATAGGGCTCGTGAAACGGGACACGTGAAGCGTGCAGCGGTTACGAGATACGCTTCACGAACAACGCTTCACTTCTGAACAAAAGATATAGATCACAACAAACACTTATAACAAACAAAGAACAATAATGATCGGGCAGTCAATATTCTACATCTTCGCCGGTCTGCTGGTTTTTGCGGCGGTCATGGTGATCACCGTGCGCAATTCGGTGCATGCGGCGTTGTTTCTGATTCTTTCCTTTTTTACCAGCGCCGGGATCTGGCTCCTGCTCGGGGCCGAGTTCCTCGCCATCGCGCTGGTACTGGTCTACGTCGGCGCGGTCATGGTGCTGTTCCTGTTCGTGATCATGATGCTGGACATCAACCTGGCGCCGTTGCGCGAAGGCTTTGCACGATATCTCCCGGTCGGCGCACTGGTCGCCCTGCTGATGATGGTGGCGATGGGGCTGATGGTAGGTAGTGGTTATTTCAAGGCCGGCAAGCTGGTGGCACAGGCGCCGCAAATCCAGGAACCGAGCAATACCAGCGCACTGGGGCAGGTGCTTTACACCCAATACCTGTACCCGTTTGAGATTGCCGGCGTCATCCTGCTGGTGGCCATCATTGCCGCCATCGCCCTGACGATGCGCAAACCGCGCAGCACCAAGGCGCAACGACCAGGCGAGCAGGTGCTGGCGCGGAAGGAAGACCGCCTGAAGATCGTCAAAATGGAAGCAGAAAACGTGAAACGTGAAGCGTGAAACGCAAGCGAGATACGTTTCACGATAGGGGAGCTACGAGATAAATGATAGTACTGTCAGACGTCCTTATCCTTGCCGCCATCCTGTTCTGTATCAGTGTGGCCGGGATTTTTATCAACCGCAAAAATGTCATCATTCTTCTCATGTGCATCGAACTCATGTTGCTCTCGGTCAACCTGAACTTCATCGCCTTTTCCCATTTCATGGATGATATTACCGGCCAGGTGTTCGTATTTTTCATCCTGACCGTGGCGGCGGCGGAGTCCGCCATCGGCCTCGCCATCCTCGTGGTGCTGTTCCGTAACCGCCAGACCATCAACGTGGACGACCTCAATTCTATGAAGGGATGAGCATGACGGAAAACATGGAAAACATTTATCTCGCCATCGTGCTTGCGCCTCTCACCGGCGCGATCATCGCCGGCCTGTTCGGAAATATTATCGGCCGCAGCGGCGCCCACTGGGTGACGATCATCGGCGTCGGCATCTCCACCGTTCTGTCCATGCTGACCTGGAAACATATCGTCCTGGACGGCGGTGAACTTTATAACGGCGCGGTCTATACCTGGCTCGCCAGCGGCGACCTCCGCTTCGAGGCGGGTTTTCTGATCGACCGGCTCACGGTCACGATGATGGTGGTGGTGAGTTTCGTTTCATGGATGATCCATATCTACACCATCGGCTACATGCACGATGACCCGGGTTACCAGCGTTTCTTCAGTTATATCTCGCTCTTCACCTTTTTCATGCTGATGCTGGTCATGTCCAATAATTTCCTGCAACTCTTTTTCGGCTGGGAAGGCGTGGGGCTGTGCTCCTACCTGCTCATCGGTTTCTGGTACAAACGCGAATCGGCGATCTTCGCCAGTCTCAAGGCGTTCCTCGTGAACCGGGTGGGGGACCTCGGCTTCATGCTGGGCATAGCGGCGGTGCTCATGTATTTCCATTCGCTGGATTACAGTCACGTGTTCAGCCTGGCCCCGTCGCTGGCGGACCGGACGGTATACCTTTTTGCCGGACACGAATGGTCGCTCATGTCCGTCATCTGCATCTGCCTCTTTATCGGCGCCATGGGCAAGTCGGCGCAGTTTCCGTTGCACGTATGGCTGCCGGATTCCATGGAAGGCCCGACCCCGATCTCGGCCCTGATTCACGCGGCCACCATGGTGACGGCCGGCATCTTCATGGTCGCGCGCATGTCGCCTCTGTATGAACTGTCCGAAACGGCGCTGAACTTCGTCCTCGTCATCGGCGCCATCACCGCCTTTTTCATGGGACTGCTCGGCCTGGTGCAGAATGACATCAAGCGGGTGGTCGCCTATTCGACCCTGTCCCAGTTGGGCTACATGGCGGTGGCGCTCGGTGCATCGGCCTACGCCGCGGCCATTTTCCACCTGGTGACGCACGCCTTCTTCAAGGCCCTGATGTTCCTCGCCGCGGGCTCCGTCATCATTGCTCTGCATCACGAACAGGACATGCGCAAGATGGGCGGCCTCTACCGTTACATGCCGATCACCTGGCTCACCTGCCTGATAGGATCGCTCGCGCTGATCGGTTTTCCGGGCACTTCGGGGTTCTTCTCCAAGGACGCCATTATCGAAGCGGTGCACGCCTCGCATCTCCCTGCCGCCGGCATGGCTTATTATGCCGTGCTCATGGGCGTCTTTATTACCGCCCTCTATACCTTCCGCATGTTCTTTCTTACGTTCCACGGCAAGGAGCGCATAGACTACGACACCTGGACGCACCTGCATGAGGCCCCGGCGGTGGTCACCATACCGCTTGCGGTGCTCGCCATCCCGTCGTTGATTATCGGCGCGTTTCTGATCGAACCCATGTTGTTCCAGGGCTATTTCGGCGAGGCCATCAAGGTCGCGGACGCGCACAATGTGTTGGCGGAGATGGGACAGGAATACCACGGCCGCCTGGGCTTTCTCCTGCATGCTTTCCAGCAACCGGTGCTCTACCTGGCCTTTGCGGGCATCATTACGGCCTGGCTGCTGTATATCCGCTCTCCGGGACTGCCGCAGAAAATTGCGGAACACCTCAAGCCCCTGTACCGGATCCTCGTCAACAAGTACGGTTTTGACGATTTCAACCAGATAGTATTTGCCGGCGGCACCCGCCGCATCGGCGATCTGCTCTGGCAGGTGGGGGACGTTCGGTTGATCGACGGGCTCATGGTCAACGGCTCCGCCTTGGCGGTGCGCTGGTTTTCGGGGGTTGTACGGCAAGTCCAGTCCGGGTACCTGTATCACTATGCCTTCGCCATGATCATCGGCCTGTTGCTGCTGCTCTCGGTCTTTGTGCATAAACTGTTCTAAATAGGAAAACAGAAATGAATATTTTGTATTGTCGGCAACCCGTTCCCTGCGGGAAGACACGCCGTGAATACATCCCTGTAGGTTCGAGTGCCGCTATCCCTGCGGCACACGGTCTTACCGCAGGGAACGGGTTGCCTTCTGTCCAGTATTTGCAAGCAATCATTTAGGACGATACATGCCCCTTGAATTGCCGTTGTTAAGTCTGGTGATCTGGGCCCCGATACTCGGCGGCATCTGGGTGCTGTTTGCCGGTGATCAGGAAGAGGGCACGGTCAAACAGCTGGCCTTTGTCGTTGCCATCATTACTTTTATCATCTCCGTGCTGTTGTATATGAATTTCGATACCAGCACCCATGCCATGCAGTTCATTGAATTTATTCCGTGGATCAGCGCTTTTTCGATTAATTATCACCTGGGCGTGGACGGTATCTCCCTGCCGCTGATTCTTCTTACCACCTTTACCACGGTGCTGGTGGTCATGGCGGGCTGGGAGGTGATCCAGCACCGGCTGGCGCAGTACATGGCCGCGTTTCTCATCATGGAAGGACTGATGAACGGGGTTTTCGCCGCGGTCGATGCCGTGCTCTTCTATTTTTTCTGGGAGGCCATGCTCATCCCCATGTTTCTGATCATCGGCGTGTGGGGCGGTCCGCGCCGTGTGTATGCCACGATCAAGTTTTTTCTTTATACGTTCCTGGGATCCGTCTTCATGCTGATTGCACTGATCTATCTCTATACCCAGTCGCACAGCTTTAATATTCTCGACCTGCAGCAAATGCCTATCGGGGCCCTGGCGCAGAAACTGATCTTCATCGCCTTTCTGCTGGCATTTGCCGTGAAGGTCCCGATGTGGCCGGTGCATACCTGGTTGCCGGACGCGCACGTGGAAGCGCCGACCGGCGGTTCCGTGATCCTGGCGGCGATCCTGCTCAAGATGGGCGGCTACGGTTTCCTGCGCTTCAGCCTGCCCATCGTCCCGGACGCCAGCCGGTTCTTTTCCGATTTCATGATCGCGTTGTCGTTGATCGCGATCGTCTACATCGGTTATGTCGCCCTGGTCCAGCAGGACATGAAAAAGCTTATTGCCTATTCCTCGATCTCGCACATGGGGTTTGCCACACTGGGGTTCTTCGTGGTGTTCAGTATCTATGCCGCCACCGGCACTGCCGCGGGCGGTATCATGGCTTTGGAAGGGGCGATGATGCAGATGATCTCGCACGGTTTCATCTCCGGCGCCCTGTTCCTGTGCGTGGGCGTGATGTATGACCGCCTGCACAGCCGCGAGATCAGTGACTACGGCGGCGTCGTCAACACCATGCCGCGCTTCGCCGCTTTCATGATGCTGTTTGCCATGGCGAATTCCGGATTGCCCGGCACTTCGGGGTTTGTCGGTGAATTCCTGGTGATACTCTCCAGTTACCAGGCCAGCTTCTGGATTGCTTTTGTAGCCGCCACGATCATGATCCTGGGCGCGGCCTTTACGCTGTGGATGTACAAGCGCGTGATCTTCGGTGATGTCGCCAATGAGAACGTCGCGGATCTCCAGGACATCAACCAGAGGGAAACGCTGATACTGCTGCTGCTTTCCGTCGCCGTGCTGGTGTTCGGATTGTGGCCCGCGCCATTGTTCGACGTCATGCACCCGACGCTCGAGCACCTGTTTGGACAGATTATGCATACCAAGGTGATTACACCGTGAGCAGTCAGGCCGGCATGATGACGACGGACATCCTGCACGTGTTGCCGGAAATATCACTCCTTACGGTTGCCTGCCTGACACTGGTGATCGACACCTTCAGCAACGATCCGCAGCGCCGGGTCACCTATGTCCTGTCACAACTGGCATTACTCCTCGCGGCGGGGCTTGCCCTCAGTACCTCCACCGGCGCCACCGCCTATGTTTTTGGCCATAGCTTTGTCAGTGATCCGATGAGTGTCGCGCTCAAGGTCTTTATCTGCGCCATCACCGGGGTGGTCTTCCTCTATTCCCATGAATACCTGAAGAAACATGAATGGCTGAAAGGCGAATATTTCGTGCTGGGACTGTTCGCGGTGCTGGGCATGATGGTGATGGTGTCCGCCTACAGCCTGTTGACTGTCTACCTCGGTCTTGAACTCCTGTCGCTGTCGCTTTACGCGATGGTGGCCATGCACCGGGACTCACAGCCGGCGTCCGAGGCCGCCATGAAATATTTTGTCCTCGGCGCGCTGGCCTCCGGCATGCTCTTGTATGGCATCTCCATACTCTACGGCGTCACCGGCACGCTCGAATTCGATCAACTGACGCAACAGATCACCCGGCATGGGACAGAGCGCACGCTGCTCATCTATGGCCTGGTGTTTGTCATCGTCGGCATTGCTTTCAAGCTCGGGGCCGTGCCGTTTCACATGTGGCTGCCGGATGTCTACCATGGCGCGCCCACGGCCGTCACCCTGTTCATCGCCAGCGCGCCGAAGATCGCCGCCTTTGCCATGGCCATACGGCTCCTGGTCGACGGCATGCAGCCGCTGGTAAGCGAATGGCAGCAGGTGTTGATCATTCTCGCGGTGCTGTCCATGGCCACGGGCAATATCGTCGCCATCGCCCAGAGCAATCTTAAACGCATGCTGGCCTATTCGACCATCGCCCATGTCGGATACCTTTTGCTCGGCATCCTGTCCGGGACGCAGACCGGTTACGCCGCTGCCATGTTTTATATCATCACCTATGCCGTGATGAGCGCCGGTGCTTTCGGCATGATCATTTTCCTGAGCCGCAAGGGCTTTGAATCCGACAACCTGGACGATTTCAAGGGCCTGGCGGACAAGAGCCCGTGGTATGCCTTCATCATGCTGATCCTGATGTTCTCCATGGCCGGCGTGCCGCCGTTCCTCGGCTTCTGGGCCAAGTGGTTTGTGTTCCTGGAGCTGATCAACGCCGGGATCGTCTGGTTGGCCGTACTGGCCGTCGTGTTCTCCATTATCGGGGCCTACTATTATCTGCGTGTCGTCAAGCTCATGTATTTCGACAAACCGGAGAGCATGACCGCGAGCAAGTCCACCCGCACCATGCGCCTGGTCTTGAGCCTCAACGGCCTCGCGCTCCTCGTTATCGGCCTTGCCCCGGGTTTCCTGATGTCACTGTGCCTTTCCGTTTTCACCAGTCAATAGCAATTACAAAGGTCGATGTTATTGGCCTTGATTCCCACTCACAAAAAGGCCTCCGCGTCTCCGCAATCTTCATGGGGTTTTGCGACCTGTATGGATATTGTGATTGCTGTGCTGTTCCCGGTGACCTGGATGTCACACAACCTGATCCATGAGGGGCTGTTCGAAATCCTTGCAATCTGTCTTACGGCGGAATTCATCATGCTGTTTATGCTGGGAGTGTTCGGCAAAAAGATTTACGCCACTACGCATAAGGAGGTTTACAGGGATTGGGCCCTGGTGAGATTGCTGATGCTGGGTTTTCTCGGTTATCTATACTTGGATGGCGTGCCATGGAATATCCTGCTGTTTGCCGCTATGGTTATAGTAACAGCCGGTTTTCCGTTGCGGATCGGGATACACCGCAACTGGCAGGCCCAACTCACGACCGATATCTATATTCTTCTCGCAGTGATGATGTTCTCGTCGCTAATCGTATCGGTGGTCAACTTTCCCCCGGTGGCATCCGTGCGGGTGCCTGGAGAGGGAATCATCCACGACCTGGTGGTGGACTACCATTTATCCCCTGTGCAGTTACTGGCGGTGGGCACGCTCTATTATTGGCCGAAAGCGCTGCTCAACGGCCGGCGCTATCTGGAACTCAAGGGGCCGGGAGCGGAATTTCCAGTCGGGCCGAAATAACTGGTTGATTATATGTAATTTTCGTGTCGAATATGGCTTTAGTTGCACAGGCGGGCCGGGTATGGTCCTGTCCCTCATCGAACCGAAATCACAGGAATTATTCAGTACTGGATAGTCTAATATTAAAAATGAAACGCCGATTTTTAATGTGATTATGATGAACACCGGTATGACAAGAACAACCTGCCTCCTACTGGCCTTGGCGCTGCTGGTCTGCCAGCAAGCCGTGGCGGTGACAGTCTATCAATGGACGGACGAGGAGGGGG
>Ga0326597_10010039_pt1 | contig 12638 bp, 10 predicted proteins | sample RVTome_12_FD_203789 | JGI IMG/M metagenome (GOLD analysis project Ga0326597, IMG submission 203789) | Soil microbial communities from uranium-contaminated site in the Upper Colorado River Basin, Wyoming, United States - RVT100D185 | ecosystem: Environmental > Terrestrial > Soil > Contaminated >... | reverse complement strand
AGATTATCCTATTACACTGCGTTAGCAACTATCCCGCCGACCCAGCTGACGTCAATCTTCGTGCGATGGAGACCATGCGAGCCGCGTTCGGCTATCCGGTCGGATACTCGGACCACACGTTGGGCATTAGCGTGGGAACGGCGTCTGTCGCGATGGGGGCGACCGTGGTGGAAAAGCACTTCACCTTAGATCGCAACCTTCCTGGTCCAGATCATCGAGCTTCGCTTGAACCTGCCGAATTGAAGGACCTGATATCCAGCATTCGAACCGTGGAGATGGCTATGGGAACCGGGCGAAAGTCACCGGTTGAAAGTGAAAGCGACACGGCGAGTGTCGCACGCAAGAGCCTGGTTGCGTCTGCAGACATACCTGTTGGCACGAAACTTACCAATGACTTGATTGCGATTAAGCGCCCCGGTACAGGGCTGCCGCCCGTCATGCGGACTTACCTTCTCAACCGTACGACGACATGCCACATTCCTGCCGGTTCACTAATTCAGTTGGAGAACGTTGCGTGAGAAAGATTGGCGTTGTCACCGTTGGCCGGTCGGATTTTGGCATTTATCGGCCCGTGCTGCGCGCCATCGATCTCGAACCGCAACTGCAGCTGAGCCTGATCGTTAGCGGCGCTCATCTGGTGCCGACATTCGGGGACAGTGTTCGCGAGATTTCAAGATGCGGATTTGCGGTGCAGGACCACGTGGACATGTTACTCTCGGCCGATACGCCGGAAGCCATCTCCAAGTCGATGGGCGTCGGGATTCTCGGCTTCTCCCAAGTTTATCAGCGAAACCGCCCCGACATTTTGTTGGTCCTCGGTGATCGTTTCGAGATGCTTGCGGCGGTAGTCGCGGCTGTTCCATTCAAGATTCCAATAGCCCACATCCATGGTGGGGAGTTGACCCTCGGTGCTATCGACGATGCCTTCCGTCATGCGATCACCAAGTGCAGCCACTTGCACTTTGCTTCGACGCGAGAACATGCGCAGCGAATTATTCAACTCGGAGAACAGCCTCATCGCGTGTTCGTCTCCGGTGCCCCCTCGCTCGACAATCTCAATGACGTTTCTCTTTTGTCAAAAGAGGTTCTCGAAGATCGATTTGAAATGCCGTTACCCAAGCCGCCGATCGTTGTCACCTTTCATCCAGTGACACTTCAATACGAACAAGCCGAGCTGCAAATTAGGGAATTGATCTCAGCTTTGGCTCGGTTTGACAACCCGATCGTCATCACCAAGCCAAACGCCGATACTTCCGGTCAGATCATCACCCGCAACCTCGAGGCGTTTGCCCGTCAACGCGCCGATGTTCGCATCGTTGACAATTTGGGCACACAAGGTTACTTCAGTCTGATGTCACAATCCGCCGTCATGGTGGGCAACTCATCAAGCGGGATCATCGAGGCCGCCTCGTTCAGCTTGCCTGTCGTAAACATTGGGATCCGCCAGGAGGGCCGGCCGCGATCCGCGAACGTCATTGATGTCGACAACAATTGTGGACAGATTGCAGCCGCTCTCAAGGTGGCGTTGTCGGACGATTTCAAGTCCGGTTTGCACGGATTGGAGAACATCTATGGAACAGGCAATGCAGCCGAGTGTATCGTTCGAGAACTAAAACACACCCACCTTGGCGAGTCACTCGTCCTCAAGCGATTTCATGACTTTGGTCAGCGTATAAGCGCTGCGGAGGTCGCGGCGTGAGTCCTCAATACTGGCCGGGCAGTTGCGTATTGCTCGGTGGTGGCAATCACGCGAAGGTGGTCATCGAAGCCATGGAGGCGGCTGGGATTCCCAAACCTGTTGCAGTGCTAGATGCCGACGACTCGCGTTGGGGGCAAACGCTACACGGTGTTCTGATCGTTGGTAATGACAAATGCTTGGGCCAACTCGCGGCTCGCGGCGTGAGCTGCTTCGTAGTTGGAGTTGGTTCGAGCGGCGACACACAGCTTCGGCAAGCGCTGTTCGAGTTGGGGAAGACGCACGGACTAGTCCCCGTAACTATCCAGCACCCGGCAGCGATCGTGTCTCCATCAGCGGTGACCGGCTGCGGAGCGCAGGTTTTAGGAGGAGCAATTCTGAACACAGATTGCGTCATCGGAGCCAACGTCATCGTCAACACTGCCGCTATCGTAGAGCATGATTGCGTTATCGGGGACCATGTTCATCTAGCGACCGGAGCGAGACTAGCTGGTGGCGTGATTGTTCGGGCAGGCGCTCACGTTGGGATCGGGGCCACGGTTAAGCAAGGAATCGAGATTGGCCCCCGTGCAGTCGTCGGAGCTGGCGCTGTTGTGATTCGAGATGTCGCACCGGGAGCCGTGGTGGCCGGAGTGCCGGCTCGTGAGTTGGGGAGAGATGCTGCCTAATGATCGACCTGGAAAAACTATCGGTTCGACCGGATGCGACGCTTCATTCGGCGATGGATCACGTCAATCAGTCTGGGCGAGGGATTGTCTTACTGCTGGATCATCGGGGCCGCTTCTTGGCGACGGTAACCGACGGCGACATTCGCCGCGCGATTCTTGCGGGTGCCGGTGTTGATTCACCCGTTACGAATGCACTTAGTAACAGCGACGGTACATTGCGGCACTCGGTCACGGCCCATGCGACCGCCACTCGGGCGGAGCAACTCGCGATCATGAAAGAGGCTGAGATCCGACACTTGCCGCTTCTCGATGACGATCGGCAAGTCGTTGCCCTGAGTTTGAGTGACGAACTTGTTAAGTCGCCACCGCTTCCTGTGCAAGCCGTGATCATGGCGGGTGGCTTCGGGACACGCCTGCGGCCACTCACCGATGATACGCCGAAGCCGATGCTGCAGATCGCCGGACGCCCACTCTTGGAAAGGACCATCGAAGGGCTGCAGCAGGCGGGAGTGCATCGCATCAATGTCACGACTCATTACATGCCTGAGAAGATCACAAGGCATTTCGGGTCAGGCAGTGAATTTGGCGTGGAGCTGAATTACATTTCCGAAGATGAGCCCCTGGGAACGGCCGGTGCGTTGAGCTTGCTTGGCGAGATCGACGAGCCGCTGCTGGTGATCAATGGCGACATTTTGACAAACGCCGACTTCGGCTCGCTAGTTCGTTTCCATCAGGAGCGAAAGGTGATGTTGACGGTTGGCGTGCGGCATTATGATCTGAAAGTGCCCTATGGGGTGGTCGAATCGGAGAACGGTTGTGTTATCGGCTTGCGCGAGAAACCGAGCTACGCCTTTTTCGTGAATGCGGGCGTCTATCTGCTCGATCCGTCGGTAAGGCAGTACATTCCACGCGGTCGCCGTTATGACATGACGGATTTGATTGAGTTGTTATTGAAGATAGGAAAGCCGGTTGCGAGCTACCCGATTCTCGAATACTGGATCGACATTGGACAGCACGACGACTTCGATCGTGCACAACGAGAAGTTGGCCAACTAAGGAAGTCAGCATGAATTGGAACGGGAAGAATGTGCTGGTTACGGGAGCCGGTGGGTTTATCGGGAGCCATTTGACCGAGTGGCTCGTTGAGTTGGGAGCGCGCGTTCGCGCGATGGTTCATTACAACTCTTCCGGAAGTTGGGGATGGCTGGACGAGTCGCCATGCAAGCACGACATTGATGTCATATTAGGCGACATTGTGGATCAAGGAAGCGTGCGAAGTGCGATGTCAGATCGAGACGTTGTGTTCCATCTGGCCGCGCTGATTGCGATTCCGTATTCCTACATCGCTCCAACGTCCTACGTCCAGACCAACGTCGTTGGCACGCTGAATGTTCTCGAGTCGGCCCGCATGCTGGGCACGGAACGGATCATTCATACTTCGACCAGCGAAGTATATGGGACGGCGTTGACAGTGCCGATCCGTGAGGATCATCCGCTCCAAGGTCAATCGCCATATTCGGCGACCAAAATCGCAGCCGACAAGCTCGCTGAGTCGTATTACCGGTCCTTCGACGTACCGGTGGTGACGGTTCGGCCCTTCAATACATTCGGTCCGCGGCAATCTGCCAGAGCTGTCATTCCGACGATTATCTCACAGTGTTTGACGCAAGACATCGTTCGCCTGGGCAGCCTGACACCCACACGGGATCTGAACTACGTGGCGAACACGGTGGAAGGTTTCGTTGCCGCGGCTGAGGTTGACGCGGCGATTGGGCGGACGATCAACATAGGCTCCGGGCAAGAGATCAGTATCGGAGATCTCGCGAAGTCGATTATCGAACAAGTCGGCCGACCTGTCACGTTGGAATGTGAGGACCAGCGCATGCGACCCGGTAAGAGCGAAGTGGAGCGATTACTGGCGGATAACTCTCTTGCAAACGAACTGTTGGGGTGGACTCCGACGCTCAAGTTTGAAGAAGGTATTCGCCGCACGATCGAGTGGTTCGAAGCCAATGTTGTGAGGTACCGCGCCGATGTCTACAATGTCTGAGGATTCTTCCACGATCCCTCTCTCGGTCCCATGCCTTCAAGGTCGAGAATGGGAATACGTGCGCGAATGTTTGGATACGGGCTGGGTTTCGTCAGTGGGGCCCTTCGTTGAGAGATTTGAGCAAGCGGTGGCGGAGTACGTCGGTGCCAAGCATGCCGTTGCGGTCGTTAATGGTACATCCGCGTTGCACATCGCACTGTTATGCTCGGGCGTCCAGCCAGATGATGAAGTCCTCGTGCCAACGCTTACTTTCATCGCCTCGGCAAACTCGATCCGCTACGCCGGTGCGCACCCGGTTTTTATCGACGCCGAACCTCGGCACTGGCAGATGGATCCCAACTTGATCGAACACTTTCTAACTCGCGAGTGCGAGCGAAAGGGTGGCGTACTGCGAAATCGAACGTCCGGCCGAAGGGTGCGCGCAATCATGCCAGTTCACGTTCTTGGGCATCCGGCGGACATGGACCCGATCTGCGATCTTGCCCAACGATTCGAGCTAGAAGTTATCGAAGACGCCGCCGAGGGTATGGGAACGCGTTACAAGCGTCGTCACGTTGGCGAGTTCGGCCGTGTCGGCTGTTTCAGCTTCAACGGGAACAAGATCATGACCACCGGCGGCGGTGGAATGTTGGTAACCGATGATGAGCAGCTCGCGATTCGGGCGCGACATCTTACCACGACGGCGAAAGATAATGCGCTGGAGTACATACACGGCGAAGTCGGTTACAACTATCGGCTGACGAATGTCGCGGCCGCGATCGGCTGTGCGCAACTAGAGCAGTTAGACCAGTTCGTTCTCGCCAAACGCCGGATCGCTACGTCTTACGAGCGGGAGCTTGGGAATGTGGACGGAGTCCAGCTCTACTCGGTGGCCGATCACGCCTTTTGCACTTACTGGCTGTACACGATCGCCGTCTCCGCCGAGGTGTACGGGACCGATCGTCGCGGCCTGCATCGTCGACTCGCGCAGCAAGGCATCCAAACTCGCCCGCTGTGGCAGCCCCTTCACGCCAGCGGAGCCCATGGCGCCTCGCAAGCAATTCTGAACGGTGTCGCGGATCAACTTTACGGTCGGTGCCTCAGCCTTCCGTGTTCGATCGATCTGTCCGAGGCGGGGATTGCGCGCGTCTGCCGAGGCATTACACAGACGGACGGTAATCACCGCGCAGAATTGTTATCGGCCGCATAAGTAAACTCGGAAAAGGATTCGAAGAAATGGCGCTCTCACGTCCGGGCAAGATTCTGTTTGTAACCTACGGTGCTGGCCACGCGAGAATTGCGGCGAAAGTTGCTCAAAAGCTGGCCGCCGACTCGCGCCTTTCATGCGCGATATTGGCTTTGACGACAGCGTCGCAGGTGATGGATGAAGCGGGGCTTGAATATCGCCGATGTTGTGATTTCCTGCCGATGCCGGGGTATGAACAGGCAAGTGCCTTTGGAGCGGAACTTGCCGATCAACTCTGGAGCGAGTCGTCGCCGGTGTCGTACGAAGAGACTTGCGCCTATCTCGGAACGTCGATGGTTGACCTGGTACGCGAGGTGGGCGAAAGCAATGCCAAACAAGCCTATGCCAGCCGTGGCCGAAAGGCATTTAAGCCCGTCGGTTTCCTGACGCGCGTCTTGTCGGAGATTCGGCCACACGTGGTCGTTACCACGTGTCATGTTCGTATGGAACGCGCTGCCACGATTGCCGCCAGAAAGTCGGGGATTCCCTCTTTGCTGATCGAGGATCTGTTCGGCTACACCATGCTCGGTGAACTTCCTTTCGATTCGCGGGAGGTTGCATTACCGAAGGAGGAGTGGCCGACCAAAGTCGCCGTCTGGAACGACTTTGTCAAACAACGGATGGTAAATGCGGGCCTGCCCGAGCAAATGGTGGTCATCACGGGGCAACCAGTACTGTCCGAATGGCCGCACGTAGGCCATGAAGAGCAAGGACTCGGAATGGAGTTGAGCCGCGACCCACGTCCGGTTGTGACGTATACGAGTACCGCAACCCGGCAGTTTGTATATGAACAGGTACCGATCCTCATCGACTTGGCTCGGCGGCGAACCGACTGGTTATTCATCTTTAAACTACATCCTTCCTTGAGTCTTCAGGAGTTCGAGTCCATCGGCTATCAGTTACCCGCCAACGTACGCTTGTTATGGCGCGATGATATCGCACAGTTGCTTCAGAACAGCGACGTTGTCATACAACTTCAATCAACGACCGGATTGCTTGCTATCATCAGCGGAAAGCCATTGATCGTACTCAATACAACGGGCTATCCAGAGTTGCTGCCCTATGTCAGTCACGGGGGCGCGATCCGTGTCACGCGAGGGGACCAACTCGAGGCAGCCGTGTCGAAATGCCGCAGCCCGCATTATAGAAGTGCTGGCCGAATTGCGGTCACATTCGTCTCAGACCGACTGTCGCGATCAGGCTGCATGAAGCTTCGCGAGCGAATCGATCGGCCATCGATGAAGTCTCTGTCAAGCGGCTTGCACGGCTGTCACCGGGACTGTATGGAATGGCAGGGCTATCCCGCTTACCATCGCCTCGTAGTGCTGTTGTAAATCTCGTACAAGCACAACTTCGTAGGAATCGAGCTGGCTGAGAATGCGACCTGACAGCTCCGCTCGCTTTTCTGTCGGCGCTGGCCGAGGACATCGCTCACGCCGCACGGTATCGGTGGTGAAATCAGAGACGACTGTCCCCAGAAAGCCGGCGACGGACTCGACGTACGGCCAAGGATCCACGACAAAGTCGTCGTATCGCAAGAAGTAGATCTGACCGCGCTGTGTCTGTGTCAGCATCTTGTACTCGTCTCGGCAGGCTGACATCAGTCGCGCAATCATGCGGACGACTCGGCCGATCGAACTCGCCCGGCGATACTCGTGTTCCCAGCCGGCGGCGTAGTAAGGCAGATCCTGGCCTTCGAACTCGATGCAGTGCGTAAACGCAGTTGGGTCATTGCCGAAACGAGTTCCCCATCCTCGTCGGTACCAGGAATCGATGAGGTCAACAGGATGACGAAGCATCTGGATCATCCGGAGCCGGCTGCCAAAAGCGTCGTGAAACAACCGAAAGTTCATGAGTTGGTCATGTGTCTGATTCTGAAAGATCGGCTTACCTTCTTGGATCCGTCTCACGACATCCTGGCCTTCTGGTTGTGTGAGCCGTTCGTAGTAGACGCGAGGACTTGGGTAGTTCATCACCCCCGAATGGTCGCCGTACCGAAAGTTCGTGTTACGCCCGATCAGCCCGTTATATAGGAGGATATCCGCGTCGAGCCGTAGCAAACTTATGGCCGCGTGACGATTGAGCAGCCCCAGACGCGCAAGTCCGCCGACAAATTCAAATTTCTCTTCAACGCGTTCGATCTCGACGCGTTCGAAGCTGGCCAGAATGGGACCAAGCATACTTTTTCCCGTGCGGGTCAGTCCATCGACCATAACAAACGGATTGTCGAAGGTCGCGCGCCGGACAAGCTTCACTTTCGGCATGTGGATTTGCCTCCGTAGGGTTGTTGAATGTTTGGATTGATGATCGCGGTCGCGCCATGCGAAAGGCCTAATTGTTAATCCACAGGCGGGCACGCAGGAGGGCTGTGAGATTACCAGCGTGCGTCGGTGATTGTCAAGATTAAGCCAGTGCGTGAACGTGGTGCTAGCCCCCTTTCCGAAATCACTGGATTCCCGCGGGGATTGCTCACGAGTTGGATCGGACTTGTCGCGTCAAGGGCCTAGCCTGTATAGTCTGCCGCTCGATGGAGTCCTGAGACCGTGCTCTGCGGAGGTGTCCCTAGCAATGGTAATTTGGTTGATTGGAAAATCTGGTGTTGGCAAAACGACCATTGGGCGCAAGGTACACGAGCAGTGGAAGGCAATTTCTCCAAATACGGTGTTCGTTGATGGGGACGAGATCCGGCGAGTCTTTCAACACGACCGCACGGACGACGCTTACACCATTACAGGTCGTAAGAAGAATGCGGATCGCATCGCTGCGTTGTGCGAATGGCTCGATCGCCAGAATGTAAATGTCGTGGCTTGCGTCTTGTCGCTTTTTCATGAGACTCAGCAATGGAATCGCGAAACCTACTCGAATTACTTCGAGGTGTTCATCGACGTGCCGCTGGAGGTGTTGGTCGAGCGTGACATCAAGAACCTCTACAAGCCTGCCTTGGCGGGCAAGGTCAAGAACGTAGTCGGTATCGACATCCCCTTCGAGCCACCGCTGTTACCTGACATGACGATCGACAACCGCCGAGACGGAATCTGCGCCGACGTGGTGGCGCAAACGATCCTTCAACAAGCTCAAGTCCTGCCACATTCAAGAGTAAACGCAGCATGACTGTTACATCGTTCTTCAATACTCCGACGTTCCAATTCGGCACCAAGGCAGAAACGCTTGAGCGCCTGACCGGAATTTTGACGCGTTCGACAGTACCTAGGTTTCTATACTTCACCGTGGGCGAGTATCGACGCTCGCCCCGAGCGGTGCAGGCAAGAATCGCTAGACAGTTTGCCGGACACCCGATCATCTTGCGCTCTTCTGCGTGCGGCGAGGATGGACAGCGTTGGGCAATGGCCGGACAGTATCATTCCGTCCTCAACATTCAAGCCGAATCAACAGCGCAAGTGCATGAGGCCGTCGAGGCGGTCATTGCCAGCTACCTGCGCGATCGCGACACGGAGAACCCAGAAGACCACATCATTGCGCAACTGATGGTCGATTCTGTCTGTATGAGCGGAGTTTTGTTCACGCAGGATCTCAATACCGGTGCACCTTACTATGTCATCAACTACGACGATGAAACCGGCCGCACGGACACGGTCACGTCCGGCAGTGAGTACAGTAACCGGACGCTTTATGTACAGCGTGGCTCGTCGGCTTGCCTTCGGTCCGAGCGATTTCGAGCGTTAATCGACGCCGTCGAGGAAATCGAATCGGTTATCGGTTCCAACTCGTTAGACGTCGAGTTTTGTATTGACGACGCGTGCCACGTCCATCTCCTGCAGGTGCGGACAATCACGACACAGCTCAATTGGAATCGAAGCATATCCCTGCGAGTCCATGATGCGATTGAACAAATCGAGGCGTTGGTGGCCAAGCGTTTCCGGCCAACTGCGTCCGCATATGGCCGCCAATCCGTCTTCGGCCAAATGCCGGACTGGAATCCGGCCGAGATGATTGGCCGAGACCCACGGGCTCTGGCAATGTCTTTGTACCGTTACCTCATTACGGATCGGGCGTGGCGCGAAGCGCGGCGTCAAATGAATTATGCCGTGCCGCATGGGGTGCCGTTGATGGTCTCGCTCGCTGGGCAGCCTTATATAGATGTGCGACTGAGCTTCCACTCCTATTTGCCGGCCGACTTGCCAGCCGCATTGGGGCACAAACTCGTGGATGGCTGGTTGAATCGACTGATTCAGCACCCGCATTTGCACGACAAAGTTGAATTCGACGTTGCCGTCACTGCTTTTGCTTTTGACTTTGAAGAGCGCGTTGACAACCAGTTTCCAGATGCCTTGACGGCTGGCGAGAGAAGCATCTTTCGAGAATCGTTGCGCAGGCTAACTCAAGCATTCCTGACGGGTGCCGTCGCGCCGATCGACAAGGAACTGGCAAAAGTTGAACGTCTCAGCTTGCTAAGGACAGATCTGTTGGCCGCGCGTCAATCCGCCGACATTTCGATGGCGGCGAGCCTCCTGGAGGATTGCATCGAGCTGGGCACGATCCCGTTCTCGATCCTTGCTCGACACGGCTTCATCGCGCAGTCGATCTTGAAGTCACTGGTTGCAAGGAAAGTGCTCTCGGACGACGAAGCCACGTATTTTCGCTGCAGTGTCAAGACCGTTGCAAGCAATTTCGCCGCGGACGTCAACCGAATGTCGTGCGGCAACATGAGCAGCCAGGAGTTCATGAAACGCTATGGACACTTGCGGCCAGGTACCTACGACGTCCTTTCGCCAAGGTACGACCAACGAGAAAAGTTGTTCGAAGGAACGACCGTACTCGCGTCGGTTACTGGCGCGGAACAGAAGTTTCAGTTTCGCGGAGAGCAGCTTGAGCACGTTCAGGCGTTGCTGGACGCCGAAGGATTCGAAATCACCGCGAACCAACTCATCGACTATATCGAACGGGCTACGGCCGCGCGGGAGTACGCAAAGTTCGTCTTTACGCGAAATGTAAGTGATGCGTTGGAGATCCTTGCTGCCTGGGGTGAGCAAGTAGGGCTCAGCCGTGACGAACTTTCATTCGTTGATATTCGAGACATTCTCGACACGCAAGTGGCAGCTGACTGCGACTCACTCGAGCGCAAGTTCAGGGCGCTGTCGGAAGAAGGTCGTGTCCGGCATGAAGTTGCATCGGCTCTACGGTTGCCGCAACTTTTGTTTGATGTGGAAGGAGTACACGTCGTGCCACTCCAAATCAATCAGCCGAATTTCGTGACGCAAGAAACGATCCAAGGCGAAGTCGTGCGGCTCGAGGAGCGAGCAACCGAGGAGATCGAAATTCACGACAAAATCGTGCTTATTGATAAGGCCGATCCAGGCTTTGATTGGATCTTTACACATGGCATTCGCGGATTGATCACGAAGTATGGTGGAGCCAACTCGCATATGACCATTCGCTGTGCGGAGTTTGGAATTCCCGCGGCCATTGGTTGCGGTGAGCAGATCTTCGATCGGATTGAGCAAGCGTCGAGAGTAGAAATCAATTGCGTTGAAGAACAAGTGCGTCCCGTCGATTCCGACATGGATTACGTTGGCTTGGCGGACGAGTTGACCCGTGAAGCCGCTTAATGACGTGCAGGGCCAGAGAATGATACATCGAATCGCGATTACGCAACGCGTCGTTGAAACGGAAGCGTATGCGGATCCGCGCGATGCCTTAAGCCAAGACTGGTCGGTGTTTTTTGCAAGGCTTCTGCCCGAGGCGGCGATGATCCCCGTGCCGAATCGCCCCGGTGCTCTACCCAACTGGGTGGCGCAGGTGAATCCCGAACTGTTGGTGTTGTCGAACGGTAATGATTGGGGACAAGCGCCGCTGCGCGACGCCACAGAAAAGTGGCTCGTTGACTGGGCCGTCCGTCGAGGAACGCCCGTGCTGGGTGTGTGCCGCGGGCTTCAAGCGTTGAATGTCATCTTCGGCGGGACGCTGACCACGGATCTCAAGCAATTCACCGGACAAGGGCATGTGGCGTGTGAACACACGGTTCGCCTCCAAGGCAGCACTTTTACAGACCTCAATCGAAGCGAGATGTTGTCCGTCAACAGTTATCACAATCAGGGTGTTGTCTGGAAAGGTCTTGCTTCGTGCTTAACGCCGTTCGCGCTAGCAGACGATGGAGTTATCGAAGGCGCATGTCATAAGGTGCATCCGGTGCTGGCGGTCCAATGGCATCCGGAGCGTCCGACGTCCTCGCAGCACTTTGACACGTTGCTGATAAAGCGACTGATCGATGAAGGATCATTCTGGAGCCACGCGACATGAACACGTCAAAGGCCATCATTCTTGCCGCCGGTCGTGGCTCGAGATTGGGCGAAATGACAGGGGAACGTCCCAAGTGCATGGTGGAACTCAATCACCAGCCACTCATTTCCTGGCAGACCGAAGCTCTGCGTGCGGGTGGAGTCACGGATCTCTGTGTTGTCACCGGCTACCGCAGTGACATGATCGAGGCGCTTGGCCACCGGACGATTCGGAATCCCGACTGGGCCTCAACGAACATGGTCGCCTCCCTGCTCTACGCCGCGGACGAGGTCACGGGGCCGACGCTGATCAGTTATTCGGATATTGTCTTCAGTTCCGACGTGGTAAGACGGATGAGCGAGACGGAAGGCGACGTCGTCGTCGCTTACGACACGGATTGGCTGCGGCTCTGGAGAGCTCGCTTTGACGATCCTCTGAGCGATGCGGAAAGCCTACGAGTGAGCGAAGACGGCAGAATTATCGAGATCGGTCAGAAGGTCGATGACGTCGCTGAGATTCAGGGCCAGTACCTGGGGCTGCTTCGGTTCACTCCCGTCGGCATCTCTTGGATTCGGGAGATTGTCAACGCCCGCGTAGGCCGTCGCGAGAAGCTTGATATGACAAGTCTGCTGCAGTTGTTGATTGCCGGCGGCTATCCCGTGCATGGCCTCGCCATCACCGGCAACTGGTGTGAAATCGACGACCAAAGCGATCTTCGTGTCGCCGAGCAATTGTTCAGCCGCGGTGAGCTTACCATTCCGT
>Ga0326597_10010038_pt1 | contig 12639 bp, 10 predicted proteins | sample RVTome_12_FD_203789 | JGI IMG/M metagenome (GOLD analysis project Ga0326597, IMG submission 203789) | Soil microbial communities from uranium-contaminated site in the Upper Colorado River Basin, Wyoming, United States - RVT100D185 | ecosystem: Environmental > Terrestrial > Soil > Contaminated >... | reverse complement strand
GGCATCGGCGAGCGCGTGCGCTCGGCTGCGTCAGTCGAGGCCGCGCTTGCCGCCACCGACGTCGTCGGCGGCACGGCCCCGGCCCGTGTCCGGGCGGCGCTCGCCGCCGCGCGAACCCGGCTCGGCCCGGGCTGACTGGATCCGCGACGAGCCCGTTGCCAGGAGCCCCGAGCGGCCTGATCGACGTGGTTCATCACGGCGAGCCCGGACGCGCTCCGCCGAGCCCCGGATCCGTCGGGAATCGTGCACGGCCACGCTCGTCCACGTCGATTCTGATGAGCCAACCCGATCAAGGTGGCCACCGCCCGGACCGTCCTCGGCGGGCGGCCCTCGCAGTCGCGCGAGCCCGGCTCGACACGGGCTGACCGCTGGCGCGGCCCTGCGGGGGAGGGCGCGGGTCAGAGCTCCAGGGTCGTGGCGATGGCGACGTCCCGGACGAGGTGCGGATCGGGGGCCATGGCGGTCGCGAGGATCACGTGGAAGGTCGCGCTGGCGCGACCGTGGGGCAGCTCGATCGAGGGGAGCGCCTGCGGGCTGAGCGTCCCCGCCAACGGGATCGTCCGCTCGCCCCCGAGCTCGACGATCGGCACGCTGCCGGCCCAGGCCGTGATCGTCTCCTCAAGGCCGTTGGGGACGGTCGCTTCGACCTTCACCCGGACCTCGGCCCGGAGCTCCTGGAGCCGCCGCGAGCCGCCGGCGTGCAGCGCGACCGAGGCGGTGAACGGCGCCCCGGCGCACAGCGGGACGGGATCGATCGACACGGACCCGGCGACGCCGTCGCCGGTGACGTCGGCCGCATCGTAGAGCGCGAACTGGCCGAGCGGCACCGCACCGGAGCGAAGGAGCGACACGGGCTGGACGACGCGAACCGGTCCCTCGATCGAGGAATCGAAGTTGCCGGGCCGGTCGAGCTTGGACTCGACCGTCCAGTCGACGCCGGCCACCTCGGCCTCGAGGGTGGCCGGCCCGAGCGGCGGCACCGGCAGCTCGAAGGTCCAGCCTCGGGTCTCCCCAGGCCCGAGGTGGACCCCTGCCTCGATCTCCACCGGCTCCGTGACGAGCGTTCGCCGCGCCGTCTCGACGTGGGTCGACGTGTGACCCTGGGCGTCGGTCGTCGTGACCTCGTGCTTCCAGTGCTCCTCGGCCCGGAGCGCGACGACGAGTGCGCGGGCGTCGAAGGGTCCCCGGCTCGTGACGTCGATCCGGCCCGCGACGAGCCGTCCTGGCAGGAGCTCCTCGCGCTCGAGCTCCAGGCGCCACTCGACGCCATGGCTCTCCACCTGCCAAACCGCGCTCATCGGCGAATCCTACGCGCGCTGCCCGGACCCGGGCCGAGGCGCCGCGGCCGTCGCCCAGGCGGCAATCTCGGACCGTCGCTGCGCGCCGAGCATGTCGAGGATGTGCTCGACGTGCGAGCTCGTCCCGGCCGACGAGGACCGGACAGATCAACGAGACGCGGCCGTCCATCGCGTCACGAGGTTAGGTCGGCCGACGAGGCGCCCAACCTCGCGATCGAGGCGGACGGAGGGGGTCCACTTCGAGCGCGCCTGGCTCGATCCCGAGGCCGGCAAGGTCTTCTGCCTCGCCACGGGACCCTCGAAGGAAGCGGTCATGCGCATCCACGAGCGCGCCGGTCACCCGACCGGCGAGGTCTACGAGCTGCCGATCGAAGTCTGAGGAAGGTCAGCTGCCGCGGCAGCGGCGACCCGGCCTGACCTCGTCCTCGACCGGGGAGCGCCGGCGCCGGCGAGGCGCCGCCGCTTCGACGTGCATGGTCCTCGCGCCCGGCGACGACGTACCGCCATCTGGAGGCTGCGTGACCTCGCCGGCGCAGGCGGCGAGGCAGACGGCCGCGAGAATGGTCGCGACGAGACGTAGCATCACCAGGACCTACCCGTCCGGGCGCGGGGCTGTTCACACCGCCGCCGGCTGCCCGGATCCTGGTTGGGGACCGCCGATGGGGTCGGTCAGCGGGTGGCGATCCCGACGGGGTGCGAGCGACCGTCCGGCGCGGGTCGGGCCGGCCTGTCGATCGTCGCCGTCCAGGCGGCGATCTCGGCCCGTCTCGTGACGCCGAGCTTCGCCAGGATGTGCTCGACGTGGGCACTGGCCGTCTTCGGGGCGATCGACAGCTGATCGGCGATCTCCCCGTTCGTCAGGCCCTCCGCGATCAGCCTGGCGACCTCGAACTCGCGGGCGGTGAGCGGCCGCCATGGCTCGTCCTCGAGTCCACGTCCGCGAGCCGCCTTCGAGAGCTCGCCCGCCCGCGCGAGAAGGGGCTCGCTCCCGAGCGCCTCGGCCCTTGCCCGGACGTCGGCCAGGACCGCCGCCGCGTCGCCGTGGCGATTCATCCGGATCAGGCATTGGGCCAGATCGAGGCGTGCCCACGAGGACTCCCAGACGCGGCCGCGCTCCTCCCAGCCGCGGACCGCGCGCTCCAGCGCCTCGCGAGCCGCCGACAACGATCCGCTGGCCAGGCGCACGAGGGCATCGGCGTTACCGAGGGCTGGCCCGGCGACCGACTCCCAGTTTGCGAGGTGCTCGCGAACACGGGCGACCCACCGCTCGGCGTCGGCCGGCCGGCGCGCCGCGATCAGGCTTCGGGCACCTGTCACGACGAACGGGATGAAGAGCGCGCGCTCATCCGTCGAGGCGGAGATCGACCAAGCCTCCTCGCAGCGGGCGATCACGGCATCCACGTCGCCCGCCAGGAGGTCGGTCTCGGCAAGGCCCCACAGCGGCGTCAAGATGAGCTGGACCTCGCCGATTCGCCGTCCGGACGCGAGCGACTCCTCGAGCCAGCGCCTTGCCTCCTCGGGGTGACCGCGGCCCAGCGCGATGAGCCCGATGACGTCGAGCGACCCGATCACACCGCGGCGGCAGCCGCGGTCGACGAGCTCCTGGCGGGCTCGCTCATCGGCCGCGTCCCAGCGACCGGCGCCCCAATCGAGGATCGTGGTCGTCGTCGACATCATCTGCCGGCAGTGCGACTGCTCGATGGCGTCGGCGTACTGGAGGCCCTCGCGAATGCAGATCTCGGCGGACCGATGGTCCATGATCCGGGCGGCCATGATGGCGAGGTTCCGGTAGCCGGTGACGCCGACCGACTCGAACCCGGCGTCCCGCGCTTCACGGGCGGCCTGCATCCCGTCTCGGAGGCCGGTCTCGTAGCGGCCGTCGACGATGTCGATCCGGGCCAGCGTCAGGTACGCTTCGAGGACGGTCTCGCGGTCGCCGACAGCCTCGGCGAGCTCACGCGAGGCGAGCGCGTCGGCCCGCGCGGCAGGCAGGTCGGACGCAAACAACCGATTGCTGGCCCGGACGCCCAGGAAGAACGCTCGGAACTTCTCCCGCTCGGGCGTCACGGGGAGCGCGGCGATCTCCTCGAGGGCGCGCTCGGTGAACCCGTCCATCTCCTCGTGCGATGCGCCGCCGCGGGCGGCCAGTACCGACATCGAGAGGAGCATCCCGGCGGCTTCGAGGGGCTTGCCAGCCTCGAGGTAGAGCTCGCGGGCTCGCGTCGCCGCCGCCACACAGTCGTCATTCCGCTCGATCGCGCTGGCGGATTCGGCAAACCGGTCGTACAGCTCCGCCTGCTCGGCGGCCGGGAGGTCTGGGGGCATGTTGGCGATCGCCCGCTGGTAGAGCTCATACGCCTCCTGGCGGGCCGAGATCCGGTTCGCCGCCGCCGCGGCCGTCATCGCCGCACGGAAGGCCTGGGGTCGGAGGCCGGCCCGCTCGTAGTGGCGGGACGCGTGGACGATGCTCGATGCCTCGAGGCTCATGACGAACTCGGCCGCCTGGGCATGGAACCGTCGCAGCTGCGACGGCGGGACTGAGCCGTAGACCGCATCACGCAGGAGCTGGTGCCGGAAGTCGTAGTAGCCCTCGTCGATGTACTGGAACGGATGGAGGATCGCCGCGTCCACGAGCTCCTGGAGCGTCGGCTCGAGCTCGCTGAGGGGCCGGTCGACCATCCCGGCGAGGACATCGGGGCTGAAGCAGCGCCCGATGACGGCGCCGGCGCGGGCGGCCGTTCGGGCGTCGGTTGACAGCCGGGCCAACCGGGCGAGGACCGCGTCGCCGATGGTGTCCGGGACATGGGCCTCGCGGATGCGCCGACCGTCGGCCCGGGCGTCATCATCGAGAGCCGCGAGCAGCTCCTCGACGTGCAGGGGAATGCCGTTCGTCCGCTCGTGAACCGCCTCGACCACGTCGCGCGGCGCCGGGAGCTCGCCGCCCAGGATCAGCGTCGTCGCCACCGCGGTCTCTTCCAGCGTCAGCGGTCGCAGCTGGACCTCCTCAGCGTGGCGCTGGCTCAGGAGCCGCGCCCGCCACTCGCGGTGGATCGTATCGGCCGGGAACTCGTCCGCACGGTAGCCGGCGAGCAGCAGGAGCGGTCTGTCGGCCGAGTGTCGCGCGAGCTCGCCGATCACCTCGAGGCTGAGCTCGTCGGTCCAGTGGAGGTCGTCGAAGACCAGCATCGTCGGACGGTCGATCGCTTCGAGGATCCGATCGGCGGCCGACCGGACGATGAGCCGGCGCGACCCGAGCGCGTCGCCGTCGTGTCGCCCATCGATCGCGAGGAGGTCCTCCGACAGGCTGCCGAAGGCCCCGTTGCCGCGCATCCCCGTCGCCATGTCGCGGATCGAAGCGAGCGGGACCTGGCGGTCCTGCGGCGCCACGGAGCCACCATCGACCCGGAGGCCCGCCGCCTCGGCCTTCCGGATGGTCGCCCGGATCAATCGAGTCTTGCCGAGCCCCGCCTGGCCGGACAGGAAGAGGGTCCGACCACGCCCATGCGCGGCCTCGGTGATCAGGTGATCGACGAGCTCGAGCAGATCGTCGCGGCCCACGATGATCGGGCACAGGACACGCGGGACGCGGCTCATGGCCAGGAGTGTAGGGCCTCGCCGCAAGAGGGGACATCGGTCGAACGACCGATGGCCGAGCCCGATTCCCCGGACCCTGCTCGGTCGCCCGTCTGATGACGCGCGCCAGGTCGCCCCGCAGGCTGCGCGCCATCCACTCGGACAGCCAGGCAATGGAGGCGCATATGGCCAGGTTCATGGACGTTCACTCGGGCTTCTTCGGGGTGACCCACCAGCAGCTCGCCGAGGCCCACGCCCGCGACCTCGAGATCGAGGCCGATGAGGGCGTGCATTTCGAGCGAGCCTGGCTCGACCCGGACTCGGGGAAGGTCTTCTGTCTGGCAACGGGCCCGACGAAGGAAGCGGTCATGCGCATCCACGAGCGCGCGGGTCATCCCACGGCCGAGGTCCACGAGCTCCAGGTCGAGGTGGCGTGACGCCGGCCTTGATGGCAGATGCCCTGTACCCCGCAGGTCGAGGGCCAATGGAGAAACGGAGAGGAACAATGAGACGCGCAATGACGGCTTTGGTTCTTTCAGGGCTCATGGCCCTCAGCCTCGGTATCGGGAGCGCCCTGGCCGGACCGGCCGCGCGTTCGACCGAGAACGTGACCTGGCTCTTCGACCCGAGCACATCGATCGGCACGTCCACCCTGGTGCGGACCGATGCCGGCCTCGGCGCCACATTCCGCTCGTCCGGCGTCCCGGCCGGGCAGGCGGTGACGCTATGGTTCATCGTCTTCAACAACCCGTCAGCCTGCGCGGCGACCTGTGGCCTGGCGGATCTGCTGTTCAACCTGGACGCGCAGGGCGACTTCCTGGTGGGTGGCGGGAACGTCGTGGGCGACGGCGGGACCGCGAACCTCGGCGGCAGCCTGAAGGTCGGTGATGGGTCGGGCTCGGGCTTCCCCGAGATCGGCTTCCCCGCCGAGCGGGCGATCGGGTTGACGAATCCGTGGGGGGCGCAGGTCAGCCTGCTGCTCCACAGCCACGGACCGAAGGTCCCAGGCCAGACACTCGCGTCACAGATCAGCTCGTTCACGGGCGGGTGCACGACCTTCCTCGGCGATCTGGAGCTCCCGGGCTCGGGTCTCGCTGATGGGCCGGAAGACGTTCCCGACGCGGTCGGCGAGTGCGCCACGCTGCAGGGCTCGGTGCACATGCCGTAGGCCCACAAACGCTCCGGGGTGGCCGGGCCCGTGCGCCCGGCCACCCGACACCGACGAGGTCGACACCGTGACACCCCCCACCGCGTTCGCCCGGCGTCCGATCCTTCCGTGGGCAGGGGTCGCCCTCACCATCGGCGGCGCCGGCGTGGCCCTGGCCGTCGACCTGGATGCGCCGATCTGGCTGATCGGAGCCATCGGCCTGGCCCCCTGGCTGCCGCTGCTGGCCATCGCCGTCGTTCGCACCTGGCGCGTGGCCGACGGTTGGCTCGCCTTCTACCTGGCCCTGGTCATGACTCAGGTCGGGCACGTGGGCGAGCACGTGGTCCAGATCGTCCAGTTGCGGGTGCTCGGCCTCGACGCCGAACATGCCCACGGCGTGTTCGGCGCCCTGGACATCGAGTGGGTGCACTTCGTGTGGAACGCCTGGATCCTCCTGGCGGTCGGGCTGCTGCTGGTCGGCTTCCGGCGCAACCGGTGGCTGTGGCTCACCCTGCCGCTGGCAGCCTGGCACCTGGGGGAGCACGCGGTGCTGATCGCGATCTACCTGGCCAACGGGACCGCCGGCCACCCTGGCCTGCTGGCACGTGGTGGGCTCATCGGGGGTGGCCTCCCACTGGCGCGAGCCGAACTCCACCTCCTCTACAACCTCGTGGAGACGCTGCCGCTGCTCATCGGCTTCGGCTGGCAATGGCGCCAGGAGCGGCGAGCGCCGGGCGACCACCGGGCCCGAGGCGTGTCCGCCGAGGTCCTCGGCGGGCACGCAGGGTGAGGTCGGTCACGCAACGAGCCTGCCGCGCGTCAGAGGGCGGCGGTGGCCTCCCCACGACCCGGCGGCGCGGCGTCCTGCCGAGCCGTCGCGTACCGCCGAGCCGTCGTGTCCTGGCGCGCCACGACGGCGACCCACGCCGCGATCTCGGCGCGCCGCGACACGCCGAGCTTCGCCAGGATGTGCTCCACGTGGGCGCTTACCGTCTTCGGGGAGACGCCGAGCTCGTCGGCGATCTCGCCATTCGTGAGGCCGGCCGCGACCTGCCGGGCTACCTCGAACTCGCGCTGCGACAACGGGTGCCAGGCTTCGCGCTCTGCGCCGCGGCCACGCCCGAGGCCGCTCGAGCTCGACCGCCCGCTCCCGCAGCGGGCGGCTCCCGAGCCGCTCCGCAATGGTCCGGACCTCGCTCGCGAGGCGCCCCGACTCGACGTAGCGATTCGCCCGCAGGAGCGCGCCGGCGAGGTCGAGTCGAGCCCAGTTGCCCTCCCAGGCTCGGCTCGGTCCCACTGCCCGACTGCCCAGGCGACCAGGGCGTCGGTCGAGGCCATGACCCGGCCGCAGTGCGTCATCTCGATGCGGTCGGCGAAGCGCCGACCCTGCGCCAGCTCCGTCGCCGCCCGGTCATAGGCCATGACCCGGTAGCCCAGGAGCCCGACGTCCCGATAGGCCGTCACGGACTGCTCGTACCAGCCGCGCTCCAGGGTCGCCGATCCGCGCTCCTCGGCGACGTGCGCGGACGTGGCGAGCCGCTCGAGGCCTCGCTGGACATCGCCGTCAACGACCTCGAGGGTGCCGAGCCAGAGGTCGGGGTCGATGCCATCGGCGGTGATCCCGAGTTCGCCGACGATCGAGGCCGCGATCCCGATCGCGTCACGCGCCCGCCCGACATCGAGACCGTCGAGATGGACCCACGCGAGCTGCGAGTACGCCTGCTGGCGAGCGACCTCGCGAGCCGGCGAGGGCGGCTGGGCTTCGAGCTCCTCGATGGCCTGGCGAACGACCCGACCCCGCTCGGCCAGCGGGTAACCGTCCCAGCGCCAGATCATCGAGATGACGAGTAGCGAACGCGCGGCGCCGACCTTGTCACCGGCCGCGAGGAACTGCGCGCGGGCGCGACGAGCGAGCTCGATCGCGAGCTCGCTGTCCTCGATGAAGGACGCTTCCTCGGCATAGGCGTACAGGAGCTCCGCCTGCTCGGCGGGGTCCAGCTCCTCGGGCATGTTGTCGCGGGCCCTGGCGTAGAGCTCGGTCGCCTCACGATGAGCGGCCAGCAGGCCGGCCCTGCGCGCGCCCACGAGCGCGGTCCGGTAAGCCTCCTCGCGCATGCCCGCCCGCTCGAAGTGCACCGAGGCATGGATGACCGACGCGCCCTCCAGCACCGTCCCGAACTCCGCCGCGCGGGCGTGGAGCCGGCGGCGCGCGGCCGGCGGGATCGTTCGGTACAGGGCGTCCCGCAGCAGCTGATGCCGGTAGTCGTAGAGCCCGCGGATCCCCGGGCCGTCGAGGACGTGGTTGTCGATGAGCTCCTGGATCGGCCGGTCGACCGCTTCCACGGGCAGGTCGAGGATGCCCGCGACGACCTGGGGATCGAATGACCGCCCGAGCACGGCGCCGGCCCGCGCGACAGCCTGAGCTTCGCCCGACAGGCGACCGAGGCGGCGGAGGGTGGCGTCCTCGAGGCTGTCGGGCACCTCGGCCTCGCGGATGGCCCGGCTGTCGGCGAGGCCCTCCGCTCCGACCGCAGCGAGCAGCTCCTCGACGTGCAGTGGCACGCCGTCGGTCCGATGGAAGACTGCGGCGACCACCGGCCGGGGCGCTGGCAGTCCGGTGCCCATGATGAGGGTCGTCATGAGGCCGGTCTGCTCGAGCGTGAGGCGATCGAGCCGTGCCTCCTCGACGAGTCGCTGGGTGACGAGCCGCGATCGCCACTCCCGGAGGACCGAGCCCGAGGCGGCCTCCTCGCTTCGGAGGGTCCCGGCCAGGAGCAGTCGAAGCCCCCGGCCCTGCCGGGCCAGCTCGGTCACGATCTCGAGGCTCGCCTCGTCGGCCCAGTGGAGGTCCTCGAACACGAGCATCGTGGGCCGTGCTGCCAGCGCTCGGACGAGCAGGTCGACGGTCCGCTGGATGAGCGGGCGGCGGTGTGGTCGCTCCGCCCCGACGATGCCCTCGAGGAGCTCGAGCAGCGTCGTGCCGAGGTCCTCGAATGCCGGCTGACGGCGCATCGTCCGGCCGAGGTCGAGGAAGATCGCTGCCGGGACGTCGCGATCCTGCGGTGAGAGCGCCCCCTCCGACACCCGGAAACCACGGCCGTCGGCCATCCCCCGGATCGCGCTCAGCAGCCGGGTCTTGCCGATCCCCGCCTCGCCCGACAGCAGCACGAACTCGCCATGACCGCCGGCCGCCTCATCGAGACGCCTGCCGGCGAGCTCCACCACGTCGTCGCGGCCGATGAGGAGCGGCGAGATCAGCGGGCCGAGGCGCGTCATGCCCGGTGGTCTACGTGGGCGCGCGCCGCGTGCCATCGGTCAGGCAACCGATGACGTGGGCGATCGATCTCCGTCGGCTGCCGCTCGCCAGGGATCAGCCGCCTTCGGGGGGCGGCCTGATCGGTGTCCGATCGATGACCATACGCGGCGGCCCACGAGGCTCCCGTCAGCGGGGCCAGAGGAGCCGGGCCGACACAGGCTACGATCCACGGTACGAACGCGGAGGTCCGGCGCCATGCTCACCCTCGACACGATCAGGCGCGCGCCCAAGGCGCTCCTCCACGACCACCTCGACGGCGGCCTGCGGCCGGCGACGATCGTCGACCTCGCGACCGAGTTCGGCTACCGGGGCCTGCCGACGACGGATCCCGACGAGCTGGCCGCCTGGATCCGGCGGGGCGCCGATCGCAAGTCCCTGGAGCTGTACCTCGAGACATTCGTCTACACGGTGGGCGTCCTCCAGGAGCGCGACGCCATCGTCCGTGTCGCGGCCGAGTGCGCCGAGGACCTCGCCGCCGACGGCATCGTCTACGCCGAGGTTCGCTACGCTCCGGAGCTGTCGACCGAGAAGGGCCTGACGCTCGACGAGGTCATCGAGGCGAACCTCGAGGGTTTCCGTATCGGGGAGGCCCGGGCCGCCGCGGCGAGCCACCACATCACGATGAAGGTCCTCGTCACGGCGATGCGCCAGGCCGCTCGGTCGGTCGAGGTCGCCGAGGCGGCGATCCGCTGGCGCGACGCCGGGGTCGTCGGCTTCGACATCGCCGGGCCCGAGGCGGGCTACCGCCCGACCCGCCACCTCGAGGCCTTCGACCGGATCCGCCACGAGAACTTCCACATCACGATCCACGCCGGCGAGTCGTTCGGCCTGCCATCGATCTGGGAGGCCCTCCAGTTCTGCGGCGCGGAGCGGCTGGGCCACGGGGTCCGGATCGTCGACGACATCACCGTCCAGCCCGACGGCATGGTCCGCCTGGGCCGGCTGGCGGCGTTCGTCCGCGACCGGCGGGTGCCGCTCGAGATGTGCCCGACCTCGAACGTCCACTCCGGGGCGGCGGCATCGGTGGCCGAGCACCCGATCGATCTCCTCCGCCGGCTTCGCTTCCGGGTGACCCTCAACACCGACAACCGGCTCATGTCGAACGTCTCGCTCTCGTCCGAGTTCGCCGTCCTCGACGAGGCCTTCGGGATCGGCCTCGGCGAGATGGAATGGCTCACGATCAACGCCCTGAAATCGGCGTTTGCCCCGTTCGACGAGCGCCTCACCCTCATCAACGAGATCGTCAAGCCGGGCTACGCCCACCTCCGGGGCGAGGCCTCGCGGGCCGTCGTCACGCCGAGCCCGGCGGGCTGATGGGCAGACGGGCGTCCGCCGCTTGAGCGGCCTGATCGCGCGCGTGGGCGGCGGGCTGCCGCCGTCGTACTGGAAGCTCTGGCTCGCCTCGGCCGGCTCGAACCTGGCCGACGGGATGTTCTGGATCGCGCTGCCGCTGCTGGCCGTCCGCCTCACGGACTCGCCGGGGCTGATCGCGGGCGTGCTGGTCGCCAGCCGTCTGCCGTGGCTGCTGTTCGCGCTTGTCGCCGGTGCCCTCGCCGATCGGCTCGACCGGCGCCGGACGATGATCCTCGTCGACCTGTTCCGGGCCGGGCTGCTCGGGGGGCTCGCGGCCGCGACGTTCGCCGACCTCGCCTCGCTGCCGCTCCTCTACGTCGTGGCCTTCGCGCTTGGAGTCGCCGAGACCCTGTTCGACACGAGCGCCCAGTCGATCATGCCGAACCTCGTCGAGCCGGACCGGCTCAGCCGGGCCAACGGGCGGCTCTATGCGGTCGAGCTCACGATGAACCAGTTCGTCGGGCCGCCCGTAGGGGGCTTCCTCGCAGCGGCCGGGATCGGCCTGGCCTTCGGGACCGGGGCCGCCGCCTACCTGCTGGCCGCCGTCTCGCTGCTCACGATCGCCGGGTCGTTCCGGCCGGTCCGCGAGGGCCCGCCGACCCGGATGCACCACGAGATCGCCGAGGGGCTTCGCTATCTCTTCGGCCACCCGCTCCTCCGGGTGCTGGCGCTGATGGTGGGCATCAGCAATCTCGCGAGCTCCGCCGTGTTCTCGATCTTCGTCCTCTATGCCGTGGCTCCGGGCCCGCTCGGCCTCGACGAGGTCGGCTTCGGACTCCTCACGACGGCCCTGGCCGTCGGCAGCCTGATCGGGTCGTTCCTCGTCGAGCGGTTCGAGCGCCTGCTCGGACGCGCGAACCTGCTGGCGATCGCGATGGGCGTCAATGCGCTCGTCCTGATGGCGCCGGCCCTGACGACGTTCGTACCGGCCATCGCCGCGGCCTGGGTGGTCGGCGGCCTGGTCGGGATCGGCTGGAACGTCGTGACGGTCTCACTCCGCCAGCGGATCGTGCCCGACCGGCTCCTGGGCCGGGTGAACGCGAGCTACCGCCTCCTCGCCTGGGGGACGATGCCGGTCGGCGCGGCGCTGGGTGGGATCGCCGGCGAGGTGTTCGGCGTGCGCGCCGTGTTCCTGATCTTCGGCGGGCTGTCCGCGCTCCTGGTCCTGGGCCGGCTGGTCGTCACCGACAACGCGATCGCGGACGCCGAGCATGCCGCCGAGCTCGCTTCCGAGCGTGCTGCCGAGCGTGCGGCCGCCCCGCCGGATGCTGGCGAGCCGGCTGCGGGCGAGCCGGCTGCGGGCGAGCCGGCCGGTCAGTCGATCGGCCAGTAGATCTCGGTGATCGGCGGGCCGGGCTCGTCGGGTCCGGTGAGGTAGCACTCCCACGGCGGGCCCGAGGGCTTGATGGCGTGCTCCCGCATCCAGGCGGTCGCGCGATCCCACGCCGCACCGATCTCCTCGTACGGTCCGACGTGCGTGGTGGTGACGAGCAGGCCGCCCGGCAGGATCGACTCCCTGACGCGGTCCGTGGAGACCAGCGAGCCCGTGAACGGGAAACCAACCTCCGCCTGGACCCGCTCGCCGAACCCGTGATAGCGGGCGAACGGGTGTCCGGCGATGGCGGCGCCGGACGCGCCGATCGCCTGGGCCGTCAGCCCGAATGCCTCGCCCATCAGCTGCGGCAGCTCGTCGACGCGCCCATCGATCCCGATGACGGCCGCGTGCCGCTCCGGGAGCTCCACGATCTCCGGCGTCATCACCGGTTGGGTGCCGATCGCATCGGTCATCGGTACACCTCCTCGACCGGTCAGCGTGGGGCTCGCCTGGCGGGCGCCGCAAGGCGCGTTGGCACCCTTGTGGCGGGCGATTGGGCCGTGGACCGCCCCCCGCGGCCGGCCCGCGTCCGCCGCCGGCGGGCCGACTGCCGCCGGCGGCCTACCCCCCCCCGGCG
>Ga0326597_10010037_pt1 | contig 12639 bp, 11 predicted proteins | sample RVTome_12_FD_203789 | JGI IMG/M metagenome (GOLD analysis project Ga0326597, IMG submission 203789) | Soil microbial communities from uranium-contaminated site in the Upper Colorado River Basin, Wyoming, United States - RVT100D185 | ecosystem: Environmental > Terrestrial > Soil > Contaminated >... | reverse complement strand
CGGAATATTTTCTCGGCAGCGGCATTCGCTTGCAACGCGACAAAGCCGCCGAAGCGATTACGGAGAAAATCGGCAAGCCGCTCGGCTTGTCGATGGAAGAGGCCGCACTCGGAATTCTTACCATTGCCAATTTCAACATGTCGCTCTCGGTGCGCGCTGTCTCAGTGGAAAAAGGTTACGATCCGCGCGACTGCGTGCTGGTGCCGAGCGGCGGCGGCGGCGCGCTGCACGCGATCGCGATCGCGCGCGAACTTGCCGTGCCGCGGGTGATCATTCCGCCGATGCCGGCGTATTTTTCCGCCCTCGGCATGCTGATGGCCGATCTCAAGCATGACTACGTGCAGACATTTGTCCGCGAATTGACCGATACCACCGGCGCGGAGATCGCCAAGGCTTTCACGGTCTTGGAAAAATCGGCGACGGACACTTTGACTGAGGAAGGAAGTAGGCCGGAGCAAATACTTCTGCGCCGGTTTTTGGACATGCGTTACCGCGGCCAAGAGTACACGCTGCCTGTGCCGGTGACGGAAGCCTTGCCGACGCTCGCCGACTTCAGCGCGATTCGCGCGCGCTTCGACCAACTGCACCAGGAACACTACGGCCACTCGGCGCCCAACGAGCCGGTGATGATGGTCAATCTCCGTCTGACCGCCTTGGGCAAATTCGACAATAAGGTGCCGTTGGCGACCGTCTCGCGCGCCGAAGACCGCGGTGAGCGCGGTCGTCGTCCAGTGATATTTGATGCGCAGGCAGTCGATTGTCCGATTTACCTGCGCAGCGGTTTTGCAGCCGGCGACCGCCTGGACGGACCGGCGGTGATCGAAGATCTAGGCGCGACCATACTGGTTTATCCCGGCGACAAGATGGCGGTGAATGAGTTCGGGCACTTGGTGATAGAGGTGGGAATGTAGGGGCTGGCCTGTGTACCGGCCCGGAAACGGGCAACCACATAGGGTTGCCCCTACATCGGATTCGGAAATTTGGCCGCAAAGAACGCAAAGGACACAAAGCAGGGGCACGATTGATCGCGCCCTCGGATCGAAGACAGGGACTTCTTAACCGCAAAAAGCGCAAAGTGCGCAAAAAAAAGAGTCGAACGACGTAGGGGCGGGTTTGAAACCCGCCCTCTTGGTTGGTTCTAGCGGGAGAAGGAATAAGTCAAAAGGAAGATGGCCGAAGAGACCCTTAGCGAGCAACTGTCCTGTCATTTTGCGGAGCTGGGATTCGATCAAATTCCCGCCGCGGTCATCGACACGGTTAAACTTCACATTCTCGATTCCCTCGGATGCATGCTCGCCGGCTCGCGCTTGGAGCCGGGAAAACTTGCTTATCTGCTTGCCGTCGCTAGCAGCAAAGACGGCGCAAATCACCAATCGACTCTTTTCGGCACGTCAGAGAAAGTTTCCTATCTCGACGCAGTGCAAGCGATGGCGACGGCGGCGCATTGCGGCGAGATGGACGACATTCACGGCGGCGCGGCGACATGTATCGGCGCGATGGTTGTTCCCGCGCTGATCGTGATGACCGAGAAATATGGCGGCAGCGGTCGGGGGTTTTTGGCAGCGGCGGTCGCCGGCTACGAAACCATTGCGCGCGTTGGCCTCAGCATTGATGCGCCCAAACTCTTCCAGCGCGGTTGGTGGCCGAGTACGGTTTGCGGCGGGTTTGGTGTGGCGGCGGCGGGCGCGAAATTTTTAAATTGGCCGGTGGATAAGACGGCGAACGCGCTAGGCATCGCCGCGCTTCACGCGGGCGGCATGCTTACGGGCGGCCAGGAAGGCGCGACGGCGCGCCATGTCGCCTTCGGCCGCGCTGCCCAGAATGGAATTCTCGCTCTGCATGCGACTGAGCAGGGATTGAGCGGGCCGAAGCGGGCGTTTGAAGATCGGCGCGGTTTTTGTTTGACGCTGTGTGCCGAGCCGAGATGGGAATTCCTGCAAGGCTTCGACGGCTATTTTCTCCCGGAGGTGGCGTTCAAGCCCTATCCTTGCGCCCGCCAGTTGCATGCCGGCGTTGAGGCGCTGCTGAAGCTGATCGACCCCTTTTCGATCAGCGCCGACACGATTCGCGAGATCGAGCTGGCCGTGCCGACGCAAAATGCCAGCATGGTCGATCGCCCGGCGTCGCCGACATCCCGCGCGGCGACTTTGGGCAGCGCCCAGTACGTGATGGCGGTAACGGCGTTACGCGGGAAGATCAACTTGGCTTCCTTCGAAGAAGAGTATTTGCAGAGCGAGCCAGTGCGGCAGTTGATGGCCAAGGTGAAGGTTAGCGCGAGCACGGACCTCGATCGCCATTTTCCGAAATACTGGTCGGGTCGAGTGACGGTAAAACTCGCTGATGGTCACGAGCACACGAAAGAGATCATCGCTCCGAAAGGCGACTTCGAGAATCCGATGAGCGCGGCGGATGTCGAAGAAAAGTTTTTTGGCTTGGCTGCGCCGATTGTCGGCGAGGAGAACGCGCGGAGGGTTGTCAAGGAGGTTCAGTCGCTGGATTCGCGTGAATCGTTGGAGCCGTTGCTCGAAGTGCTTAAAGTGTCAGAGTAGCGTCGCAGCCCGGCCCGCGCTGCCCTCTGTGGGGCGTAAGAAACGACCATTGAAGCCGCTCGTAGCCATGCGCTATAACTAGCGAGCTTGAAACGAATCGCATAAAAAATGTTGGAGGTTCAATCATGGCCGCGGACACCACCCCAGGTTACGATCTTCTCTATGACATCATTCGGCGCCGCTCGAGCGTGCGCAAGCTAAAGCCCGATCCGATTCCGGACGGCTATATCGACAAGATTCTTGAAGCGGGACGCTGGGCGATGTCGGGCGCCAACTCGCAGCCTTGGGAATATATCGTCGTCAAGGATCCCAAGGTCAAGAAAGATCTGTTCCGCTGCTACTCGGAAGACAACACCGACTTCATTTACTGGATGGAGCAGCAGCGGGTTTTTGAGCTACGCCATCCGGCCTATCAGATGACTGCCGATGAAGCCGTCGAGCGGCAGCGGCGCGGCGCGGGCTGGTCCGAAGCGCCGGCTTTGATCGTGGTGGTCGGCGACGGCCGTCGCCAGTGGGGCACCGTCCAGGGGGCGCACACCTTCGGCAGGGATCAATCCCATCTCACCGATGGCTTGGCGAATACCTGTACGTTCATGCATCTCGCCGCGGTGTCACTCGGTCTTGCGACCCAGTGGGTGACGATTCACGTTCAGGAGCCATTTAAAAAAGTTCTCGGTGTGCCGGATTTGCTGATGTTGTATCTAATTATTCCCATCGGCTATCCCGCGGTGCAGCCGTCCGAAGGCGTGCGCCGGCCGCTGGAAGAGATCGTGCATCATGATCTTTACGAGCAAGAAAAATTCATGAGCAACGAACGGGTCATTCAGTATCTCTACGAGCTGCGCGGCAAGACGTTGCAGACTTACCGGCAGTCGTATGTGGGGAAGGATGAGCCGGGGAAGAAGTAAGGGGTGAAGGGTGAGGGTTAAGGCGTTCGCAGACCGCCGTCTAAAGCCCAGCCGTGCAATTGCTTGAAATCCTTGCTGCTTGGAGAACCGACAGTAAGCTCTCTTGAACGATTCGAAGTGCTTGAACGTTTTGAACGGCTTTGGCGTCATCCTTCCTTGGACGGAATGGGAGAATAAGGCGGCGCGTATTCAGGCCTTGGGGATTCCGTTTCTGTCAGAGCCTGCGGTGCTGCTCAGCGGTACGTCGGAGGAGCAGGCCAAGTTCTATCTCCAAGACACGAGCCACAATGTCATTGAGGTCAAGGCGTACAGAAATCTTGCGCACACGCTCGGTGTTGATGGCAACTGGGTCGCGCGTGCGCGGACCTAACCCGCCGCTTGAGCCGACGACGGCCTTTAGGTGTTTTTCAGAGCCGTCTGGGTTTAGCGGCTCTGCGGCATAGCGTTAGGCTCCGGATTTGGTGAGCGGATGTCCAAATGAAAAAGACGTGCTAGACTCCTGCCTGTGGCATACCGCATTCAGTTTAGGAATTCTGCGGAGGAACACTTTGCGGAGCTCACTGCTCGTGAGCAAGCAATCGTGCTCAACGCCGTAAAAGTACAATTGCGACACGAGCCCACAAAGGAAACACGGAATAGAAAGCCACTGCGTCCTAATCCTTTGGCGCCTTGGGAGTTGAGAGTGGGTTTTCTACGGGTTTTCTAAGAAGTAGATGCGCTGGAACTTGGTAAATGTCATCGCGATCGGAATCAAGAAAGGAAGCAAACTAATCGTTTCACGCAAGGAGATAGACATATGAAGGCAATGAAGTTACCGAAAAAGTTTCAGTCATTCCTCGATGTTGCCGAAACCGTAAAGGAAGATACGCTTGTCTTCACGAAAAAGAAGCGACCGGTCGCTGCTCTGGTTTCTCTCAGGAGGGTGGACCGAGAGTCACTCGCGCTGATCACGAATCCCCAGTTTTGAGAATTATTGAAACTGCGAGAAAAGAAGTTCGGGCAGGAAAAACGGTATCGCTGGAGGCTTTAGAGAAAAAATATCCAGCGCCTAACAAAAGATTAAAGCGAACTCGAAAAACGCGTCGGTCGTCCTAACGCTAGCAGCAACCGGAGAAATAGGGTCAAAACTTTACTTATGACAATCACCCGACATCGACCTCCGCAAGTATCAAAAGTAAAGATGCGACCCCAATGCGCGACGAGGTTGAGTTGGATCTTTTGGGTTTTTTGATTTTGATAAGCTTGGGTATCGAGGCTACCGTTACTTTGAGGTGCTTATTCATGCGTCGACGAAGTATCCTGACATCATTGGCAGGGTGGCACTCGTTGAGGTGCAGCATGCGCGAGTATTGTTCAGCAAGACAGCAGCCTGCCCCACGGCTTAACACTGACGTCAAAAATGCTGGCCTTTGAGGATCGCTTTTTTCACCACGGCTAGCCGTTATCCGTTAGGGGTTTAACTGTGTGTGCTGCATAGTTCTTTTGACTTTGGAGTTGTGAGATAATTCTAACGTGGCATTTCTATTTCAGTTTGAATGGGACCCCGCGAAAGCTCGGCAAAATTCCAGGAAACATCGGATTACGTTTGATCGTGGAGCGACCGTGTTTTTAGATCAAAACGCCTTGTCACTGTTCGATGAGCAACACAGTGAAGATGAGGAAAGGTGGATAACTATTGGCTCAGATCACGCAGGTGTGTCGCTGGTGGTCTGCCATACGTATCATGAAGAAACGAAAAACAGTGCGAGAGTGCGCATCATATCCGTGCGAAAAGCTACAAAGAAAGAAATAAGGCAATATCGAAGGAAATAAACAATGAAACGACAATATGATTTTTCGAAAGCCGTGCGAGGAAAGTTTTTTCGGAAGGGATCCGAACTTCGACTCCCCATTTATCTCGACGCCAAATTACAGGGCAAGCTAGAGCGTCTTGCTCGGAAGAAAGGTAGGGATGTCGGCGAGATGGTCAATCAGCTGCTGCGAAAAGATGTCGACTTGCTTGAGGAACTGACATGAACCAACTTTGAAGCGCTAACCATCCCTCGACTTGGCCTGTAGAGGAATTCAGCCTCAACGTTGAACTAAAACTACAAGCCACCACTGCGGATATCTTCAAATTTAAATGCCGGCCTGCGCACTAAGAATATTCCGCTTAAGAGTTATTGAAAACAATTCCGATTCTATTCCCATCTCGCATTATTGAACCACTTGAACGTTTTGAACGACTTGAACCCCACGTGAGTAACATGGCCGTTGATCCCATCACAGTTGAAATAATCCGCTGCGCTTTGAAGGCCGCTGCTAACGAGATGTCTGCGGTGCTGAAGAAGACCGCTTACAACATGATGATCTACGAGGTGCAGGACTACTGCGTCGCGGTGCTCGATCATGAGGGGCGGACGATGTCGCAGAACGAGGGGGCGCTGCCGATATTTCTCGCCGATCTCGGCGTCGCGGTGCAGGATGGCATCGACGTCTACGGCAAGGAAAACATTCATCCCGGCGATGTTTTCTTGGTCAATCACCCGGAGATCTGCGGCCAGCATCTAAATAACATGGCGGTGTACACGCCGTTTTTTTGGCAAGGCGAATTAAAGTGTTTTCTCGCCGTGCGGGCGCACTGGATCGACGTTGGCGGCGGCAGCACTGGGTTCGGTTCGAGCAATACGCGGGACGTCTACGAAGAGGGGCTGCAAGTGCGCTCGGTGAAAATTTACAAGCAAGGCGAGCCCAACACCGAAGTGCTGCGTTTGATCGAAGATAACATTCGCTTTCCCGAGTCGTCCCTTGGCGACTTGCGCGCGCAAATCGCTTGCTGCCGGACCGGCGAAGAGCGCTTGGAAGAAATTTGCCGGAAGTACGGCGGCGCGCTTTTCCAAGAGGCTGTCCAAGTTATGTGGCAGCAAATGGATCAGCTGGTGCGAGGGGCGGTGCGGGCGATTCCCGACGGCGTCTACGAAGCGGAATCTTTTCTTGACAACGACGGGCGGGTGATGGACAAGCCTATTCCGCTCAAAATCAAGGTTGTCGTCCAAGCTGATGAGCTGACGATCGATTATTCCGAAGTCAGCGATCAGGTGCCGGGCTTTATCAACTGCGGCGCTTCCGGCGGCATGGCCGCGGCGCGCGTCGCCTTCAAAGCGCTGACTTCGCCGCAACGCGAGGTCAACGAAGGCTCGTTTCTTGCTCTCAAAGTGATTCTCCCACCGGGGAAATTGCTCAGCGCGCGGCGCCCGGCGCCCATCGGGGGCTGGAGTTTGTCTCTGCCGACAGTACTCGACACGATTCTTCACGCGCTGGCTCCGGCTTTGCCCGATCGAATTCCCGCAGCCCACAAAGGGGACATGGGCGGCTACGCGATCTTTGGCATGAATTCCAAAACCGGACGGCGCTACGTCTGCCAGAATATCATCGGTGGCGGCTGGGGCGGGCGTCCCTTCGAGGACGGCGTTTCGTCGGCGGTGTCAATCTGCCAAGGCGATGTCAAAAACACGCCGATTGAATTACAAGAGCTTTACTATCCTTTGCTCTACGACTGCCATGCCTTTCGCACCGACAGCGGCGGTGCCGGCAAATATCGCGGCGGCGTCGGCGTTGAAGTCAAAGTGCAGCCGTTGGAAACATTTTACTTGAGCCGCAACACTGACCGAATCAAATGCCCGCCGTGGGGATTGCGCGGCGGCGGCGAGGGCGCGGTCAACGAGACGCGCATCCAGCGCAACGGCAAGGAAGAAGTGCTGCCGGGGAAATTCAGCCACTTGTTGGTTTGTCCTGGCGAGACCGTGACATTTTACACCGCCGGTGGCGGCGGCCACGGCGATCCGGCCGAGCGCGATGCCGCTGCGGTAAAGCACGATGTGGATCTTGGTTATATTTCCGCGGACCGTGCGACGCGAGACTATCCGGATACCCTAAAAAGTTAATCTCTGATGTCCTGGAGGAACGGGTCGGTGGACATTTCCAGCCCGACGCCTTTCTCTCTCGCCAAGCTGTAGGCCTTCGCCGCTACGGCGGCGAATTGAAATCCGAGCAGGCCGAGATTGTGAAAAAAAGTGATCTGCTCCGGCGAGCGGCGCTGCTTGGACGGGTCGTTGAGCAAATCGGTGAGCGCGGGATAGTTGACGAAGTCAAGATTGCTTACCGGCCGTTTGGGAATGCGCGCCTGCTGTTCGGCGCTGCCGACCACCCAAGACGCCCAGCCGTGATGGCGCTCGGATTCCGCCATGCCGCCTTTGGCGCCGAAGGTTTCCGTGCCGACTTGCACGACAATGTCGCAGCGCTTGACGATGTCCCAGCTAAATTCCTTGGAACTGCAGTTAGCCAAGTGCATGCCTTGCTCAATCAAGCTCGCATCGGTGACGACGAGCTGGTTCGAATCCGTGCAGGTCGCGACGATGTCCGAGCCGCGTACCACCGGTTCGGGCCGATCGAACGGTTCCACCGGTATTTTCAATTCCTTGGTCATCTCTTCGGCGAATGCCTCCCGGTGCGCTTTGGTCGGACTGTAGATTTTCACTTTGGTGATTTTTCTTACGGCGCAAAACGCCGGCAAATAGGCGCGCGCCATGCCGCCCGAGCCAAGCATGCCGATGACGGACGCATCCTCGCGCGCTAAGTAGCGCAGCCCGAGGGCGGCGCCGGCGGCGACGCGCAGGTGGTGCAAGATGCCGTCGTTCATGATCGCCAGCGGAGCGCCGTTGCGGGTGCTAAACAGCATCAAAAAGCCGCTGAAGGTGCCGGGCGCGACGCAGTGCAACTCATCGGTGCCTTGCGCCGTCCAGGTGATGATGTCGGACTTCATGCGGGTGCAGAAAACTCCCCAGGGCTCGATGGCGCCTTCCATGCTGCCCCAGCGGTAGTAGCCGTCTTGGCGCCCGCAGGGCACCCAGACATCGGTGCGCGGTCGCGACACCGCTTCGCCCCGCGCCAAGGCGTGAAATGCTTCATCGAGCGCGTCGATACACTCTTTTGGGGTTAACAGTTTGGCGATGTCTTGATTGTTGAGATAGATCACGGTGATTTCTCCGAATGAAACGTCACGGTGTATAGAGTCGAAGAGTGGTCAGCTGTCTACGCCGTTAACAACTGCGCTAGCGCCGCGACCTCGTCTGCTTCTTCCAGCCGTAGGACTAGCTCAACCGCGTCGTCGATCTTGGCGCCGCTCAGCGGTTTGGCAGCGTAGCTCGCCATGCCGCGAAAAGCCGCAACCAGTTCTTCGGACGTCACCGGGTTGTTGGGGTTTCCTTTTGGGTAAACGACGCGCTCGCTGAATACTCTGCCGTCGCGCATGACGATCTCGACGACTTGCGGCTTTACATCCATCGGACCGTGGTCGAACTCCGGCGTGAGAATCGTCTTCACCCGGCCGGCGAGATCGAGGACCTCCTCGCTGCGCAGTTTCGCGTCGGTAAATTCTTCCAGAGATAAGCCGCCGCTGACGAGCGTCGCTGCTACCGTGTACGGGATGCTGAACTGGGCATCGACCACGCCTTCGGGACGGCGCTTTTTCTTTTTCTCATCATCGGTCCAGCCGCCCACCGAGCGCATGTCGCGCTCGCCGATCTGAACTCGGACTTCCTGGATGTCGCGCGCTTTGATCGCGTGCTTGCGCAGGAGCTCTAAAACTCCGGTGACGGCGCAATGAGTGTAGCGGCAGGATGGGAAAGGCTTTGGCCCGACCAGAACTATTTCAAAGCGTCTGCCGAGTTGATCGACCAGCTCCGCGTAATCCCCTTCCTGCTGATAAAAGGTTTGGAAAAATCCGCCAGGGCCTTGCAAGACCTCGCCCGCGGCGGGATAGCCCACCGAAGCGAGGGTTGCCGCGACAACGCCGCTTTGCGACGCGAAGCCGACGCCCAGCCGCTTGGTCAGCGACGGCGCCACCGTGCTATTGCCCGCCACGGTAGAGCGGCAAAAGGCGATGCCGAGCGCATTGTGCATTCCCGCTTCATCCAAGCCGAGAATTTTGCCGCAGCCGGCCGCGGCGGCGAATGGACCGAGGGCGATGGCGCGGGCGTGCACCGGTTTTGGATTGGTCGCCAGGCCTAAACGGATGCCTAGGTCGACGCCGAGACAGACCGCTGTGATAAAATCTTTGCCGGAAACTTTGGCGACTTTTTCGGCCAAAGCAAGGGCCGCCGGGATGACGGTAATGCTGGACTTGTAAGCGATGCGATCGTCGTTGATGTCAAGCTCGCGGCTGTGGCCCATGGTGGCGTTGACCAGCGCGGCCGAAGCCGCGGGCAGTCGCTCGCCGGTGACCAGAACCGAACTTTCATTGGCGCCACCGCTCAATGCCTGGGCGCCGGCGAGCGCCTGCTTGATCCCCGGCGCGCTGGAGCCTGCGAGCATCGTTCCAAGCGTGTAGAGGATATGCTCCTTGGTCGCGCGCAGCGCATCGTCATCGAGCGCGTCAAAGCCGGTGCGCGCCAGATAGCCGGCGATTTGTTTGGTCAGTGTGCCGCTGCCAATCATCAAAAACCTCGTTAAGAGTTCAAAACGATCAATTCGTTCAAGCCGTTCAAAACGTGGCCCTCACCCTATCCCTCTCCCGCTCGCGGGCGAGGGGAAAGAACTTCCGAATTCAACGGCTTGAATGTTTTGAACGAGTTCAATTTAATCGATTCGTCACGCACCCTTTCAATCCTTCGTTAAAGCCGCGGTCCCAGGCTTCTTCGTAGTCCGGCAACTCATTCAACAGCAGAATGTCATCGTAGGTGCCGTGGCCGGAGCCGATGCGCCGTTCCGGGTGCACGCACTCGCGGCGCGGCAGGGGTAAATTATACTTCTTCCAGCTGTTGTAATAGTTGCCCATCAACTGAAGATAATACTCCAGCGGGATCGGCGGCTGGTGCCACTGGGAGCCCAAGTTCGAGCCCGGCTCGCGGCGCCACTGGTTGAAGCGCGGGATGATGCCGTGGCTCATCATGAAGTCGACGCCGTCGGATGTCGACTTCACAGCTTCCGCGACGGTTTCAAAGCCATAGGGTTTCGCCATTTCGACCCCGCCGACAAAGTTCGGCCGCACGTTGCCTTCGCCAAATATGTCGACTTCGTCGATCATGCTTCTGACCCAGCCGTCCCAGCCGACGCGGCGGTTTTTACCTGGGTTGATCCACTCAAACAAGCGCTTCTCCCACACTTCCATGTTCGAGTGATGGCAGTCGACGCCGGCGGCGCGGTAGCGCTTCATGGTCTCTTTGTCTTGGGCGTTGGTTTGCAGATTGACAAAGCGGCGTCTACCACCCCACTTGAGCGCTGAGACATAGTCGGAATAAAAACTCAGTTCGTCCTTGCCATGCAATGTTTTCAAGATCGTCCCGCCGGTGATGAGAAAATCCATTGGCGGAGTAAAGCCGACCTCTTCAGTGGCATCTTGCTCGATGGAGCGCGCGACTTCGACCATGTAGTTGACCGGTTTTACCGGCGCGTTGAAGGTGAAATCCTTCGACTCCTTCATCTGGCGCGCGTTGATATTGATATCGCAGAAGCGGCATTCTTCGTCGGGACCCCAGTACTGGCAGTTGCGAAACACCGTGACGAAATAGCCGAAGGCGATGATCTCGTGATACGCCGTGCCATCGTCGAACTTGCGCGTATAGTATTTCATTGGCTTGGGAAAATAGACCTCGCAAATTTCATTGCCGTTTAAAAACAGCTTCGGCTGGCCGTCGACAACGTCGATGACGTAGGGCGAGTTGGAGTCGAGCGTCGTCTGAATGCTCACCGGCCTGAGCCCGTATGGGCCGTGCCGAATGGTGAACCACTCGGGAATCTTGCGGTGCTCTTTGCGCTTCATGTCCTTCATCGCCATCAGATCGTAGGAGAACAGCCGGTAGGATTTCACCAACGCCTGGGACGCCAATTCTAAGGCGGCATCGGTGAACCAGTGGCCGACGCGCAGCAGGTCATGCTTTAAAATGATCTCGGCCGGCAGTTCACGGTAAGCTTGAAAATAGTTTTCCAGGTCGTCTAGGTTTCGACTGGTCGTGGATGTCGCGGTAGTTTCCATGAGCGCCTCCATCGTTGGGCCCGATCATATTGCCGCCCGCGCGAAGCTGTCAAGGAAAAGGTGGTGAAATTTGCCGATCGTGAGTTCATGCGTGCGCTCCACAGCCACCCGACTGACCCGACCTTCGACGCTCTTGGCGCCGTTAAGAATTTGCTATCGCCGGCGTTTGTTGACAAGCCCAAGGCAATCTCATTAAAAGTGTTGTTCATACGGAGCGGCCGACCGTCGCGCGGGTTGATCGTAGCGAGCGCGGCAACCGGATACCCCAAGCGGTGAATTGGGATCCGGTGATCCGGTTAAAAGACATGGATGCAGCTGGCATCGACTCGAGCGTGATTTTTCCCAGTCATGCGGCAAGTTATTGCGTGCTGCGCGATGTTGGTTTCGAGAGCGCGCTACACCGCGCGCGTCAGCGCTACATGCAGAATTATTGCTCCGGCGCGAACGGACGCTTGAGTTGGGTGGCGATCGCGACTTTGCGTGATATCCGTGCCACTGTGGCAGAGTTGACCCACTGGGCTGATCGGGACGCCAATCTCGCCGGCATTCTAATCCCGCCGTTATGCCCGGACGGAAGATTGCTCGACAACCCCGAACTCCATCCGCTGTTTCAACGGGCGCAGGAATTAGATATGCCGATCTTGGTGCACGGCGGCGTGCTGCGCGCGCCGCACGGCCCCGGGGCGGTCGAGCTCGATCATGCCGGCTTCATCATTCGCGCGGTCTATCAGCCCTGGGGCGGAATGACCGCGCTCAGCGCACTGATCGGCGGCGGTGTGTTCGAACTGTTTCCGCGGCTACGCGTGGGAGTATTTGAGACCGGCGCGGGCCGGATGCCCTGGCTCGTCGAGCGGCTCGACGACAGCTACGCCGGCAGAGCGAATCTGGTGCCGCAGCTTAAACGCAAACCGTCCGAGGTGGTGGCGGAAGGGCGGCTATTTCATTCCATCGACGCGGATGAGCGCTACGTCGAGCACTGTGTTCAAGAATTGGGCGAGGACATCTGGTTGTTCGCCACCGACTACCCGCACCCCGGGCCCGCCTGGCCTCACGCCGCGCGCGCGGCGATCGATCGGCCCGGCCTCTCGGAGAGCGCCAAGACGAAAATCCTCGGGGCCAACGCGCAACGATTATTTTCGCGGCTGTGTCGGCAGTAAGCGAGCTCGACCAC
>Ga0326597_10010036_pt1 | contig 12641 bp, 10 predicted proteins | sample RVTome_12_FD_203789 | JGI IMG/M metagenome (GOLD analysis project Ga0326597, IMG submission 203789) | Soil microbial communities from uranium-contaminated site in the Upper Colorado River Basin, Wyoming, United States - RVT100D185 | ecosystem: Environmental > Terrestrial > Soil > Contaminated >... | reverse complement strand
TTGATCGCGCTGCAAGCCTATATGCGCAACAGCGAAGTGGCACTCGCCATGGGCATCCTGGCGATCCTGGTCGTGCTGTTGCTGCCGCTGCCGGCCTGGCTGCTCGACGTCTGCCTTGCCTTCTCGATGAGCTTCGCGGTGCTGATCCTGATGACCTCCGTGTTCATCAAGAAGCCTCTCGAATTCAGCGCGTTCCCGGCCGTGCTGCTGATCTCGACCATGCTTCGCGTCGCGCTCAACCTCGCCTCGACCAAGCTGATACTTGCGCACGGCAACGAAGGCACGAGCGCGGCCGGCGCGGTGATCGAATCGTTCGGCCATCTCATCATGCAGGGCAATTTCGTCATCGGTCTCATCATCTTCGCGATCCTGGTAATCGTGAACTTCATCGTCATCACAAAGGGCGCGGGGCGCATCGCCGAAGTCGCCGCCCGGTTCACTTTGGACGCGATGCCCGGCAAGCAGATGGCGATCGACGCCGACCTTTCGGCGGGGCTGATCAGCGAGGACGACGCGCGGACACGCCGCAAGACGCTGGAGGAGGAATCGAACTTCTTCGGCGCGATGGACGGCGCGTCGAAATTCGTGCGCGGCGACGCCATCGCCGGGCTTCTCATCACGTTCATCAACATCGTCGGCGGCATCATCGTGGGCGTGGCCCAGAACGGAATGAGCTTCGCCAGCGCGACCCAGACCTTCACGCTGCTGACGGCGGGCGACGGCCTCGTCACGCAAGTGCCCGCCCTCATCGTCTCGATGGCGGCCGGCCTCATGGTTTCCAAGGCCGGCGTCGAAGGCGCGACCGACAAGGCGCTGTTCGGTCAGCTTTCCTTCTATCCGCAGGCGCTCGGCATGGCGTCCTTCGTCATGGGCGTGATCGCGATCCTGCCCGGCATGCCGACGCTGGTGTTCGCGCTGCTGGCCGCGGGCGCGGGCGCGGGCGCCTATTTCGCGTGGCGGCGCAAAGAAGCGACGCGCATCGACGCCGAACGCGTCGAGGACGAGAAGGCCGCCAAGGTGCCCGCGCCGGAAGAGCCGATCGCCACCGCGCTCGCGATGGATCTCTTGCGGGTCGAACTCGGCTACGGATTGCTGCCGCTCATCAACGACGTAAAGGGCCAGCGCGTCACCGATCAGATCCGCGCGCTGCGCCGTCAGCTTGCGCAGGAAATGGGCTTCGTCATGCCGTCCGTGCGCATCCTGGACAACATGGCGCTGGCCGCGAACGAATACGTCATTCGCGTGAAGGAAGTGGAAGCCGGGCGCGGCGAGCTTCGCCCGGGCCAGATCCTGGTCATGGATCCCAAGGGCCTGCCCATCGATCTTCCCGGCGCGAGCACGACGGAGCCCGCCTTCGGCCTGCCCGCGAACTGGATCGACCAATCTTTGCGCGAGGAGGCGGCGTTCCGCGGGCTGACCGTCGTCGATCCGGGCACGGTGCTCACCACGCATTTGACGGAAGTGCTCAAGAGCAACATGGCCGAGCTGCTGTCCTATGCCGAGACCAAGAAGCTGCTCGACGAGCTTCCCGCCGAACACAAGAAACTGGTCGAGGAACTCATTCCGTCGCAGATCAACGTCACGGGCGTGCAGCGCGTGCTGCAGGCGCTGTTGACCGAGCGCGTTTCGATCCGCGACCTGCCGGCGATCCTGGAGGGAATCGCCGAAGCGGCATCGCATACGAAGAACGCGCTTCTGATCGGCGAACATGTGCGCAGCCGGCTCGCGCGTCAGATCTGTCACCAGCATCTCGCGCCGCAGGGCTATCTGCCGATCGTGGCCCTGCCGCCGGCCTGGGAGCAGGCGTTCGCCGAATCGCTCGCCGGTCAGGGCGAGGAACGCCAACTCGCGATGGCGCCCTCGCAGCTGCAGGCCTTCATCCAGGCCGTGCGCGAGCGCTTCGACGAAGCCGGCCAGGACGGCTACCTACCCGTCCTTTTGACCAGCCCGCAAATCCGCCCGTTCGTGCGTTCGATCGTCGAACGCTTCCGCGCGCAAACGCCGGTGCTGTCGCAGAACGAAATCCACCCGTCCGTGCGCCTGCGCACGCTCGGCCAGATTTAAGCCTCGGCTCGCAGAGCGCCAGGCTGCGCCTGCGGCGGCATATGTTGCGGCGCATCAAACCGCTCGTGCGCCGTCCACGCCCAAGCAATCGCAAATTCGGCGCCGGCCCGGCGACCCCGGATGCCGCGGCAATGCTGCGTTTGCGAGATGAAGAGACGCGAATAGCCCGATGGCAATTCGCAGCCGGCCCAGATTTGTGTATCATCCTGGCACGGCTGGGGAGGCGCCGTTCTTGGGCGCCGTTCCTGTTCGCGCGTTCTGCGTCCGGCGGGAGTGGACGCAAAAGGGGGAAGCATGGGTGCGTTTGAAGATATCTTGAATGTCGTCATCGGCGTGTTCAGCACGGAAGACATGATCCAGCTAGGCGTTCTCCTGGCGGTGATGCTGTTGGCAGGGCTGTTCATGCCGAACATCGGCTCCATCGTGACGACGACATTCGTCGCGCTGGTCCTGTTCGCGTTGGCGATGTTCGTTCGCGGAGTGGTCCTGGACGGGCAAGACGCGGCAACGTTGGCCGAGATGGACTGGCAGAACTTCCTGGCCCTCGAGGTCAAGGTTCTGTTCGCCTATGCGGTCGCGTTCGCGGTTGTCATTTCGGTCGTCTTCTTCGTCCGCAGCCTCGTAAGTCGCTGATACGCGGGTGCCGCGCCGGCATGGCCGGCGCGGCGGACCCGTCCGAATTCGCGCCAAGCATGATGGACGCGGCCGGGGTTAGGCATTAACCTTCCCCGGATGAGCGCGTTCGGAATCGTAGCGTTGGCCGCCCTTCTCGTCGTCCTTTGGGGCGTCTTCATCTTCAATAGCCTCGTCCGCAACCGCAATCTGGTGGCGGAAGGCTGGAGCGGCATCGAGACCCAACTCAAGCGCCGCGCGGATCTCATCCCCAACCTCGTCGAGACGGTCAAAGGCTATGCCACGCACGAGCGCGCGGCGTTCGAGGAATTGACGAGACTGCGCGCGTCCGGACAGAACACCGAAGGCGTGGCGGCGCGCGCCGACATGGAGCGCCAGATCACGACCGCGATCGGAAAGGTCTTGGCGGTCGCCGAGGCCTATCCCGATCTGAAGGCCAGCGCCAACTTCCAATCCCTGCAGCGCGATCTGGCCGAGGTCGAGGATCAGATCCAGCTGGCGCGGCGCTACTACAACGGCGCCGTGCGCAACTACAACACCATGACCGAACAGGTGCCCTCGAACCTGGTCGCAAACTGGTTTGCCTTCCGCAAAGCCGATTTCTTCGAAATCGAAGACGCGGCCGACCGGCAGGTTCCGAAAGTATCCTTCGGGTGATGCGTTCCGCCGTCGTGGCCGCGCTTGTTCTGGTCGCCGCGGTTTGGTCGCATGACGCTTCGGCCGACGAATCCGAGCGCATCAAACTCTTCCGCAGCGAAATCGATCTCGCCACGAATGGCGCGCTTTCCGTGCGCGAGACGATCACGATCCATGCCGAGGGCCGCGAAATCCGCCGCGGCATCTACCGCGACTTTCCCACCACCTATCGCGACCGGGCCGGCAACAGGGTCCGGGTGCGCTTCGACGTCCGCGACGTGCAGCGCGACGGCGCGACGGAGCCCTATGCGCTGGAAAGCCTTTCCAACGGCGTGCGCGTGCGCATCGGCGATGCCGACGTCTTCCTCGACCGCGGCGAGCATACCTACGTCATCGTCTACGAAACGGACCGCCAGGTCGGTTTCTTCGAAAATTTCGACGAAATCTATTGGAACGTCACCGGCAATGGCTGGGTGTTCGCGATCGAGCGCGCCGAAGCCGTGATCCATCTCCCGCCCGGAGCGCATATCGAGCAATACGCGTCCTATACCGGTCCGCAAGGCGCCGCGGGCACGATGGCCGATCAGAGCTTCGATGCCACGGGCACGATCCGCTTCTGGACCACGCGGCCGCTGGGCGCCGAAGAAGGGCTCACGGTGGCCGTCGGCTTCACGAAAGGCGTCGTGCGTCCGCCGACCGAGGGCGAACGCGCGGCGGAATTCGCGCGCGACAATGCTGGCGCCGGGGCGGCCATCCTGGGCCTGATCGCATTGGCTGTGTTCTATGGCATTGCCTGGTGGCGTTTTGGGCGCGATCCGGCGCGCGGCGTCGTCATCCCGCGTTTCGAGCCGCCGCGGAACTTTCCGCCCGCCGCGGCGCGCTTCGTGCGGCGCATGGGATACGACCGCAAGGCCTTCGCCGCCGCGCTCGTCGACATGGCGGTCAAGGGCTACCACGTCATCGAGGAAGAGCGATCCGTCTACACGCTCCGGCGCACCGGCAAGAGCGAGGCGGAAACCGGTCTTTCCGAGGGCGAACGCGCGCTTGCCAAGGCGCTGTTCGGCGGCGGCAAGGCGATCACGCTCAAGAACACGAACCACGACAGGGTTTCGCGCGCGATCGGCGCGCTGCGGACGGTGCTGCGGCGCCAATACGAGACGGTCTATTTCGTCAAGAATCGCGGCTGGTTCCTGGGCGGGATCGCAATCCTGGCGGTGAGCGCGACCCTGGCGGCCATCCTGTCCGAGGGCCCGGAAGAGGCGATCTTCCTGCTGATCTGGCTGAGCGTGTGGTCGACGGGAACGTCCGCCCTCGTCTATTGGGCGTTCGTGGGCTGGCGCGGCGTGTTCGCGGGGCCCGGATCGCGCATCCGCAATTTCCTGGGCGCGCTTTTCATGACGGCCTTCGCGATACCGTTCGTCGGCGGCTTGGTCGCGGCCCTGTTTTTCCTCGGCGAGACCGTGACGCCGGTCACGATGATCGCGCTGGCCGCGTCGGGCGTGCTGGCCTTCGTCTTCTACCACCTGCTCAAGGCGCCGACGCTTGCCGGCGCGCGCGCGCGCGACGAAATCGACGGACTGCGCATGTTTCTCGACACCGCCGAGAAGGAGCGGCTCGAAGTGCTTCATCCGCCAGAGGTCACGCCGGAAGTGTTCGAGCGTTTCCTGCCCTACGCCATCGCGCTCGATGCGGAGAATGCCTGGAGCCGCAAATTCGCGGAGGAAGCCGCGAAGGCGGGGCACGATACGGACTCCTATTCGCCGCATTGGTATTCGGGCCCGTCCTATAGCCGCTTGGGAGCGGCCGGCTTCGCGTCGGCGATCGGATCGTCGGTCGCGAGCGCGGCGGCGTCGGCCGCGACCGCGCCCGGCAGTTCGTCGGGATCGGGGGGCGGGGGTTCCTCGGGCGGCGGCGGCGGCGGCGGTGGCGGCGGAGGCTGGTGAGCCTCAGCGCCGCTTGTTGGCGTTGTCCATCGCGAACGGCCCTGCACCGAGGCCCACGATCATCAGCAGACCGCCGGCGATCGCGAGATTGCGCGCGAACAGTTCGAATGTCGCCTCGCGCGCGCCGCCCGTCAGCGTCCAGTAGTCGTGGAACATCATGGCCGCGGCGATTTCGAAGGCGAACAGCATTAGCGCGCCCTGCTTGGCGCGAAACCCAAGCAGCAGGGAAATCGCGCCCAGCACCTGGATGACGATCACGAGAGCAAGCAGGACCGACGGCGCGGGCACGCCCTTGAGCGTGAAATAGGCGACGGAGGCGGCCCAATCGTCGGACCATCCGATGGCCTGGGCGCCGAAATACCAGACGAACAGCAGCCGCCCCACCAGAGGCGAGATTCTCTCGGCGATCGACATGGCACTCCTCCCCTGCGTGATTCTGATGAGCGAGACGGGGCGCGTCAATCGACGCACGCGTTCACGAATATGGTAAACGCGGCCGAAGCGACTAAGCTTGGCGGAGCGCGTGCTTTCTCAGATGGCGGACGATCGCGATTTCGTCGATGCGCGATTGCGCGGCGCGCCCTTCGGCTTCCTGGGCGCGTTTCAGACGCTCCTCTTCGGCGACCTCGAGACTCTTCATCTCCTGAAAAGCACCCGAGAGATCGTCCTGGGCGGTGGCACGCTCCTTCTCGAGCTCCTTCATCGTCGCGCGGATGTTCTGGCGGCGTGTGTCTATGGAACGCAAGAATGTCGGAAAGGCCAGCCGGCCGATATCGGTATCGCCCGCGCGCTGCTTTTCGCGCGCGACGCTCTCGTCGAGATCGGCGAGCTTCTTCTCAAGATCGGATTTCATCGCGTCGAGCGTCATAAGCCGGCGTTTCAACTCGTCGACTCGGAAGCGCTTCAAGCGCAAGAGCGTGTCCCGGCGTTTCATCGATCACCTTTCCCCGCATTACCCGCGATGATGTCTTTCAACCGCGTAAAGCACTCCTCGAAACTTGTTCGTTCGGTCTTAGTCTGCGCCAGAAAGGTTTCGATCCGTGGATAAAGCTGAATTGCACGATCCACGTCCGAACTCGCGCCATGCTTGTACGCGCCAAGGCGGATGAGCTCGGCCATATCTTCGTAAACGGCGATTTCGGCCCGCGACCTGGCGACGATGTCCTGTTCGTGGGGGGCATTGCATTGCGGCATCGCCCGCGACACCGATTTCAGAACGTTGACGGCCGGAAACCGGCCGCGCTCCGCAATGGCACGGTCGAGCACGATGTGGCCGTCCAGGATGCCGCGCACGGCGTCGGCCACTGGCTCGTTGTGATCGTCGCCCTCAACGAGCACCGAAAAGAGACCCGTGATCGTGCCGGTCGTGCCCTCGGGGCCCGGTCCGGCGCGTTCCAGGAGGCGGGGAAGCTCGGCGAAGACCGTCGGGGTGTACCCTTTTGACGCAGGTGGCTCCCCGGCCGAAAGGCCGATTTCGCGCTGCGCCATGGCAAATCGGGTCACGCTGTCCATGAGCAGCAACACATGCAAGCCTTGGTCCCGGAAATACTCCGCCGCCGTCATGGCGACATAGGCGGCTTGGCGACGAAGGAGCGCCGGCTCGTCCGAACTGGCCGCCACGACGACGCTGCGCGCGAGGCCCTCGGGGCCCAGATCGTCCTCGATGAACTCCTTGAGTTCGCGGCCGCGCTCGCCAACGAGTCCGATCACGATGACATCGGCGTTCGTATTGCGCGCGAGCATGGCCAGCAGCGTGGACTTGCCGACGCCCGAGCCGGAGAAGATGCCGATCCGCTGGCCCCGGCAGCAGGTGACGAAACTATTGAGCGCGCGCACGCCGAGATCGAGCCTAGTGCCGACCCGCGCGCGGATGTGCGCCGAGGGCGCCTGGGCCTTCAGCGCGTAGGACACAGGGCCGTCCGCCAGCGGCCCCTTGCCGTCCGCCGGCCGGCCGAAGGCGTTGAGCACGCGACCGAGCCAGCCATGGCTGGGATGAATGGCGGCGGGCCGGGTTTCGAAGGTGGCCGGCGCGCCGAGCGTGACGCCGTCGAGCGTGCCGAGCGGCATGGCGAGCGCGCGGCCGTCGCGAAACCCGACAACCTCGCAGGGAATGGCGTCGTCGGAGCCGCCCCGGAGGTGCAGGCGGCCACCGAGCGCGATGGCGCCGTGGGCCCCGGTGACCTCGACCAGGAGGCCCTCCAACCGGGCTACGCGGCCGAAACGCTGCGTCGTCGGCAGCAAATCCAGGTCGCGAATGAGCGTCTGCACGGCCGGAGCCCCCCAAAAAAATCCCAATGCCCGAACAGCAATCTTGCAGGAGAGGCTTTAAGTGGCGGTAAACTTAACAAAGCGAATCAATGGGATGCGCCTGGCCGGGGGGAGCCCCGCCAGAAGTTCGGACGAGATGAAAATTCCGTGGGCCGGGAAAGGTGGCTTTAACCATTTCCTTTTAGGGTTGCCACATCGGTTAACCACGTCGGGCAGGGGTCGCCGGGCGCAAGGGGGTCGCAGCAGATGCGCGTACTGTTGATCGAAGACGATAGCGCCATGGCGCGCAGCATCGAGCTGATGCTCCGCTCGGAAGGCTTCAACGTCTACACGACGGATCTGGGCGAGGAAGGCATCGACCTCGGCAAGCTCTACGACTACGACATCATCGTGCTCGACCTGCAGCTTCCCGACATGAGCGGCTTCGAAGTTCTGAAATCGCTCCGCCTGGCGAAGGTGCAGACGCCGGTGCTGATCCTGTCGGGCAATGCCATCGTCGAGGCCAAGGTCAAGGCGCTGGGTTTCGGCGCCGACGACTACATGACCAAGCCCTTCCACAAGGACGAGCTGGTCGCGCGCATCTCGGCCGTCGTGCGCCGCTCCAAGGGCCATTCGCAGTCCGTCATCACGACGGGCAAGTTGACCGTCAACCTCGACGCCAAGACGGTCGAAGTGGACGGTAGCCGCGTGCACCTGACCGGCAAGGAATATCAGATGCTGGAGCTTCTCTCGCTCCGCAAGGGCACGACGCTGACCAAGGAGATGTTCCTCAATCATCTCTATGGCGGCATGGACGAGCCCGAACTCAAGATCATCGACGTGTTCATCTGCAAGCTTCGCAAGAAGCTGGCCGCCGCCACCAATGGCGAGCACTATATCGAGACGGTTTGGGGCCGCGGCTACGTGCTGCGCGATCCCGAAGAGAAGGCGGCTGCCTGATCCGACGGATTCGGGGGGATAAGGAGAGGGGCGCCGTCGCTCGCGACGGCGCCCTTTTTGTTTTGGCGCTGCGCCCCCGGTTACCTACCTCATTCGGGCAATTTCGTTCGCCACAGTCCACGGCCAAACGTCACCGCATAAAGATGGGTTTCACTCGTGAAAACCTGCATCACCGACACATTGGGCAGCGCGTCCCCGATCGAATACCAGTTCGCTCCGCGGTCGACTGACGCGTAGACGCCGGCCGCCGTCGCCAAATACATCACTCTCGAGCGGCGTGGGTGCAGAACAAGGCAATTGAATTGCACGTCCGGTAGCGAGCCCTGCCCGATTCGAGTCCAATTTTCAGCGTTACTGTCGGTCCAGGTGAGGATCTGGCCATGCGAGAGCGCGAAGAGGCGCCCCGGCGTCGTTGGATCGGCGATGATCTGCCTGGCGAAGTCCGGATCGATCGCATCGAAGCCCCGCGCAGGCTCGAACACCGGTGCCGGATCATCATCATCGACATTGGCCAGCACGAACACCGCGCCGGATTCATCGAGCGCATAGGCCTTTCCAGGTTCGCTGGGTGAAAACGCGATACTCACGATCGGCGTAGATGTGGGACCGAAGACAGCCGACCAGTTCGCAGTCCCCTCCACTGGCGTCGTGAAGCAACCGCCGACCGGCTGTGGCGGAGCAGGAGGGGATTCCCTGCATTCGATTCTGGGACCTCCAGACGGATCCACGTTGGCGTCAGTCGTCATCTGGATACCATAAGTTTGGTTGGGGCTGACATGGACGGACGCGAGCACGATGTACTTTCCGGACTTTCCGGCTCGCGGATCGACGGCGATGGTCCCAACCGGATAGTTGAGCTGGTTGTACTTTGCTCTCGTGTTTGGAGTCGAATTCATTTCGTACGGGCGCAACGGTGTGTCGGTGGGATTGATGGGCAGCAGATTTTCCGCGGGGGTCTCGTCAACAGGCGGATACTTTAATCGCAGCAGATGCAGGTCGTGGAATAGAACAAAGAAGCGGTTGGGCGTGCTGGAATCGCCCGACACGAAATCGTTTTCGAGACCAGTTCTCCCAAATCCACTTTCATCGGGCGTTGCCCTTTGCCAAATCACAGATGACGCTTCGATATCGGCTGTCCCCCGGATTCCCTGATGATCCGCATTGGCGACGACGACATTTCCGCTCATCGCTGCGCGGTAGAACTGCGCGGTCGTTAGCTTTGTGTTCAAACCCGCCGGAGAGCCGGTCGGAAACGTCGTCGGGATGGCGGGAAAGGCGGGCAACAGGGGGAAAGGGATAGCATGCCTGAAGACGCCCCCATCGTTTGCGATGTAGAGAGCTGCACCGTCAGGCGAGAAGGCAAGCGATTGCATGTCCTCATGGCGCGCCTTCGCAGCCATCCATACGCTGTCACAGGCCGGCCGCGACAACGCTCCACTTAGAGGTGGACAAGGCCGCTCTCGGCCGCCGGTAGTCGAAACAAAAAGCTCTACTTGCCCCGCAACGATGAGATCGCGATTTACCGGCGATATTGCTATGGCGTGTGTCCACTCTCCGCGCGATCCGCTGTAATTGCCGCGATAGCCGATGTCGCTGCCGCCTACGTCATTCCCGAATGGGACCTGAACCACCTTTACCCATCCGGCCGGATCACCTGCGGCATCGTTCGTGAGCACATTGCGGCCGAGCTTCGCGACGATCCGCGAACCATCGGGCATGATCGCAAGCTTGATCATGGGGCTCGCGTTATCGCCAAATGTCGCCCAGTCCGCGGAAAGCGTCCACGCATCCGAAGAGTTGGCGGCATTCTCGGAATACTTCCACACACCCTGCCCGCGGACGCCGATATAGAGGTCGCCGTTGGCTTGATTGCGCACGACGTCCAGCACGTCGGGAAACCGCTCCTGTGCCTCCGTCTGCGGGTACAGCCGCTCGACCACTGGGAGCATGTCGTTCACGAGCCTGATGCGGAAAAGGCCCGTATTGCTCGCCACCCACAGCCTCGTCTTCTTGGTGAGGCCCGCAAAATTGCGGCCGGGAGAATCCCGAGTGAGAGTGTCCGCCAGAAGAATCCGGCGGATATAATCAAAGTTCCGATCGGTGACCTTTGACCAGGTCGCTCCGCGATTCTTCGAATGATAGAGAAACCCCGACGCATTCGCGGTGACGATATAGTTCTGATCGACTGACGACTTGGCCACGCCGCGCATCTGAAGATTGTCGAGTTCATCGGTTAGCGGACGCCACCCGTCGTCGGGCTTGCGATCGTCATCCAGCACCCAAAGCCCGCCATTTTCCGATGCTGCATAGAGACGGTGGTTGTCGACCGGGTCAACGAGGATATGGCGGATCGCTCCGCTCATATTGAAGGGACCCTTCGGCTCCCACTGATAGCGGTAGCATTCGAGAGCGAAACGGTTGTTCGTCAGATTGCAGCGTTTGCTCACTTGGGCCGCCCCCGCGAGAGGCATCAGCAATCCGACCCCGGCGACTACAATGAGGGTTAACCAACATGCCTTCCTGCTTCGCCACATGACTGTCCCCTTTCCGCACCCTCCACTAGCGTGACTTGTTGACAACGCCAAATTGCCGTGTTGCCACAATTTCTGATTCACAAGATCATTCCGGATTTCCGTGCGTCGGAGAAGGCGAAGCTGCTGGACAACCTTCGAGACAGACCCATCATCTGCGTGCTCTACGCGCGGCTTCTAGCCGACGGGGTAGCAATCGACCTTGACGCTGCCGATATTTTTTCTCGTTTCTGCGCCGAAGAACATGATCAATGGAACGGGGTCGACAGCGACCAAAAGGTCGCTTTGGTTGGTATCCACGCGCAGAACGAGAATCCGATATACCGAAAGCGTCTCTCCGGTCGCGCCATTGACGGCGTTCACGACCCAGGGAACCCGCGACGCCGATGCAGGCTCGGTCCACTGGACATCGAACCGGTCGCCGCTCGTCAAGCCGGCCGTTCCCAGCACGCGCCCCTGGGTGAGCGCCCTGCCCGTGAACGTCAAGGAACCGGTCGGCAGCGAAAGTGTAGACGTATCCCCCGATTTGGCTTCATACCAAAACTCGGAAACACGAACGGTTGCGCCGAAGAAGCTGGAGCACGTTCCCTTCTGGAGATATCCCGTGACGTGATGGGTCGTGCCTATCATCTCCGGAACGTCCAGCCGCCTCTGCAGCGGCTGGCTGTTGGCGACACTGACAGCCAAGGCGGCGGCACAACAGGCCGCGACCGGCAGTCCGAAGTGAACTCGAAAGCGCGGTTTCATGTCCCGCCCCTCTCATGCAGCGCGCGATGCTGATCGAACGACGCCGACGATTGGTTCAAAAAGGGCGGATCGCGTCCGCCGTTTCAAGCCGACTTCGATTGCTAGCGATCGGGCCATTGGCGTCTTCGCCCATACCCACCCTGCACAATGCAGAATTGCGAAGTGTGAAGTTCGTGCGGGCGCGGAGTCAAGAATTCTCTCACCCGAGCCGCGTTCTTTTGTTTGTGTGCACTGCAAACGTTTGACATCGCCGCGGGCCCGCCGGACGATGCACGCTCGAGCGCGACACCAATAAGGCGTGGGAGACGCTCGTGAATTCGCGAGCCACCGAGGCGGCATTGGCCGCGGCCGTCGGCGCGTTCGGGTGGATCACTCCTTGTAACTCTCATTTCCGCGACTCGGATAGATTTCGAGGAACGGTGACGGGCGGGTGTCCGAAGCACCCTGGGTCCTTGAAGACCGTGGGAGAGCCTGGCGCCCCGCCTGTCGTTGCCAAGCTGGCGGTTCTGGACGCCTTTCGCAACGCAAGCCTGAGCAAGAGCGAATTCGCGCGACGGCTTGGCAAGGACGAAAAGGAGGTGCGGCGTATCCTCGATCCGCGCCATTCGACCAAATTGTCGACATTGACCGAGGCGCTCAGGGTGCTGGGGTATCGACTCGTCGTTGCGGTCGAGAAAGCCGCGTAATCAAACGCGCGTCAGAACAGCCCCACCACCTGCCCGTCCGCATCGATGCCGATCGTCTCGGCCGATGGCGTGCGCGGCAGGCCCGGCATGGTCATGATGTCGCCGCAGATCATCACGACGAATTCGGCGCCGGCCGACAGCCGCACCTCGCGGATTTCGACGACATGGTCGTCGGGCGCGCCCTTCTTCGCGGC
>Ga0326597_10010035_pt1 | contig 12641 bp, 13 predicted proteins | sample RVTome_12_FD_203789 | JGI IMG/M metagenome (GOLD analysis project Ga0326597, IMG submission 203789) | Soil microbial communities from uranium-contaminated site in the Upper Colorado River Basin, Wyoming, United States - RVT100D185 | ecosystem: Environmental > Terrestrial > Soil > Contaminated >... | reverse complement strand
TTGATTCTGTGTAGCAGGGTAGCCACGGCACGGTTTTTTGTGCCGTGGGTTTTCGCTCCGTGCGTCATTCGTGTGCCCCCGCTCCCTTACGGTCGCGGTTCGGATCTTCACTCCCCCCCGCCGGCGCGCCGATTGCGATCCTCCGGCACCCCGCGCCACCACCAGGTCGGCTCCCGGCGGAAGCCCGCCTGGCTCCGCCGCTCTACCCAATTACCTCGTAGGTCGCTACCTCCACCTTGGAGACTCCCATCAAGCTGCGCGTATGGCGCAAAATCTCCTCATGGGCCGGGCTTTTGCGGTAACGGTCAATGGCCGCCTGATTCTCCCATGCTTGGAGCGAGATAATTTCCCCGGGGTTCTTGGCGTTTCGCAGGAACTCTTCGCTGAGGCAGCCGGGCTGCTGAATCATCAACGGAGCGCAGCCTTGCTTCCAAAGCCGCTCGGCCTCGGCTGCTTTCTCGGCGGGAACGGTGACGACAATCATGCGCTTCAACATGGCTTCCTCCTCAGCAAGATGCTCGGGTCTGGCGGGATGGGCCCGCGAATCAGTATAACACTCGCCGTGCCCGGAACTTGCTTGTTCTCAGGCCGGATCCTGGGGTTCGCACACGCCGCCCCCGCACGCACCGGCTCGGGCCGCGCAAGGGTGTATTTCTGCCGAAGATGATTTCCCAATGTTACGAAGTACCTTTTGCTATACTTTACCCCACCCGAGTTCCTTTATGTCACATCTTGTATGTTTCTTTATGAGACACACAAGGTATTGCATATTTGGTGAGAGACCGCATAGAACAGCAGGAAAAAGAAGGAAGCTGCGGCAGAGGAAGCCCAGAATTGACTTGACCCGCAGGAAAAAACGTGGCTATTTAACCGGAGTAGTTCATCATAGGGGGCGCGGCTGGACTGCCGCGGGAGGGTCGAGATTGCCGGGTAGACGAGCAGTACTCGAGAGCGTGAAGGCGAGGCCGGAGCCGGGATTGGACTTGCGCGAAGTGATGAACATCCGGCAGGCTTCCGGGTACTTGGGAATTTCGCCGGACACGCTGTATAAGTACTTGTCGGAAGGAAGGCTTCCCGCCTTCAAGCTCGGCAACCGCTGGCGCTTTAAGAAGACGACGCTGGACCGCTGGATGGAACTGCAGAGTGAACACGGAACAAGCAAAGGACGGAGTGGACCAGCGCCGGCGCGACGAGCGGCCGGGTAGGCGCAAGGGGGCGACATGTTTGGGTTAGGGAAGAGCAAACAGATCATCGGCATGGACATCGGTTCGAGCTCCATCAAGATCGTGGAGCTCAAACAATCTGGAAAAGATCTGGAAGTTACCCGGGTCGGCGTGGAGCCGCTTGCCCCGGAAATCGTCGTGGACGGCGCCATCGTAGACACAGGACAGGTGTCCAACAGCATCGCCAAGCTGTTCAGTGAGCACAAGATCAAGACCAAAAGCGTAGCCACCGCCGTGTCGGGCCACTCGGTGATCGTCAAGAAGCTTTCCCTGCAGCAAATGCCCGACGAGGAACTCGAAGCCGCCATCCCGATGGAAGCCGCCCAGCATATCCCGTTCGATATCGCCGAGGTGAATCTGGATTATCAAATCCTGGAGACCTCTGTGGACAGCCCGGTCATGGACGTCCTGCTGGTGGCCGTGAAGAAGGACAAGATTCTGAACTATACGAACGTTATCACGCTGGCGGGCCGGACGCCGGTGATCGTCGATATCGACGCCTTCGCGCTCCAGAACGTCTACGAATACAACTACGAGCCGGGGCCCGATGTCACCGTTGCGCTGCTCAATCTCGGAGCCAGCGTCATGAACATCAATATTGTCCGCGGGCACACGCCGCTGTTTACCCGCGATGTGTCGGTGGGGGGCAATCAGTACACCGACTCGCTCCAGAAGGAGCTCGATCTCGGATTCGACGAAGCTGAAACGCTCAAGACCGGAGTCACCCTGCCGGGCATCAGCGACGAGGCGCGCATGCCCGTGATCAAGTCGGTTTCCGAAATCATTGTCCTGGAGATACAGAGGACGTTTGACTTTTTCCGCGCCACCGCCGGGGGCGAGCAGATTCAAAAACTCTACCTGGCCGGGGGCTCTGCCCGTGTCTACGGGCTCGCGGATTTGATGAAGCAGGAGATGGGAATTCCGGTCGAGCAATTGAACCCGTTCCGGCGGATTCACGCGCCGGAGGCTGGTTCGATCGGGGAAACGGTGTCCGTGCAGGGCCCGCGCCTGTCGGTGGCTGTCGGACTTGCCCTAAGGAGCTTTGAAGACCTATGATCCGCGTAAACTTAATGGGGTTGCCCAGGGAAAGGAAGCGCGTTCGGGCTCCCTTAATCACGTTTGAGGGAGGAGTTCCCCTGATCCTCCTGGCGATCGTCCTCCTGGGGGTCGCCGGATACGCCTACATGCAGCACAGTCGTTTGCAGACGCAGATCATGGAGCTGACTGAGAATAAGGACATGCTGACCCGCGAACTGCAGGACCTGCAGCGGATCAAGGAGGAATACGATGCGAACGTCGCGCGTCGGGAAGCCTTCCAGGCGCGGATTAACGTAATCGAGGCGCTCCAGGCGAGGCAATCCGGTCCAGTTGATTTGCTCGCAACTCTCGCCAACGCCGTCGCAAATACCGATTCTCTTTGGCTGACAGGGTTTACCCAGACCGGACAGACCGTCGCGATTCAGGGCACTGCGTTGAACGTCAAGGCGGTCGCAGACTTTTTGACCCGCTTGCTCAATGCCAGGGTCTTTTCGACAGTGGATTTACAGGAGGCTTCCCAAAATCCCGCGCAGCGAGACGTCGATGAGTTTTCCTTTACTTTGAACGGGCAGCTGGCGATTCCGCCGGCCCCGGGCGAGGTTCCTTCGACGTAGGGATCCGAATCCGGGTGGCAGAGAGGACCAAATGGCAGCCGTACCGAAATTCAATGAATTGTCTCCAGCCGTCCAGATTGCAATCATTCTGGCGGTGGGAGCCGGGTTGTGGGCTCTGACGGAATACGTGTGGCCACTGCCGCCCTTGCGGGAGCAAGTCACGCAGCTCGAAGGCGAGGTAGCTCAACTGGAGACCCAGGCCGCCCCGCTCCGGCCGTTCCGCGAGAATCTGGGCCCCCTGCTCGCCGAAAATGCGCAGCTGGAATTACAGCTTCAGAATCTGCAGCGGATTGTGCCCAACGAAAAGGAAGTGGATAATTTTGTCCGGCTGGTGCAGGCCGAAGCCCTCTCGGTCGGCGTCGAACTGCGGCGCTTCACCGCCCAGCCTGTTGCGCAACAGGAATTCTACGTCGAGGTCCCTTTTGAAGTGGAGATGGACGGCCCCTTTTACGACGTGCTGCAGTTTTATGACCGCCTCGGCCGGATGGAGCGCATTGTGAACGTCTCCGAGCTGAGGATGGGCGGAGTTCTTTCCAATAAGGGCGTCGGGAGGGCGTTTAACTATAGCCCGAGCACCACGGTGGCCGCCATCTGCCGGGTCACTACGTTCTTCAGCACGCAAGGGCTGCAAATGGATGGTGCGGCGGGAGGTGCGCCGGGCACCCCGGGTCAGCCGCCGGCGCAGTGAAGATGGGGGGAGAGTCATGAAAGCCTGGATTGTTTGGGGAATTTTGGCGGCGGCGATTCTGCTTGCGGAGCCTCGGGGCTCCCTGGCGCAGCCACAAGCCGGAGCGCAAGCGGCAAGCCAGGCAAGAGCGGCGAGCCAGCAGGCCGCGCCGCAGCAGCAGGCCCAGGCTTCCGCCCCCTCCGAGCAGTCGCGGGCTCCTCTTCCAGCCGGGGGCCAGCAGCGGGACCCGTTCCGTCCCATCGAGATCAAGAGGGAGGGGCAGGCAGTGGACATCATACCCAACTGCACCCAGCCGGGCATGGCGGGCACCTTAGTGGGGCAGGTCATGTTGCAAGGGATTGCGAGCGATGTCGAAGGCCGCTGGATTGGAGTGGTGGGCAACAAAACCAACCGGGCGTACTTCTTGCGCAACGGCGATCCGCTTTGCAACGGAGTTGTCACCCGCGTGGATCAGGACGCACTGGTGATGGAAGAAAGGACTCTTGACTCGTTTGGCCGCACTCGGACGCGCGAAGTGGTCCTGCGGCCTGACGCAAACTAGGCGCGGAACCGCGAAGCCGGATCGCCAGATGAAGGGGATGAACGCGATGGGAAGCGACCCAAGAACAGGAAATGTTTCCAACGGAGGGAGAAAGTTCATGAGATTCACAAGCCGGTGTGCGCTGTCAGTTCTGATTCTGGCGTGGGCGGCGAGTTTGGCCCAGGCTGCGACGGAGCTGCTGGGCGTCCGAACAACGGTAGACCGGCAGGCTACTACCTTCCTGCTCCGGTTGCCGGCGCAGGTCGAGTATAGCCCGACACGAATCGCTCCCCGCTTGTTCGTGATCGACATGACCGGCGTGTCCGGAGCGCCCTCGCCGGGAAGCCAGGTCGTGGAGTCGCCTCTTGTCGACAGCTACAGACTGCTGTCCTACCGCGGCGCCGACGACCAGCCCCATCTCGCGCTCGAACTCACCCTCAAGGAAGACGGCCAGATCCATATCGAGGAGCGCGGCGAAGGCTTGGAAGTTCGCGTGGAGAAGCTGTCCAGCGGGCCCGCCCCTGCCAAACCTGCTTTGGCTGCGGCTGCGGCGGAACCCAAACCTGCGGCTGCGGCGGAGCCCAAAGCGGAGAAGAAAGCCGCCCCGGCCCCTCCGGTCCGCTCCGCCGCCCCCGCGCGCCAGACTTCGGTGAAGGAAATTTCCGTCGCGCTGGCCGAAACGGGAACCGGACTGGAAGTCGAGATTCTGGGCGATGGCGCCATGCAGTACCGCACCATGGAGCTCCACAAACCGGATCGCCTGGTCGTCGACATTCCGGACGCGATCAACCACATCCGCCAGCGGCGTCTCGAAGTCGATACCCCGCCGCTCAAAACCGTCCGCGTGGCCCAGTTTGCGCGTGAGCCTGCCGTCACCCGGGTCGTGATGGATTTGGATTCCAAGGTCCCATATGAGGTTCGGCCGCAAGCCAACGGTTTGCTGGTGTCCCTGGGGCCCTCTGGGGTGGCCGCCTCGGCGCAGTCTGAACCCGGAGTTGCCGTGCTTTCCCCGTCGGCGACCGTTCCGGCTGAAGAGCAGCATGTTGTGCCTGAAGACACGGTTGCGGTTGAGAAAGCAGAGGAAGAGGCAGAGGCAGAGGAAGAGATTGTTCCTCCCGCCGAGTCCACGGCCCAGTGGATCGAAGAGCCCCTCCCCCCGGCGGTTGAGGCAGCTTCTCTTAGTCGCGAAACGTTCCAGTCCGAAGAGCCGATCCTGGTGGCTTCGAATGAGCCTTCCACGATCCCGGTGCCGAAAATGCAGGCTGCGACTGCCGAGCCTGTCGCCGAGTCCCTCAGGCCTGTCGCCGTGCCCGCCGGTATTCCGCAGATGGTCGAACCGGTGGAGCCGGCTGTCGCGCAGGCTCAGGCCGAGCCGACTCCAGATCCTGAGGCTCCTGTCCTCATGGCCCAGGCAGGACAAGCTCCGCTGGGCGCACAGAGGGCAGGAGCGCAACAGCCCGTCTATAGCGGAGAGCCTATTTCGGTCAACCTGAAAGACGTGGACCTGAAGGACTTTTTCCGGCTGATTCATGAGATCAGCGGCTTGAACATCGTCCTCGATCCGAACGTGGCCGGAACGCTCACCATCGTTCTCGATGAGGTTCCGTGGGATCAGGCCATGGACATTGTGATGCGCAACAACGGCCTCGCCGAGGGCGAGCGGATCGGAAACGTGGTGCGCATCGCGCGAGTTTCTACGCTCGAAGCCGAAGCCAAGGCGCAGTTGGCCCGGGCGCAGGCCGAGGCCCAGGCGATTGAGCAGAGTCAGCCGCTGCAGACGGTGACCCGCGTCCTCAGCTACGCGCAGGCCGAGGGGCTCGTGCCGACGCTCAAGCGGTTCCTTTCCGCGCGCGGCGATCTCACCTTCGACGCCCGCACCAATATGCTGATCATTACGGATATCGCGCCTGCCATCGGCGAGGTGGACCGCCTTCTGGGCACGCTCGATCAGAAGTCCCAGCAGGTCGAGATCGAGGCTCGCATCGTGGCGGCGAGCCGTTCCTTCGCCCGCGATATCGGAAGTCAGTTGGCTGCGTCGGGGCGGTCCGGCCGAGTCGTCCTGGGCGGCACCGGACTGGTCGGCGAGAGTCCCATCCTGCGGGGTGAGACACCGCCTTTGTTCATTGGCGTGCCCCCCGTGGAACCTGGGCCTGGTCAGCCGCCTCTCTTTGCGAATGTCGCTCAGCCGCTGGCCGTCAACGTTCCGGCCGTCGACCGGTTTGGTGGCGTGAGCTTCCTCATTTCCACGCCTACCTTCGCGCTCGATGCCATCCTGACGGCCGCGGAATCGCGCGGCTTGGGCAAGCTGCTCTCGCGTCCCAAGATCATCACGCAGAGCAACGTGGAAGCCGTCGTCCAGCAGGGCGTCCGCATTCCCATTCAGACTTCGATCAACAACACCATTACCACCCAGTTCATCAACGTCGTGTTGCGGCTGACCGTGACGCCGCAGATCACGGCCGAAGGCACGGTCTTCCTCCGGGCGGACATCGAAAATACCGGCATCAACCCCGGTATTGCCCGGATCAACGGCGTTCCGGCCTTGAATACGCAGCAGGCCACGACGCAGGTGCTGGTCTCGAACGGCGGCACGGTCTTCTTCGGCGGCGTGATCCAGACCGAGAACAACCTGACCGAACAGCAGGTTCCGCTTCTCGGCAGCATCCCGCTCGTCGGCAATCTCTTCAAGCGCCGGGCAACCAGTTCTACGACCAACGAACTGCTGTTCTTTATCACTCCACGGATCGTGCAATCGTAGGCAAGTTTTCGTTCCATGCAGGAAGGACTCCCCGCGCGGGAGTCCTTCCTGTTTACGGGAAGGCCGTTTCCCGAATCAGAGCCGCGACTGGAAAGGAGCGTCCGCCCAGCTTTGAGTTCGAACGAATCTTGAAAGTTCGGGCTTCGCATTTCGTGCCCTGAAAGGGCAACCGAGGAAAGCCGGGGGCAACGCCCCCGGAAACAGGAAGCAAGATTCAAACCGACCCCGAAGGGGTCGCACAAACTTCCGGGATAGTAACCCGACCCCATGTCGCCATCTGCCCCATCCCCCTACCGGCTCCGGCTCGCTCAGCTCCGGGCACGCCTCGAGGAAGACCATCTCGAAGCGCTGCTGGTGACATCGCTTCCGAACGTCCATTACCTGACCGGCTTTTCGGGCAGCGCCGGCGTGCTGCTGGCAACTCCGCGGGATGCCGTCCTGTTTACCGATTCCCGGTATGATCTGCAGGCGCATGACCAGGTCCAGGACGCCCGGGTCGTGATCGTGAATGCCGATGCGCTGACGGCTGCCGCCAAGCGGGCCAACCGGCTCCGCTCTCCCAAGGTGGGATTTGAATCCGGCGTCGTCTCGTTTCAAACCCATAAGCGGCTGAAGGAGCTGCTTTCGGGAAAGCGCCTGGTTCCTGCGGCCGGCTGGATCGAGACGCTGCGAATCGTAAAAGACGAAGGGGAGATCGAGCAGATCCGCCAGGCGGTGGCCTTGTCCTCCCGCGCGTTTTCGGAGACCGTGCCCCTCTTGCGGCCGGGCATCCTCGAAATGGAAGTGGCGGCCGAGATCGAGTACCGCATGCGCCGGTACGGCGCGGAGCAGCCCTCGTTTGAGACTATCGTCGCGTTCGGCCCCCGCACGGCCCTTCCGCACGCCCGCGCCGGCGCCCGCGCCTTGCAGCCCGGCGAATGCATTCTCATGGACCTCGGTGCTATACTGAACGGCTATGTGAGCGATATGACCCGGACGGTCTTTCTGGGCAGACCGTCCCGCAAGGCCTCCCGGATGTATCAGGCGGTGCTGGAGGCTCAGATCGAGGCTGAAGAAACGGTTCGGGCTGGGGTAGCATGTGCGGCGGTCGACCAGGCCGCCCGGCGGGTCTTGAAACGGTACGGCTACGAGCAGTATTTCACCCATAGCACCGGGCACGGCGTGGGGCGCGAAATTCACGAACTCCCGCGCATCGGGAAGAAGCAAAAGACGCTGTTGCCCGAGCGCGCTGTCATCACGGTCGAGCCGGGCGTCTATCTACCCGGTTTCGGCGGTGTGCGGATTGAGGATGTCGTTGTGGTCCGAAAGGAAGGACCCGAAATCCTCACCCAGACCCCCAAGGAACTGACCGTTCTCTAACAACTGGCAACTTGCAACTAACAACTAGCACCTCATGAACTTAAAAGAGATCAAAGAGCTGGTAGACCTGATTACGGAAAAGGGCATCTCCGAGTTTGAGCTGGAGCGGGCCGGAGTGCGGCTGAAGATCACCCGTCCGGGAGGCTCTGGCGCTGCACAGGTCTCATCCTCACGCGCGACGGAATCCCGGGTTCCGCCCGTCGCGGAGGTTCCTCCAGCTCTGCCTCAGGTGATTCCCGCTCCGCCTCCGGTGGTCCGGGCGGAAACTCCTCCCCAGGACGAAGGCCTGTACGTCGTCCGCTCCCCCATGGTGGGCACCTTTTACTCGGCGCCCTCACAGGGGTCGGCTCCGTTCGTGCAGGTGGGGGACCGCGTCCAGGCCGGGCAGGTGCTCTGCATCATCGAGGCCATGAAGCTGATGAACGAAATTGAGGCCGAGATCGCGGGCGAAGTGGTGGCGTGCCACGTGGAGAGCGGCCTGCCGGTCGAGTACGGGGAACAGTTGTTTGACTTGAAGCCTGCCGGTTCTTCGTCCGCGCGCTCCTGAAGCGGCGGCGGTCCGGCTGTCCCGCAGGAATTCCAGCATGTTTAAGAAAGTCCTGGTAGCCAATCGCGGGGAAATTGCCTTGCGGGTGATCTGCGCCTGCAAGGAGCTCGGCATCCAGACCGTTGCCGTTTACTCGGAGGCCGACGCCCACTCGCTGCCGGTGCGCTTTGCCGACGAGGCGGTTTGCATCGGCCCGGCCCGGCCGAGCTCCAGCTACCTGAATATCCCGAGCGTCATCAGCGCAGCCGCCATTACCGGCGCCGACGCCATCCACCCCGGCTACGGGTTCCTTTCCGAAGACCCGAACTTCGCCGAAGTCTGCGAGACCTCCGGCGTCGCCTTCATCGGGCCGTCTCCGGACCTGATCCGCCTGATGGCCGACAAGAGCGCCGCCCGCAGAAGAATGAAGGAGGAGGGAATCCCCGTCCTGCCGGGTTCCGAGGGCCTCGTCGCCACCCCGGACGAAGCGGCGGAAGTCGCCCGCGAGGTCGGCTACCCTGTCTTGCTCAAAGCCGCCATGGGCGGGGGCGGCCGCGGGATGCGCGTCGCCCGGGAGCGCTCCGAGATCGAGCCGGCCTTTGGCGTCGCCCGGCGGGAGGCCCTGCAGGCATTTGGCTCCGAGGACCTCTATCTCGAAAGACTCGTCCCGAATGCCCGGCACATTGAGTTTCAGATTCTTGTGGATCGGTCCGGTAAGGCGCGTCATCTCGGGGAGCGCGAGTGCAGCATCCAGCGGCGCTACCAGAAAATCCTGGAGGAATCGCCCGCCCCCGGCGTCTCCCCGGAGAGGCGCCGCGGGATCGGCTCGCTGATCGAAACCGCCTTGAGCCGGATCGGCTACACCAACGCCGGCACCGTGGAATTCCTGATGGACGAGCAGGGCAAGTTCTACTTCCTCGAGATGAACACCCGCCTTCAGGTGGAGCATCCCGTCACGGAAATGGTGACCGGGATTGACCTGGTCAAGAGCCAGATCCTTCTCGCCGCCGGCTCGCCGGTCCCCGAAATTGCAAACGGCGAAATGTGCCTGCGCGGGCACGGCATCGAGTGCCGCATCAACGCCGAAGACCCCATTACGTTTGCTCCTTCTTCCGGCCGCATCACTTCCTTGCATGTGCCGGGCGGAACCGGCGTCCGGGTGGACTCGGCTTCCTACACGGAGTGCTTCGTGCATCCCTACTACGACTCCCTGGTTGCGAAATTGATCGTGCACGGGCGCAACCGCGAGGAGGCTTTGAGCCGCATGACCCGCGCGCTCGAAATGTTCATCGTCGAAGGCATCCAGACCTCGATTCCCCTTCACCGGAAAATTCTGGCCGACCCGGACTTCCTGCGCGGGAACTACAACCTCCGGTTCCTGGAACGCTATCAATCCCGCCTGGCATTGGCCGCCGGATAATTCAGTAACGAGTGACGAGTGACGAGTGACGAGCAGGATAGAACGAGCAGGATTCCGGCTTCCAGCCGCACGGGTCTTGTCACTCGACACTCGTCACTGGTCACTGCCTTTCGTGAAGCTCCCCTCTACGCCGTTCTGGACACCGCGGCGCGTCCCGCGCTTCCTGCCGAAACCGCCGCGGAAGTCTCCGTTGCGGCGCTGCTCCGCGCCGGCGTCCGCGTGATTCAATACCGCCACAAAGAGCCCTTCCGCCGCGCTCATTTTCAGGAGTGCGCGGCGCTCGCTCGGCAGATCCACGAAGCAGGCGGCGTGTTTGTCGTAAACGACCGCGCCGACGTCGCCGATCTTTCCGGCGCCGACGGCGTCCACCTCGGCCAGGAGGATTTGCCGCCGGAGAAGGCTCGCCTCTTCTTGGGGAAAGCCCGGCTGATCGGATACTCCACGCACACGCTCGACCAGGCCCGGCTCGCCGCGGCGGCTCCCGTGGATTACATCGCCGTCGGCCCCGTTTTCCCCACGCAAACCAAGAAGAATCCCGACCCGGTTGTAGGTCTCGCCCTGGTCTCCGCAGTGCGCTCCCTCACGAATCAGCCGCTCGTAGCCATCGGCGGGATTACAATGGAAAATGCGCCGTCGGTGCTGGCGGCCGGAGCCGATGCCGTTGCAGTGATCCGCGATCTGCTGGCCGGCCCCGATCTCGAAGAGCGGGCGCGGCAGTTTCTGGCCGTGCTGAAGCCGCGCTGAAGACAAGGCCACAAGTCGGGACCACGCTCCTAGGCTGAATTCCTTGCAGGGGCGCGAACTTCCGGACTTCGGTTGCTTGCCCTGAAAGGGCAAGAGAGTGTAGCCGGGGGGGGGCAACGCCCCCGGAACAAGGTTGCAAAATTCGGCCGACCCCGAAGGGGTCGCACAAGCCCTGGAAACGGTCGCTAGACCGTTTTCAGAGTTAGTGTATAGTTTCTGGCCGGGGTAGCCACGGCACGTCTTGTGTGCCGTGGGGGTGTTCTTTTCCCTAGCCCAGCCGTTTACGGCTGGGTCCGCGTTCCCTGGTTAGTACCAGCCCCCTTTAGGGGGCCTATATAGCAACTCTGGAAACGGTCTAGAAGTGGTTTTCGCCGAGCGGGGGGAACCGTGTTTTGGATCGAGTTGTTTTTCGGATTGACGGCCGGGATCGCCCTTCTGCTGTTCTGTAGCCCGCTTGTTGCGACCCTGAACACCAGCCGAGGCGAGTTCGGCCTCCGCTGGACGGTCCTGCTCCGGGCGCAATACCCTTTGCCGGGCGGGAGCGGGCCGGCGCGGTTCTATCTGGCCGGAATCCCGGTTTCCTTCCCCCGGTTTCGGCGGAAGCCGCGCCCCGAGAAAGTCCGCAAGAAGAAGCCACGGCCGCCTCGGATCTTTCGGTTTCTTCGGTATTGCGCCGCCGACAGTTCCTTGCGGAGCGCCGTGGTCGTCGCGGGGGGAAAGCTGGCGCGCGGATCTCTGCACTCGTTTGGCCTCGCCCGATGGCAGGCCGAACTCTCTTTTTCCGACCCGGCTTTGAACGGCATGCTCGCCGGATGGGTTGCCGCCACACGATGGATCCCTGCCCGATCGGCGGGCGGCAGCCTCATTGGAGTAAACTTCATGGGGCGAAATTGGCTCGAGCTCGAGGTGCGATTCTATCCCTACCGGATGGCGCTGGCCGGAGGCGCCTTCCTGGTCCGGCTTCCCCACCGGGCGATCCTCAGGCACTGGAGGCACTCGGGCCGCTGGCTGGCGTCGAAAACTTCATGACCGCAGATTCCAAGAGCGAATAGAGGAGGACGCAATGAGTACTGCACAAAATATTCTCAAAGATTTGATCGGGGAGCTCCGCAACGTAGCCAAGACGGAGACCATCATCGGGACTCCGTTCAGCGCCGGGGAATACACCCTGGTGCCGATTTCGAGAGTAGCACTCGGCGTGGGCGCCGGCGGAGGCTCGGGCGAGACCGACAAGAAAGTTGCCGCGGGCGAAGGCGGCGGCGGCGGGGGCGGTGTCCGTGTGATTCCAGTGGCGCTGGTGGCCGTGCGCGGCGGGGATTTGACCATCCACCTGCTCGGGCGCGGCGCCGCGGTCAGTCACACCATCGAAAAGGTCCCCGAAGTCATGGAAAAGGGACTGGAGAAGCTGCTCGAAACCTGGGCTTCCCGAAAAGAAAAAGCGGAAGGCTCCAAGGGCTCCGGGAATTAGAGCATTATTTTCATGGATGGTGTATAGCGTTTGAGTTCAGCCCCGCAGGGGCGATGGATAGTTGCCCAGGACGCAAGTCCTGGGATGTGTTTCGGTTGTCGGAGCGAGTCCCGCAGGGACGGCTGAACACAACGCGATACAGTAACAGGAAATCTGGCTTAGTACTCTTATTCTCAAATACAGTGACGTATTTATAATGCTTTTGGTGACGTAATCTGATAGGCTTTGGCATCGGGAGAGAACGTATCCTATGCCTAGAAAAAGCCCATTCGATGTAATCCTA
>Ga0326597_10010034_pt1 | contig 12642 bp, 8 predicted proteins | sample RVTome_12_FD_203789 | JGI IMG/M metagenome (GOLD analysis project Ga0326597, IMG submission 203789) | Soil microbial communities from uranium-contaminated site in the Upper Colorado River Basin, Wyoming, United States - RVT100D185 | ecosystem: Environmental > Terrestrial > Soil > Contaminated >... | reverse complement strand
GATCTACCGGGAAAGGCATGGGGTCGCGGTGGACCTGTCCTTCGGGTCGTCGCTCGGCGCGGCGCATGATTCGATCCCGACGCGGCTGTCGCAGGGGGAGCGGTTCGATCTTTACTTCATGGCGAGAGAATTGGTCGATCAATTTACGGAACAGGGCTACATCCGCGAGAGCGACGGGTTCGACCTGGTGGAATCGTACATCGGCGCGGCGGTGCGCACCGAAGACCCCGCGCCCGACATCGGCACGGCCGACGCCCTGAAGAAAACCCTGCTCGCGGCGAAGTCCGTCGCCCATGCGGCGAGCGTCAGCGGCATCTATATTTCGACCGAGCTGTTTCCCGCCCTCGGCATCGCGAAGGAAATGAAGAAGACGGCGCGCACGATTTTCAGCGAGCGCGTCGGTACGGTGGTGGCGCGCGGCGATGCCGATCTCGGCTTTCAGCAGGTCAGCGAACTGCTGCCGATCGAGGGTGTGAAGGTGATCGGGCGATTGCCGGAACCGTATCAGCATTGCTACCGCTTCTGCGTCGCCCTGGACGCCCGATCGGACAATGTCGAAGAAGCCAGGCGACTGTTGCGGTTCGTTGCGTCCGAGGATGCCGCGCCGATCATCCGCGCGACCGGCCTCGAGCCTCTTTTCCCGACAATCGAGTGACCGCTCCGGCGTAGACGGCCATCTTTCGATCCGTCACCCAGTTTCCTGTTCCGGCCGGAAAGGCCGCCGCGCCGGCCGTGCTTTCGCTACTCCGCCGCCTGGCGCCCGGCCGCTGGCTTGCCGTAGCCGCCGCCGCCCGGGGTTTCGATCACCATGACGTCGCCGGGCTCGACCTCGGTCGAGTCGGTGCCCTTGAGCGGTTCAACCGTTCCATCCTTGCGGATGACGTAATTGCGGCCGATCCTGCCGGGCGCGCCGCCCGCCATGCCGTAGGGCGGGATCTCGCGATGGCCGGACAGGATGGAGGCGGTCATCGCCTCGCGGAAGCGCACCCGGCGGATCACCCCGTCGCCGCCGCGATGGGCGCCCGCGCCGCCCGAGCCGCGCCGGATCGAGAAGCTCTCCAGCAGCACCGGGAAACGCCATTCGAGGATCTCAGGATCGGTGAGCCGCGTGTTGGTCATGTTGGTGTGCACCCCGTCGGCGCCGTCGTAATCCGGCCCCGCCCCGCCGCCGCCGCAGATGGTCTCGTAATACTGGCAGCGGTCGTTGCCGAAGGTGAAGTTGTTCATCGTGCCCTGCGCCGCGCCCATGATGCCGAGCGCGCCGAACAGGGCGTCGGTGATCGCCTGCGATGTCTCCACGTTGCCGGCGACCACGGCGGCGGGGTAGACCGGATTCAGCATGCAGCCTTCGGGTATGACGATGTCGAGCGGCTTGAGGCAGCCGGCGTTGAGCGGGATGTCGTCGTCTACCAGCGTGCGGAAGACGTAGAGCGTCGCCGCCATGCAGATGGCGGACGGCGCGTTGAAGTTGTTGTTCTGCTGCGCGGACGTGCCGGTGAAATCGATGCGGGCCGAGCGCGCCACCTTGTCGACCGAGATCTTCACCCTGATGGTCGCGCCGATATCCATGTCGTAGGCGAACGAGCCGTCCTTCAGCGTGTCGATCACGCGGCGCACCGTTTCCTCGGCGTTGTCCTGCACGTGCTGCATGTAGGCGCGCACCACGTCGAGCCCGAAATGCTCGACCATGCGGTTGAGCTCCTGCACGCCCTTTTCGTTGGCCGCGATCTGCGCCTTCAGGTCGCCGAGATTGTGGTGGAAGTTGCGCGTCGGGTACTTGGCGCCGGTGAAGACCGCCTCGGTCTCCTTCTCCAGCAGCGTGCCGGCGGCGACGAGCAGCACGTCGTCGAGCAGCACGCCTTCCTCGTCGATGTGCCTGGAGTAGGGCGGGACCGAGCCGGGCGTGATGCCGCCGATCTCCGCGTGATGGCCGCGCGAGGCGACGTAGAACAGAACGGTATCGGTGCCCTTGCGGAATACCGGTGTGATGACGGTGACGTCCGGCAGGTGCGTGCCGCCGTTATAGGGCGTGTTGAGCATGTAGACGTCGCCCGGCTTCATGGCGCCGGCGCGCTGGCGCGCCACCGTCTTCACGCTTTCGCTCATCGACCCGAGATGGACGGGAATGTGCGGCGCGTTGGCGACGAGGTCGCCCGCCGTGTCGAAGATCGCGCAGGAGAAGTCGAGCCGCTCCTTGATGTTGACGGAGTACGAGGTGTTCTGCAGCACGCCGCCCATCTGCTCGGCGATCGACATGAACAGGTTGTTGAACACCTCGAGCATCACCGGGTCCGCCTGGGTGCCGATGGCGACGCGCCGCGGCAGCGGCACCACGCGGGTCAGGATCATGTGGTTGTGCTTCGTCACCGCCGCCTGCCAGCCGGGCTCCAGCACGGTGGTGGCGTTGGCCTCCTTCAGGATCGCGGGCCCGTCCACCTTGCAGCCGGGCAGCAGGGCGTCGCGGTCGTAGACCGGGGTCGGGTGTTTGGCGCCGGCGGCGTACATCTCCACGGTGGCGAGCGGGTCGGGCAGCGTACCGTCCGAAAGCGCCAGCACCGGGTCCTCGATCACTTCGCCCGCGCCGATGACCTCGACCGACAGCGCCTCGACGATGTGGCCCTTCTCCGGCGAGGCGAAGCCGAACTGGGCGCGGTGGGCGGCCTCGAACGCGGCGACGATCGCCTGCCGCGTGCCGTACTCCACCTCGATCGCCGTGTCGGTGCCCTCGTAACGCACATGCGCCCTGCGCACCGCGGAGGTGCGCTTTTCCGCGACGCCCTGGCGATTCATCGCGGCCCTTCCGTCGGCCTCCATCGCGTCAAGCGCGGCATCCAGCGTCGCCATGAGATCGTCGCCCAGCGCAACCTCGACGGCGCGTTCGCGCATCACGCGCTGGTCGGCGAGTCCCATGCCGTAGGCCGACAGCACGCCGGCGAAGGGATGGATGAACACCCGCTTCATGCCGAGCGAATCCGCGACCAGGCAGGCATGCTGCCCGCCCGCGCCGCCGAAGCAGTTGAGCGTGTAGTCGGTGATGTCGTAGCCGCGCTGGACCGAGATCTGCTTGATCGCGTTGGCCATGTTCTCGACCGCGATCCTGAGGAAACCGTCGGCGACCTCCTCCGGCGTTCTTTTGTCGCCGGTCGCGGTTTCGATCTCCTTCGCCAGCGCGGCGAATTTCTGCTGCACCACCTTGGCGTCCATCGGCTGGTCGCCGTTCGGGCCGAACACGCGCGGGAAGAATTCCGGCTGGATCTTGCCGACCATGACGTTGGCGTCGGTGACGCAGAGCGGCCCGCCGCGCCGGTAGCAGGCAGGGCCCGGGTTGGCGCCGGCCGAATCCGGCCCGACGCGGAACCGCGCCCCGTCGAAGAACAGGATCGAGCCGCCGCCCGCGGCCACCGTGTGGATGCGCATCATCGGGGCGCGCATGCGCACGCCGGCGACCAGCGTCTCGAAGGCGCGCTCGTATTCGCCGTCGTAATGGGCGACGTCGGTCGAGGTGCCGCCCATGTCGAACCCGATCAGCTTCGTGAACCCGGCCATGGCCGCGGTGCGCGCCGCGCCGACGATGCCGCCGGCCGGGCCCGACAGGATGCTGTCCTTGCCCTGGAAGAAATGGGCGTCGGTCAGCCCGCCGTTCGACTGCATGAACATCAGGCGCACGTCGCCCAGGCTGCCGGCGACCTGGTCGACATAGCGCCGCAGGATGGGGGAGACATAGGCGTCCACCACCGTTGTGTCGCCGCGCCCGACCAGCTTCATCAGCGGGCTGACCTCGTGGCTCACCGAAACCTGGGTGAAGCCGATTTCGCGCGCGAGCCTGGCTACCGCGGCCTCATGATCGTGAAAGCGGTAGCCGTGCATGAATACGATGGCGACCGAGCGGATGCCGTCGTCATGGGCTGTCCTGAGCGCCGCGCGCGCCTCGTCGAGGTCGACCGGGGCGAGCTCTTCACCCTCGGCGGTATATCGTTCCGTGACTTCCGCCACGCATTCGTACAGGAGTTCCGGCAGGACGATCCGGCGGGCGAATATCTTGGGCCGGTTCTGGTAGCCGATGCGGAGCTGGTCGGCGAAGCCCCTGGTGATGACCAGCAGGGTGCGGTCGCCCTTGCGCTCGAGCAGCGCGTTGGTCGCGACCGTGGTGCCCATCTTGACCGCATCGACCGCGCTGTCCGGGATCGCATCGTCGGGGCCCAGCCCCAGCAGATCGCGGATTCCCTGAATTGCCGCGTCCCTGTAGCGCTCCGGGTTCTCCGACAGCAGCTTGTGGGTGGTCAGCGCGCCGTCGGGTTTCAGCGCGACCAGATCGGTAAAGGTGCCGCCTCGGTCGACCCAGAACTGCCAGCCGCTGTTGCCGTCGGTCATGCCATGCTCCCGCCATGCCTGAAGGAGCCGGTTTTAGCGCATCGGCCGGGGCGGTCAAACCCCGGCGCGGCCCTACCGCGCGTTAAGCTGCAGCGAGTGTCCGTCCGGGTCGTCGAAATAGATGCAGCGCGGATCGCCGCGCCGGCCGCGCACGGCGATGCCGTGGGCCTTCAGGATCGCCTTCACTTCCTCGTAGCCGCCGGTCGACTGGTTGAACGCCATGTGGTTCATCTCGATTCCGGCCTTGACCGTCTCGCCGGGATCGGCCTCGAACAGCCCGATGACCTGGTCGCCGCAGCGCAGGAACGCCCAGCCTTCCCCGCCGTGGTGCACGGCCATGCCGAGAACGCCGGTGTAAAAATCGATGGACCGTTTGAGATTGCCGACATGCAGGACCACGTGATCGATCGCGGTCGTCGCGACCGCGGGCTTCGTTGAAGTCTTCGCCGCGGTCTTCGCTTTGCTCGCCATGCTTGCCTCCCCCGCCCTCGGGCGGACAGTGACGATGCGGCAGCATAGCACACCGGGCACGCCGGCGCACCGGATTGACCGGCGCCCGCCCGCGTCCGTAGCATGCGCGCCTTGCAGCGGGGCGGGACGATGGAGATGGGGATCTGGAGCGGCGTGGCGCTGATCGCCCTTGCGGTCTGGCTCGGGTTGCTGCTGTTTCGCGGCGGGTTCTGGCGCGCCGACCGGTTTCTGCCGTGCAATCCGCCCGATCCCGCGGCATGGCCCGCCGTCGTCGCCGTCATCCCGGCGCGCGACGAGGCGGAGACCGTCGCGGAGGCGGTCCGGTCTCTGCTGGCGCAGGATTACGCCGGCGGGATATCGGTCGTCGTGGTCGACGACCGCAGCACCGACGGCACCGGCGGCCTGGCGCGCTCGGCCGGCGCTGCCGATGTGGTGCCAGGGCGGCCCCTGCCGACGGGATGGACGGGCAAGATGTGGGCCGTGTCGCAGGGAATCGAGCGCGTCGGCGGGATTGCGCCGGATGCCCGCTATGTGCTGCTGACCGATGCCGACATCGCCCACGGCCGCGACAGCGTGCGCCGGCTGGTGGCGAAAGCGGAAGCCGATGGCCTGGACCTCGTTTCCCTGATGGTGAAGCTGCGCTGCGCGTCGTTCTGGGAGAAGCTCCTGATCCCCGCCTTCGTGTTCTTTTTCCAGAAGCTCTACCCGTTCCCCTGGGTCAACGATCCCGGGAAAGTCACGGCAGGGGCGGCGGGCGGCTGCATGCTGGTCCGGCGCAAGGCGCTCGATCGGATCGGCGGGATCGCCGCGATCCGGGACCGGGTGATCGACGACTGCGCGCTCGCCGCCGCGATTAAGCCGGGCGGGCCGATCTGGCTCGGCCTCGCCGAGGAAAGCCGCGGCCTGCGCGGCAATGACCGGCTTGGTGGCATCTGGGACATGGTGGCGCGCACCGCCTACGTGCAGCTCGACAATTCACCGCTGCTGCTGGCCGGGACGGTCGTGGGGATGGGGATGATCTATCTGGTTCCGCCGCTTTCGATTCCGGCAGGGATCGCCGCGGGCGACGGGTTCGGGGCGGCCGCCGGCTTGCTCGGCTGGCTGGCGATGGCGGGCGCCTATGCGCCGACGTTGCGCCTCTATGACCAGCCGGTGTGGAAATCGCTTTTTCTTCCCCTCGCCGCGGCGTTATACACGGCGATGACAATAACATCCGCATGGCGAACCTGGCGGGGCAGGGGTGCAGCCTGGAAGGGACGAACCTATGGGCATGCCGCTTCGAAAGGCGAGCGATCCGTCCGGGAATGACGCCGGTAGCAAGGTGCACTATTCTCCGGCCGGAATGCAAAATCAGGAAGCCATTGAATATGTTACCGAAGTCGTCCGGCGGTCGGGCACGTCGTTCTATTGGGCGATGCGCCTGCTGCCCGGGCGGAAGCGGGCGGCGATGTATGCCGTGTACGCCTTCTGCCGCGAGGTGGACGACATCGCCGACGATCCGGGCGCGCCCCTCGACAAGATGAGCCGGCTGGCCGACTGGCGGGTGGAGATCGAGCGGCTCTATGCCGGCCATCCCCGGCAGCCGGTCTCCATTGCGCTGGCGGAGCCGGTCAGGACCTACGGCTTCCGCAAGGAGATCTTCCTCGCCGTGATCGAGGGGATGGAGATCGACGCGGCGGAACGCGTGCGCATGCCGACGGTCAAGGCGCTGGAGGATTACTGCGACCGCGTGGCCTGCGCGGTCGGGCGGCTGTCCAACCGGGTGTTCGGGATCGACGACGCGCTGGGAGAGCCGGTCGCCGTGTCGCTCGGCCAGGCGCTGCAGCTCACCAACATCCTGCGCGACCTCGCGGAGGATGCGGCTCTCGACCGGCTTTACGTTCCCAACGACATGCTGCGGGCCTATGACATCCCCTGGGCGGATGCGAAGCGCACGCTGAGCCATCCCCGGATCGGCGAGGTCTGCGACGAGCTGGCGGCGATCGCCGCCAGACGGTTCGCCGACGCGGAAGCCGCCATCGCGCTGTGCGATTCCCGCGTCATGCGGCCCGCGACGCTGATGCTGCAGAATTACCGCCGGATCCTGCGCAGGCTGGTGGCGCGCGGGTGGAAAAGGCTCGATGAGCCTGTTTCTCTGGGCAAAATGCAAAAAATCTGGATTTTATTCCGCCATGGGCTCATATGAGAGGGGCGGAGGCGGCCGCGCCCGGAGCGGGGGCCGCCCCTTTTAGTGTAAGTGCCGGAAAGATATTGATTTTTTGGTTGATTCTCGGCGATAATCCAAAATGTCTGCTTTGGACCCTGGAACGCCGGGTTGGGATGGCGGCCGTCGGAACGATCGTTCCTCGTTGCGGTACATGTAATCAAGGATTGGAATGTTAAAAAGCGTCGCCGTAGCACCCGGTGCGGAAGCCCCGGAAACAGCTTTACTCGATCAGACGATTGAAGAAGTTGCCACCGCCATCGCCGACCGCCAGGCGAACGACGGGCATTGGGTTTACGAGCTCGAGGCCGACGCCACCATCCCGTCGGAGTTCATCCTGCTCAACCACTATCTCGACGAGGTCGCCCCGCCGCTGGAAGCGAAGGTCGCGGCCTATCTGCGGTCGATCCAGGGCGACCACGGCGGATGGCCGCTGTTCCACGGCGGCGGATTCGACATGAGCGCGACGGTGAAAGCGTATTTCGCGCTGAAGCTGGCCGGCGACGACATCGACGCGCCCCACATGGTGCGCGCGCGCAGCGCGGTGCTCGCACGCGGCGGGGCGGCGAAGAGCAACGTCTTCACCCGCATCACCCTGGCGCTGTTCGGCCAGGTGCCGTGGCGCGCCTGCCCGCTCATCCGCGTCGAGGTCCTGCTGGCGCCCGAGCGGTCGCCGCTCAACATCATGCAGAAGGTGTCCTACTGGTCGCGCACCGTGATGGTGCCGCTGCTGGTCCTGCAGGCCCTGCGCCCGAAGCCGCGCAAGCCGGACATTCCCTCGATCGGCGAGCTTTTCGTGAGGCCGCCGGATCAGGAGAAATACCGGCTGGAGAACCCGACCGGCCACTGGCTCGGCGAGGTCATGCTGACGCTCGACCGGCTGGGACGCTATTTCGAGCCGCTGGTGCCGAAGCGCGCCCAGCAGAGGGCGATCGACAAGGCCATGACCTTCATCCGCGATCGGCTGAACGGCGAGGACGGTCTGGGCGGCATTTTCCCGGCCATGGCCAACACGCTGATGGCGTTCGACGCGCTGGGCGTTCCGAAGGACGATCCGGACTACGTCATCGCCCGCAGGGCGGTCGACAAGCTGGTGGTGCTGAAGGACGACATGGCCTACGTCCAGCCCTGTCTGTCGCCGGTCTGGGATACGGCGCTGGTTGCGCATGCCCTGCTGGAAGCTGGCCACGACGGCGACGATCCGGTCATTGCGCGGGCGATGAAGTGGCTGGTCGACCGTCAGGTGCTCGACGTGAAGGGCGACTGGACGGTGAACCGCCGTCGCGTGCGCCCCGGCGGCTGGGCCTTCCAGTACCGCAACGACTACTACCCCGACGTGGACGATACCGCCGCCGTCGTGACGGCGATCGACCGGGCCTGCGGGCGGGAATACGCGGAATGCATCGACCGCGGCGCCGAATGGGTGGTCGGCATGCAGGGGTCGCGCGGCGGCTGGGGCGCGTTCGACGCCGACAACGAATATTACTGGCTGGAACATATCCCGTTCGCCGATCACGGCGCGCTGCTCGATCCGGCGACCGCCGATGTCAGCGCCCGCTGCATCTCGATGCTGGCGCAACTCGGCTACAAGCGCGAACACCCTGCGATGGCGAAGGGGCTCGCCTACCTGCGCCGCGAGCAGGAGCGCGACGGGTCGTGGTTCGGTCGCTGGGGCACCAACTACATCTACGGCACCTGGTCGGCGCTGTGCGCTTTCAACGCCGCCGGCGAGGACATGCAGGCGCCCCCCATCCGGCGCGCCGTCGACTGGCTGGTGAAACACCAGCGCGAGGACGGCGGCTGGGGAGAGGACTGCGCCACCTACTGGCAGGAGCATCGCGGACTGGCGAAGGCCTCGACCCCGTCGCAGACCGCCTGGGCCGTGCTTGCGCTCATGGCGGCGGGCGAGGTCGAGTCCGAGGCGGTCCGCCGCGGCGTCGACTGGCTGCTGAGCGCGCCGCGCGACGAGGTCGGCTGGCGGGAAGAGTATTACAACGCCGTCGGATTCCCGCGCGTGTTCTATCTGCGCTACCACGGCTATTCCGCTTATTTCCCGCTCTGGGCGCTTGCGCGGTACCGCAACCTCCTGACGGGCAACGCCAAGCGTCCGGCCTACGGATTGTGATTGCCGGGCGTCGGCGTCATCACCGGGACACGTCGGGAGGCCGGCTGCCTTCGTCGTGCCGCCCCATCGGCGGACTATACCGTCCTGTGTTCCGGCGCGAACGCGGCGCGGGCCGCTGAACACTGCCGGACGTTCCTGACATCCGGTTGCGTGGCCGTGCTGAGCTTCGGCGTGGCCGGCGGGCTCGATCCGGCGCTCGCGCCCGGCGCGCTCGTCGTCGCCAGCTCCGTGATTTCGCCGGACGGCCATGAGATCGCGACCAGCGCGCCCTGGCGGGCGGCGCTGCAGGCCGACCTGGATGCCGCCGGAATCCCTTATGCGTCCGGCGCGATCGTGGGCGTCGAGGCGCCGATCGACCATCCCGATCCCAAGCGCACGATCTTCGAGGCGACCGGCGGCCTGTGCGTCGACATGGAAAGCCACGCCGCGATGCGCGCCGCTCTGCTGGGCGGCATTCCGGGGCTGGCCGTCCGTACGATCGCGGACAGCGCGGCCGACGCGCTGCCCGACATCGCGATCACGGCCATCGGGTCGCGCGGAGAGGTGAGGATCGGCGCGATGATCGACGCGCTGCTGCGCGAACCGGGCGACCTGCCCGATCTGCTGCGGCTCTGGCGGGTCAGCCGGCCGGCCTTCGCCAGCCTACGCCGCGTCGCTGCGGTTGCGGGCCTCTTCGGCGGCGCGCTCTGACATCGTCCGGACGACGTCGTCGAACACGAACCGGGCCGGGCGCTGGTTGTGCAGCGGAATCTCCGGCACCATCGGCCGGTCGGTGCGGATGCCGCGGAGCCAAACGCCCAGCGCCTTGATCGGATGGGCGACCGTGTCGGCGACCGCGCTCGCCTCGTAGCCGCAATGCACCATGCAATTGGCGCATTTCTCGTAATTGCCGGTGCCGTAGCTGTCCCAGTCGGTCTCCGCCATCAGGGCGGCGAAGCTCGGCGCGTAGCCTTCGGCCAGCAGGTAGCACGGGCGCTGCCAGCCGAAGACGTTGCGCGTCGGGTTGCCCCACGGCGTGCAGCGGTATTCCTGGTTGCCGGCCAGGAAATCCATGAACAGGGTCGACTGGCTGAACCGCCAGCGCTTGAGCGTGCCGATCCGGAAGATGTCGCGGAACAGCTCCTTGGTCCGGGTGCGGTTGAGGAAATGCTCCTGGTCCGGCGCGCGCTCGTAGGCATAGCCCGGAGACACAGTGATCCCCTCGACCTGCAGTTCCTCCATGCAGAAATCGAAGAAATCCGCCGCTTCGGCCGCCGTCATCTGGTTGAACAGGGTGCAGTTGACGTTGACGCGGAAGCCGCGCGCCCGGGCCGCCCTGATCGCGGAGACGGCGCGGTCGAACGTGCCCGGCTGGTCGACCGACCGGTCGTGATGCTCCCGCATCCCGTCGAGATGGACGGAAAAGGTGAGGTACGGCGTCGGCTGGAACAGATCGAGGCGCTTCTCCAGCAGCAGTGCGTTGGTGCACAGATAGACGAACTTCTTGCGCGCCGTGATGCCCTCGACGATGGCCTTGATGTCGCGGTGCAGCAGCGGCTCGCCCCCGGGAATGGACACGACCGGCGCGCCGCATTCGTCGACTGCCCGCAGGCAATCCTCGACCGACAGGCGCCGGTTCAGGATGTTGTCCTCGTAATCGATCTTGCCGCAGCCGGGACAGGCCAGATTGCACCGGAAAAGCGGCTCCAGCATGAGGACCAGCGGGTAGCGCTCGTTCTTTTTCAGCCTTTGCCGCAGGATATAGCTGCCGACCCGCAGCTGCTGGATCAGGGGTACGCCCAAGATTTCCTCGTTGTTGCTGGCGACAAACTAGTGCCCCCGCCGCCCGTCATCAAGAATCGAATGGCAGGACGCGACGGAGCCCTTGATGTAAAACGTCGCACCGGTCAAAAAAAGGGGCCCCGCCCCGAAAGGGCAAATTTGCCTGCCCGGGGCCGATCGCTGGCGACGGGAACGCGTACTGATTATTCTGCTGGGTATGGGATCGAGGAATTCAGGCCAATGACGGTTCTGGTGACCGGCGCGACGGGGTTCATCGGCTCCGCCGTGGCCCGGCGTCTGATCGAGGACGGCGAGGCGGTGCGCGTGCTGGTGCGGCCCGCGAGCGACCGGCGCAATCTGGACGGGCTCGACGTGGAGGTTGTCGTCGGCGACCTGAACGAGCCCGAAACCCTGCCGTCGGCCGTCGCCGGCTGTTCGGCGCTGTTCCATGTCGCCGCCGACTACCGCCTGTGGACGCGCAGGCCCGAAGAGATGATCCGGACCAATGTCGAGGGCTCGATGGCGATCGTCCGCGCCGCGATGGCGGCGGGCGTGGCGCGGATCGTCTATACCAGCAGCGTCGCCGCGCTCGGCATCAACGGCGGCGGCGACCCGGCCGACGAGGACACGCCGGCGACGCTCGACGACATGATCGGCATCTACAAGCGGTCCAAGTTCCTGGCCGAGACGGCGATCCGCGGCATGATCCGCGAGCAGGGCGCGCCGGTCGTGATCGTCAACCCGTCGACGCCGGTCGGTCCGCGCGACATCCGGCCGACCCCCACCGGCCGCATGATCGTCGAAGCCGCCGCCGGCCGCATGCCGGCCTTTGTCGATACCGGGCTCAACATCGTTCATGTCGACGATGTCGCCGCCGGGCACCTGATGGCGTGGAAGCGGGGCGGGATCGGCGAACGCTACGTGCTGGGCGGGGAAAACATGCCGCTCGCCGACATACTGGGCGCCATCGCCGGGATCTGCGGGCGCCGGGCGCCGACCTTCCGCATTCCGCACGGCGCCATCATGCCGATCGCCCACCTGGCGGAGGCCTGGACGCGGCTGTCCGGCGGGGCGGAGCCGTTCGTCACGGTCGACGGCGTCAGGATGGCGCGCAAGAAGATGTATTTTTCGTCGGCCAAGGCGGAGCAGGCGCTGGGCTACCGCGCGCGGCCTGTGCGGGAAGCCTTCGTCGACGCCATCGGCTGGTTCCGCGACAAGGGATACCTCACCTGACATGAAGGCCCTGATGCTGGCCGCGGGGATGGGCAACCGCCTGTCCGGCCGCGACGAGACGCACCGTCCCAAATGCCTGCTGCGGTTCGGCGGCCGCACCCTGCTCGACCGCCATATCGCGAACCTGCGCGGGCTCGGCGTCGAGGAGATGGTCATGGTCGTCGGCTACCGGTCCCACGAGATCGAAGCGGAGGTGGCGGCGCTGGGCGCGGGGGATTTCGTCCGCTTCGTCGCCAACCCGCGCTACCGCGAAGGCAGCGTGGTCTCGATGTGGACGGGTCGCGCGGTGCTGGAATCCGGCGCGCCCGTGCTGTTCATGGACGCCGACGTGCTGTATGACGCCGCCATACTGCGCCGGCTGGTCGAAGGGCCGGGCGCGACATGCTTTCCCTTCGATACCGGCTTCGAGGACGGCGAGGAGCCGGTGAAGTTCTGCCTCAACGGCGCACGCCCGGCCGAGTTCCGCAAGGCGGTGCCG
>Ga0326597_10010033_pt1 | contig 12642 bp, 10 predicted proteins | sample RVTome_12_FD_203789 | JGI IMG/M metagenome (GOLD analysis project Ga0326597, IMG submission 203789) | Soil microbial communities from uranium-contaminated site in the Upper Colorado River Basin, Wyoming, United States - RVT100D185 | ecosystem: Environmental > Terrestrial > Soil > Contaminated >... | reverse complement strand
GGGAGAGGGAGAGGGAGAGGGAGAGGGAGAGGGAGAGGGGACTGCCCGCTCCCGCAGTCGCGGCTGCGGGGCGGAGGCCAGGGTGACGCGATCAGGGCTGGGGGAGAATCACGCGGAGCGTCGTGCCGCGGCCGGGCTCGCTCTCGACTTCGATGGTGCCGCCATGCGCGCGCACCACGTCGGCGGCGATCGAAAGCCCGATGCCCGCGCCCTTGCTGCGGGCGTCCTCACCCACCTGGTAGTACCGGTCGAAAATGTGCGGCAGCCGGTCGGCCGGAATGCCGGGGCCGGTGTCGGCCACTTCGAGCAGGAGGGCGCCGCCAGTGGCGCGGGCGCGAAGGTGGATGGCGCCGCCCTCGGGCGTGAACTTGAGGGCATTGGCGAGGAGGTTGCCGAGGACCTGGTCTCCGAGCCGTTCCATGTCGACGCGGAGCGTGGCGGGCACGGAGGCGTCGACATCGACGTGGAAGCGAATGCCCCTGCGCTGGGCAAGCGGCGCGAAGGCGCGGTCGAGCCGCTGGAAGAACCCGGCGGCCGGGACATCGCGGATCTCGACGCTCAGGCCGCCGGCCTCGAGCCGGCCGATGTCGAGGAGCTGGTTGACGAGATCGGTGATGACGCGGGTCTGCTCGCGGATCGCGGTGATGGCCTCGAGCTGGGCGGGCGAGAGCGGCCCGTAGAGGCCCTCATCGAGCAGGTCGGCATAGCCGCCGACGACGTTCAGGGGCGTGCGCAACTCGTGGGTCGCAAAGCTGAGGAACTCGGCCTTGAGCCGGTCGAGCTCGGCGAGCCGGTGCGTCATCGACTGGAACGACCGCGAGAGCGACCCGATCTCGTCGCGCCTCGAGTAGGGCAGCGTTCCGGGCACCGTGAAGTCGCCGCCGGCGACGACGGCGACGGCGTCGCGCAGGCGCGCGATGGGCTCGGTCAGGGCGCGCGTGGTCCAGAATCCGAGGAGCACGGCGAGCGTGGCGCAGACGAGCAGGGCGCCCAGTGCGGTGGTGGCGGCGGTGGTGCTGATGGCGCTCGCGGATTCCAGGTCTTCGGCGCTGCGGCGGTCGATCTCGGCGCCGATGCGGACCACCACCGAATCCGCAGCGTCGAGCAGTTCGTTCATGACGTCGACGTTGTCCGTCGCCTGTTCGAGGCGGTCGGTCTCGATGAGCAGCTCGGTCCGCCTTGCCGCCGTGCCGAGCCGGTTGAGCCGCTCGGCCGCGGCCGCTGCGACCTCCGCGTAGCCGGCGCCGGCGAGCTGGCGGACGCTGATGCGGGCGGCGGCGAGCTCGGAGAGCATCGCCTCGCGCTTGTCCTGCGCGGGCACCGCGACGTACTCCAGGTGCAGCCGCTTCAGCTCGCCCAGCCCGGAGTGCAGCTGGCCCAGCGCGATGAAGGCTTCCGCGTGCCGGACCCGCTGCGAGCGGCCCAGCTCACGAACGCGATTGAGTTGGCTCACGGCGTACGCGGAGGGCAGCACCAGCAGCAGGGCCACGCCGGCAATGGCGAGACTCAACCGTTTGCGGACCGTCATGGCGCGCCCCTCCACGCCGGGCCCGGCCGCCGGACGGTGCTATCCCCGGATCGCACGGCGGATCCGTTCCAGCTCCTGCGTCTTCTCCCGCAGCTCCTTCTCCTTTTCGGCCAGCGTCTGCTCGAGCTGGGTCACGCGCCGCCGCGCGGAGTCACGCTCAGCAGTCATCGCGTTCACCCGGGCGATCACGGCCTGCCCGGTCAGGATCGAAGCGGCGGCGGAAGCGTGTCGCTCGAGCTCCGCCCGCCGGACCCGGCTGCGGGCATCTTCGAGTTCCACGACGAGACCGGCGAGCAGCGAACCGGCCGCGACGTCCCAGTCCGCGGCGTCCGGGTCATTCTGCAGCGCCGCGGCGCGTTCGGCGGCGATCGCGAAATCGCGGTCCGGGTTGCGCGGGTCAAGCTGGAGAAGGGTGGCGATCAGGAGCGCGCGGCGGCCGGTCGCACCGCTCTTCGGGGCAAGACCGGCACGGTCGAGGTGGCCGCGCGCAGCGGCATAGTCACCCGCCGCGAGGGCGTGCAGTCCGGCTTCGAAGCTGCGCGCGGGGTTGTCCTGGCCCGGCGTGAACGTCGCGCACCCCGCGACGCCGAACGCGAGCGCCAACGGGAACCATCGTTGTTGTACCATTCGGATTCACTCCGCGAAGCTCTCGCCTCGTCCTGAGCATCCCGGCTCGACGCATCGCCGGTACGGCCGGGACCGCATCAGGGAGGAAGCCGGGCGTGCCGCACGAGGGGGCACCACGGCCGCCGGTGAACACCAACCACGGATATTGCAGCGAGGAGTACCGGGCCACAACCTGCACGTGTTCGCGGGGTTGCGGCGTATGTGCTCGCCCGCCACCTTTCCGCCGGGCAAACGGGCGGGACCTTCCTGCCTTGCGGAGGCGGGACCGCCACGATATCCTGCCGGCCCGCGGGAACGGCCGGGCCGTCGGCGCGGCCGCCAGCGCGGAGGACTCCTTCTGTCGAACGCCTCGACGAACAACACGGATAGGCGATGGTGAAAGCAAGGTGGGCCGTGTTCGGTCTCGCCGGCGCCGTCGCACTGGCGGGAACCGGAGTCATCGCCGCAGCCATCGGCCCCTTCGGTAATTCAACGATCGAACAGCCGATCGTGTTCCCCCACGACCTGCACGCCGGCACCAACCAGATCCCCTGCGAGTATTGCCACTCCTCCGTGGACCGGTCCGTGGACGCGGGCATCCCGGCTGTCCAGGTCTGCGCGGGGTGCCACATTGCCGGGGGCCAGGCGCTCTTCCGCCGCGACAGCACCGGGATCCGGCAGCTCGTCGCCTACTGGAACGAGCAGAAGCCGATCCCGTGGGTGCGCATTCACCGGATCCCGGACCACGCGCACTTCCCGCACATGCGCCACGTCGCCGCCGCCGTCGAGTGCGTGGAATGCCACGGCACCGTCGAAACGATGAAGGAGATCACCGTCCAGCAGAACCTGTGGATGGGGTGGTGCATCGACTGTCACCGCACGAAGCAGGTCCGGACCGACTGCGCGGTCTGCCACTACTGACGGGCCGGAGCGAGCGATGACGAACGGATTGGAACGGCGCGAGTTCCTCAAGGTCCTGGGCGTATCCGGGGCCGGAGCCGGCCTGATCGGCTGCGGGACGGGGACCGCCGAGAAGCTCATACCCTACGTGATCCCGCACGAGGACATCGTGCCGGGCATCGCAACCTGGTACCGCACCACCTGCCGCGAGTGCCCCGCCGGCTGCGGCATGGACGTCCGCACGCGGGAAGGCCGTGCGGTCAAGGTGGAGGGCAACCCGCTCTCCCCGATCTCGCACGGCAAGCTCTGCTCGCGCGGCCACGCCTCGCTGCACGGCCTCTACGATCCCGACCGCGTGCCCCAGGCGCTGGCGCGCAGCGGCGAGGCGTGGGACAAGCTGACCTGGGATGATGCCGAGCAGCGGCTCGCCGACGTGCTGGCCCAGAACCGGGGCCGGACCGTTTTCCTCAGCGAAGGCCTGAACGGCACGCTCGACGCGCTCATCGATGAGCTCGGCGCCGCGTTCGGGATCGAACGGGTCCGCTACGAGCCCCTCGCCCTCGAGCCGATCCGGGCCGCGCACCGCCTGCTTTTCGGCGTCGCTGCGTTTCCCGCCCACGACTTCTCGCACGCCGAGGTCGTGCTCACGTTCGGTGCGGACTTCCTCGAGACCTGGGGCTCGCCGATCGACCAGACTCACGGCTGGGTCCAGGCCCACGCCTACGAGGCCGGCCGCCGCGGCCGCATGGTCTCCATCGCGCCGCACCAGTCGCTCACCGACATGAACGCCGATGAGTGGCTCGCGATCCGGCCCGGGACCGAACACCTCGTCGCCCTCGCGCTCGCCCGCCTCGTGACCGACACCGGCGGCGCCGCCGGCGGCGCCGCGGCCCTGCTCGGAAGCGTGGACGTCGAGGCCAACGCGCAGGCGGCCGGCGTCACGGCCGAGAAGCTGCGCACCCTCGCGCGCGAGTTCGCCAACGGAGGCCGCTCCCTCGCGGTCGGACCCGGTGTCGCCAGCCAGCACGGCCGCGCCACCGCGGCAGCGGCCGCGGTCGCGGTGCTGAATTACACGGCCGGCAACTACGGCCACACGGTGCACCTTTCGCAGAGCGAGCGGGCCGGCGCGCCAGTGGGCTCGTACGCGGACATGAAGGCGCTGGTCGGGCGCATGGCGGCGGGTGAAGTGGGCGCCCTGCTGGTGCACGGACCCAACCCGTTGTACAGCCTGCCGGCAAGCGACGGCGCGGCGGAAGCGCTGGGCCGCGTTTCCTTCGTCGTGTCCTTCTCGCCGTACCTCGACGAAACGTCGGAGCGGGCGCACCTGCTGCTGCCCGACCACCATTTCCTCGAGGCGTGGGGCGACACCGTGCCGCGCACGGGCGTTCTCGCTCTCACGCAGCCGGTCATGACGCCGGTGTTCAGCACCAAGCAGTCGGGCGACGTCCTGCTCTCGGCAGCGCGGCGGGCAGGCAACCCGCTGGGTGGCGGCGCCGCGACGTTCTACGACTACCTGCGCCAGCGCTGGGCCCGCGACGTCCATCCGGAGGCCGGCGCGGGCACGGCCTTCGACGACTGGTGGCGCGGCATCCTCCAGGTGGGAGTGGTGACCGTCGCCGCCACGGCGGAGACCGCGTCGGCGATCGATCCGGCCGGGCTCGGCGGCCTCGACTTCAGCGAGCCGGCGTTCAGCGGCGATCCTGCGAACCCGGTCCTCGTGGTCTACCCTTCCTACCGGTTCTACGACGGTCGCATGGCCAACCGGCCGTGGCTGCAGGAGATGCCGGACCCGATCAGCAAGTTCTCCTGGTCCTCCTGGGTCGAGCTGAACGACGCTCTGGCCAACGAGATGGGCCTCGACACCGGTCACCTCGTCGATATCACGACCCCGGCCGGCACCGCGCGCCTGCCCGTCTGGCGACACCCCGGCACGCGCCGGGACGTGATCGCGATCCAGCTGGGCCAGGGTCACGAAGGGATGGGGGCGTACGCCGCCGGCCGCGGCGTCAACCCGGTCCGACTGCTCGAAAGCGTCACGGACGCACCGTCCGGCGGCCTGGCCTGGCTGCAGACGCGGGCCAGCGTGAGCCCGACCGGCGACTGGGAGCGCCCCATCCAGGCCGGTCTGCAGAACGAGCAGCACGACCGGGATATCGCCCGCGCGTACACGCTCCGCGAGGCCCGCGAAGCCGACACCGCTCGCGGCTTCCTGGTGCTCGGCGGCGCGGGCGCCGTCGTCGCCGAGGCGCCGCGGCAGGAAGGGGAGCGCGCCGGCAGCCACGCCGAGGTGCATCCCCAGGACGCCAGGGTCACCGTCCTGCAGAACGCCGCGGGCTTCGCGCCCGTCGAGGTCGAGGGCTCGCCCCAGGCGTATCCGCCGCCGGGAACGCACTACGGCGAGTACACCGAGGTCCTGCCCCGCTGGGCCATGACCATCGACCTCGACCGCTGCACCGGCTGCAGCGCGTGCATGACCGCGTGCTACGCCGAAAACAACATCGGCATCGTCGGACCGGAGCTGATCCGCAAAGGCCGGATCCTGCACTGGATCCGGCTGGAACGCTATTTCGAGGGGGAGGGCGAGAACCTGCACACCCGGTTCCTGCCCATGCTCTGCCAGCACTGCAGCAACGCGCCCTGCGAGCCGGTCTGTCCGGTCTACGCCTCGTACCACACGCCCGACGGGCTCAACGCGCAGGTTTACAACCGCTGCGTCGGGACGCGCTACTGCGCCAACAACTGCCCGTACAAGCTCCGCGTCTTCAACTACTTCAGCTACGAGTGGCCGGAGCCGCTGAACTGGCAGCTGAACCCGGATGTCACGGTGCGCGAGAAGGGCATCATGGAGAAGTGCACGTTCTGCGTGCAGCGGATCCGGGGCGCGGAGAACGATGCCCGCCTGCAGAAGCGCGGCGTGCGGGACGGCGAGATCGTGCCCGCCTGCGCGCAGACCTGCCCGGCGGAGGCGATCGTGTTCGGCAATATCAAGGACCCGGAGTCGCGGGTCGCGCGGGCGGCCGCGGCGGGCCGCGGCTACCGGGTGCTCGAGGAGCTGAACACGCAATCGGCCATCACCTACCTGCGCAAGGTAGTACCCGAGGCTTCGGAGGCCTGACGAGCATGGCGACCGTTATCCGCTCCGAGACGCATCCGGGGATCGAGTCGTACGGAAACGTCAACCGCGACGTGCTCCGGCTGCTGGAGAAACCGGGACGTGGCTATTTCACGCTGCTGGGCGTAGTCCTCGCCGTCCTCGCGGCCGCGGTCTTCGCTTTCGGGTCGATGGTCGTCCTCGGCATCGGGTTGACCGGGCTCACCAGTCCGGTCGGCTGGGGCGTATTCATCACGACCTTCGTCTTCTGGGTCGGCATCGCGCACTCCGGCACATTGATCTCCGCGGTGCTCTACCTGTTCCGCGCCCGCTGGCGGCAGTCCATCTACCGCGCGGCCGAGGCCATGACCGTGTTCGCCGTGCTCACGGCCGGTCTCTTCCCCATCATCCACCTGGGCCGGCCCTGGGTCTTCTACTACCTGCTGCCGCTGCCCAACCAGCGCCAGCTCTGGCCCAACTTCCGGGGCCCCCTGCTCTGGGACGTCTTCGCCATAGGCACGTACCTCACAGTCAGCGCCACGTTCTTCCTGGTCGGGATGATCCCCGACGTCGCGGCCGCCCGCGATGCCACCACGGTCAAATGGCGCAAGCAGCTCTACACCCTCCTCTCGTTCGGCTGGCGCGGCACCAACGACGAGTGGCGACACTTCACGCGCGCCTACCTCTACCTCGCGGCGTTCGCCACGCCCCTCGTGCTGTCCGTCCATTCCGTCGTGTCCTGGGACTTCGCCGTCTCCATCGTACCGGGCTGGCACACCACCATTTTCGCCCCCTACTTCGTGGCCGGCGCGATCTTCTCCGGGCTGGCGATGGTGGTCACGATCGTGATCCCGATCCGCAAGATCTTCAGGCTCGAGGCCTACTTCACGCCGCGCCACTTCGACGCCATGTCGAAGCTGATCCTGGTCACCGGCATGATCGTGTTCTTCGCGTACGGGAGCGAGTACTTCATCGCCTGGTACAGCGTGGAGACGCCGGAGCGGGCCGCCTTCTGGAACCGCGCCTTCGGCGACTACTGGTGGGCGACCTGGATCATGCTGACCTGCAACGGCATCATCCCCATGATGCTCTGGTCGAAGAAAGTGCGGACCAACATCGCGGCGCTCTTCACGATCACGATCTTCATCAACATCGGGATGTGGTTCGAGCGGTACGTGATCATCATCACGAGCCTGGCCCGGGAGTACGAGCCGTGGCAGTGGCGCAGCTACATGCCGTCCTGGGTGGAGATGACCATCCTGGCCGGCAGCTTCGCCTGGTTCCTGATGTGGTTCCTGCTGTTCCTGCGGATCCTGCCCGCGGTTTCGGTCGCGGAGCTGAAGGAAGTGCTGCCGCCGCCGCTGCGCCTCCGGCGCGGGACGAAGACCGGCGCACAGGAGGCCTGATCCAATGAGCGGCCAAGCCGGAATGCTGGGCGTGTTCGACGGCGTCGATGCGCTGATCGTGGCGATCGAGAAGTTGCGGGGCGCGGGGTTGAAGCGGCTCGTGGTGTATTCTCCGGCGCCCGATCACAGCATCGAGCACGCGCTGCACCAGGGCCCGAGCCCGGTGCGGCTCTTCACGCTGGTGGGCGGACTGACGGGCGCGGCGGCGGGATTCGCGCTGCCGACCTGGGTCTCGCTCGACTGGCCGCTGGTGACGGGCGGGAAGCCGATCATCTCGCTGCCCGCGTGGGTGATCATCGGGTTCGAGATGACCGTACTGATCGGCGCCCTTTCGACGGTGCTCGGACTCTTCGTGCTGGCCCGGCTGCCGTACCGGAAGCCGCTGGTGATCTACGACCCCTCGTTCTCCACCGACCGCTACGGGATCCACGTGGCGCCGCCGGCGGAACGCGTTGCGGAGGCGCGCTCCATCCTGCGGGATGCGGGTGCGCTGGAGGTCCGCGAAAACGTGCAGGAGGTGGCCCGTGCTTCGGCGTGAGCGGCCGGCTGCGGGCCGCGGCGCGCTGCTGCTGGCCGCGCTCGCGCTGGGCGGGACGGGCTGCACGGCGCTCGACAACGCGCTGGCGTCGGTGCCGGTGTTCGCGTTCCTGCGCGAGGCGCCGTTCTTCGATCCCTACGAGGCGCCGCGGCCGGCGCCCGAGTTCTCGATCCCGTTCCGGTCGCCGGCGGGCGAGGCGGTGCCGCCCATCGAGGCCAGCGAGACGGGCCTGAACGCGTTCGCCGCGACGTCGTGGGGAGTGGACCCGCTGAACCCCGCCGACACGGCGGTGCAGGCGCTGGGCAAGCTGATGTTCGAGCGCTACTGCCTGGTCTGCCACGGTCCGGCCGGCCACGGCGATGGCCCGATCATTGGCGAGGGGAAGTACCCGCCGATCGCGCCGAACCTCACGCTGCCGGCCACGGTCGCGCGCGCCGACGGTTACATCTACGCCCTGATCCGGGTCGGCCGCGGCCTCATGCCGGCCTACGGCCCGCGTCTGACTCACGAAGAGCGCTGGGCCGTCGTCACGTACGTCCGGGCGTTGCAGGCGGCCGCAGGCGCCACGCCGGCCCGGACCGATTCCGCGGCCGCGCCGGCCGCAAGGAACTGAGTGATGGCGCACCAGACGAACGCGGACGTGCCGGTCGCACGCTTCGAATCGGTCCCGCGCGGACTCGCCGTCGCCATCATCACGCTCGTGCTGCTGGGCGCCGCGGCCATCGTCGGCGGGGTCATGGTGAATCCCGCCCGCGCCTGGCACGCCTGGCTGGTCAACTGGCTCTTCTTCACCGGGATCGCGCAGGGCGCGGTGGTGCTCGCCGTCGTCGTCACCATCACGAAAGGCATGTGGTCGCGCAGCATCCGCCGGATCGCGCTTTCCTTCGTCGCCTTCCTGCCCATCTCGTACCTGCTGCTGATCCCGATGTTCTTCGCAGCCGACCGCATCTTCCCCTGGCTGCACGAGCCGGTGGCGGGCAAGGAAGCCTGGCTCAACATGCCCTTCCTCGTGGTCCGGCAGCTGGTCCTGCTGGGAGCCCTCTTCGGGTTGTCCCTGATCTTCGCGCGGACCGCGCTCCGGCCCGACCTCGGCCTGCTGAAGGGCCGCATGCAGGGCCGGCTCGCGGGACTGTACGCGGCCATGACCCGCAACTGGCGCGGGCAGGAAGCCGAGGAGGCCCACGCCCACCGCGTGCTCTCGAAGCTCGCGCCCGCCCTGGCCATCGTGTACGCGGTCGCCATGACGGTCGTGTCCTGGGATTTCGTGATGTCGCTCGAGCCGCACTGGTTCAGCACGCTGCTGGGGCCCTACTTCTTCATGGGCGCGTTCCTCGGCGGCCTCGCGGTGACCGGCATCACGACGCTCGCGTACGTGCGCAAGCTCGGTCTGCCCGACGCGGTCTCGCCCTCCCAGTTCCACGACCTCGGCAAGCTGACCTTCGGCTTCACCGTCTTCTGGGCCTACCTCTTCTTCTCGCAGTACATCGTCATCTGGTACGGCCTGCTGCCGGGCGAACAGAGCTTCGTCGTGCACCGGTTCACGCCGCCGTTCGCCATCGTCGCGAAACTCGTCGGCCTGGGCATTTTCGTGATCCCGTTCTTTGGCCTGCTCAGCGTGGCCACCAAGAAGAATCCGCGGCTCCTGACCCTCTTCGGAGGGATCAGCCTCACCGCCCTCTGGCTCGAGCGCTACCTGCTGGTCTACCCCTCGCACAACCTCGGCGCCGACAACGTGCCCTTCGGCTGGCAGGAGATCGGGACCACCCTGTTCTTCGCGGGCCTGCTGATTGCCGCGCTCATGGCGTTCGCCACCCGGTTCCCGCTCTTCCAGCTCTGGCAGCCGATGAGCGAGCTCGAACTCAAGGGCCTCGAAGTCGAAGTCGCCGACGCATCCCGAGCGGGGATCTGAACCGGCGGGGTGCGGCGGCCTTCCCACGGCCCGTTCCGGGGCCGGCCTGTGGTGCATCCATCTGTGCGCGCGCTCGGAGCGGATGAACTTTCCGACCGCGGCGCCCGTCCCACAGCCGGAGGCCGTCCCGCAACGGTGCCGGACCGGCCGTACTGCCCCGTAACCGGCGCGCCGGAGCCCCGCATCGGCCCGATCGCAGAATGCCCTCAAACAATCATATGTCAATAACTTACTGGACTTGACGGGCGGACGGTACCGGGTCCCGGCCGAGGCCAGGGGCGGAGCATCGGCACACCGATTGCACCAAACGGACGTACCCCGTTGTTCCCCCGCCATTAACCCCGGGGGGAACCCATGACGTATTCCCAGACGCCGGAAGGCACAGCCCGCCCGGCGGCGGCCAGCCTGAAGATCGCGTACGCGGTGGCAAAGCAGCGTGCGCAGGATCTGCATTTCCGCGGTGTGACGCAGCTGATCGAGCGTGCCCGGGGCGAGGTGGCGGCGCCGCAGGCGCTGGTGATCTACGCGCGGCTCCACAACCTGAGCGAGACGGACGCGCAGGTTCTGAAGAACCGTGTGATGGTTCACATGGGGCGCTCGACGGAAGCGGACGTGCAGAGCCTGCCGAACACGTTCGTGGCGATCGACGGGGTGGTGGAGTGGGACATCAGCGCGTCGCTGGTGGAGCGGATCCGGAAGCGGGTGGGCGGCCGGCGGCGGCACGCGCTGAGGGATTGGATCGAGTTGCACAGCGGCTCCATCGAGGGCCAGCTGCTGCGGATGCACGTGGAATGCCTGCGCGGCGTGCGCGAGGCGGTGGGTCCGGATGCGCGGCTGGAGGATATGGTCCAGACGTACGCGCGCGAGCAGGGCATCCGCGATTCCATGCACGACGCGCTCTACTACGCGTTCCTCGAACAGCTGTTCGCGGAGCTGCCGCAGGCGAGCGCAGCGGCCGGCGGTCCGGAGGTCGCCCCGGACGGAGGGACGGGAGCGGAGGAGCCGGAGACGGGGTCGTCGTCGCCGTTGCGGATCGCCCGCTGAAGCCGCGCCGGTCCCGGGTCGTGCAGGGCGGCGGCCGGGGCGGTCCTTTCAGACCGGGCCGCGGCTCGTGCGCAGGCGGAGCGCCGCACTGCCGCATCGGGTGCCGTGGTGGACAAGCCTCGGGTGGGCCGGTATTCTGACCGCGTTCCTGCGCGGGACGCGGCTCTTCCGCGTGGCCGGACCGCCCCGCCCATCGCCCTTCGAGACTCCGGAGTCCGCTTCATGGCCGGAATGAACGCTCTGCTGGCATTGGGCCAGTCGGTGTGGCTCGATTTCATCCGGCGCACCATGGTCCGCGACGGCAGGCTCGAAGCCCTGGTGCGCCAGGGCCTGCGCGGCCTTACCAGCAATCCGGCGATCTTCGAGAAGGCGATCGCGGGCGGCGACGAGTACGACGACGACCTCAGGTCCGCGATCCGGTCGAATCCGGATGCGAATGGCGCCGCGCTCTTCGAGGTGGTGGCCATCCAGGACATCCGGGAGGCGGCGGACCTGCTGCGCGGAGTGCACGAGTCGTCGGGCGGCACGGACGGATTCGTGAGTCTCGAGGTCTCCCCCCACATCGCGCACGACTCGGCAGCGACGGTGGCCGATGCGCGCCGGCTGTGGTCGGCCGTGGGCCGGCCCAACCTGATGATCAAGGTACCGGCGACGCCGGAAGGCGTGCGCGCGATCGAGCGGCTGACGGGTGACGGAATCAACGTGAACGCGACGCTGCTCTTCTCGCTCGCGCACTACGAGGGCGTCGCGGGCGCGTACCTGCGCGGGTTGGCCCGGGCCGCGAACCCGGAATCGGTCGCTTCGGTGGCATCGTTCTTCGTCTCGCGCGTCGATTCGCTGATCGACAGGCACCTGGACCGGCTGGGCACGCCCGAGGCTGCGGCGCTGCGGGGCCGGGCCGCGGTGGCCAACGCGAAGCTGGCCTGGCATCGCTTCAACGAGATCTTCCACGGCTCCGCCTTCGAGCCGCTGCGCCGGCGCGGCGCGCACCCGCAGCGCGTGCTCTACGGCAGCACCAGCACGAAGGACCCCGCCTACCCGGACGTGAAGTACGTCGAGGAGCTGATCGGCCCGGAAACGGTCAACACGCTGCCGCCGGAGACGCTCGAGGCCTTCCTCGACCACGGCCGCGCGCGGAGCGTTCTGGAGTCGGGCGTCGAGGAGGCGCACGCTGCGCTCGCCGCGCTCGAGCCGCTGGGCATCGACATGGGCGAAGTGACGGAGTTCCTGCAGCGGGATGGCGTGCAGAAGTTCGCGGACGCCTACGACAAGCTGCTGGCAGCTCTGGAAGCGAAGCGCGACCGGTTCCTGTCGCTGGCGGGCCGCTAGCTCCGTCGTCGCGGCAGCGGCGCGGTCCCGCCGACCGCCGCCACGGAGCCGGGCTCGAACGGTTCCATGTGCACGGTGGCGTCGATGATGGTGGGCATGGAGCGCAGCGCACTGCGCACGCGTCCGCCGAGGCTGTGCGCGTCCCGCAGCGGTATCTCGGGGTCGGCCTGCACGTGGATGACGACCCGGTAGCCCAGCCCCATGCGGCGGACATGCAGCTTCTCGACCGCCCGCACCCCCTCCACGGAAAGCGCTGCGTTCCTGACGGATTCGAGCACGGCGGCGCCGGGG